>Ga0080064_1000440_pt1 | contig 111131 bp, 99 predicted proteins | sample Subgrocontami54m_FD_69260 | JGI IMG/M metagenome (GOLD analysis project Ga0080064, IMG submission 69260) | Subsurface groundwater microbial communities from S. Glens Falls, New York, USA - GMW46 contaminated, 5.4 m (SPADES assembly) (version 2) ...
GACGGTGATCGCGCCGCTGATCGCAATCGTTCCCGAAAACGTCAGGCCGGCTGTTGAGAGGATCGTCTTGGCGCCGGTGTTGATCGTGAGAGTTGCAGTATTGGTGATCGCACCTGTGCCGCCAACGCTCATTCCACTACCGGTGAGCGTGATGGCTCCCGTGCCGCTGAGGGTCCCATTGACGGTGAAGTTTCCGGCAACTCCGAGCGTGAACGTTGACGTGCTCAGTGTTCCTGCTGTAACGGTCAGGTTGCCGTTGACGGTAGCAGCACCTCCGAGCGTAGCCGTTTGTCCCGTCTTATTGATGGTAAGATGATAATACGTCGTCGCCTTGACCGTCTGCGCCAGGGTTGTGCCGTTATAATTTACGGTGTTGGGATTGGCCGTGGCCGTCAGCGTTCCGGTCGACAAGAGGGGTCCGGCTATGTTCAATGTCGAGTTGGCTGCATTCACCCAGGTGGAACCCGCAACTGAGCCGGTGATGCCGCCTGAAGCGGAGGTGGTTATGGTTCCGTTATTCGTGACGGTGATTGCGCCGCTGATCGCAATCGTTCCCGAAAACGTCAGGCCGGCTGTTGAGAGGATAGTCTTGGCGCCGGTGTTGATCGTCAACGTTGACGTGCTGGTGATCGCACCTGTGCCACCTATCGTTGTCCCACTCCCACTCAGAGTAGTCGCTCCCGTGCCGCTCAGGGTACCGTTCACGGTGAAATTCCCTGAAACCGTCAAAGTGAATCCGCCGTTAGCCAATGTGCCACCGGCGTTGATCGTGAGAGTGACAATCGAGGTGGCCCCGGTGAATGTGACAGTATGTCCAGTCGCAATGATCGCGCTGTCGGTTGCAAGAGGAACTACGCCGCCCACCCAGGTCGTCGTACTACTCCAGTTGCCCGTCTGAGCGGAGGTTCTGGTGGCTCCCTCGGCACTGTGAAGAGAGACAAGCAGGAGCAAGACGAAGAGACTCTTCACGAGGTTCTTCGTTTTGTTGAGACTGGTTGATCTGTTGGTATGGTCCATGGGATTATTCAGTTCTCACGGCGTTGCGATCTGGCCAATGAATATCAAGTCGGTGACATCTATGGCCACAATACAGCGAGGATTTACGAACGCGTCCACTGCCGAGCGAACGGCGCCTGAACTCACTGTTCGGGAGATTCTCCAGTCGGCGCACGGAGCGCAGGTGAGTAAAATTGACGGGATACACAGGAAGAATGCTTTAACAATTTTCATGGCTTCCCGGGAGCGACCATCGCTCACCCAGATTCTCCTTTTCTCTACTTTTTTTGAATTTCATGTATGACGATCAAAACAAGAACGCAGAACAATCGAGGTCGATACCTCCAATGATTCCGCCGTCGACGGCCCGTCACGAGGGGGGCGTCTTCCGTGCAGAGAATAACGCACCTCAGCGGACGAACAAACACCGTCACCACGGCAGCCACTACTCCATGGCACGCAATGCGACACGTGCCGATGATAAGTCTAACGAGTGTTTTGAATTCTCAGTTTGGATTGACTTTAAACTGAGAAGAGTTGAATACTATCGAATTGATCCCAAATACTTGTGAGGTAACCTTTCGCCCGCTCGGCTCACCCAAGTCGCGGGCTCGCGACGCGTTGCATGAACACCGAGTTGCACAGGGCATTGTTCTGACGACTGGCCGACTCCTCGACCTAAGGAAAAGTTATAATATATCCCCGACGAGAGATGTTGCGGCCGTCACATCGGCGCCCTAAGGAGGAGGAAAATGCAGTTCGGAGTCCTATTAGAATTTAAGATATTCTAATACTATGTAAAAGTCAACCGCTCACGGTAGTTTGCCCAATTCTGCTTGATTATCAGCAAAATAAAAGGGAGAAAAGCGCGAAACCATCACCTACAAAGCCGGATAATGCTGAAATTTTTCAGAGGCCAGAGTCCGAAAATTTCATACACGGCGACGAGCCACAAATTCGTATCTTAGAAAAACAGTGGATCATGAAAGGGGAACGACATTGGGGTAAGAAGCGACACACGGCAGACCAGATCATTACATAACTTCTGAAGCGGAGGTCCTGCAATCGAAGGGACGGACCATGGCTGAGATCTGTCGGCAGTTGAGAGAACACGCCCCTAAGGAAGCTCCTAGCAGATCTGTCGATGGATAACGCGATACTGAAGGAAGCCGCCAGGGGAAATTTCTAAGCCCGGCAAAGAAACCCCGTGCGGCGGAACACATTCTGGAGTGCAGCGAGGTATCCGAGCGTCGTGTGTGTCGAGTGCTTGGCCAAGCGCGATCAACTCACCGACAGGAACCGAATATCCGATCGGAGGAGGAGCTACTACGGAAGTAGCGGTCCTTATCTGACGACTAGCATCTTTTTTGTCATGACGATGAGTCTGCCGACATCAGGTGCGGCTTCTTCGCTTGGGAGTCCTCTGGCAATCATCCTGTAGAAATAAGCTCCAGAGGCAAGCTCACCGGCATCGAAATCTATTTCCTGTTCCCCCTCATCCAGGATTTCATTATCGAGCAGAGTTGCAACTTCCTGCCCTAAGATATTGTAAACTCTCAGTGTCACGATCGATGGCTCACCCAAGTGGAATTGAATCGTCGTCGTCGGATTGAACGGGTTTGGATAATTTTGCATCAGCTCGTACGAGGTGGGGATGTCCTGGAACATTTCGACAACCGTCGGCTCGACGATGGCAGGGGCGATCTCCGAATTCTTGAGGAATGCCACGTCGGAGAGCCGCTTCACCCCCTTGACCTTTAGTGTGTCCGCCCAACTGACCGTATCGAACACGCCGGAGAACGACGCGTTGATTTTCATGATCGTTGAATCGAGCTTGCGATAGCGGGCGCTGTCGCTTGTCCAGAACGTAAGCGCCGAGTCAGCCCTCGCCGAGATCTGCCGGACGAGCAGTCCGTCGAATGGGTTCCCGGCCTCCACAAAGCGGAGCTCGCCGAATCCTGCCGGCGTGATGCGCAACGAGCTGATCGCGATATTGAATTTCAGCGTGAGGAGATCGGCGAACAATCTGTTGTTATGTTTCACTGGCGACAGTCTTTTCTGCTCCTTCACGAACGGCCTCCCCAGCGGCATGAGTTTATCGAAGCCGCGCGGTCTCTGCGCGTGGTATCCTGTCCGATCATCGGTCGATTTGTACATGTCGAGGCTCTTCAAAATCCTCACCCATCCATAAGACCTTGCCGAATCGGAGCGCGGCACTCCGACAAGGAGACCGGATGTCGGAGCGAAAGCACCCCGCGCGAAGGCATCATCACGAACATTGGCCACGTTCGGCATCGGGAGCTCGTACCTTTCCTGCCGCGGGAGCTTATGCGCGGCGAACGGCGGGCCGGTGATCGGTCCGAGCCAGAGCTTTCCGATCGCCTGATGAATTGGTTTGAGGTTACGCACCCTCACGACGACCGAATCGTGCGGCGCTACCGCCCCAGCAAAGACCCATTCCTTGCGGAACCCCGTCGGCACCAGACCCCACGACGAGACGATCTCACGTACGTCGTATTTGAAACGGACATTGATTTCCGTTATCGGATATGTCAGATCGTTGACAATCATGAATTCCGAATAGCTCGTGACGAATTTCTTCCTCAACCGCTTCTTGACATGGAGCGAATCGTACACGAACGAACGGTACTTCGCGGAGATTGCCGCAGATACGAATGTCGCATGGATCGTGTGCTCGCCGGTAACATTGACAAAGGTATAGGATGTCATCGAGCCGGCATACGCGCCATCAACCATCACGCTATCCTCCACGAACCCGGGATCCGGTGTGAGCGTGAACGACTGTGAGAAACCGTGCGGTACGAGCACCGATCCCGAAGGCGCAATGGTACCGCCCGCGCCGGCTGATGATGCGATCGTGTAACGGTTGATCGCAAAGACTGCCCGGATGGTATGATTGGCTGTGACGTTTGTGAATGTATAACTTGTCATCGCACCCTGGTTCGTCCCATCGACAATCAGACTATCAACATGATAGCCGGTGCTCGGTGTTACCGTGAACGTGTGATTCGAACCGTAATTGGCTGTAACCGCTCCACTCGGACTAATCAATCCATTCGGACCAGCCGAGGCCGTGATCGTGAACTGATCGATGGCAAAGACTGCACGGATGGTATGATTGGCTGTGACGTTCGTGAATGTATAACTTGTCAATGCACCCTGATCGACCCCATCGACAATCATGCTGTCGACATGATAGCCGGTGCTCGGTGTTATCGTGAATGTCTGGTCGGAACCGTAATTCGCCGTCACTGATCCACTCGGACTTATCGATCCGTTCGATCCTGCCGAAGCCGTGATCGTGAACTGATCGATCGCAAAGACTGCACGGATGGTATGATTGGCCGTGACGTTCGTGAATGTATAACTTGTCAATGCACCCTGATCGACCCCATCGACAATCATGCTGTCAACATGATAGCCGGTGTTCGGAGTGACTGTGAACGAATGATCTGAGCCGTAATTGGCAGTCACTGATCCACTCGGACTGATCGATCCGTTCGATCCTGCCGAAGCCGTGATCGTAAACTGATCGATGGCAAAGACTGCACGAATCACATGATTCGCTGTGACGTTTGTAAATGTATAACTTGTCATCGCACCCTGGTTCGTCCCATCGACAATCAGACTATCAACATAATAGCCGGTGTTCGGAGTTATCGTGAATGAATGATCTGAGCCGTAACTGGCAGTCACTGAACCGCTTGGACTGATCGATCCGTTTGAACCTGCCGAAGCCGTGATCGTGAACTGATCGATCGCAAAGACTGCACGGATGGTATGATTGGCTGTGACGTTCGTGAATGTATAACTTGTCAATGCACCCTGATCGACCCCATCGACAATCATGCTGTCGACATGGTAGCCGGTGTTGGGTGTTATCGTGAATGAATGATCTGAGCCGTAATTGGCAGTCACTGAACCGCTTGGACTGATCGATCCGTTTGAACCTGCCGAAGCCGTGATCGTGAACTGATCGATGGCAAAGACTGCACGAATCACATGATTCGCTGTGACGCTTATAAATGTGTAGGATGTCAGCTGGCCCTGGTCTGTTCCATCGACAATCAGACTATCGACATGGTAGCCGGTGTTGGGTGTTATCGTGAATGAATGATCTGAGCCGTAATTGGCAGTCACTGAACCGCTTGGACTGATCGATCCGTTCGAACCTGCCGAGGCCGTGATCGTGAACTGATCGATTGCGAAGACTGCACGGATGGTATGATTGGCTGTGACGTTCGTAAACGTATAACTTGCCAACGCACCCTGGTCTGTTCCATCGACAATCAGACTATCAACATGATAGCCGATGTTGGGTGTAACCGTGAACGTTTGGTCTGAACCATAATTCGCCGTCACTGATCCACTCGGACTTATCGATCCATTCGCTCCAGCCGAAGCCGTGATCGTAAACTGATCGATGGCAAAGACTGCACGAATCACATGATTCGCTGTGACGCTTGTAAATGTGTGGGATGTCAGCTGGCCCTGGTCTGTTCCATCGACAATCAGACTATCAACATGATAGCCGGTGCTCGGTGTTACCGTGAACGTGTGATCCGAACCGTAGTTGGCTGTAACCGATCCACTCGGACTTATCGACCCATTCGATCCTGCCGAGGCCGTGATCGTAAACTGATCGATGGCAAAGACTGCACGAATCACATGATTCGCTGTGACGCTTGTAAATGTGTGGGATGTCAGCTGGCCCTGGTCTGTTCCATCGACAATCAGACTATCAACATGATAGCCGGTGCTCGGTGTTACCGTGAACGTGTGATCCGAACCGTAGTTGGCTGTAACCGATCCACTCGGACTTATCGACCCATTCGATCCTGCCGAGGCCGTGATCGTAAACTGATCGATCGCAAAGACCGCATGGATGGTGTGATTAGCTGTGACGTTCGTAAATGTATGACTCGCCAAGGCACCCTGATCAACACCATCAACGATCAGACTATCGACATGGTAGCCAGTAGTTGGGGTAATCGTAAATGTATGGTCTGAACCGTAGTTGGCCGTAACCGCTCCACTCGGACTAATCAATCCATTCGGACCAGCCGAGGCCGTGATCGTGAACTGATCGATCGCAAAGACTGCCCGGATGGTATGATTGGCCGTGACGTTCGTAAACGTATAACTTGCCAACGCACCCTGGTCTGTTCCATCGACAATCAGGCTATCAACATGATAGCCGGTGTTGGGTGTAACCGTGAACGTTTGGTCTGAACCATAATTCGCCGTCACTGCTCCACTCGGACTGATACTTCCATTCGCTCCAGCGGAAGCGGTAATGGTGTACGATTTGATTTCCCCTATCGCAATATCGCTAAACGACGTCAGGCCGGTCGCCTGTGTGCTTGTCGCGGTCCGGGTTCCGAGGGTCGGCCTGGACCAATTCGGGGCGTTATATTTTCCAACAATAAAGTTGCTTGTATTTGCACCGCCGTCGACGTCACTTGCAACAAAATTGAACGTTGCATCATATGTCGTAAAAACAGTTCCGCTGCTCGTCATCGTCCAATACCGGTTGACGCTCTTCGAAGCGTCAATAACTGACGTAGCGATGTTCGGATGCTCTGCGCTTGTGGTGTTGGCTAATAGATTTCCAGCAGTGGCGACACTGGCAAAAGAGACCGTGATCGGTGTATAATTGCTTGCATCACCTATTTCAAATGATCTTGTCGTTGCGCCGGTCGGTACGTACTTTTGGAAATTGCCGACCACGTGACCGCTTGTGCGCGAAACAGTTCCTGAAGAACTTATGCTGAGCGTGTTAGCACCCGTAACGATGGCGCCGTTTGTGAAAGTGAGCGTGCCATTCACAGTCACAGCATTCGTCAACGAAACCGATCCCCCCGCATTGTTGATCGTGAAATTATTGACGGTCGCTGGTAATCCATTCCCGGTTGATTGAACCGCACTACCATTGTAGGCGTAATTCGCTCCTGTGTTATACGAGCGCGTCCCGGTAACTTGAATATTCCCCGAGGCACCGCTCGATGTAATTCCGGCGGCTGAGCCGATGTTGAGCGTTCCTCCGGCAGACAATGTAAACGCCCCACCACCTGTGATGACACTTGTTCCCATTTGCAAAGTGGCGCCGCTGTTCACCGTGAAGTTGATCGTATTTAAGACTGTTCCGCCTGAAGTGTAGGTCTGCGTTCCGCTGCCGTTGAATACGATAGCACCATTCGCGGTTCCACTCTCTTGAATTGTACCGCCCGTGTGTGAAAAGTTCCCAGATGCATTGAGAGTTCCTATCGCGGTACCGTTTGCCATCTCAAGGGTGCCACCGCTCATCGTGAAATCGCCACCCGCGGTCACAGTTCGTGCGGAACCTCCCGCCAGTCTGACTGTGCCTCCACTCTCGGTGAAGTTTCCTGCCACAGCCGACGTTCCAACGGCAAATCGGAATTGTCCCGAACCGCCGGTACTTTGGACTGTCAGGTTGCCGGTGATCGTGAGGGTGCTGCCGAGGTTGGCGGTACTGGTTTGGCCGGCGCAATTCCAGGTGAGATGTCCAAAGGTCTGGTTGAACCCGCCGGGAAGAGTGGCTACTGTGCCGGTCACCAGACATGTGGAACCACTATTCCATGTTGCCGTGGGGATCGTTCCCCCATCTTGACTGTGCTGATACGTGCCTCCGGAGTTGAACGCAATCGTTGCAGAGGCATTTACCGTGATGGTCCCGGAGCTCCGGAAGATTCCAGACACGGCGATATCTGTCCCCGTCCCATTCGCGATGGTTAAGGTCACTCCGCTGTTGAGCGTTATTTGTCCGCCGCCGTTGACCACAACCTGATCAACGGTAACGCCGGCAGTGACGGTGACAGTGTGGCCGTTCTGGATTGTTATTACGCCGTTACCACTGGTCGGGGTACTTGGAGCAGGAGTGACCCATGTCGATCCGTTCCATCGTTCCCATGTGCCGGTCGAATTCCAGTTTCCTGTTTGGCCCGACCGGAAGTCGTCAACGCTCTGTCCCGAGGCGATGGCACTTGCAAGGAAGATGCTCAGCGCCGCGGTGACCAGAGTTCCAGGAATCAAAGAGAGTCTTGCGTTCAAGTTTGTTTTCAAGTTTATTTCGAAAATGTCTTTATTCTTTTGCGATATCGGATCTCATCTAAGTGCTGATAAAATCAATAGACTATGACCTGCGGCTCCGCATCGGTCAAGTATTGTGCCACACGATTTATGCATTTTTCTTTAGTTTGACCGGATGCTACAGGGAGGAAACAGTAAAATCTACCTATGGACGGAAATTGTTGCGCTTGGGTAAAGGGTTCGGGAAATGGCTGCGCGCCAGCCGGACGGATTTCACGCGTGTGAGCGGGGTATTTCTTTCGGTCGGATTACAGGGATGAGCCAAAAAAAAGCGAGAGCACCGGCAGGCGCTCTCGCTCATGACGCGGTATTCGCTTCAGTCAAACGAGGTGGGCTGTGACCTTTTCGACGAGGTGCCGTTTGGGAACCGCGCCGACAATTTGTTCCACAACTTGTCCTCCTTTAAAAACCATCAATGTCGGAATGCTCCGGATACCGAATTGCATCGCGGTCCGGGGATTCTCATCGACGTCCATTTTTGTGACCTTGAGCTTGCCGTTATACTCACCGGCCAGTTCCTCAACGATCGGCGCGATCATTTTGCATGGACCGCACCAGATCGCCCAAAAATCAACCAGCACTGGAACGGCCGAGTTCAATACCTCAGTCTGAAAATTGTTGTCGTCTACGACCATTGGCTTCATTCGATACATCCTTTCGTGATTTGCTCGATAACGGACTGTTCCCTCAATAATATACGAATTTCTTAATTGGAAATCATCACACTGTGCGGCCCGAGGATCTCTTCGACCTCGTCGATAAATTCGTCGGAAAGCTTCACCACATACCGCGTCGACTGCAGGTGGACGGGCGCCTCTCGACCGCCAGCCGTCACGTTAAAAAAACATGAACATTTGCCCTGATGCCGTTCAACGATCTTTCTCAGCTCCTCGATCGCCCCGGCTTGCACACCGTCGACATTGATGGAGAGAATCACCCTTTTGGTGAACTTCTCTCTCACCTGATCCATTGGAAGCACCTCGTTCACGATGATCCTGAGAGAATCACCGCTTTGCTCCGCCTTCCCGCTGACCATCACCATGGCATCTTCCTGCAGGTATTGCTGGAACTGCCGGTACGCGTCGGAGAACACGATGCACTCCCCCTTGCCGCTAAAATCTTCCAGCGTCACGAACGCCATCATGTTCCCCTTCTTGTCGACCTTCTTTTTGAGCGAAGCGATGATGCCGCCGACACGGACCGTAGTTCCTGATTTCACCCCTGCCGCGTCGCCCAATGCGGCGGTGGAGAATGTCTTCACTTCCAATTCGTACCTCAGCAGCGGATGCCCGGAAACGTAGAAACCGAGGACGGCCTTTTCACGCGTGAGCTTGTCATGTTCCGTCCACTCCGCCACCGGCTGGAGATTCGGATATGGCTCGCTGAGATTTTTTGATGAACCGCCTTCGAAGAGAGACGACTGTCCCATCGACGAATGACTCTTTACGTTCTGGCCAAACTGGATCGCCTTCTCGACATGCTCGAAGAGCCGGGCGCGACTCCTCGTGATGCTGTCAAATGCGCCTGCCTGGATGAGCGATTCGAGCGTTTTCTTGTTGACGAGGCGGAGATCGACGCGCCGGCAGAAGTCGAAAATATTCTCAAATCGCCCTCGCTGCGCTCTTGTGCGGATGATCGTCTCAACGGCGCTGACGCCAACATTCTTGATGGCGCTCATCCCAAACCGGATGCCGCTCGGCGTCACCACAAAATGGACGTCGCTTTCGTTGACGTCCGGAGGAAGAACATCGATCTTCATCTTCCGGCAGTCTTCGATTAGTTGGACGACGTACGCCGTGTCGCCGATCTCCGCTGAGATCGCAGCAGCCATGTATTCGGCGGGATAATGCGACTTGAGATACGCGGTCTGATACGCAAGGACGGAGTAGGCAACGCTGTGTGATTTGTTAAACCCGTACGAGGCGAACTTTTCGATCATATCGAAGATCTCGCCTGCGACCCTTTTTGAAAATCCGTTCCCGACGGCGCCGCTGATGAACTCCGTCTTCTGTTTCGCCATCAGCTCCTTGTCTTTTTTCCCCATCGCACGCCGCATGAGATCGGCTTTGGCAAGCGAGAACCCGGCGACCTCGCTCGCGATCTTCATCACCTGTTCCTGATAGACGATGATGCCGTAGGTCTCTTTCAGAATCTGCTCGAGCTTCGGATGCAGATACTCGATCCTCTGCGCGCCCTGCTTCCGCTTGATGAAATCGCCGATCATCTCCATCGGGCCGGGCCGGTAAAGCGCGTTCATCGCGACGATGTCCGGGATCGCGGAGGGCTTGAGTTTCCTGAGCCAATCCTGCATCCCGGACGACTCGAACTGAAACACCCCCGTCGTCTGCCCTTTACCGAATAGTTCAAACGTCTTCGCATCGTTGTCGGGTAGTTCATCGACCTTCACGTCGATGCCATGATTGTCCCTGATGAGCTTGAGCGCGTTTTCGATGACCGTCAGCGTTCGCAGCCCGAGGAAGTCCATCTTCAACAGCCCCGCGTCTTCGAGATCGATCATGTTGTATTGCGTCATGACGTCCGTCTGAGGAGTCTTGTAGACCGGCACATAATCGGTGAGAGGACCGGGAGCGATAACGACCCCTGCAGCGTGCGTGGAGGCGTTCCTGTTCATCCCTTCGAGGACGAGGGAGATCTTGACGAGCTCCTGAATCTTCTCGTCTTTGCTCTCCTTCACCCACCTGAGCTCGGGATTTGATTCGATCACCTCGGCAAGGGGAGTGACTTTTCCCTGGATAACGGGAATCTGTTTGGTGATCGACTCGACGACATTGAGCGGAACGCCCAGCACCCGCCCGACATCTTTCAGGACCGCTCTTGCGGAAAGCGTACCGAACGTGATGATCTGCGAGACGGATGCTTCTCCATACTTGCGCTTCACGTAGTCGATGACGTCATCTCGTTTCGCATCGGAAAAATCGATATCGATATCCGGCATGCTGACGCGGTCGGGATTGAGGAAACGCTCGAAGAGAAGATCGTACTTGAGAGGATCGACGTTCGTGATGCCGAGCGCGTAGGAGACGAGGCTGCCGGCCGCGCTGCCGCGGCCAGGACCTACCGCGACACCCATCTTTTTCGCTTCGTTGATGAAGTCTTGCGTGATCAGAAAATACCCGGCATATCCCATCCGCTTGATCACGGATAGCTCATGATCGAGCCGGTTCTGAATCTGTTGCGTCACGTCAGGGTAGCGCTTTGCGACACCGTCGTTCGCAAGCTGATCGAGATATTCCTCGAGCGTTTTCACGCCCGCTTCGGGCGGGATCGGGAACGCAGGCATGAACGGTTTGTCGGGCCCGATCCTGAACCGCTCGATCTTTTCCTCGACCTCGAGCGTCGACTTGATCGCCTCGGGATAATCACTGAACAGCTCACACATCTCTGCCGAACTCTTGAAATAGATCTGGTCGGTCTGGTAGCGAAGCTGGCGGTAATCGGTCGTGATGCTTGCGCTGGCGTCGGGGATCATGAGCATGACGTTATGCGCAATGGCATGGTCGTTTTCGATGTAATGGACGTCGTTCGTTGCGATGAGCCTGATGCCGAGCTCCTTCGCGAGCTTCGGCATATTTTCGAGGATCGGCTTTTCCTTGTCGAGCGAATGATTCTGGATCTCGAGATAGAAATCGTCGCCGAATATCTCTTTGAACGTCGCGGCCGTCTGACGCGCCAGCTCATAATTGCCCTGGACGAGATGGTGCGCTACCACGCCGCTCGGGCAGGCCGATAAGCATACGAGGCCGGCGGCGTATTGCCGCAAAAGCTCGAGATCGATTCGAGGTTTGTAATAGAAGCCTTCGGTATGGCCGAGGCTGATAAGTTTGCAGAGGTTCCGGTAGCCGGTGAGATTCTTGGCAAGGAGGACGAGATGGTGGTAAATGCCCCTCCCCCTCCCCTCTCTCAGCATTTGCGCATTGACTTCTTTATCGAACCGCGAGCCGTTAGTGACGATATAGGCCTCGCAGCCGATGATTGGTTTGATGCCGGCTTTGTTGGCGGTCTTGTAAAACTCGACGGCGCCGAACATGACGCCATGATCTGTCAACGCGACGGCCGGCATGCGATTGTCGACGGCGGCCTTGACGAGTCCGTCGATGGTCGATGCACCGTCGAGCAGACTGTAGTGCGAGTGGTTATGAAGATGGATGAATTCTGACATGAGGACAAAGCCCGGTGAGCAAGATAAAAAATAAGGAGGGAAAAACAAAGGAAAAAATCATCCTTTGTGCCTTCGCGTGAAAAAGAATTTCACGCAAAGACGCAAAGGCGCAAGGCTTAAGGACGTGGGGGAATAGGATTCCGCATGCTACTTGACCACGATCATCTTTTTGACATCAAAGAATGGTCTTGCGGATTTATCGATGGGGAAAGCCGAGAGTTTGTAGAAGTATAAGCCGCTCGAAAACCTGCTCGCATCCCATGATACCACATGAAGGCCCGGTTGTTGATTCTCCCTCACCAGTGTCCCTAATTCCCTTCCTAAAACATCATAAACCCGGATGTCCACATAACTGAAATCTGCGATCCCCGCCTGACCGGCGGGCAGGTGATATCTGATTTCTGTCGATGGATTGAATGGATTCGGGTGGTTTTGGTAAAGCACAAACTGGTTGGGTCTGCCGCCCTCGTTTGTCTCTGCAGCATCAATCAATTTCATACCGAATTTGTAAATCAATGCATATGTAATGCCGCGCGTTGTTGCCGCAGGAATCTCCAATACGTTTTGCTTGAACATGTCGATCTTTTGAGGACCATTCGTCGAATCCCGGTACGTGAAGAACAAGCTGTCACATCTCGCACCAAGATACGAGGCGTCTGGCCAGGAGAAATAGAAAGTCGAATCGGGCATATCGGGATCCTGAAAGAAGAGTTTGAATGTATCTCTCCTCACAGAATCTGACGGTATGGATCTATAATCGCGGTTGCAGAACCCGATTCCAAAAGCGTTCCCTGGACGTCCCGGGATGCTTCTCCAGAATATAGACCAGGGCGGCGGCGGCGCTCCGACTTGACAGTCCCATTCAAAGAGATCATAGGTTCCATTCGTGCCGTCATCACGGAAATACGTTGCGTGTACATCGTTGCCAAATTCCAGTGTAGGGTCGGTGTCAGGGTTCCAAACCTGTATCCATAGACGGCAAGTGACAGGCTGCTGCGAAAGTGTGATCGATGCGCAGGCTGTCGTGGCGAGAGCGATAAGGAAACAAAGTGTCACGCGCCGGGAGAATTTCATATTCCCCTCCTGAAGAAGATGGTTTCTTTCGTAGTCTTTTTCCCTCATTCACGGTGAAGTGCAGTCCACGGAGGGTCAACCTTTGGTAAGTTACAACAACGGCAATAAAATGTCAATACTCGTGACGGCGATTAGAGGGTGTCAATGAGGAAATAGAGCACTGATGACGCTGAAAAGCACGAGATGAACACAGATATGTCCATCCGGGTCAAGCTGCCGGGGCTACGATGAGAAATATTTCGTGATGTAACCGACGAGACCTGACAGAGGAATTATTTCCCGTTTGCCGGTTGCTCGATCCTTGATCTCAACATTACCATTGACGACATTTTTCTCCCCGACAATCACCTGAAGCGGCATACCAAGAAGATCGGCATCTTTGAACTTGAAACCGGGACTGACGTCTTTGCGATCATCAAATAAGACTTCAACCTTCGCCTCGGCAAGTTTTGCGTATAACTCCTCTGCAGCTTTCACAACTGGCTCATTGTTCGAATTCACCAGGATCAGGTGAACCTGGAACGGCGCCAGGGCCTTTGTCCAGATGATCCCGTTCTGATCATGGAACTGTTCGATATGGCACGCGACGATCCGCTCCACGCCGATCCCGTAACTTCCCATGATGATCGGGTTTTCTTTCCCACCCTCATCGAGGAAATAGGCCTTCAACGCGTCGGCATACTTTGTGCCGAGCTTGAAGATATGTCCAAGCTCGATCGCCTTGACAATTCTGAGAGGTGAATTACATTTTATGCAGGGCTCACCGGGCAGTACCGTGCGAAGATCGAAATAACCGTCGACCTTGACATCCCGTTTGAGATCGATGTCCTTGATGTGGTAATCATTCTTGTTCGCGCCGCTGATGAGACCGTTGGCCCCCTCCAGTCGCTTATCGGCGATGATTCTGAACCCCTTGAGTCCGACCGGTCCGATCGATCCCCCGTCGGCGCCGGTAAGAGCTTTCAGTTCGTCGGGATGAGATGGACGGGCATCCGCGCCAAGGACGGATTGTATTTTCGATTCATTGAGCTGATCGTTCCCCGCCATGAGAATCAACACCGGGACCTTTTCGTTGATGTAGACCAGAGACTTGGCAAGCATCGTCTCATCGACCTTCAGAAACGCCTTCAGCTCGTCGATCGTCCTGATGTTGGGCGTGTGGATTTCCTGAATCGGTTTGCTGTCACCGTTCCGCTGCAGCGTGCCGATCTTCGACGAAGCGATTTCGAGATTTGCTGCGTAGTCACACTTCTCGCAGACGACGCACGTGTCCTCACCGGCGTCCGACTCGATCATAAATTCCTGCGAGGCGTTCCCGCCCATGGCTCCGCTCGACGCGCCGACGATAAAGAATTTCAGACCGGCCCGGGTGAAGATTTTCTTGTAAGCTTCGGCATGAAGGTTGTAGCTTTTATCCAGCCCTTCCCACGTGCGGTCGAGACTGTACGAATCCTTCATGATGAACTGTCTTGCGCGGATCACGCCGGATCTTGGGCGAGGTTCATTTCTGAATTTCGTCTGAATCTGGTACCAGATCTGCGGCATGTCGCGGTAGGACTTGACATGGTTCTTCGCAATGGAGCATATAACTTCCTCGTGTGTCGGCGCGAGGACGAGCGGCCTGTTCTTGACATGGAACATCGTATCGCCAAAAGCCTTCACGCGTCCGGTCTCTTCCCAGAGTTCGAGAGGATTCAGTGCGGGCAGATGAAATTCCTGTCCGCCAATGGCATCCATCTCTTCGCGGATGAGGTTCATGACCTTCTTGAGCAGACGATATCCGAGCGGCAGAAAGGAATAGACTCCGGCACCGAGCGGCCGGATCATCCCTGCGCGCAGCATCAGCTGATGGCTCGGAATCACCGCGTCGGAAGGGACTTCCTTCAGGGTCGGAAGGAAATTTGTTGAGAATCTCACTTAGGTTTCACTTGAAATTATTGAAATACGAGGATACGATGACGACAATCCCTTTACGAACCTCCAACATCACTACACACACGGGCCATGGAAATTTTGCATTTTGCATTTTGCATTTGAAAAGTACCCCCGGGCGGAGTCGAACCGCCGACAAGCAGTTTAGGAAACTGCTGCTCTATCCATGCTGAGCTACGGGGGCGAGGGGAGATTTTCGATTTTCGATTTTAGATTTGAGTTTATGGTTTCGAGATTCGGGTTTCAGGTTACTGAGTCGAGCATCCGAGTACCGCTGTCTTAACTTCTAATCTAAGAAATTATCAGGGGTTTTTCAAATGGCGAAGGGACCGAACGCCAGTATCTGTACCGGCGTGCGAGTCGCCTCAGGAATATGTCCCTCCTCTCCGCGTGCAAGATTGTTAAGCGTAGAGTCTCTCCCTATGCCCCAAATTGGGTAAGGTGATGACCGAGGTGGCGGTACATGAGAGCGCCCCACTGCTCGCGCGTCAGCGTCTCGAATGCGCCGTGATGTCCAAATTTGTGATCGAGTGGAATAGCTGCAAATCTGTCGATGGTTCGTAGGAGCTCCGCCACACCGGCCTGAAATTCTGGCCCGGGGTTCTGCCTGAGGACCTGATCGTATTCCGGGGCGGTCGGGGCTCTGCCCTTCGGCCACGGCAAAACATAGATGACCAGATGCTTCATGAGTCCGGTTCTCATCAACGGATTGCCCCTGACAACAACAGGGAACTCTCCGAGAGCTGTCTTCAACGGGTCGGTGACATGCTGAAGCATCTGACGAACATCCATCTTGCCCCACCGGCGCTGCGCCTGCGCACTGAGATTTTTGACGCGTTGTACGATGGAGCTTCTGTCCGCTTCAACGAACAAGGCTTTTGCCATGATTGTTTAGGATTTAGGATTTAGGATTTAGGATTTCGAATTTGTTGCTTTGGATTTCGCACAGTATGCAAAGCGTACTCATGCAACGTATTCCCGAAACACGATGCAAGGGATTGTCGGCTCGTGCTACCCCTTTTTCTTCAACTTCGCAAGCCGCTGTTGCGCATCCTCGACTTCTGCGATGCCGCTGTCGGCATCCTTCATGGCGTCAAGAAATTCGGTGTACTTGCCGATGGCTTTGTCGTTCCAACCTGATTTCTCATAGGCGATCCCAAGGTAATAGGAGAGGAGGATACCAGTTCCTGCCAATCGACTCGTTTCGAAATAATTCGATTCAAGTTTCTCGAACTTGGCTACGGCCTCGGCAAGCTTGCCGGCATCGAGATAGGCCCTTCCGAGTGGTAGAAGCGTTCCTTCTCACCAGCATCGGTGGTGAGATAATGTGGGAGGAACTTGAGGGCGAGGATCCGGTCGAGCTTGGTATCATGGGCACGGTAGACTATTCCCATACCACCTTCACCTAATTTCTCCAGAATGTTGTAATGGGAAATTGTTTGTTCGATCATAAGCCGAGTTAGCTACCTAATGGACATCCCTGAACGTAACGGAGGCTTTCCCTGAGAATTCAACCAACTGTCAAACCCATCATCGGCAGACCGCACAGAATTCTCCCTATCATACTGCCAGCGAGCAGGATTGGTGTCGATATAACCTTGGATTCTGTGCAGTGATTTTTCGTTGCGAATGATGTGCTCATAGTAATTCCGTTGCCAGATGGGGTTGCCAGAAGTGTTCCGCATTTTGTTGATGAGTTTTGCTGATCCCATCTTGAATCGACCCATTATTTTGGGTAACAGCATTTTGCGCCGTTCTGGACGTGTGCGCGGTAGGGGCAATTCATGAATTGCCCCTACCGCGCCATTTTCCAATATCATGATGATTCCATGCATATGATTCGGCATCACAACAAATTCATCCAATTCAATCTCGAAATAATGCATCGGTAATTCATTCCAACATGATTCCACGACCTTTCCAAATTCATTCATCTGCATTTCGGCACCGACGATTTCACCAAATATATTCCGACGATCATAGGTACATATCGTGATGAAATATGCTCCAGATTTTGAATAGTCATAATCTTGTAATCGAAGTAACTTCCTTCTTCTTGTCTGTTGCATGGTTCCTCCCACGTTTCGAGTTGCAGTTTCCTAGATTCGACATAACCATATGGTTTGACCCATCATTTCCCTACCCCTGCTTTTTCAACCTTGCCAGCCTTACCTTAGCATCTTCCACTTCCAAAATTCCCTTGTCTGCATTCTTCAATAATCCAAAAATTCTTCATACTGCCCAACCGCTTTCTGTGTCCAGCCGGACCTTTCGAGGGACAAAGCGATCGAGATTGGTGTCCTCGGCCTTGTAGACCACTCCCATCCCACCCTCACCTAACTTCTCAATGATCTTATAATGCGATATGGTCTGGCCAATCATGAGACCTCCCCCGGCCAATACAATAGCGGGTCCGCAAAACTGTCCCGCCGCTGCAGTTTCCTCAATAGCACGCGCAGGTAATTGCTCGCCATTCTCCCCCCAACGACGAGCTCAGAAAGCCGATGGCGTAAATATCGGGAAGCGGTCAAGCTTCTTCTATTCCTTTGTGACGGCCGAAACGATCGAATCAACCGTTGCCATGGTGACTGTGGTTATGCTTAGTTGTCTGAGAACACGAACAAAATGAATAAAAACATAACAATAATTGCGGTGAGTGTCAAGCAGTACCGTTTCGTCGCACGGAACGGCGATCAGGCAACGGCGTGGCCGTGCGGGTTATCGGAGGGTGAGATCCGTCAGAATTGACCGAAAGAAATGTTCAGAGAACAGGCAATGCCGGATTCTCCGGAAGGCGCCGACTTACAAAGCATCGCCAGATAAACGTTGAGAGACTCTTTTGCGATGCGCTGACCGCATCGGCAGGAGTCTTATTGGAAGTCTCCGGTATAGGTGTAATTACCGAGCTGTCCGATACTGTCGAGCACCACCGTTATCGAACCGTAACCCAGCGCCGATGTCCCAACGAGCATCACCTGCTGTGAAGCCGGAGTGGACGCAAACGTTCCGTCATCCATCGACTGCAATTTCGGAGGGACCCGATAGCCGGAATATTGACCGCTGCCGCCCCCCATTGTTGTTGGTCTGGTTTTGAATGAATAAGCATCGACACCGATGTTCTGAAGATCGTCTACGAGTGACATTCGATTCGATTCAACACTCGTGGCTCCGAAGAGACCGATCCCCACCGCAATTGCGACCCCTATAATGATCACTCCCAATACGATCAGCAGCATTTGCGTGGTACCCATACGACACCGTTATTTGTTGTACACGTTCCTTTATCTGTTGCTACATTCTCAATATATCCCCTTTTTCTTCTCGCGTAAAGGGACATATGCCGTAAGTCACAGCGTAAGCCAATTTTCGACTAAATTGACGTGTTTTAGTCCGTCCTTAAATCACAAGCCCCGCGAAGGTCTTCGCAGGGCCTGGGGAAATCGAGCCATTTCAGTGTTACTTTACCAGAAGAAGTTTCTTCATGTCGGTGAATCCACGTTCTCTCGACCGGGTCGGGATTGCTGTTAAGCGATAGAAGTACACACCGCTAGACAATCCAGATCCGTCAAACGGAACTGTATACTTTCCCGCCGAGTGTCCGCCATGCACGAGCATCCCGACCTCATGGCCGAGCACGTCAAAAACCTGAAGGGTGACATCACTGGCGCTCGGCAGATCGTAGGAAATCGTCGTGACAGGGTTGAAAGGATTCGGGTAATTCTGACGCAACTGATAGGCCGCCGGTAATGAAGAATGATCTTCAGTGACGCCGACGAGCGGTTTTAGGAAATTCCATTTCGACTGGGCGGCATCGGCGTGAGATTGCAGCAACGCGAGACTCTTCCCGCCCAGGATCGCGAATGCGATCATCCTCGTCTGGTTTGGACCGATCGCATACGGGCCGGAGGCGATCGCCATGTGGACGTCGCCGCGCTGAACCGGCGTCACGATCCCGCCGCTGATCCAGGAATATTTCCCGGCGCGCGATATATCAGCCGTATTGAGCTCCAGGCCTCGAAAGCTCGAAGCGCCTTCGAGCGCGCTCACGCCGCAGTAGAGCGGAGCCGGATTGCCGGCCGTGGTATCCCACCCATAGCCGAGACTACGGGTTGCGTCGTAGCCGGACTTGTTGTTGTTCCAATTCGGCTGCATGTCCCAATCCAGGAAGATACCGGAATAGACGTTCAACAGCGCCCCTACGGTAGTATTCTTGATATCATATCGCAGGATGACGTAATCGGAATCGGGGGGCGATGTAAATTCGTATGAGTACTGGCTCACCTGCAGGCCGATCTTGTTCGCCGCGGCAGCCCCGTCATCGGTGAACACCGTGCTTCCCTCCTGAGCGGCATAAATACCCGGCGACACCATGTTGTAGATCTGGTTCGAGACAAAATCACCGTCCTGACAGGTGGAGCATGAAGTGTTTCTGATATTATCGATGATTTTCGTCGATGAATTGCCGATCAGGAATCCGCCTTCGAAGAGTTCGTTGGTCCCGGCGTAGAGAAACCCGCTTCCATAACTATTGGTGATATCAAGATAGCCCAGCCGTCCGATATTGGTCACCGTCATCGTGACGTTGTTGACATTATGATCTGTAAATGTCTGGTTGAGGAGCAGGGCGAATAGTTGAAAATCGTTATAGGAACCGTCGCTGATCACGAGCCTGAACAACACCGGGTGCGCCGGGGGGACTCCGCTTTTGATATGGACCTGGAAGGGGGCCGCGGCGTTGTTTGCGGTGCTGTTCATCGCCAGAGCTCCGATCGGAAAGACCCCGTTGAGGATCTGAACGGTCGTATCGGCCGTTGTCAGCGTGATCGTCGCGCTGGAGCTTGTCGGCTGAAGATAATTGATGAAGTCGCCGGCAATCGTGAATGTCTCATTTGGCTCAAGCGCGCCGTTGTTATTTCCTCCGGCGGAATCGCTGGTGAGGTACGATGTCATCCGAATCGATGGCGACGCGACCGTGAGCGCTCTAAAGGCATTGACACGCCCCCTGCCGAGGGAATCAGGATAGAATGGATTGACGCTGTTAATGTTGTCGCATGTTATGCGCACTTGTTCCCCCGCCTGGATTCCGGTGAACGAGGGATTCTGTGCCTCCACAAGCGCACAAATGCCTGCGGCAAGCGGACTGGCCATCGAAGTACCGGCCAAATACGCGTACGTGTTGGGATAATAGGTACTCAAGATACTCAAGATAGCAATGTTCGGGTTGGATATTTCACCGCCCGGGGCCGAGACATCGATGCTTGTGCCAAAATTTGAGTAACTGGTCTTGCCGTCCGATACATTCGTTGCAGCAACGGAAAGGACACCGTCATAGCTTGCCGGATAGTGCGGTTCGGTGGAGTTGGAGTTCCCTGCCGCAGCGACTACGAGAGATCCCTTGCTCACCGCGTAATCGATCGTCTGCTGTTCCACCTGCGAGGCCCCGGGGCCGCCCCAGCTGCAGTTGATGATCCTGGCGCCCATATCGACCGCATACCTGATCCCTTCAAATCCGGCGAGGATGTATGCAGAGCCGCCGCCGCGTGTATCATTATCTGCCGATGTTTTCACCGGGAGGATCCGGCATTTGAAACCGATGCCAGCGACGCCGCTTGTATTGTTGGTCACTGCAGCAGCGATGCCGGCCACGTGCGTACCGTGCGCAGTATTGTTCCCGAAAGGTCGCGGCTCGTTGTCGGGAATCGGATTGTTGAAGTCAGCGCCGGCAAAATCCCACCCGTGCCAGTCATCGATGTAGCTATTACCGTCGTCATCGATCCCGTTGAAGCGTTTGTCCTGCCCATTGCCGTCCATTCCTGTTTCCCCGGGGTTCGTCCAGATATTCGCGGCGAGATCGGGATGGTCCCACTGAACGCCGGTATCCACAATCCCGATAACAACCGATGTATCTCCCTGGCTGACGCCCCAGGCGCTGTCGGCTTTCACCTTGACGAAACCCCATTGGCGGCTGTAGAGCGAATCGTTCGGTGTGAACGCGGCAACATCATCGACCGGATAAATGAACCATGGCTCCGCATAATCCACTTCGGGAAGTTCTGAAACCTCCTTCGCGATGGAAAATGGATCCAGCGGCGAGGAATAGGTCATGACATACACTCTCGACATCTCGTCGTCGGCCTTTGTCTGCACACCGGATGTTCGGGATGGAAAGAGAGGCCGGACCGACTCCGCTCCGTAACGCTGCACAAACCTGTCGACCGAAGTAACTCCGAACGATCCTTTCGCGGCGGGCGCGCCCGCAGCCGCCGAGAGTCTCACGATGATCCGGTCTGGCAGGTAATGACTGTTCTCGGGAGTCTTCATGATGGCATTCGGTAGCTTGTCGAGCGGCAGCGATTTCTTGCCGCCGCGGATGACTCCTCCGCTCGCCGTACTCATCACAACACACCATCCAAACGCTGCAATGAACGCAAAAAGACTACGCATGAGACTCCTTATCAGATTTTAGATTTTTGATTTCGGATTTTAGATTTCTTCCGCAACAGGCCTGCTCGCCTAAGCCGTTCAACCTGGCGCATCCCCACCAAACCAACGGCGGGCAAACGCCTCCGGTAACAGGTCTTTTGCATTTTGAATTTTGTGCGCCGGAGGCGCATCCGCCTCTGGCGGACATTTTCCTTTATTATGGACCTCTATCGGTAAAGACCTCTCCGCATGATGTACTCCTCGACCGCTCTCGGCACCAGATAGCGGATGGATCGACCCATCTTCACGCGCCTGCGGATGTCGGTGCCGGAGATCGCGATTTGGGGAACCTTCACGAATGACGCCTGCCTTGCAAATTTGGCGCGTGTCTTCTCAAGTTCAAACCCCGGGCGCGTCATTGCCACCAGATCGACCTTTGCCAAAATCTCTTCCGGCGATTTCCAGGTTTCAAATTCAAGGAGATTATCGGCGCCAATGAGGAGATGCAGCGCGGCGTGCGGAAACATCGCCGACAGTGCGGAAACCGTATCGACCGTATAGGAAATCCCGCCGCGCACCGCCTCAATATCCGACACCTCAAAGGCGGGGTTCCCCTCGATCGACATTCGTGTCATCGCGAGCCGCTCAGCGGCCGGAAGAAGCGACTCGGCCCGTTTGTTCGGCGGGTTCGCTGACGGTATGAAGAGCAGCTTCTCCAAATTCAGCTGATCGCGGACGCTTTCGGCCACGATGAGATGGCCAAGGTGTGGTGGATTAAACGTTCCGCCGAAGATCCCCAGCTTCATCTCGCCGCATACTTTGTTCTGTACTTCCGATCGAATTTTTTGAACATCTCATACGTACGAAGAGGAAAACTTGTGTCGCGCATCTCCGTCGCTTCCAGCTCAAGGTACAGCCGCTCAAGGTTGTAGCCCGTGTCAAGGAGGTAGCGCGTCGGGGCCAGGAACAGTTCGCCGGGGACCCGGCAGAGCCGCCGGAGAAGCTCATGCGGGCTCGCGAGCGGATCGGTTCCCGAAACGTTGAAGATTTCGCTCTGATCCGCTTTCATGCCGATGAGATAATACGTCCCTTCCGTCGTCGGCCCGACGACGAGACATTCATGTTCATAGTTCAACTGATCCAGGAGGCGGCCGAATATTCGGGGCGACAGCGTCGGCTGATTGTCGAGCACGACAAGGATCCGCTGATAACCCCTCGTGAACGCATCCTGCACCCCATGGGAGACCCGGGCGCTGAACGATGCTCCGTTGCTCTCGCAAAGAGTGACTCGATCGCCGAGCTGGTAAAGAAATTCGTCAACAGCCATCGCCGGGTTCTTATAGAACAGAACGTCCGTCTTTGCCACCTTCGAGGCATTTCCCAGGAGATCGGAAACGAAGGCCGTGAACAACGCGTCAAGATCGTCCCACGGCAGAGCCGCAAACGGCTCGTGACCGTGCGATCGATGAATGAACGGCTGTTTTTCAAATACCAGGATTGCGTTCGACGTCATTCCGTTCCATACACTAGATTAGAGGTCCCCAGCTTCCGTACCGGCGGCACCCGCGTATCAACCAATAATAATAATAAAAAGGAAGGAATAAAAATGGCGCGGCGCTCAACACATGTTTGGCCAACGGGAACCACGTCCGTTGATAGCGAAAACGAATGCCGGCAAAAAGGATCAATAAAAAAATGAGCAAACCGACCACCATCATCAGGTTACCGACCGCCGCAACGGGAAATATAAGCATAAATGCCAGAATATAAAAGAGGCTGAGGTAATGAAAAGGGCGATGGAGCCGCAGCGGCCCGATATCCTTCACCTCAACGCCGCGGCGGTAGTCGCGCGGATGCTTCTTATAGAGAAGAGGGTCAAAGAAATATCGACGGACATGTCTGAACGCGTCTCCTGCAGAATGAAATTGCGCCGGATGAGAGACGATGACATCCGGGGCCCTGGCAATCTTCAGTCCGGCATGAAGCGCCCGGAAGCCGAATTCGATATCTTCACGAAAATAGAGATTCGTGCGCCCGTCGAAAAACTCCGTGTCATAACCGTGAAGGGCCAGGAAGGCGTTCCTCCTGATGAAGAAATTACATGGGATAAATGAAAAAAAATCCCCGGGGTCGAACAACCGCAACGAACCACGCGAGCTCCCGGCAACGGTCGTTCCTTCGATGCCGGTGATGTCCGGGTCCTCGAGATGTTTCAACGCACGACTGAGCCAGTGCCTGTCGGCCGAAACATCATCTTCGATGAAGGCGATCAGGGCGCCTTCGGCCTTCTCGACACCATAATTTCTGGCCGCGCCCGGCCCCTCGTGCGCCTTCGTGAAGCACCTCAACCGAAGACGGGACCTCTGCATCTCCTCCTCGAGAGTTTGGGCCGTGCCATCGGTCGAACCGTCGTCGACGACAACAACCTCAAACTGCTCCATCGGCATCGACTGAAGCTCCAGAGATCCAAGGGCGGCCCTCAGCGATTGCTTCCGGTTGAACGTGGGAAGAACAACCGATATGGTCGGCTGTGCGACGCTCATGAGCCCCCGATCAGGAAGCGCGCCACCTTGCCGTACCCCCTGCTTCGGCTTCGATATTCGCTTTGGCGGCGCACCGGGACAACCGAAGCGCATGAGAAGAGCAGCCAGCGAATCAATGCTCTCAGGAGAAGGAGCGTCCTGAACAGAAACGTGCGGGCGGGGCCATAATGCTTTTTCAGGAACGTGAGGAAGCTTCTGTGGAAGTGCATCAGGCGAACTTCATCATAGAACGCCGTTCCCCCACCACCGTAGTGCGTGACAACGGCGGCCGGATCATATTTCACTTTCCAGCCGAGTAGTTTGCATCTGTAACAAAACTCCAGTTCATCGAAGTACATGAAAAAGCGTTCATCAAGCAGCCCGACCTTGTCGAACACTTCGCGCTTCACCATGAGGCAGGAGCCCTGAAGGTAATCGACTTCAACCACGGCATCGGGATGTTCGTACAGCCGGCGGTGGCGACCGAAGATGCGCGACCTCGGGAAGAGAATATTAAGAAAAAAAGCTTCCAAGAGAACATTCCACAACGTCGGGAACGAAACTCCCGTCCGCTGAAGAGACCCGTCGCCGTTCAGTATTTTCGGTCCCGCAGCGGCCAGATCGTTTTCCGAAAGGAGAAACTCCGCGAGCGATTCCAGAGCGCCCTCTTCGACCTTCGTGTCCGGATTGAGGAGAAGAACGAGATCGCCTGACGATTCACGGATTCCCCGATTGTTCGCCCTGTTGAAGCCGACATTTTCATCATTGACAATAAGGCGTACCTGAGGAAAGGATTTCTTCAGGTACCCGACAGTGTCATCGGTCGATGCGTTGTCGACGACAATGACCTCAAGCGGTATCGAGCTTTTGCGGGAAACGATCGACCCGAGGCATGCCGGAAGGAATGCTCCGCTGTTCAAGGTGACGATCACGATCGATAACCGGTGCATGGCTCGGGAAGGTTCTGGCGGCGAGCGATGGCTATTGTCTCGCCGTCGGCTCGGGGAGTTTCCGGACCTTCACCTGCCTGATCCGGCGCTGACTTTTCTTCATCACCTTGAATTGAAGAGAGTCGTACACAATCTCCTCGTGGAGTTCCGGAATATTGGCCGAGATCTTGAAGAGAAATCCGTTGAGAGTTTCATACTCAGGATCATCGGGGATCTCCACGCCGAATTTCTCATTGAACGTATGAATGCTGATCCGCGCATTGACGAGCGCCGAACCGTCGGCCGACTGCTCAACGTCCTTGAGAACTTCGTCGTACTCGTCATGGATCTCTCCGACGATCTCCTCGAGGATATCCTCCATCGTGATGACGCCCTGCGTCCCGCCGAATTCATCGAGGACGATCGCCATGTGAAGCTTCTGTTCCTGAAGGTCGCGCATGAGCCCGCTGATCTTGATGGAGCCGGGGACAAAATAGGCGGGCCGGATGATGTCTTCGAGGACGATGAGATCCCGGTGCTCCAGGAGACTGATGAGATCCTTCGTGTAGATGACGCCGACGATATTATCGATCTTCTCGCGGAACACCGGCAGCCGCGAATATCCCTCCTCCGTGACGATCTTAATGAGCCGCTCACGCGGAGTCGTGATCTCCACCGCGACGACTTCCGTCCTCGGGACCATGACTTCCTTTGCGGTGGTGTTGGAGAATTCGAAGATGCTCGAAATCAGCTCCTGCTCGGTTTTGTTGAGCACGCCCGTTCTCGCCCCTTCATTGACCATGATCTGGATCTCCTCTGCCGAGTGAAGAAGCTCCATCGACGTTGAGGGGGTGATGCCAGCAAGACTCAACAGGAAGGTCGCGGATTTGTTGAGGACAATGATGACCGGCTTGAACACGATGTAGAATAATTGCAGCGGCCAGGAGATGAACAGAGCAGTGGATTCGGCATGTTGTATCGCAAACGATCTCGGCGCGAGCTCCCCGAGAATGATTTGGAGAAAGGTCAAAAAGCCGAAGCCGACTCCGAACGATACCGCATGCAGGGTCGCTTCGTTCGTCATACCGACCAATGTCAACGGGCCGTGAAGCATGTCTGCCAGGATCGGTTCGCCGATCCAACCCAAGCCAAGACTTGTCAGCGTGATGCCAAGCTGTGTCGCCGAAAGGTAGACATACAAATGGTCGACAATGTGCTTCGCAAGAGTCGCCCTTCGATGACCTTGTTTGATTCTCTCCGCGATCTGTGAGGATCGAACCTTGACGATGGCAAATTCCGCGGCGACGAAGAAGCCATTGGCAAAGACAAGGAGCAGAATGAAGATAAGGTTACCGATGACCTGCGTCAGCATCGGGAATGGTCGATATGGATGGAAATGAACAAATTCTCAGGTTCACGAATGAAATTTACGATAAAGGACGCTCGTAGTCAAACGAGGAAAATCACACCAGCCGGCAAAATCTCTGCGAACCTGACGGGAGAAGGATGAGAAGACGAAACGTGCGAAGGAGGAATTTTAATAGAGGACACTCTCGAGCACGAGTCCTTTCGCCGGAGCGGACATGCCGGCCTCAGTGCGATCCTTCGTTTCCAGGATGCCCAGGAAATCTTCCACGGTGATGTAGCCGCGGCCGACATCAACCATTGTTCCGACCAGCGCTCTCACCATCCCGTGGAGGAACCGGTTACCGCGCACCGTGAAACGAAGATCGGCGCCATTGATCTCCCACGATGCGTGCGAGACGATGCAGCGGTGATGATGGACATCGGCGGCGGATTTGCAGAACGACCCGAAATCGTGCTCACCGAGGATCGCCGCGGCCGCCCATCGCAACAGGTCGACCGTGAGGCCATACTTCACGCGCCAGCAGTAGTTCCTGAGCAGCGCGGCAGGCTTGCGCGTGATGTGGTACGAATACGTTCGCTCTTTTGCACTATACCGCGCGTGGAACTCAAGGGATACATCATCAGTCTCATGAACCACAATGTCTTCCGGCAACAGCGCATTGAGGCCGTTCTTGAACTCATGCAACTGGAGCGGTGATTCTGTCCGGAAATTTGCCACCTGACCGCGCGCATGGACCCCCGCGTCGGTCCTCCCCGCACCGATGACGTCGACCTGTTCCTGAAGCAGCCTCTGAAGCGCTGCCTCGATCTCTCCCTGGATCGTCCGCCCATTCTCCTGCCGTTGCCAGCCGCAGTAAGCGGTACCGTCATATTCTATGAGCAGTTTAATGTTCCGCATAGGTCGATCGGAGCAAGGGAGCTGCCTGAGTAGGTTACTTGTTACAGGTTACGGGTTACAGGTCGCAGGTTTGGCGTTGAGCCTTTTCGACTCTGAACATTTAGGGACACGAGCCGGGCCCGCGACAGCCAGGAAAACATCCCCCCTTGTTTTTAAAGGGGGGATTATAGGGGGGTTCAAGAACTGAGACTCTCAAACCCCCTGTCCTCAAGGACATCCCCCACCATCTGAAGGGGGAACGCGCCTTCCGCGACAGCCGGGAAAACATCCCCCCTTGTTTTTAAAGGGGGGGATTATAGGGGGGTTCAAGAACTGAGACTCTCAAACCCCCTGTCCTGAAGGACATCCCCCTTCATGGTGAAGGGGGAACGCGCCTTCCGCGACAGCCGGGAAAACATCCCCCCTTGTTTTTAAAGGGGGGGGATTATAGGGGGGTTCAAGAACTGAGACTCTCAAACCCCCTGTCCTGAAGGACATCCCCCTTCATCTGAAGGGGGAACGCGCCTTCCGCGACAGCCAGGAAAACATCCCCCCTTGTTCTTAAAGGGGGGATTATAGGGGGGTTCAAGAACTGAGACTCTCAAACCCCCTGTCCTGAAGGACATCCCCCTTCATCTGAAGGGGGAACGCGCCTTCCGCGACAGGTGGCTGGCGGGCGCCTTTGGCGGAGATCTTTAATTTGAGATGGAATTTGCATCTCAAGTAAATTCACTAATTCAAGGTAATTGTGAGACGCGACACTAGAAGGTCCGCATGATGGTCAGTTTCACACCTGTCGGTCGGGCGATCGTCCCGAGGAGATTCGCGTGGAGATCGATCGATGCCGCCTGAGCGACCCCTTTGTTATGGGCAAGAGCGATCCGGCCGGCATTGATGGCGCTGATAAGATGATTCAAACCGATGACGGCGGCGATAAACTTTGTATTATTGAACATCTCGTCGCTCGCGATGCGCCTGTCGCGGAACTGGCTCCGGCTGGCGTCGCTGTCCCAGCTCCATGCGAAGGCCGAATTCGGATTGTAGGTCTTGAAGTATTCACGTGCGCGAAGAGCTCCCTGATTGTAGGTATACGTGTTAGCAAAATTCCCGATGTCGACGAAATACTGGTCGGCCTTATTCTCCAGGACCACATTCGCATGCTGGACGGCGAAGCTGCGGGCATCGTTCTGCAGCCAGTTGGCGTACCAGTGCACCGAGCCAAGAGCGATCCAGAGCGAACCTTCGGCGATCGTAAAATACTTTCCCGATCCGTAATCACCCGCATACATTTCCCCCATGCCGGGGAGGAGCAGTGAGTACGCAGCCGCAAGCGCAAGGCTTTTCTTTTCCTGCGTCCCGGGTTCCTGAAAAAAAAGCGGCTCCTCGCGCCTGAGTGAGGGACCGGTCAACGATTGAGAAAACAGATCCCGGGCTATCGCGTCGCGTCTGTTCAACGGCGTCAATTCCTGCGCCCCGGCAATTGAGATGACGAGAAAGAGAAAGAGGATGAACGATTTCATCGGAACTCCACTGGAAGTGAGACTTCAGTTTGGTCTGCGGTGTACATCGTAGAAAGTTCCGATCGTATATTCCTTTCATGAGGATGGTGAGACGGGATCGTGCCGAGGCAGGCATCTCCCTCGACCGCCTGTATATCGACATCGAGCAATTCATTGACGACCGGGCGGTCTGTCGAAGCCTCGACACGAAGATAATTCCTTGTCAGGCCGGAGGACCTGTCGCCGTGAAGCTTCCCTTCAAAGAGAACCGTCGTCCTGCGACCAATGAAGGACTCCTGAAAAAGACGCCTTTTCCTTGCGCCGAGCAGGCGCAGCATTTCGTTTCTCGTGAAGCGCACCTTTGGCTCCACTACGCCCTCCAAATCCAATGCAGTTGTCCGCTCGCGTTCAGAATACGTGAACACGTGGAGGTACGAAACCGGGAGATCGGCAAGAAACCGGTACGTTTCTTCGTAGAGATCATCAGTTTCACCGGGGAACCCGACGATGACATCGACCCCGATGCCGGCATCAGGATCGATGCGTCTGATATATTCAACGACGTCCCGGTAATGCTCGCGCACGTATCGCCGACGCATCCTTTTCAGGATAGTATTGCTCCCGCTTTGCAGCGGGATATGGAAATGGTTGCAGAATTTGTCCGACGAGAGAACGAAATCGATCATCGGTCGTGTCAGGAGATTCGGTTCGATCGAACTGACGCGTATGCGCTCCAGGCCGTCGATATGATCGAGTCGCTTCATGAGATCAAACAAGCTCGACCCGTCCTTCGTGCCGTAGTCGCCGACATTGACTCCGGTGAGGACGATCTCCCTGTACCCTTGTGCGGCGATCGTTCGGGCCTGTTCAAGGACGAGATCGGCCGGGTGACTCCTGCTTGTCCCTCGCGCAAGGGGGATAGTGCAGAAAGCGCACCGATAATCGCATCCATCCTGGATCTTGAGGAACGCGCGCGTGCGGCCGCCAACTTCCGCGGAGAACGCAGGATCGAACGAGGTCGCATCATCGATGCACGACACGAAGACCTGAGGCAGCGATCCTTTTCTGAAATCCCCGGCGTGTTCGAACAGGCGGAATTTTTCCGTCGCGCCCAGCACGAGATCGACGCCGTCGATTGCAGCAATTTCCTCCGGCTGGAGCTGAGCGTAACAGCCGACAACGATGATGAACGCATCGGGGGATCCGCGGAGCGTGCGCCGGATGATCTGCCGGCACTCCCGGTCGGCGCGCCCGGTGACGCTGCATGTATTGAGGACGAACACATCCACCGGTTCGCCCGCTTGGACAACCTCAAAATGACGGTCGATGAACTGGCGACCAAGCGTCGACGTCTCGGAGAAGTTCAGTTTGCATCCAAGGGTATGTAGGGCAACTCTCTTCATGGCTGAAAAATACAAAGAGCTGCCCGAAAAGACAACTCTTTGCACATTCGATGCCTCCGCGCGACGCTACATCAGAAAATCCGATGTCGGAGGCTGATCGTTCAGCACGTCGGGTGGCACCTCGACCGGCTTACCGCTGACATTTGCCACTTCCTTCAACGTCATTGGCGGCAGCTTATGCTTCGAGACATACTCATCGATCACTTTCTGCTCCTTACCTTTGAGGTACTCGACGGCCGACAGGACTATTTTTTTGCTGTCCTTATCGAATTCCACCACCTTCAACGGGAGTTCATTCCCGACGTGAAACATGTCGGCGATATTTCTCACCTGGCTCATCGCCAGTTGTGAGACCGGCACAAAGCCGTCGACGCCGAACGGCAGTTCGACGATGACGCCTTTCTCGATGATCCTGACAATCTTGCCGGACGTTTCGGTTCCCGCCTTGTACGCATCAGCAAAACCGTCCCACGGATTGGCGTTGATCTGTTTGTGGCCGAGGGAGATGCGGCGCTGGTCGACGTCGATGCCGAGGATGACCACCTCAAGTTTATCACCTTTCTTCACCACCTCGCCGGGGTGGCGGATCTTCTTTGTCCACGACAGATCGGAGATGTGGACAAGACCATCGACGCCCTCTTCGAGCTCCACGAACACCCCGAAGTTCGTCAGGTTTCTCACAACGCCGGTGTGCACGGAAGCGACAGGGTATTTGCCGAGCAGGTTGAGCCACGGATCGGGCTCGAGCTGTTTCATGCCCAGAGAGATCTTCTTGTTGTCCTTGTCGAGGCTCAGGATGACCGCCTCCACCATTTGCCCCATCGAGACGACCTGCGAGGGATGTTTGATGTGCTGTGTCCAGCTCATCTCGGAGATGTGAATGAGCCCTTCGATCCCTTTTTCGATTTCGATGAACGCGCCGTAATCGGCGAGGGAGACGACTTTGCCGGTGACCTTCGTCCCGACAGGATATTTCGTTTCGATATTCTCCCAGGGATGAGGCTGCAGCTGTTTGAGTCCGAGCGAAATGCGTTTCTTCGCCTCATCAAAATCAATGACGACGACGGTGATCGTCTGGTCGAGTTTCACGACTTCGGACGGATGGTTCACGCGCCCCCAGGAGAGGTCGGTGATATGAATGAGTCCGTCGACGCCGCCGAGATCGACGAAGACGCCGAAATCGGTGATGGCCTTCGCCGTCCCTTCGAGCATTTGTCCTTTCTCCAGGCTGTTGAGGATGGCGCTGCGCTGTTCGTGCATCTCCGCCTCGATGAGCACCTTGTGGCTGACGACGACGTTTTCATTCGGATGATTGATTTTCGCCACACGGAATTCCATCGTTTTTCCGAGATACTGGTCGAAGTCCCTCACCGGCTTGACGTCGATCTGTGAACCCGGGAGGAACGCGTCCATCCCCATGAGATCGACGACGAGACCCCCTTTGATGCGGCGGGTGATTTTTCCGTGAACGATCTCTCCGGTCTCGAACGACTTCACGATTTTTTCCCACGTGCGCATGAAATCCGCGCGTTTGCGGGAGAGCACCAGCTGACCGTCCTTGTTTTCCACGCTTTCAAGAAACACTTCAACTTCGTCGCCGGGGTTCAGTTCGTCGATGTTCGCAAACTCGGTGAGAGAGACGAGTCCTTCCGATTTAAACCCGATATCGATCGCGACGCCGTTATCGGTGATCGCGACGATCTTCCCCTTGACAATTTCTCCCTCGTGAATTGTCCCGAAGGTCGTATCATAGAGTTTGGCGAGCTCGGCATACTCGCTTTCAGTATACTCGCGCTCTTCGATTTCCGATGTGCTAAACTTCTTTTTCGCCGGTGTTTTCGGAAACGAGGATTCTCTCCCCGTCTCCCGTGACCTGGATGACAGCTCTTGCTGCGTGGCACTTGTCTCGACAGCCATTCTTGCTCCTTACCGTTGATCTCGTGAAAGGAAGATCAATCTTCTTTGTTGCCGGGCCATGGGAGTCATCGAACATGCGCCGCGACAACAGAGAGTTCTGTTGTGTGATGATACTGTGAATTAGGATGACTTAAAACTTACACGGAGGCTGTAGCAGGAACAGAGGCGAAGCGTTCTTCCACCGTCTGCTTGATTTCTTCCATCAGCCATTGCGGAGTGGAGGTGGCCCCGCTGATGCCCACGCTCTCCACGCCCTGAAACCATGCCGGACGTAGTTCTGATTCCGTCTCGACGAAATACGTCCGGGGATTCGCTTCCTGACAAATATGAAACAGGACTTTGCCGTTCGAACTGTTTCGACCGGCGACAAAAATCATGATATCGTGCTGCGACGCAAACTCGCGCAGCTTCTTGTCGCGCCCCGACACCTGACCGCAGATCGTGTCTTTAGCGTGAAACTCGACGGCCTGGTCTTCGAACGAATCGACAACCAATTCCTTCACTTTTTTTGACAGCTCTTCCTTGAGCCTGTGAAACGTCGATTTATCCATCGTCGTCTGCGAAAACAGCACCGTCTTCCTTGTGAGATCGATCTTCCCGATCTCTTCAAGAGATTTTATGACAATTGCCCTGCCGTCGGTGTGCCCGACCAGTCCGATGACTTCGGCATGATCAATTTTTCCGTAAATGACAACCTGGTATCCCTTGTCATGAAACTTTTTGATGCGCTCCTGAACTTTCCATACGACCGGGCATGTCGCGTCGACGACTTGAAGGCCGAGCTCCCGCACGCGGGCGAACGTTGAAGGCGGTTCACCGTGCGCACGGATGAGAACCTTGCCGTCGCGAATGTTCGGAAGATCGGAGTGCGAGATTGTTTTGAGTCCCCTCTTCCTCAGGCGCTCGATCTCCATGGGGTTGTGAATGATATCCCCGAGGACGTAGACCTGCTCGCCGCCGCCTCTCGCCGCCAACTCCGCCTCGGCGATGTCGATAGTCCGGATGACGCCCCAGCAAAAACCGGAACTTTTGTCAACGGTGACGTTCATGATGCCTCATCTGAATCTCTTCGACTTTGTTGATGATAAGATCGACCTGCTCTTCAATGGTCAGATCCGACGTGTCGATGACGATCGCATCGCGCGCGATCCTTAGCGGACTCACGTCCCGTTGCGAATCCTTTCGGTCGCGCTCGCGGATATCTGAGACAAGGTCCTCAAGCGCAATGTCCATCGATTGAAGGGCGAGTTCCTGCCGGCGGCGCATCGCCCGCTTTTCCACGTTCGCCTTCATGTAAATCTTCAGGTCGGCATCGGGAAAGACCACGGTACCGATGTCCCGTCCTTCCAGGATGACCCCGCCCACCTTCGCGATCCGGCGCTGTTCTCTCACCATCACCTCGCGCAACTTTCGGATTGCGCTCACCGCGCTCACGGCTCTGGTGACTTCCTGAGAGCGAATCGCCCGTGTCACATCCCGGTTATCAAGGAACACCTTGAGAGAGTTCTCGTGCTGGCGCAATTCAATCCTCGTCCGTTCAGCCAGCGCAACAATGCTCTCCTCATCCCCAAGCTCGAGATGATGTTCGAGCACTTTCACGGTCATCGCCCTGTACATGGCTCCGGTATCGATATACAGATAACCGAGCTTCTCGGCGGCAAGTCTTGCCGTGGTACTTTTCCCCGAGGCAGCCGGTCCATCGATAGCGATGACGAATTTCTTCAAATCTTTTGCGTTTTAACGGATTTTTTAGCTTTTTAATATACAAAAAACTCAAGTGGTAATCAATACTCACCGATCGACACCTGACGAAATCGTGCACCGAGCGCACTCATGCGAAAATTAACGTACGAGGAGATTGCCAATAGCCGGTATTCTCCCGAACGGCTGAAATCGGAGCCCCGGTTTCCGATCTTGCTCCTGCTCGACAACATCCGCAGCCTCTATAATGTCGGCTCAATTTTCCGCAGCGCCGACGGCGCAAGGATCGCAAAAATCTATCTCACAGGATACACTCCCTGCCCGCCGCGACGCGAAATTGAAAAAACCGCGCTCGGCTCGACGCTGACCGTCCCGTGGGAATATGTCAGGAGCGCTGACGAGGCGGCGGAGAGGATCAAAGCGCAGAACATCCGTCTCTGTATGCTCGAGCAGACGAGCGAAAGCAGGCCCTTCTATTCTTTGACCAAGGACTCTTTTCCGCTCTGCCTGGTGGTCGGGAATGAAATCACGGGCGTCTCGAAGGGCCTCATCGGCCGCGCCGATATTGCCGTCGATATTCCGATGTACGGGATGAAACAATCGCTCAACGTTGCAGTGGCAACCGGGATCGCGTTGTTTAACTTTGTGCGGATCCTCGACGGCGGAGAGAGAACTGTGGTGTAGAGCGCGCCGCCGCTGTGAGGAACCGGGGTCAATCGGCGTCGAGGATCTCGCGGATCCTCTGCAGCACAACCTCCGATACGTACGGCTTCTGGATAAAATCCTTGGCGCCTTCCTTCATCATTTCAGCTCTGATCTTCGGATCGCAGTAGCCGCTCGCGAGGATGGCTTTCACGGTCGGCTTGACCTCCTTCATCTTCAGGAACATTTCCCACCCGCCGAGCCGGGGAAGTCCCATGTCTGTCAGAATGCACGCGATCTCTTCATGACGGTTACGGAAGATATCGATCCCCTCCTGCCCATCCTTCGCCGTTAAGACGCGGTAGCCGCGATCCTCAAGGACAGTCTGCACCAGTTTGAGGAGCATCTCTTCATCCTCAACGACGAGAATTGTTTCCTTTCCACCGCGCGCCTTAAATGCAGGTACAGCCGGTTCGGCGTCGATGTCGAGAAGAGGCGTTTGCGCCGGAAAATAAAGATAGAACGTTGTGCCGACGCCGAGTGCGCTTTCGACATCGATGCATCCGCGATGGTTGTTGACGACGCCATAGACGACCGAGAGCCCGAGCCCGGTTCCTCTCCCCAACCCTTTCGTCGTAAAGAACGGCTCAAAGATGCGGTGGCGGGTCTCCTCGCTCATGCCGACTCCGGTGTCGCTCACGCTGATCACGACGTATTCCTTTGCCGTCAGGTCGGAGAACTTTGACTGGATGGATGCGCGCTCGACGACGGCGGTGGAAACGGTGACCTGTCCGGCCGCGTTCGATTCGGCCTGCTCGCCGATGATGGCATCGCGCGCATTGACGCAGAGATTCAGAATGGCCTGGTGGATTTGTCCGGAATCGGCGACGATGAACGGCAGCACCTGCTGAAGGTTTGTCGATATGGCGATCGTCTTCGGGAACGTCTGCATGAGCATCTTCGCGAGTTCCTTGACGGTGTCGTTCACGTTGAGAGGCTCGAACCACGATTCTGATTTTCGCGCGAAGGTCAGGAGCTGTCGGACGAGCCCTGCTCCGCGTTCGACGGCCTTTTTGACGGTGTGGATATTCTGCGCCGCCTTTGTCCGATCCCCGTATTCAGTCTCCAATAACGATGTATACCCCAGGATGATGCCGAGGAGGTTATTGAAGTCGTGTGCGATTCCGCCGGCGAGGGTCCCGATGCTTTCCATCTTCTGCGCGTGGCGGAGCTGTTCTTCGAGCTTCTTGCGCTCGGTGATATCGCGCAGGAAGCCGCGATAAGCGACGATCTTGTTCAGATGATTGGTGATCGCCGTTGCGCTCTCCAGCACGACCCGGCGTTCGCCTGATTTTGTCTTGATCTCGAATTCGAAATCGACAATGAAACCCTGGGCCGCCAGTTTCCTTATGAAGAGATCGCGATCGCCAGGGTTGTAATACAGGTCGTGCGCGATGTCCGTTCTCAACATCTCCTCGCGCGATGTATATCCGAACAATTCCACGCCGGCAGGATTGACATCGATCAATTTCCCTTCCGGCGTGCTCATGAAAATGCCATCTTTCGATTCTTCGAACAGCGTTCGGTACTTCCCTTCGGATAATCGCAGCGCCTCCTCAGCGCGCTTCTTGTCGATCGCCCGCGCGATCTGGGACGACACGAACTCGAGGACCTGCTTCTCCGGTTCCCCGTAAGCCGCCGGATCGGCGTAATGCTGAACGGTCATCACACCGATTGCCTTGTGTTCAAGGATGAGCGGCACGCCGAGCCAGATGGACGACGACACACCGACCATCTCGACTTCGCCCCTGCGCTGCATTTCCTCATCGAGCTTGTAATCACACAGAAGCGAATGCCCGGTGCGCAGCACATGCTCCGTCAGGCCTCTGCCGAGTTTCCGCGGCGGTGCCGGGGCGTCCACCTCATCGACGAAGTACGGAAAGCTCAGGATATCTTCCTTTTCATCATAGAGCGCGATATAAAAGTTATCGGCCGGCATGACGGTCTTGATGATGCCGTGCACGGCCTCATACAATTCATCGAGCGTCTGCGAAGCGTCGCTTGCCTGCGCGATGCGATAGACCGCCTCCTGGACCTTCTCGGCCCGACGGCGGCCCGTGACATCTTTCGCGATCACCATCTGAGCCATGCGCCCGGAGAACTCAATCGGGTGAGCGAGAAACTCGACGTCGATCACCGTCCCGTCCTTCCTTCGCTGGTGGAACCACGTCTGGGGTTGCGACTCCGGCAATCGGGGCTGCGCAGACCTGCTTTGTGCCGGTGACACCAGGAGATCCGTTGTCGTCATCGAAAGAAATTCCTCTTCCGTATACCCGTAGCGGACCACGGCTGCCTCGTTCACTGCCAGAAAGCGCAATGTCTCGGCATCATAGACCCACATTGCCTCGGGGTTCGATTCAAACAGGAGACGATACTTGGTCTCACCTTCGATGAGCCGCTGCTCGATGCGTTTTCGTTCCGTGATGTCGTGAAAACTCCACACTCTTCCTTCGCTCTTGCCGTTGATTCTCTGGGGCATGGAAAACCGCTCGAACACTCTGCCATCCTTGAATTCAATGAGATCGAAGCTCTCGCTGTCGGCATCAGCATACAATTCCTTGATCTTGTCGACGAAGCGGTCAGGGGACTTCAACTGGTCGAGGACGAAGTTGATGAGTTTCGTGTCGTCGCGAAACTCCAGTAACGACTGCGGAATCCTCCACATCGTGACAAACTTTTTATTGAAGGTGACAACCTTCCCTGCGGCATTGACCACCAGGATCCCGTCGCCGGTCGATTCGAGAGTGGAGGTCACCAGCGCGATCGTTTGCTGGAGCGCTTCTTCTGCCTGCTTCCGCTGGACAACAGATCCGAGCTGCATGCCGAGTGTCGATACAAGGTCGGCCAGCTGGTCGTCCATTTCGAGCGACTCGGCCATGTAGAACTCCACCACCGCCACGACCTTCCCGTGGGCAAGGATCGGGATCCCGACGGCAGACCGAAAGCCGGCGCCGCGCGTTAAGTCTGAAAACGGGGAATCGTTACTGGAGGCAAGATCGGTAATCCATACAGGTTGCTTCTCAATCCAGACTTTCCCGGGGAGCCCTACCCCGGGGCCAAGGGCGTGCGCCTTGCTGAGTCTGTGGAACTGATGAAGCGCCGGATTTGGTTTGAAATATGCCACCGCACAGTTCAGCTTTGTCCCCTCAGCGTTCTGGATCCACGCCTGACCCATCATCCATTGGGTGAAGTCGCAGATCTTGCGCACCGCGATACCGAGAGCCGACTGTACATCCGTCGCTTCATTCATGGTCTGTGTTATCGCATGGAGAAGGCGGATCTCTTCTTCCGCATATTTCCGCGCGGTGATATCGCGCGCGACGCCGACCAGCGCGACCGGCGTCCCTTCTTCGTCCCGAACCACCGACGTCCACAACTCAACTCTGATCCGGGTGCCGTCCTTCCGACGATTGAGGATCTCGCCGTACCAGCCCCCCTCGAGCGTTTTCGGTACGATCTGGTTCACGATTTCTTCCGGCGTGTCGCTCGATCGGATCATTGTAATGTTTTTTCCGACAAGCTCCGCCTCCGTGTAGCCATACGTTTCACAGAAAGCGGGGTTCACAAAGAGAAAATTATTTTCGAGATCCGTCAGACAGAAACAATCCTTCGTACAGCTCAATGCGTACGCAAGGAGACGCTGCCTTTTTTCTGCCTCCTGCTGCTCGGTGACGTCGCGCGAGACGACCAGCAGGCCACGCTTGTCATTGAGAACGCAGATTTTCGACCGGATGAAGCGGACGGTGCCGTCCGGAAGAAGAAATCGATATTCGGCCTTTCCACCGCGTCCCGACCGCAGCGACTCATCGCAGACGCGATGTATCCTTTCCCGGTCTTCGGGATGAATCTCCCGGAAGGCATCGGAGCTTTTCTCCCCATGAGGATCGCGGAGCGCGGCGGCGTACGAAGGGCTCGCATAGATGCGCCTGCCCCGCCTGTCGATGATCGCGACAAGATCGTCAATATGCCGGGAGACGAGACGAAACACCTCGTCGTTCCTCGGAGAAGAAGATCTTGCCGCCCGCTTTCTGGCGGGCATTTTTTTCCGGCTTTTTGTGCCTTTCTTCATCATGAGTTCCAAGCGGTCGTAATGTAACAAACATTCACCAGAGCATCAAGATGAGCGTTTTTTGGTGTGATGGGTCTCATCAGCGTCGCCTGCATGCCTCAGATCGAGCCCGTTTTGAAGGTTCTTCTGGATAGGGAGGGGTGATCGTCCTGCCGTGGCGGAGGAAGCCAATCAGCAGATCACGTTCATTTCAATAGTCGACCGGATAAGCGAGCGTGAAGAATTCTTCCTTTTCGAGAGTATGAATCCGGATGACTCCGGCGCGAATGAGCCTGACGAGAATTCTCGACGCCCGCCTGTCGCTGATGTTCACCATTCTGCCGAACTCGCGCAGGGTGATTCGCTCGTGCTGGTCGAGGAATTGAAAAAGTCGTCGTTCATTTTCGCCGATCGTCACCTTCAGCGGCGGCGCGTCCGGGTTTTCGTTCTGGAGGATTTTCACGACCTCCCGACTTGCCGCCATGGTCTTGTCGTTGACCCGGATAAAAACGCGTGTGCTCTCGCCGTTCAGCCGGTCGTGCTGTCCGAGGTAGTAGTGAGGCTTGGCGTGGCTTTCAGGGATGGCGCAGACGATGACGTCGCGACCGGAAAACGGAACGACGTCAATGACCGGATGGATCTGCGGGTCGCACAGCTCCCTCCCTGCAATCTCGATCATTTCGATCTCAGACTTCTCACTCTCAACACCGACGATCGAGCCATCGTCGTCGACGCCGAAGAGGATGGTCCCCCCTTTTGTGTTGGCAAAGGAGATCAGTGTCCGCGCGATTTTTTCAGAGGAAGAGATCCGGCGTTTGAATTCGATCCTGAACCCTTCCCCTTCCTCAATCAGGGCATTGACATCATGAAAGTTCATAGTCCCCTGCTGTCGTTACGTGAATCTCGATCCGGAGCTCCGATCGGCGGGGTCGAGGACCGAGGATGCTTTCAACTCTTTGTGCTGTCGAGATACCCCTGGAGGATGATGGCCGAAGCCATTTCATCGATCCGTTCTTTCGATCGGCGTGCCTTCTTTCGCACGCCCATCGTCCGGAGGGTCTCATGAGCGGCATGTGAGGAGAAGCGTTCGTCCCAGAAGACGACGTCAACACGGAGGACTTTCCTGAGCTCTTCCGCAAAGGCCTCAACCTCCTTCGCCTTTTGTCCCTTTTCGCCCTTGAGTGTCAGCGGCAGTCCGACGACGATCTTCTCCACATCATATTCCTCGGTGAGCCGTGCGATCTCCATCACCGCCCGAGGCGAATTACGGACGACGGTGAGGCCCCGCGCGATGACTCGCAGAGGATCGCTGACCGCGATGCCGATACGTCTGGTACCGAAATCGATACCCAGGAGTCTCTTCAAGGATCCCTGTTATTTTATTGGGCCGATGGCGTTCTTTTTCCCCTCGGGGAGATGTGGTTGTTCGGACAGATCAAGAGGCTGTGAGAGGAACCTCCGGAGGAGTTTGCTCGGCTTGAAGTGAGTCTTGCGCCGGGACGGGACATAGATGATCTCTCCGGATTTCGGGTTACGTGCCTTGGGCTTTGATTTCGTCGGTTTCACTTCCAGCACACCGAAATCCCTGATCTCGATTCTCAGGTCAGGATCTGCGGTCATCATGATCCTCCGTACCGCGTTGAACACTTCGTCGACCCACTTTGCGCTCACGTTGAGATTTGCGTGATGGGCCTCGGCGACCTGGCGGACGATATCCTTCTTGGTGAAGGTCGGCGGACGGTTGGTTTGCTTGGTCATACTTCCCCCAGATTATTCGACTAATCGTTCAGTGCGTGACACCCCTTTTATCTTCCTGAGTTTTTCGATGATCCGCTGAAGATGTTCTGTGTTCCTGACTCCGACGATAATTGTTCCTTCGAATAGTGCGTCCTTCGTATCGATCTTCACGCCACGGATGTTCGTGTTCTGATAGGTAGAGATCGCGTGGGTGATGTCGTTCAGCATCCCGGTGCGATCTGTCCCTGAGATCCGGATGGCGGTCGGATACTCCGTGCCGTTGAGCATCGGCCAGCCGACCTCCACGACGCGGGCCGGCTCGCCCGCCGCCGCGGCAAGAAAATTTCTGCACGACTTTGTATGGATCTTTATTCCCTCTCCCACCGTGACAAAGCCCGTAATCTCATCCCCGGGGATCGGATTGCAGCACTTCGCATAGCTGTGCAGGAAATTGTCGTGCCGGCCGAAGAGCGTGATCCCGCCCGTGAGATTGCGCGCGGTGCTGAGAAAGCGATCAAAGAGCCCCGAACCTTTCTCGTCGACCCTGACCGCCTCATGCTGGGGATGCTTCAGTTTGAATTCGATCTCCTGAATGATCGTATCGCTGCTGATCTCTTCGTGAAAAATTTTCTGATAAAAATCGCCAAGGTCGGTGACCTTGAAGTCAGGCAAATACTTGACGAGGTCGTCCTCGTTGAGATGGACCTTCGATTTCTTCAGCCGCTTCTCCCAGAGCTCTTTCCCCGCAGAAACGGCTTTACGCTCCTCCTCTTTCAGCCACCGGCGGATGTGCGACTTTGCCTTATGGGTAACGACGAACTGTTCCCAGTCCGCCTTCGGCACCTGGCTTTTCGACGTGATGATCTCAACCTGATCTCCGCTGTGCAAATGGGAATCGAGCGGCACGATCCGCCCGTTGACCTTGGCGCTCAGGCAATGGAGGCCGATATTCGAATGGACCGCGAACGCAAAATCGACCGGCGTCGCATTCTGCGGCAGGATCTTCAACTCGCCCGTCGGCGTGAAGAGGTAGATCTCATCCTGATACAGATTGAGCTTGAAGCTCTCCATGAGCTGTGAAGCCGGCGCTTCCTCGTCGGCATGCTCAAAGATCTCCCGAACCCACGCGATCCAGTTTTCAAGCTCTTCATCGAGCTGGGTGAGATTCTCCTTGTACTTCCAGTGCGCCGCCACTCCCTTTTCGGCGACCTCGTGCATCGCCTTCGTCCGGATCTGCACTTCCACTTTCTTGCCCTCCGGCCCGACGACGGTTGCGTGGATCGATTGGTAACCGTTCTTCTTGGGAACCGAGATGTAGTTCTTGAACCGCTCCGGGATCGGAATATAGATCGAGCTGAGGATACCGTACGCGGTGAAACAGTCGTTGTTGTTCTCCGTCTCGAGGATGATCCTCACGGCAAAGAGGTCGTAGATCTCGTCGAGAGGCTTCCCGCGATTCAGCATCTTGTTATGGATGCTGTAGATGTGCTTCGGCCTCCCTTCGATCTCGAATGCCATCCCGTCGTCGTGCAGGCGCTTCTCGATCGGCTGAACAAATTTCTTGATGTATGATTCGCGCTCCTTCCGGCGCGATTTCAACCGATGGGCGATCTCTTCATACTCTTTCGGAAAGAGATACTTGCACGCCAGGTCCTCAAGCTCCCATTTGATCTTTGCCAGTCCGAACCGGTGCGCAAACGGAGCGTAGATATCGAGCGTCTCCCTCGCGAGACGGATCTGTTTTTCCTTCGGGAGGTACTCCAGAGTCCGCATATTGTGCAGCCGGTCGGCAAACTTCACAAGCATGACCCTGATATCGTTCACCATCGAGAGGAGGAGCTTTCGGTAGTTCTCCGCCTGGGTGACCTCATGGCTGCGAAAGATGTCCGAGATCTTTGTGGCGCCGTCGACGATATCTGCAATGGTGTCGCCGAATTCCTGACGAATATCCTTGATCTCGTAATCCGTGTCCTCGGCGACGTCGTGCATGAGAGCGCTGGCGACGGAGACGTCGTCGAGCGGAACTTCCTTTGCGACGACCATGGCCACTTCATAGGGATGATTGAAGAACGGGTCGCCCGAGGCGCGCATATCGTTCTTGTGCGCCTCCACGCTGAACTCGAACGCCCGGCGAATGAGATCTTCATTGACCGTCCGGAGATTTTTCCTGCATACCGCAAGCAGGTCGTCGAGTTTCTTTTTATAGATCCCGTTTCTCATAGAGATATGAACAGCAACGGCGACAGATAAGTTCTGGAAAATCTTGCGGTTGCTCTACAAAAGAATATAGCGCGGAGGGTGGTGAATGTCAAGAACAGCCTCAGCAACGTCCGGCCGGCGACCGACCTGGAGAGAAATATCGGTCCTTTGCCTCTCTCCCGAACGCCGACCCGCCCGGGGTGCGCTACGACATGAATTGCCGTCGCTCGCAGGTCCGGTCAATCCAACATCTGTGAGAGCATCCTCCCGATCGTGAAGGCGACGCCCCCTTATTCCCCGGTCCCGAAGATCCTGTCGCCTGCATCGCCCAACCCGGGAAGAATATACCCTTTGCTGTTGAGCCTCCTATCAAGGGCGCATGTGTATATCCGTACGTCGGGATGCGCCTGGGAAAGTCGTTTGACTCCCTCTGGCGCCGCCACGAGACTCACAAATCTTATCTTCCTCGCTCCCTTTTTCTTCAGCTCGGAGACGGCCGCAACGGCACTCCCGCCGGTGGCAAGCATCGGATCAAGGATAAACACAAGCGCCCGATCGAGCTTTCTCGGAAGGTTCAGATAGTAATCGACCGGCGTGAGTGTCTCCTCGTCGCGGTAAAGGCCGATATGCCCGACGCGCGCGTCCGGCAGCACCTCGACAAAGCCGCCGACAAGGCCGAGCCCCGCACGAAGAACAGGCACAAGGATAAACGAATGATCAACATAGTAGCCCTTTGTTTTCTCGAGCGGCGTCACCACAGATTTCTCCGTGAGGAGAAGATCCCGCGTCACCTCATATGCCATGAGACTCGCAGTTCTGCGCAGTATCGCCCGGAACATGTAGCTCGGCGTCGTCTTATCGCGGAGGAGCGTAAGATCCCGTTTGACAAGAGGATGGTTGATGATGATGAGGTTCTTCATGAGATTTCGGATTTCGGATTTCGGATTTGCGATTTGCGTTCGGGATCGTTGGGTTTTCAGATTTTTATGTTTTACTTTTTACTTGATCTTTTTCTTCGCCTGGTTGGCTGCGATCAATATCGGGTCCCACAGCGGGGCAAACGGCGGCGAGTAAATCATATCGAGCCGCGAAACCTCATCGATGGTCAGTCTGTGTTGGATGGCCACGCCGAGCGTGTTCGCGCGAAGGACGGCGCCTTCGCCGCCGTAGACATTCGCCCCAAGCAGCCGCCCGGAATGCCGATCGATGATCACGGTGATCGTATTTTTTCCGCTTCCCGGCATGAGGGCAATCTTGCCGAACGCCGTGATCGTATCGGTGACCACGTCAAATCCCGCAGCCCTCGCTTCCTCAGAACTGATGCCGACCTGTGCCACTTCGAGATCAAACACCTTCACGGCGATAGCCCTGATCGCCCCCTTGAATGCCGCACGTCCGCCGGCGGCATTTTCACCCGCGACCCACGCAGCTTTGCTCGCGATCGTGGCCAGAGGGAGATACATGGGCTTGCCGGAGACAAGATTCTTCACCTCACAGCAATCGCCCGCCGCATAGATGCCTTCGACGTTCGTCTGCTGACGTTCGTCCGTCATGATCGCCCCGGTCGTTCCTACTTTCACCTTCCCACTCTTCGCGAGCTTCACGTTCGGCTCGACGCCCAACGAGAGCATGACAATCCCGGCGTCAAATGTGCCGCGATCGGTGATGACGTGCTGAACCCTGCCGTCCACCTGCTGAAGGGCCTCGACTTTTGCGTTCGTCACAAAATGGACTTCATGGCGTTCCAATACTTCGAGAACCCGTTCGCGCGTTGCGAGCTCCAATCCTGCCATCGGCAATCGGTGGCGGTGAACGATCGTGACATCGAGTCCCCTCCTGCGCAGGGCCTCCGACATCTCCATGCCGATGTAGCCTCCGCCGACGATGACGGCGTTCTTCGGCTGCTCCCGCTCGAGATAACCAATGATGTTCAGTGTTTCTTCACGGGAGGAGAGATGGAAGACATTTCGGCCGTCGGTGCCTTCAACATTCAGCCGCTTCGGCCTCGCCCCTGTCGCGAGGATCAGCCGGTCGTACGGCTCCTCGACCGACTCATTCCTCCGTAAATCCCTCACGACGATCGTCTTTTCCCCGGGAAGAACTTGTTCAACCAGCTTAAGGGTTCTGACATCAACGCCTTTCTCCTCCCTCAGCCGCTCCGGCGTGTATGCGGCGAGCCTTCCTTCATCCGGAATGACGCCTGAGATCGCGTAGGGGGCTTCGCAGATTCCGTACGAGACGGTCTCCGTCGCCTCGAACAGGACGACGTCGGCCTGCGGGTTTATCCGCCTCGCTTTCGCGGCCGCGCTCGGGCCAGCCGCGAGCCCTCCGACGACGAGAATCCTGCGGTGCTTCATGGCTCAATTCTTCTTTCGGAAATAGAGCGAGATGGGGACACCCGTGAATCCAAAATGTTCACGCAGTTTCCGTTCGAGGAAGCGCCTGTATTTATCCTGAACCAGCTTCGGCTCGTTCGTGAAGAACGCAAACGCCGGCGGCTTCGTTTTCACCTGCGTGACGTAGTTGAGCTTGATCTCTTTTCCGGAGGCGGAGGAGGGAGGCGTGGTCCGGATGTCCTTCAGGAGCAGGGTGTTGAGCTTATTGGTCGGAATTCGCCGCTGGAGCTGCGCGAAGACCTCTTTGGCCAGATCGACCAGCTTGAAAACGCGTTGCTTCTGCAGCGCCGAGATGAAGATCACCGGCACATAATCATACATTCTCACGATTTCATGGATCGATTTTTCATATGACTTCGCCGTCTGGTCGTCTTTTTCAATGAGATCCCATTTGTTCGCGGCCAGGACGATGCCGCGGTGAGATTCGGCAATTGTTTCGAGAATGCGAAGATCCTGCTTATCGATTCCCTGATCGACATCGACCATAAGAACGGCAACGTCGCAGCGCTCGATGCTCTTCAGCGCGCGGAGCGTGCTGAAGAATTCCACGCTCTCCTTCACGCGGCTCTTTCGGCGGAGTCCGGCCGTGTCGATGAGGAGGATCTCCTCTTTCTGATACTTGAGCACGGAATCAATGGAATCACGGGTCGTCCCGGGTATCGGCGTTACGATCGTGCGCTGCTTGCCGAGAAGCACATTGACAAGGGAGGATTTGCCGACATTCGGTTTCCCGATGATCGCGATCTTCAGCCGGGGGTCTTCGTCCCCGTCCAATCCGTCGGCAGAAAAGCCTTTCGTCACTTCGTCGAGAAAATCTCCTATCCCTCTTCCTCCCAGGGCGGAAATGCTCAGCGGATCACCGAGCCCCAGCTTGAAAAACTGGGCCGAATCGATCTCCCGTTTCTCATTATCCACCTTGTTGACGACGAGATGAATTTTCTTTTTCTCTTTTCTCAGGATGGAAGCGATCTCCTCATCGATCGCCGTGACGCCGGTCGTGGCGTCCACAACAAAGACGACTCCGCTCGCCTCCTCGATGGCGACCTGCGCCTGTTCGCGGATCGCCCGCTCGAAGAGATCGGTCGACTGCGGCACATATCCTCCCGTATCGATAACGCTGAAACGTTTTCCGGCCCACTCCGTCGATGCGTAATGACGGTCGCGCGTGACGCCCGGATCGTCATGGACGATGGCATCGCGTGCACCGATGATGCGGTTGAACAAGGTGGATTTGCCGACGTTCGGCCGTCCGACTATGGCGAGAATCTGAGGCATACAAGGCGAATTGAAAATACTAATTTCTTCTTTGAGTTTCAAAGAAGGGAATGAGGGGGCGGCTTCAACCCCTAGGAAGTTGTGCGGGCATACGTGTAGACCTGAGCGAGCTGCTCGTTGTACTTGTCGAAACCGCTCGACTTGCTGATATACGCAACCGCGCCGACCTGAAAAGCAAAGGCAACGTCTTCCTCCCGGTCGGATGTGCTGACGATGACGATCGGGATCTCCTTCAACCGCGTATCCGCCTTGATCACTTTCAGCACTTCCCGCCCGTCGCGCTTGGGGAGATTGAGATCGAGGAGGATGAGATCCGGGGCCGGAAATCGTGACTCGTCCTTGAATCCGTTTTCCCGGAACAGATAGTCAAGAACCTCCTGCCCGTCGCGAACCACATTCAGGTTGCAGGCAACCTTGCTGCGCCGGAGGGCATATTCGGTGATCTTTTGGTGGGAGAGATTGTCTTCGACAATGAGAATGTTGATGGGAGAAGCTTCCAACTATCTTCGCGAGGAATTGAACAATCTGCCTTGTACCTTGATCACCGATCCTGACATTTGTCGGGGCGGGGGGATTTGAACCCCCGACCTCTCGGTCCCGAACCGAGCGCTCTAGCCGGGCTGAGCCACGCCCCGAAAAAATCTCAAAAATGAAAGATGAAAAATCAAAATGATTAATAATATAGCAAAAGCGAGGAACATTTCAAAACAGTGCCATCGTGGCGTCAGATGTTCCCATCTGACACAGTCCAGGACATCCCCGACCGTTCAGGTCGGAACCACAAACAGAAGGTTCAGGAGACATAAGATTCGAAATATTCCTGAATCGAAGATGCAACAGCCGGGAGATCTGTCTCGTCGCGTACATCAAACCACCTGATCCGCCGGTCCCTCCTGAACCAGGTGAGCTGTCGCTTCGCATAGCGCCGGGAATTCCGCTTGATGAGTTGCACCATTTCATCGTACGACAGATTGCCCTTCAGGAACTCGAATACCTCTTTGTAGCCGACCGTTTGCAGGGCATTGAGCTCGCTCGGGAAGCCGGACCGTTCGAGGTTCCTCACCTCATCAATGAATCCGTCTGCCAGCATCCGGTCGACACGCTCGTCGATGCGGCGGTACAGCAAACTCCGTTCCCACTTGAGCCCGCAAAAGACAGGTATGAAGTTTATCTCGATACGCTGTCGCTGGTATTCAGAAATCGGGACTCCGGTAAGGTGCACGACCTCAAGCGCACGGACGATCCTTCGGATATTCGCCGGCAGCATCCGTCGCGCTGCCTCGGGATCGAGCCGCCGCAACTCTTCGAGCAATGCTTCGTTCCCCTCCTCGCGGGCGCGGCGATAGAGCGCCGACCGCACCGATGGATCTGCCGCAGGGCCATCAAAAAAACCATCGATCAGCGCCTGGACATAGAGACCAGATCCTCCAACGACGATCGGGACTTTCCGCCGCGCGATGATGTCGTCGATAGCTGTTCGTCCGCATTTCCCGAATTCTCCGGCATTGAAATCCTGATCGGGTTCGAGCTCGTCGACAAAGAGATGCCGCACGCTCTCCCGGTCGGCGGGGGAAACTTTCGCCGTTCCGATGTCGAGGCGCCTGTAGATCTGCCGTGAATCGGCCGAGATGATCTCGCCGTTGAGCCGCCGGGCAAGAGAAAGGGAAACCAGCGTTTTTCCCGAAGCAGTGGGACCTACAAGAACGAGAACTTTCCCTGAAGAATCGCCGGGAGGGGAACCTGAATGTTTGATCGGGGCACATCGCCTGACGTGAACTACTGCCACCCTTTTTTTCCGATAAGCGGAACAAACTTGAAACCATCGACAACAGTCGTTTCAAACCGGTCGCCCACGCGGCGAATGATGTGAAGGTTCTGCACGTCGAGATCCCCGATGGGGATCACCAGTCTCCCCTGATCCTTGAGTTGATCGAGGAGCGGCCCCGGGACCTCGGGAGCCCCCGCAGTGACAACGATGCCATGAAATGGTGCAAACTCCTTCCAGCCGATCGTTCCGTCGCCGCATTTTGACGCGATCTGGTACCCGAGTCTGTCGAACCTCTTGCGGGCCTGCACAAGGAGGTCCATATGGCGTTCGATGGTGAACACGCGCGCCCCCATCGCAGCGAGGATCGCCGCCTGATATCCGGAGCCCGTTCCGACCTCAAGAACCTTGTCGCCTTCCTTCGGCGCAAGAGCTTCGGTCATGAACGCGACGGTATACGGCTGTGAGATCGTCTGCGAATTGCCGATCGGCAGCGCGGAATCTTCGTAGGCACGATTGACAAAGAGGTCCTGGACAAACATCGAGCGATCGACCATGCTCATCGCATCCATGAGTTTCTCGTCACGAATACCGCGCTGCCGCAGCAGCGCGATCATTTCATGGCGCTCCATCTCAAATCTGCCTCTTGAGCGGCGTTCGTTCGGGTTACCCGGTATATTCGTTAACGGCAGTTTGCTATCCATTTGCTTTTAACAAGTTCCATATTGACTTTGCAGATTTGTCGGAAGTGGTCGAAAGACGGCTGTGAAGTTCGTTCCGCAGCTGCTGGACGGTGAGACCTCTTATCAGCACGCCGTTATCGGCGATCGAGATTGTTCCGGTCTCTTCGGAAACCATCACCGCAATGACATCCGCCTGCTCCGATATGCCGAGTCCTGCACGGTGGCGCATGCCGAGAACCGTGTCGCCGATGCTCGCGGTCTGTGAAAGCGGCAGCGTGACGCGGGCCGCTTCAATGATACGGTTCTGGACGATCACTGCCCCATCGTGCAAAGGAGAGCGCGGATTGAAAATCGACACCAGCAGCGGCTTGCTGAGGCGCGCCTGAAGTGGAAGTCCGGTCTCGGAGAACGCGCGCAGGCCCGTCGTGCGAATGATGACGACAAGCATCCCGTGATGCTTCCGGGCAAGCTCCCCGGCGCACCCCGCGATCTCCTCGATCGATTCCTCAACATTCAACCTCAGGAACATCCGAACGACCCGATTCCTTCCGACGATAACCAGGAGCCGCCGCAACTCAGGCTGGAAGAGAACAATAAACGCGATCACCCAGATATCCGTGAGCGTTCTCAGGATCCAGTTCATAGCTTTGAAGTTGATCGCCTGGGAGACGATGGAGAACCCGAGAATGAGGACAAGCCCGACAAAGATCTGCGCTGCGATCGTTCCTCTCATCACAAGATACAACCGGTAGAAAATGAACGACACCAGCGCGATGTCGAGCAGATCTATCAGCGTGACGTCAAGAAATCCTATGCGAAACAAATCCATAAGTCAATTAAAAAGTCAAAATGCAAAATTTCCGCCACAGGCGGATGCGCCTTCGGCGCAAAAAATTAAAAAACGGTTACGGCGATATTCGGGTCGTGGCGTCGACAACCTGGGCGACACGTTTCATTTGTTTGACGTCGTGCACGCGGATGATGTTCGCGCCGTTCATGATCGATACCGCAACGGCAGCGGCGGTCCCATCCAATCTGTCTTCGACGGGCAGATCGAGAATTTGTCCGATAAAGGATTTCCTCGAAGGCCCGATGAGCAGCGGATAGCCGAGTTCGGAAAACTCCGCCAGCCGGTGAAAAATCTGAAGATTATGCTCCAGGGCTTTCCCGAATCCGATTCCCGGATCGATCATGATCTGTTCGATCCCTTTGCGTTCGGCGAGCTCGATAGCGTCACGCAGGTACGATTTCACTTCGGTGACGACATCATCATACTGCGGATCCTGCTGCATTGTCCTCGGCGTCCCCTTGATGTGCATGAGGACAACCGATGCCCGCTTGCCCGCGACGACTTCGACGAGCGCAGGGTCGAATTGGAAGCCGGAGATGTCGTTGACGATGACGGCCCCGGCATCAAGCGCGCGCGATGCGACTTCGGATTTGTAGGTATCGATCGAAATTGGGATGCTCGACATCTTCGCGAGCCGCCCGATAACGGGGATCACCCGCCGAAGCTCCTCGTCGAGCGATATCGCCTCGGATCCGGGGCGCGTCGATTCACCGCCGACATCGATGAAATCCGCTCCTTCATCGATCATCTCCATGCCCCTGTCGACAGCACGATCAGGATCAAGGAATAGTCCACCATCGGAGAAGGAATCGGGCGTGACGTTCAGAATGCCCATAAGATGAGTGCGCGCAGTCAGATCGTACTGCACGGAGCCGAATTCATACTTTGCTTTTGCGACAGTCAGCATGAACCTCCAACAATAAAGGGTATCTCAGCGATACCCTTCAGTCATCGTTATGCGGATTTCTTCGCTGCACGCAGCGCGCGTTGTTTCGCCTTCATCCGCTGAACCTTCTTGCGGTGCTTCTTCCGAACAACCATCGTCTTTTTGTTCATGGCTATACCTTTGTCGTTATGGTTTACTGCATGAGTAATAGTATCCATGTGTGAAAATACAAGTTTTTGGCATCGGAATCAAGAAGATTTATTCAGACTGATCTCAGATCTTTATCATACAGCAAACCTGAAATGTGGTATGGGAAAATACGATTTGACAACAGAAAAAACATTGGGTATCTTTGGAGGTAGTTGATTGGTTACTGGTTTGCGCCAAAGGCGCATCCCAGCCCGACAGATGGCTGGCGGGCGCCTTCGGCGGAAACTGGTTGATTGGTTGCGTTTTCATTCGGGGGCGAATTCGATTCATAACCTCGACAGGAGGAATTATGAACACTTCATTTCGCGTTACGAGATCCGTCATAGAATCTTTCCTACTCCTCTGTCTTTTTGCGCTTCAATCGACGTTCGCACAGCAACGGTATCTCGTCAGCCCAAGCGATGAATATTATGTCATCAAGAACGGCGAGAGCGCTGCGTCCATCCTTTCACGGAAGGCGAAACGTGCGATAGCATCTACTTCGGCCGCATGCGGATCGAAATTCATATTTGGCTACATAGAACCGCCGGGCTATGTCTCTGGTATTTGGAACAGCAGACACAAGGACGTTGTCGGTCAATGGTTTGTTGCAAAAGCGACGGGTACAATTGATACAATATTTTGGTTTGCCTACTGGGTAGGTGCATTGGATTCCACCGTCTATCTGAGCGTCCGGCGATCAAACATCGGACCGTCGGCCGGACCGGGGGTTCGCCCAGGCCCTTACAACCCTCCATGTCAAAGCTGGGGATACTACGTTAACACGAACGACCAGGACCAGGGCATCGCGCCGTTTCCTGAGCTTGCCACCGACACCACGTGGCATTCCACATACGATGGAGCCGTGGAGTCATATCCCCCATTCGGCGAACCGCTATGGGGTTTCGCCACTGGCATGCCGTTCAAGGTTCATCCGATGGCAGTCAATAGCGTGGCGATGATGGATGCAGGATTTCCATTAAATGTCAATACTGGAGACGTGTTCTTCATATCGATGAGGGTACGCGGAGCTGCCACACATCCAGATCCGGTCGACAATCCTACAGCAATGGGCTATTACGGATATCAGGCTGAGAAAACTGACGAAAACTATCCCTCGAGGGCTTGGAAATTCTACGAGCACGGGACGAACAATTCTGGAGCATGCGCGGCTGAATTCTATCGTGATGGTTGGTACGCACGGGGTGGATTCTCAAATGATTCTCTCTTTGTAGCAGTGCTGGAAATCTGGTACAGCACGACGGCGACGACAAATGTGCCGCCCAACATCACGTGGACCGACATCCTCCATAATACGTTTGAAACGGGAAGTCGGATTCTTTCGGCTGAGATCCAGGATTGCGATCCGGCTTTACCTGTACGGGCGGGTGTAAAAACCGCGCTGGTGAAATGGAAGCTCAATAATATAGCGCAGGCCGACATCACCATGTCGAATATCGGTGGAGATACCTGGCAGGCCAACTTTCCGGGTGAGCTGGTCGGTTCACTCATCACCTATAAAATCTATGCTGAAGATAGCACGGGCGCTTCCGTCAGCAGCGCGCCTTTGGCGTATCGTGTCGTTGAAGCGAGCAATGGCTTTGCTCAAATCGATACTGCCGGACCTTGTCTTCGGAAAAGTATCCGTCTGACCGGCACCGAGCTGCTACGCAACGAGTTTTACCTTCCGCCAAATGCATTTTCGTCAGCGGATGCGTTGGACGGAGGTACTGCAGGACCTCTTGACATCGGAGCCGATATGCCGTTATGGGGAGACGCCGGCCGTTACGTGTGGGTGGGCGTCAATGGAGCCATAGCAATCTCGAAGAACCCCTTGGATACGGTGGACGTCAACGCGTGGGGATTCTATGCGCCTGATTTCACCTTTCCTTATTCCGGCTCACTGCGGCGTGGCGGAAGATCCGATTTGTCAGGTGGCGGCCGGATGCCGGGGAACTTTATCGCTCCCCTATGGGCAGACTTGTGGCTCGGCGATTCCAATAATGCTTGTGGGAGGATCCTATATCAGAATGGATACAACGGCGACACTTGTCTATTTATTGTTGAATGGGATTCCATCGGTGGGTGGTTTGGGCTCTTCGGCGGCGGCTCGTGTGATGAGACGACTTTCCGCGTCATCCTCAATCGCTGCGACGGCACGATTGAATATCAATACGATGATCTCGGGCTCTCCGGAGCCGAATCCTTGGCCATCGTAGGTGTGGAAGCCGATTCAACCGCCCTAACGGTTCCCAATCCTGCTCTCAGCAAACATCCTCCGTACATATTCATCAACGAATCCGGCTATCCACTCGCGACACGGCCTCGGGCGGGATCGTGCATCAAGATCTTCCAGGCAACCATCAACACGGCGATCGCCGGATGGAACATGGTGTCAGTCGGTGTGATACCTGTGCGTGGGGACTATTCCAAGGCCGCGCTGTATCCGCAAGCATTGACCCGTGCCTATAATTACGACGGAGTGTATATTCCCCGAAGCGGAACCTTGAAGAATGGTGTCGGCTATTGGATGAAGTTTTCCGCCGGTGAAAACGCCGGCGCTCGCGGCGCATTGCTCCGCTGCGTCGTCGACACTTTACTCACCGGCTGGAACATGATCGGCACACCCGGCTTCCCGCTCTCCACCATTGGTGCTGTCGTGAATCCACCGACTCTTCTTTCGCAGTATTATGAGTACACAGGCGCATACCACGCCGCCACAATACTGAAGCCAGGCCGTGGCTACTGGATAAAGGCCACAGGGCCAGGGACATTGACCCTATGCGGCAATGTCCCTTCCATCAAGCCGAAGAATGTGCCCCGGACGAATTTCGCCGAATTAAACAGCCTCACCTTGCGTGACAATTCGGGTCGGTACCAGACGCTGTATCTTGGAGAGGAGAGCATCGTGAAGGAGGCGTTGAGCTTTTATGAACTGCCGCCCCGCGCGCCGGAATTCGATGCGCGTTTTGCCTCTCAGCGGATGGTGGAGACGTATCCGTCACATTTATCGGAGAAGACGATCTACGAATACCCGATCCTCATTGATGCAAGCGCATACCCCGTGACGATCTCCTGGAATATCGTTGCACCTGCAGAAAGAAAACTGGTCTTGACGAGTCCGGATGGCAAACTTGGCAGCAAGATCATGGATGGAACGGGAAGCGTCAAGCTGACGGATACGAAGAGTGTGATCGTCAAGCTCGAGCGCGTTGATCAGCCGACGTCATTCGCATTGATGCAGAACTACCCGAACCCGTTCAATCCTAAGACCGATGTGCGATATGCGATATCTGATGTGAGTCATGTGATCCTAAAGGTGTTCGATGTGCTGGGAAGAGAAGTCGCGACGCTGGTGAACGAGGTGAAACAACCGGGTGCATATAATGTGGAGTGGGATGCCGCGGGTTTCCCGAGCGGCGTGTACTTTTATCGTTTGACCGCGCGGTCATTTAGCGACACGAAGAAACTCATTTTGCTCAAATAGGGCGCAGGGGAACCTCCCGGAGGCCGCCCTCCGGGGAGGTTACGCTATTTCTTCCACCGTTCGAGCTTCGGTACGCCTCGCGTAAAAAAACCAGTGAGGAACCCGGGAAGCCCCATTTCTTTCAGTTTTCCTTTCACGCGATCCTTCATTTGTTCCATCGTGATGTCTGGCAGAACGAACTTTCCCTTCTCATAACAATGGCTGCAGTACATGACGCTCTTCGATCCATCGGCTTCAGAACCTCCCCTCTTCGGATCTTTCGAAAGAGGCATTCCGCAGCTCTGGCAATTCTTATATGTTTGGTTCATCGTCATTCCTTTCAATCATTATTTGTGCGAAACCCGAAGCACGAAATGGGAACGAAATTCGAAGCTCTAAATCCTAAATTCTAAACCCCCGGGTTTTGAATTTCGGATTTGTTTAGGATTTAGATATTCTCCGCCGAAGGCGGATGCGCCTCCCCGAAGGGGTCCTTCGGACTGGCGCAGGATTTGGAATTTAAGCTGATTCAGTCGTGTCTACATCTATTCAATTTAATTGAAAGACATGACACCCGAAATCCTGACTCATCTCACTTGTCCTTCTTCGGTTCTTTGATGATAACGTGCAAGCTGCGGGAATTGGTTGTACCTACATTTTCGACGCTGTGCGTCCCGGCTTCATTCCAGAATACCGATTCGCGTTTCGATTCCGATTCCCGTGTCGTGCCGTCAGGCAGCGTCACCTTGACCTTCGCCGGTCCAAGGACGATCGTGAGATGGGCTGGATGCGAGTGCATGCCGACGCCGCAGACTCCTTCATGCGGCTTCGATGTATATTCGAGCACACGAGCCCGATCGTTTTCCAGGACGACTTTGTAGTTTTGCGCCGCGGCTTTGGCGGCGTCCTGAGCCATCACATTCGGCGCGATGGACACTAAAATTCCTTACCCCACGATAAATTGTGGGGCTACATGCCTGGCAAGGTGAGGTTAATGTTCGTCCCAACCCATCCTTTTTGGATTGCAACCGACCGGGTTTCATCCGGTGAGAATGCCCTCGATCGACTTCAATTCGCCCGGGCTGAACTCGAGATTCTGGAGCGCGGCCACTCCCTCGTCAATCTGCGACGGACGGCTCGCGCCGATGAGCGCCGAAGTAACTTCGGGGTGACGTAAAACCCACGCGAGCGCCATCTGCGCGAGCACCTGTCCGCGTGCACGCGCCAGATCCTCCAGCCGGCGGACCTTAGCGATTTTGTCAGGCGTGATCTGCTCGGGTCTCAGAAAACCGTGCGGCTTACCAGCGCGCGAATCGGGAGGAATTCCTTTGAGATATTTATCCGTCAACAATCCTTGTGCGAGAGGAGAAAATGGAATACAGCCAATCCCCTCTTCACCCAACAGATCAAGCAATCCTTCCTCAATCCATCGATTGAACATGCTGTAGCTCGGCTGATGAATAAGACACGGCGTACCGAGTCTGCGCAGGATCCCGACAGCCTGTCGTGTTTGCTCTGCGGTGTACGACGAAATGCCGGCATAGAGCGCCTTGCCGCTTCGAACGATCTGGTCAAGCGCGCCCATCGTTTCCTCCAGCGGTGTTTCGGGATCAGGCCGATGGTGATAATAGATGTCGACGTAATCCAGTCCCATCCGGCGCAAGCTCTGGTCGAGGCTTGCGATCAGATATTTGCGCGATCCCCATTCGCCGTACGGTCCGGGCCACATCAGATATCCGGCCTTTGTCGAGATGACGAGCTCATCGCGATACCGTGACAAATCTCGTCGGAGGATCTTCCCGAACGTCTCCTCCCCAGAGCCAGGCGGCGGTCCGTAATTGTTTGCCAGATCGAAATGGGTGATCCCCAAATCGAATGCGCGCCGGATCATGGCGCGGCAATTCTCAAATTCGTCCACACCGCCGAAGTTGTGCCACAAGCCGAGTGAGATGAGCGGCAGTTTGAGTCCGCTCTGGCCGCACCGTTTGTACATCATCGATATGTAGCGTCCGTCCGATGGTGAATAACCCTTCATTTTTTTGCCCTACTTCCGGCCCGATTCATGCGCGACGACTATGTTCCAAGTTGGCGGCTGGTCGATATCCCCTCGTGATGTCCCACAATGGTCTCTTCACGATGCGTTGAGGCCTGGCGGGGAGTTCGTGTCGGCATTTACGTCGGCTTCCTGAAACATCTTCACCACGGTTGGGCGCTGGAGGACGATGATCCCGCTCACGCCGAGCATCGTCCCATAGGGCACCATGAGACATGAGATGCCCGACGTGATGAGAACAAAAATCCTGTGTTTTCTTTTTCGAATGCAATAGCCAGAGAAGAGCTGCGCGGCGGCGAATACCGCAATGAGCGCAAAGAGCACGAGACCAATCGCCATGAAGATCCCACCCAGGAAGCGGGCCTCGGGCCCCGATGGATTCGAAAATGCCGGATCAGGGCTTACCCAGATCATTGCTCCCATTGCAACGTAGATAAGCGGAAAGAAGCAAAAGGCCGCGTGAACTCCGCCGGCGACAAGAAACGCCAGCGAAAGAAGCCGGAGGTGCTCCTCATCGAGAATCTGTGCACGTTCTTGTTCGTGGATCATGTTCACTCCATTATTCGAATTCCACGGCAACCTGATCGTACGGCATCGTGCCAACTGCTGCCAGGGTGCGGTAGGTTCTCCTGTACGATCTCGTGTAATCGATGAACGCTTGAAATTCATTTGATGAACTGAAGAATTCGTCGAAGATGATGATCGAACCTTTGCGGAGAATGGGGTCAAGTTGTGTCAAACAATAGAGCGCTGACGAGTAGAGATCGCAGTCACAGTGGACAATGAGACGATGAGACGGCTCAAAATCCTTAAGAAAGGATCGGAGCGTCTCCTGGAAGAGGCCTTTAACGAAATGTATTCTTCGGTCCTCACTCTTCGGGATTTGCCCATTCGTATCAAACGCACCTTGCGCGTGGGTTCGGCGGACATTGTCCCAGGCTTCGGGCAATCCTTCGAAGGAATCAAATCCGAAGAACCGGCTCTCGTCGTTGCTGTTGATATCTGCCCATTTGAATAGTGATGTTCCCCGGTAGACCCCGAATTCGAGATAATCAACAGGCGCTGAATTCAGGGCCGAAGAATTGATGTATTCATAAAGCCGGAACCTGTCCGTGAACACGTTCGCCGTATGGTGGCGTCTACACCACTGGATCAGCATGGCGTTCGAGTTGATCTCACGCAGGATCGTACTTGGACGCCTGAAGAAAAAGGACGAAATCTTTCTGAGTGAAATAGGCATGATATTGTCTTTGGGTTATTCCGGCGAACCTGTTCTATCAGGCTGTTGAAATATGATTCTTAAACGCAGAGACGCAGAGTGCGCAGAGAAACGCGGAGCGTTTTCCTGTTAGAAACGGTTCGAATGTCGCCTCTGCGATCCTCGGCGATCTCTGCGTCTCTGCGTTGAGAACTTTAATTTCGTGTTTTTCAACACCCTGCTAGAATTTCAATCCGCCGCCGCGGAGAACTAACTTCGATATGAACGGCTGCGCAGGATGACTAAACCTTGTCGCCTTTTGTGATGACGAACTCGCCCGGTATCGCATAGCCGTGGCCCTCTCGAAATGGTTCGATCGAGGCAAGATACTCGCGATGTACTTCCGTTCGCAGGGTATCATCAAATCGGGAGTACGCAAGCGCAACCGGTCCGCCGGCGAATGCTGCGCCGCATGCTTCCTCCGGAGTCGCATATTGCAAAAGTGTGTTCATGCGTTCAGATGACACTGCCGAGAAGCCGGCGTCCTCGAATACCTTCTCCAGTGTGCTTCCGGTTCCGAGCTGGAAGAAGAGCGGGCACACTTCGGACTTCACGCGTGCGTCGACGATCGGAAAGATTTCAGCCCATCCACAGCTCTTGCGCGGGCCCCAGACGGCTGCCAGGGCACGTCCACCGCGCTTCAGGACCCTGCACATTTCCTCGACCGCCTTTCGCGAATCGGGTACGTACATCAAGCCGAGCGAACAGAGGGCAACATCAAAGGAAGTGTCAGCGATCTCTAAATTTTCCGCATCCATACGCTCAAACCTGACATGATCCAGATTCTTCTCCGTTGCAATGCCGCGCGCGATGTCGATCATGCGGTCGGAGATGTCGGTTCCGAACAATGTTCCCCGAATCCCAAGCATGGCCGCGGCCCGAAAACTGAGCAGCCCCGTCCCGCAGGCGACGTCGAGTACGGACTCTCCTTCCTGCAGATTTGCCATTTGCAGTAATCGGGTCTGCGCAGGTTCGAGCTGGCGCTGCCAGAACGTCTCGTAGTACGCCGCGGCTTTATCCCAGCCATAACGTTGTACGCGCCGTTGTAATGCCGGATCCATGATCACTTCTCTCCGACAGGCACAATCCGGACTTGTCGTTGGCATTTTTGCGCACGACTGAAGACATCGAGGTATGGACTATGCGCGTCGCCTTGCTCGATGACTCGCAGGATATCCGCTTGCGGCGCACTGCTTTCTATCGTCACGAGATAACGCACCTCCAGGTAGCCGGCCGGCACATCGGCCACGCCATACAACGCCCCATCGTCGTAATCGGCCTGCACCTCGACTTCGAGATTGGTGATCGGGACACCGAGTCTCGCCGCCTGCAGCATGTACCCGATTGCGAGACAACTTCCAAGAGCTGCCCGGCCATAGACGCCGGACGTAGGACCCGCTCCATCGCCGCCCGCGGCCTCAGGCATATCGGCGACGAACCGCCAGGGACCTTCTGTGATCTCGCATGTGAGTCCGTTGACTATGCGGGCCCTTGACACGCCTGTACCATGCCCCATCGATGGCCGCAACGTCAGTGCCTTCGTGTTGCGCTCCACCGCTGTTTTGATTTTTCCCAGCTCTACCATCTGTTCCTCAGCTTTTCACGCAATTGAGTGAGTACAGTTTACGCTCTCTTTAAAATCCGAAGCACGAAAAATTCAAATGCCCCAAATCCGAAATACTAATCGAAACCTGCAATCCGATCACATCGAACTTCAACGTCATGCCTGGCGAATTCTTGAATCTGTATTGTATCCCCGTTCGTTGAAGGGTTGGAGTTTCTCAAGCCAGATCTGCTCGAGCAGCGTCAGTTCATCGTTGAGGTTGAAGTCTGGATCGTCTTTGATCTTCACGACTTCCAGAATTTCGAAGACGAAGTTATCGGGACCGTATTGATTCCACTCGGCCTGGAGCGCTTCGTTGCGATGTCGTCCAATGGTGAGCATAAACTTGTGGCTATTCAATGGCCCGTCGAGATTCAGGCTGCTTCCGAGCAAGACTTTACCGTTCGACGTGTTCTTCACCTGGAAGACCCCGGCCTGTTTCTGCCGCTCCTTGTATGCTCTTTTGATATCCTGTCTTGATTTCACCATGAATTTGATGAGCCGTTTGATGTCAGCTCGGGCTTCGGGCACCCGGTTCGAAGAACGCCCGCACATTCTTGTTCAACAAGAGGAACGCAAGCAACGCGGCAGCGAAGGGGATCCCGACCGCCGCGCGGGGCTCCGTCGCCAGTATAACATTTATGACATCGCCGGTCAAGTTGATCGCAAGAATCCCGAGTGCAAAACGGTGTCCCCACCGCTTGCCGCGCCAAAGGCCAATTGCCGACAACGCGCATGCAGCGGAAACCAGCCGTAACACCTCATTCATTCCGACACCTTCATGATGAGCTCTCCGCCGATGACCAAAAAGGAGGTCTGCATCTACCAATGCGCCGCGACGCCGTACATCGCGTCTCTATGCTCCCGTGTCGGCAGATTCGATACCAGAGTGGAGAGGACGCGATCGAAACGGCCGGCGGCGAGCTTCATGTGCGTCACGTCTCCAAGAACAAGCCCGACGTTCTGTCGATCCTGAAGCCGATGCTGGAGAACACGCAGCGACTCGACCGAAAAATCGATCGCCAGAATCGAGCGGCACTGGCGGGCGAGCGCAACTGTGAACCGGCCGTCACCGCAACCGAGTTCAAGGAGGGTCGATTCGCGATTCACAGACAATGCCTCGATTGTCGGAATGACCTCCACCGCATTATGTTCGTCTTCGTACCATGCCGCCGCTACGGCATCCACCGACCACGCTTGCTCGTCGCGGAGTTGTTGCTCATGACGGCTTTCGTTGTCCAGCGCGCTTGTATTCAACATATTCAGGATGCCGTCGTTGATCGTAAAGACTGCCCGGCACTCCGCGCAGCGGATTTCGCTGCGCATGACAAAGCCCCCATCCGGACTCGTCTTAGCGGCGCTGTCGAGTTGGAGTACCGCACCGTCCTGGGTGCAGCGTAGCTCCGATATCATTGCACGGGGAAAACCGAAGATCATTGGGGAATTATGTCATCCTTCTTTCATGATCGTCTCGCAGCCAGAGGTCTGCGATACGATACGGTTTTACACGGCACGAGTGCATCTTCATCAAATGAATTCGCACAGCACGTTCGATGATAACCATCTTTACGTAAGATGCGAATGCCATCTCAAATCAAAGATCTCCGCCACAGGCGCCCGCCAGCCACCTGTCGCGGAGGGCGCGTTCCCCCTTCAGATGAAGGGGGATGTCCTTCAGGACAGGGGGTTTGAGAGTCTCAGTTCTTGAACCCCCCTATAATCCCCCCTTTAAAAACAAGGGGGGATGTTTTCCCGCTGTCGCGGGCCCGGCCCAGTTTTGACCTTTACGTTGTAATTCTTGCGCCGGAGGCGCATCCGCCTTCGGAGGAGATCTTAGCATTGTGAGAGACTTATTCAATGTATTTACGATACACAACTCCAAATGAAATGTTTGACTGTGGATTCGTCTTCGAATTCGAATCAGGCTTTGCCCCCGCATACGCGCTTCGCGGGGGATGTCGGCGTCAGGTCGCTGATCATAAATAAACTTGATCTGCTCTTGTGTGACGGCAAGTGCGGGCCCACTCATGAAGGCGACAAGAACTATGGCTGGACAGATTATCGGGCGTAACGGAGCCAAGGCGTCTCCCCAGGAGATTTCCGGAACTGATGGCCCTGGCACTTGGCGGAGCTGCGGCAATATTGAGTAAATTGTTTGCAGGTCGTACCCATGTGTGGTGAAGTTTGATGCGACCATATTTTCCTCGTCGGGCGTTCAATTTAGCTCTCTTTCTTAGCGGCTATTCCCGCAAGATCTCCGATCACATTAACGAGTTGTTGATTGGCCGGCACAATGATCTTCGAATTGTGCTGTAGTGCGAATTGTGCTGTTTCCAGCCTCTTCAGCAGCTGGGCATTCCCGACGAAGTATTTCTCGGCCGCTTCGTTGACGAGTTGGATGGCTTCGGCTTCCCCCTGGGCTTGTAAAATTCGTGCTTGCCGGACTCCTTCCGCCTGCTTGATCGCCGCGCGCTTTACGCCGTCTGCCGTTGTTTCCGCAGCGGTGGCAAAGTCGATCGCGGCAATTTTTTCGTTTTCCGCCTTCACGATCTTGTTCATGGTATCCTGGACATCCTGGGGAGGGTCGATTTCCTTTAGCTCGGCTCGCACAATGTCAATACCCCAGTGGGTGGTTTCCTTGATAAGGATCTCATGCAAATCACCGTTGATTTTTCCCCGTTCGCTGTTTGCCGACTTGAGCGACATTGTCCCGATGATGTTCCTCAGGGTGCTCCGGGAGAGGTTGACAATCTGAAAGTTGACATTGTTCACATTATAGAGTGAATTCTTCACACTCTCTTCATCGGCCTTGACCTTGAAGTAGATCTGTGCATCAACCATGGCGTTCAGATTGTCATTGGTGATGATTTCCTGCGGGTCCGCGTTTACCAGCTGTTCTGTTGTGTTGACCTGATACATCTTATCGATAATCGGTATGATCCAGCTGAATCCGGGGATGGCAAAGCGATGATATTTTCCGAGACGCTCAACAAGGCCCCTATGCGTGGGCCTAACGATTCTTATTCCTATCAAAAACAGGAAAACAAGAGCAAAACTGACTATCAAGACCCAGCTGATTGTAAATTCTTGCATGACAAGTGCTCCTTCCTCATGATGTTATATGATTTCTTACATTCCAGTCCCGTTTCGCAAGTCGGAATCCGCCTAACGGACCAGAGCTTTCGTGGGAGCCGGATCAAACAACTGCCCAGTCAGTGAGAGCCTGCTTGCCCGCGACTCTTCAAGGAGCCTCCGAAGGAACCCGACGGACTGTTGGGCCTACGGACACCTCTTCGGGGATCAGCTCGTCAGCCGATCATAGAATGCCTATTGTGAAAACCAAAGCCTGGTCATTGAAGTCATTCATCGTGTATATGTATTCGAGATTGAAGATTAATTGGAAGTTATACGTGTGCAGGACGCGGATGCCGGCATTGGCTGTCAACTCAAACCCATCCCCTCTCATCTCCTTTTGATTCGTATTTGACGCGCTGAGGAAATTGCTGTGAGAAACCCAATGAAAGCCGAATGCTCCTCCCAGATACGGGCAGAGATCCTTCCGGGAGAACAAGTATTCGCCATAGAGATTCATTGCAATTCCTTTGCGGATACCGAAGAGCAAGCCGGCGGTGTAGTCCTCGATCTCATAATCGAATTGTGCATGAACGACAAAGGACCGATCGGAGTTGTCATATCCTTTCTGGGGATACAGATATCCAAAAGAGACTCCGAAGTTTTTTCTGGAGCTTCTTCGAAGCGGCTCAGTCGTCTCAGCGGCGAGAACCCTCCCCACTTCCACACTCTTCTCTATTGGCTCACGATCTACGATGCTCTTTGCAATCCGTTTCATGAGTACTTCGAGGTCTTCAACAGTCGACGCAGTAATCTGATCGAGCAGTATTTCTCGGTTAGAATCGACGTTAACCAAAAAATACTGGACGATGATCTTTTCACCTAACGCTGAGAGCCGGCAGCCGAGCACCTGGGACGCATTTAATTTCTTTCCCACTTCGAGTGCGCATTCACTTTCTGCGCACTCCGCACCTGCAAGGGCTTCCCTCGTGCGTTTCGCTGAAACGATGTCCATTGTGCTGAGTTTGCCAACCTCTGTCCGCAAGATCGACTCGGCTGTCTGGATGTATACCGAGTCGATACCGTTGGCGTGGAGCGGGAGGATCGCAATGCGTGATGGTGATACTTCCTGTCCATCGAGCTCGACGGGAGCCGAGCAACCGATGATTACGAAAGTCGTCAATACTCTGAATGTTTTCATATTCGTCACCTCATCATAGGTCCGTTGGACTGTCGGAAGGAGTCCTACGGACCTTCAGAGACTCCTTCGGGGAGCGACTAGTCAGGCAGCTCCACAAATATTTAACTTAATTGCGAAACGCGACACTAGTCCTCCAGCTGGAACGCTCTTTTCACTTCCTCGTAGTTCTCCGTATTCAGTTTCGGAATCGACACCTTTCCTTCAATGATCACCACTTTACACTGCCTTGCAACCTTTAGTTGACTATTCGTCAAAACCGAGGAGGCCACCACCACTTCCACCAATTTGTCGCCTTTACAGCCCGGAAGTGTCAGCAAAATCGAAGATGAGATAGCAAGAAACAGCAAATGCTTCATGGCGGATTCTCCCTGGAACGTTTAGGAAACATGATTTGTGAAGAGAGCATGGTGCTCTCATGAAACGCCCCACGATCGATGATCGTGCACGCCGAGCGGAACTCCCACCACCGGCGAGCAAAACTCAACGACATCCGCGAGAATGTACAAAAACTTCCCGCCCCGTGCAAGACGCTAAGTTCTTACTTACGCCCCACCGGCTCGGTCAAAGTCCCGCCCGTTGCGGTTCGCGTTGAAGGCCGGGATAGAAGGCGCAATTGGTTACCGCAAGGAGTCTGAAAAATAGAGCACATAGACGTTCATCTAATGGATTTGGCCTTGAGCGACTCCGAAAATTGGCAACAGTCCGACACTCGCCAGGAGCAACAGCACAACCACAGTAGCGGGCCATACGTGACCGCCGGCAAATCTGATCAGGCTTAACCAAATTCCGCCGCCATTCGCGCAGCGCTCATAGAAGGCGACGGAGCACTTGCCGAATCACGAAGGTGCGCGCTTGTTCAAGGTACTCATCACCGCCAACAATGTATGTATCGTTGTGATCTGCCCCTTCTATTTCGTAAAACTGCTTCGGTTCGTTGGCGGCGTCGAAAAGTTTTCTCCCAAGTGCGAAAGGAATAATCGCATCCCGGTTGCCGTGCATGCTCAGAACCGGGATCGTGATGTTCCGGATCTTGTCGATGGAATTAAACTGAGACCGAAGGAAAAACCTTGCAGGAAGGAATGGATAAACGGAGCGAGCAAGATCCTTGGCAGATGAAAAGGTCGACTCCAGAATCAAGGCAGCAGCGGGACGGTGCGTGGCGACATCAATGGCAACCGCTCCGCCAAGGCTTGTTCCCCATAGGACGATTCGTTTCGGATCAACGCCGTGAAGCGTGAGCACGTAGTCAAAGGCTGCACGGCCATCTTTATACACTCCTTCTTCATCCGGTGAGCCTTCGCTCTTGCCATAGCCGCGATAGTCGTACATCAAAACATTGAATCCTGTTCGCAGCAATCGTCTCATGAGCTCGCTTCTATGAGAGATGTTGCCGCCGTTGCCGTGAGAGATCAACAACGTAGCAAGCGGAGTGTCAACAGAAGCGAACCAGGCATGAAGTGTTACTCCATCTTCAGTCCTTATCGAGCACTCTTGAAGATTCGGAATGTAACGCGCATCTTCATACATGCCCTCGGGATAAATTGACGGAAAGAAAATAAATTTCTCTTCGAAGATCATAATGATAATCGTCCAGATGAGAATCGCTGCCACGACGGCAACGAGAACTTGTCGCAAGAAAGTGAGAATGCGTTTGGGCATTGGACGTCACACCAACCGGTTCGTTTGGGCTGCGGCCCGAGTTCAGTTGCGGCTCCTCCTCCGAGCACGGCCTCGAAGAACCCAGCCATAGATGAGTGCGTTGACCAAGAGCACGGTGATCCCTAACCCCCATTGCAGTTCCCGAGTGAGCGCGGTGGGGTAGAGAACCGGCAGCAGGTATTGATCCAGGAAGCCGGATTCGTAGCCAGCAAGGCCCGCATGCCGGCGAAGCGCATTCTCGAGCGGCGTGAGCGGGCAGACCCAGCCCGCGAACTCGACCCAGGCGGCCCAGCCTGCCGCAGGGACGTGCAGCCAAGCCAGCCGCGGCCATCGCGCCACGAGGAGCCCACCGAACACGACGAAGAGCACGAATCCGAAATGGAGGACCAGGACAATGTTTGCGAGAACGTGTGTCACGATGAGGGTGTGGTCACTTCACGAGGTTCTTGATGCAGCGCTCGCATGCCTGGCCAGCTGCGTGCCGCTGCCCACCGGACTGCCGCTAAGTCCGTCCCGACTCCCGTCGGGAACGAGATCTCGATCCGCCGGCGGGTCGGACTGCGGAGTAGAATGATATGGTTTGCCTGCCTCGCCGAAGTCCACTTCTCAGGACGCAGGCGGGTACTGTCCGCACCTGCGCAACTAATCCTATGATTATTTTCTTCCACGAACTATTGCACCAAGTATTAGTTCTTGAAGTTCTCTCGGGTAAGCTCACCGGCGCAGCGGCTGGCGCGCGGCGAGCCTGGCTTTCACACATCGCAAGCCGCGTGACAGCCGCGTCGCGTCCAATGGAGCGACTTGTTAGGCCCACTTGAAATCAGGCTTCTTCTGTGATTGTGCACAATCGCGCAAGAATAAATTGATCAGATTTTGGTATGGGATTCCAGATTCAGAGGCGAGGCGTTTAAAATAGTTGATCGTCTCTTCCTCTATTCGGATAGTAATCTGCTTCTTGAACGCCTTGCTATAGGCGTTCTTGCGCGATTTTGAAAAATCGTACTCTCTCCTCATGACATCTGATCCTCGTCGTCTGAGTGGTCCGGATCATGGATTAATCTGGCATAATCATCGTAGAAAGCGGATTGAGCTTCCTCGAAGGATATCCCATGCTTCTTCTTGTTGGTTTTCGCCTTTGCAGGGTCCCACGAAAACTCGAGTCGCTTCATAATTATAGTATATGTATAATATAATTATTAGTCAAGAGGCTAACGGTAGAGATCACCGACGGAGCGTCCGGTGGAGCGATTTGCTAGACAGCGCGATCAGTTTGTTTGAATGCACAATTCCATCGCTCTTGCGGATCATCAAACTTCACCCGGCTCGGGTTAAATACGTTTGGATTAAAACTCCCACCCACCCACTCCAATGTTTCAGCATATTCAGGATGCCTGGGATTTTGAATCGTACGAAGAAATTCCTTGTATGCATCCGGACCTCCAACATCCTCGGGTGGACACGCACCAGATCCTGCGACGCACTTCGGGTATCGGCCACGGCCAGCGGGAAGCAGTGCTTCAAACTCGAGCGTATGTTCCCAGTCATCACCAAAATCGTAGCGATAGCGCACAGGTGAACTGCCTTCGGTCAGATACCGGTTAACCGGCACCTTCCAACCGGGGAGACAGGGTCGTTCGTCGGGCATCTCATCGTCCGGGATTCCGATACGTGTGACCTGACCACTTTTCGAATTGAATAGCTCGAACTCGTGCAGGTGGCAATCCTTCCACCCCATTGCATCTTGGATGGCCACATGTAAATCCCAGAAGGAATATTCCGCAGGAACCTGCACACGACGCCACACCAACGGATCGGTGTTCGGTAACACAATCAGTAGTTGAAAGACATCTCGAGGTTGGGATGCTGATCTGCGATTCAGTGCCTTCATCATTGGCCCAAGCGCTGTCTAACGGACCGGAGTAAGCTGCGGCAACGTGCCGCCGGATTATCGTAGCACATCGCGCGAGTGGTGATGTGTTTACTTGTCATCTACTGCGTATTGTCTTGTCTTTTGGTGAACTCATCGTCGCGCGGCGCAAAAGCAAGCCGTAATTTCCGTCAGCTTGAGCGAGGGGTTAGAACGCACACGGTAGAATATTCAATTTTTCTCGGGTTGGGAAAAAGCACGTTCTTTTGCAAGCTTTGGTTTGTGCGGTTGGATTGTGCGGCTTGCAAATGTGCGTGCTTTTGTGTGTGCTATTTTCTTTTCCACAAATTAGAATTATTGTAACTCTATTCAACTGTCAAAATATTTTTTATCTACCCTGAAAATTAACATTAGCAGACCAGAAATGAAACCAAAGATTGAAGTCAAGAGCCAACTTATAAGAGCAATGCCAAACAATAAAATTAGAATTCCCATAAGAATTTTGCCGTCGGCGAAACTCCTGTAAACTAGATACAGTCCAACAATTGTAGAATAGAACTGTGTCAGCACCATCAATAAATTTGTCATTACAACAAAGCTAAAACCAAAACTTTTAAATTCTTTAATGTCGCTTTCTGCCGTTCCCCAATCTTCTGCAAAAATATTCCGCAAGATAACAAGTTTATAACCGTAGTAAGCATAAACAACTAATTGCAAGTAATCAAAAAAGTGAGGGAAGGGTAAATTGATCCAGTAAAGAACCACACTGAATACGATAGAAATTATTAGTCCTGATAGAAAGTAATAAAAACCAATGTAAATATATCCAACAGGCCCTAAGAACAAAGACAAAATAGTAGCAATGGTTGGATTTCTTTTTGATAGCGAATTCATATGTTAAATTTATTTTTGTTCGTCTTCCGTTGATTCGTCTTTACATTTTGGATTCTCAAGAGATGATCCAGGAACCCAACCTAATAAGTCGTTATACTTAATTTTATATCCGTTTTTTGTGGGGCAGTAAAGCAGAACCAATACATTTGTCCCCTCTGGAATTTCTCCTTTTACAATTCCGAGTTTATCAGGAACATTTAAAACATCAACATTTCGTTTTGTTTTGGCAGTTTCTTTTGTGCAAGTGGTGCAAAAGTCCGAAAGGATATAACTGACTTCCAATTCTGTTGCGAAATATTCTTCTGCATAATATTTTTTGTTGTCGGTCACAATTTGTGAATTCTCAAATTCCTTTGTCTTCAAATATTCTACTCTTTCTGATGAAAGCGAAAATTTGGAATAAAGGTAATAAGCTCCGAAACAAAAGAGAATAAGAATGATGACTCCTGTTACGATTCCTTTTCTATTATCAATTTTCGCATAACTGTCCTGACTTATCCAATATCCCTCAAAATCTTCTTTGTAAATAATCATTTCTGAATTTCCCCAATGTGCAGTGCAGAGGGGTGTTTTATTGAAGTCAAATTTTACTGCTTTGGCAAAAAACTCTTTTTGTTTTGGGTCAAAAATATTTTTTACTATCAGATTGAAATACTCTTTGCTCTTGTATTTCCAAGTAATAATTGATTTATCAATATCCACCAAATAAAAAATACCATCACCGACTTTGAGTTTTGTGTTTTTGCCTGCGCTGTCAATAACCTCTAATTCATCACAAAAGATAAACGAATAGGAATAAGAATATTGTTCTTCTTCTTGATGCTCTTGCTGTGTTGAGATTGTACTATTATACCATTTTCTTTTGTCGGGATTAGAAAGAATTGAGTAAATGAAATTTATTTCTTTCATTTTTGCCTCACTCAATTCTTTATCCTGATTTCTGTCAGGATGGTATTTCATTGCTAACTTGCGGTAGGCAGTTTTAATTTCCTCCTGCGAAACGGAGATAGAAATTTCAAAAATATCGTAGTAAGTATTATTCAATTATTATCCTGCCAAAGATGTGAACCACATAATTAAAAATGGAATAACAAGTCCGATCCCGATTGCAATTAAAATTTTAACTGCCCAATGTTGTGATGTTTCGCCTGCCAAAACTTTTCTCAAATAGTCCATTAAATAAAGAACAATCGTTGCTACAAGGAGGATAAAAAATAAACCGCCCCAAGCTACGTCAAGCGCATTTCCTTTGTCCCCTTCACCGGCACCGAAAATGGTAGTCCATCCGAAATTTGTTGCTAATGTTACAAGAGTGTGTCCAACTTTGTAGAGAAGATTTAAAATAATTTGAGTGTAAAATGAAATAGGAACGAAAAGCCACAAATAATGATACCACTTTACCTCAAGAAGTGTCCCGTTTTTGCTTTTGTCTGTTGAATAGTATGGATCGCTTATTACGTTACTGCCTGATTTCATAAAATAAAATGCCGAGGCAAACATTGCAAGATGTCCGAGAATTACGAAAGTTAGATTGAAGCCAGAAGATGTAATTGCAAAAAATGCTTCGCTTACCAACTGATTATAATTTGCTGAATAGTTCGGGAAAAAATTGTCAATGACAATTGAGAATAGACCAAGAAAAATAAAACGAATGAAAACATATAGTGTTGCAAAAATTATCCTGTCTGATAAACTAACTCTCCGTGACAAGTAACCAAAAATAAATCCGAATAGTCCGGCAGTGAGAGCAAGAATTAAAATATGTAAAATATTAAGCCAGAGTGAATCTCCCCAAACCATAAAATTCGCTTGAAAATCCCCACCTAATCCTAAAAGTCCTTTGTTATTTAGGTTTTGAATAAAAACATTTATTGCATTTCCTAAAACCCAGTCGGCTAAAAGAATTGCTGCCAAAAATCTTAATGCTTTGTTGAGAAAAGTGTAACTGACGGTCGCAGTTGGTTTTAAAATATGAGTTGTGTCCATATGATTAATGTTTGTGTGTGTGTTGGGAAATTGCACTCTTTTGTTTGCGGTGCCTGTGCGTTGGCTCGTGGGAGCAAGCAAAAGTGTGCAATGTGTGTCCGCCTATCCGATGACTTGTATAATTACGCTACAAGCAATTTGTGCGTTCTAACGGACCGGAGCTAAGCTGACGGCGGCGTGCAGCCCGATCATCGTAGCGCATACGCGCGGAAGATGTCCCATTTCTCTAATCGTCCCACAACGCGCGGCAAAATCGTCGACCGTATTTCCGTCAGCTTGAGCGAGTGGTTAGGCGGCACACTACAATGATTGTTGGTTCGTTGGCCGTTGAGTATCATTATTAGTTTCGTTTGTGTAACTGCTTCCCGTGTACGTGGCTGCTGTTTACTTGGCAGTTTCCCGTATTTAAAAACTAACAGCGTTATGTGAATATTCTTTTTGCCAGTTAACCCACAATTGTTGATAGGGAAGAGGTTCGGAGAGTTATTGTAGCAAGTATTTTTTGAGTCGCCCTGAGAACCCCGAAAACATATTGTACAAACGTACTGATTTGAAGAGGTGAATGCAAGCGACAGAAGCTAAAGAAAACCAAGGCAGTGCCGCCTAACGGACCGGAGCTAAGCTGCGGCGACGTACCGCTGGATCAATCGTAGACTATACGCGCGGCAGATGTCGCCATTTCCCTAAATAATTTTTTTCGTGCGGCGGAAAAGCACGCCGTACTTTCCGTCAGCTTGAGCGACTTGGTTAGGCGGCGATGCTGAATGTTGATATGTACACCATTGAGTACTAACTGCTTTCGCATACTTGAAACTACTGCCCGAGCTAGAGCGCGCCGCGCCCTTGGTGACCTAACGTATTCGACTTTCGCCTCGCTAGAAAAATTGTTTTGTGCAGTTAGAACATGAGCGCTTATAAACCAATTCTTTTTACTGCGATTGTCTTTAACCGAATGATAACGTGCGAAGCGCAACGTCATGAATTTACGAAAACTATCGCCGCCTAACGGACCGGAGCTAAGCTGTCCCGTGAGATAATGTAAAATATTTTAGTTGATCTACAAGACAAATTATATCTCACGGGATCAGCTTGAGCGACTGGTTAGGCAGTGCAACATCACCGTAATAACCGTTCTTGGAGTATTGTCTGTACATCTCGTCTCCCGTCTAAGATGCAATGGATGTAAACTGAAGTTGACTCGATGGAGTAAATGATTCTATAAGGATTGAAATGAAGCTCACGAAATTCAGTTACCCCGATTTCAAAAAGTTCCGGTGGAATATTGCCACGTAGAGGTAATGTTTTGAGTTTGTAACACGTTCGTCGTAGTGAAGAATAGAGTCTATCCGCATGTTCGATTGAATCATTCAATGCTACGTGACTGTATATATCAAAAAGATCGTCTTCTGCTTCAATGTCAACTACAACGTTATACGCTTTCATCTTTGAATGCTCTGATTCGTTTTTCTAGGCTCGCGAAGGTACCAGCTAGTGTTTTTACCTTTCCGCGTTTAATATTTTGTTTACTGCGGGTTAGGATTTTAAGTAACGCAAGAGTTTCCAACATACGCTCATAAGACCGTATGTCTTGAACGACGACCTTTGCCTCGCCGTTGCGTGTAATGACCAGAGCTTGCCGAGTATTTGTAATATCTCGGATTAGTTCTGACGCGTGTGCTTTCAGATAGCTGATTGGTTTAACAGCAGTGCTTAATTTCATAATCGCCTCGTTTATGTTGACTATAATATAGTCTTTATTTCAGTCAGACACAACTGCTGTCTGACGCGATGTTGCACTGTCTAACATCTGCTTAGACTGCAACAGCCGAATATCATGTCAGTTTGTAATGATAGACTGCGCTTGCAACAGTTTCTGATTTTCACTAAATTTATTCTACCCCTCCCGGGCTCAAAACACAATATTGGAGGAACCAATGCCCGAACCAAAACTGCTCGACCACGTCCGAACCATTGTACGTCTGCGCCACCTGAGCCCCCGAACCGAAGAAGCGTATCTGTACTGGATCAAAAAGTTTATTTTCTTTCACCATAAACGCCATCCGCTCGAAATGGGTGAAATGGAAATTCGTTCGTTCCTGTCATACCTCGCTGAAGAGGCTCATGTTGCTGCATCAACTCAAAATCAAGCGCTCAATGCTCTCGTTTTTCTCTATGGGTCAGGTTTGCGATTGATGGAATGTGTCCGGCTCCGGATCAACAATGTAGACATCGATTCCCTCCAAATTACAGTGCGCGACGGAAAAGGAGAAAAGCAGCGCGTGACTATCGTACCTCAATCACTTGTACCAACATTACGAAAACATCTTGAGAAAGTCAAAGACTGCCACCTCGAAGATCTGAAGGAAGGGTTTGGCGGAGTTTTCTCTTGGAATACCGTAACAGGCCGCTGAACAGTTCGTCAACTACCAAGAGTAACGTTGCCTTGTTGACGGCGCTGCGGGCTCAATTCCAGTTCGTTCAGTGGGCTAAAGCCCGGCTCACTTTCGCTCCCGTTATCCACGACATGAATGTCGTGGCTATTCAGTCGTGCCTAACCAGCTGTGGCAATGCAGTCGCGGAAATCCACCAGGACGAAGGCCAGCGTTGGGCTTTTCTACAACCTTGTAGACCGCAAATCCCCAGCATCCGCTCTGTTGTGAAGTGATGCAAAAAGGCCGGCTCATCGCCGGCCTTTGGACAGAGGTCTTATCTCTGACGAAGGTCGCCTTCAGCAACGAATTTCCATTGAAGAAGGCGACCTTCTGCTGCGTTTATTTTGCAGCAGCGAACCGTTTCGCCACTTCATCCCAATTGATCACATTCCAGAATGCGGCAACGTAATCGGGACGGCGATTCTGGTACTTCAGATAGTAAGCATGTTCCCAAACGTCCATGCCGAGAATCGGAACGCCTTTCGTCTCGGCGATGTCCATGAGCGGATTGTCCTGATTCGGCGTCGAGGCAACGACGAGCTTCCCGTGCTGCGCGATGAGCCACGCCCAACCCGAGCCGAAGCGCGTGATGCCGGCGTTGGAAAAAGTTTCCTTGAACTTATCGAACGAAGTGAAATCACGGTTGATCGCCGCCGCGAGATCGCCGGCCGGCATGCCCCCGCCCTTCGGCTTCATCCACTGCCAGAATGCAGAGTGATTCCAGTGTCCGCCGCCATTGTTGCGAACTGCGGCAGGAAGCTTGGAGACGCCGGCGAGAATATCCTCGATCGACTTGGAAGCCCAGTCGGCTCCTTCGGCGGCCTTGTTGAGGTTTGTAACATAAGCATTATGATGCTTGCCGTGATGAATCTCCATCGTCATCTTGTCGATGGAGGGTTCAAGGGCATCGTGTGCGTACGGCAGGTTCGGTAATGTGAACGGCATAGATGGTTGCTCCTTTTGTTGAAGTGTCTGTTTGGATAAGAGTGAATTCACGGGAAGGATCGCACCGACTCCTCCGAAAAGTGAAATCTGTAAAAAATGTATGCGTTTCATTTCAATTTTAGATTTTAGATTTTAGATTCTAGATTTCTCCGCCGAAGGCGGATGCGCCTCTGGCGCAGGATTTGGGAGTTTCTTAGGATTTGGAATTTCAAGAATTCGATATTGTTTCGGATTTCGAGCTTCGAAATTCGGATTTCCATTGTAGTACTTCATTGACGGCTCGGATTCCTCATACTGGCTCTTTTTTTGATTGAACCGTATCCTCATCACTTCTCGCTTCAACTTAACGGCGATCGACTTCGCCATCCGATTCGCCGCGGAGATGATCGACGCATGATCGTTCCACGCGACGTCGATCGATTTGACTGCCGGTATGTCTGCGATCACCCAGGGGGCGTCTTCGTTACCGCTCGCTGCCTCCGGAGAGGTCCCGGCATGCACCTCGATCCTGAACGGATATTTGTCCTCGTCGCGCTGCGGAAGAGCGGTGACCGTCACGCTCACCATGAGCTCGGAGGCGTCATTCAGTTTCCACCCGCACGACTCGAGGCCCGCCCGCGCGGCATCGTGAATCTTGTCGTCCTGCAATCCGAACGATCTGCTGAACTGATCGAGCGGACCAACGACGAGATTCACTCCGTGCGAGAGTGAAGGGAGCCGCTGAAGATCCTGTCCGCACAGCAATGGGGTGATGATCACCAGTGCTACCAGCAGCAGGACGGATCGATGAATGAACATCATGCTTTCACCAGTTGAAGCAAGACGTGGGGCTGAAGCCCCGTTAGTTTTTGTTGGACGTCAATCCACGACATAAATGTCGTGGCTATTCAGTTAAGCGCTGAAAGAGCTTCCGCAGCCGCAGGTTTTTGTCGCTTTGGGATTATTGAAGACGAATCCCCTGCCGTTCAGGCCGTCGGAAAAATCGAGCTCCGTGCCGGAAATATAGAACATGCTTTTCGGATCGACACACACTTTTATACCGTGCAGCTCAAAAATCTGGTCGCCGCCGCGGGATTCCGAATCGAAGCCGAGAACATAGGAAAAGCCGGAACAGCCGCCCCCCTTTACACCGAGACGCAGCGCGTGAGCGTCAGGGATGCTGTTCTGCGCTTTGATCCTTCTGACCTCCGCCGCAGCTTTCTCGGTGATTGTTATCTCCTCGTTGAGCTGCGGTTTGTTCGGTATTGTTGCGATCACTGATTCTGCCATAGTGTTCCCCTGTATGTTATTGCATTCCAAGTTCAAGCTTCGCCGCTTCCGACATCATCGCGGGCGTCCATGTGGGTTCCCACACAACAAGCACTTTTGCGCTCGCCACACCATACACCGTCACGACCTTCCGTTCCACATCCGGGGGAAGCGATTGCGCCGCCGGACAGCTCGGCGATGTGAGAGTCATCCTCACTTCCACGCTGCCGGTTTCCCCGACGCTCACATCGTAAATCAATCCCAGTTCATAGATGTTCACCGGGATTTCCGGATCAAAACAGGTCTGCAACACTTCAACGACCTGGGCCTTGATGATGTCGCGCTCGATGCTGCTTAGTATTGTCGGACCATCCATGATGTTCGATTTTAGATTTTAGATTTTAGATTTTATGCGCCTCTGGCGCATAAAATCTAAAATCCGAAATTATTGCATCATTCCGTCGTCACAACGTTGTCATTTGAGGAGAGCGCCGCGTGAAGCGAGTGCCACGCAAGACTTGCACATTTCACCCGGGCGGGGAATTCAGACACGCCCGAAAATGCCGCCAGCTTGCCGAGCTTGTCGAGCTCGCCGTCCGCATCGTTTACACCGGTGACAAGGTTGTGAAATACGGTAAACAATTCCTCCGCCTCCTGCTTCGTTTTTCCTTTGACGATGGAACTCATCACCGACGCCGATGCTTTTGAGATGGCGCATCCGGCCCCTTCGAAGCTGATATCCCTGATCACATCCCCCTCAAGCCGTAGATAGACTGTGTAGTGATCACCGCAGAGCGGATTGTACCCTTCAATTTTCCGGTTCGCGCTTTCGAGCTTGCGAAAATTTCGCGGGCTCTTGTTGTGGTCGAGAATGACTTCCTGATACAGCTCGCGGAGCGCCGACATCAGCGAAACACCCCGATCGCCTTGTGAATTGCTCTCACAAGCGTATCGACTTCTTCCTTTGTGTTATAGAGACCGAACGAGGCGCGTGCCGTCGCGGGGATGCCGAAGCGCTGCATAACCGGCTGAGCACAATGATGGCCCGTACGGATCGCAATCCCGTCGTCGTCGAGAATCGTTCCGATGTCGTGCGGGTGGATCCCCTCAAGAACAAATGAAATAACACCCGCCTTGTGCTTCGCGGTTCCAATAATCGCCAGTCCTTTTACGCCGGCAAGAGCTTCGGTTGCGTAGTCGAGAAGCTCACGCTCATAGGCTGAAAAAGAGGCGAAATCGATATGATCCAGGTAATCGATCGCCGCACCGAAGCCGACACCCCCGGCGATGTTCGGCGTTCCTGCCTCGAATTTATTCGGCAGATCGTTGTAGATCGTCTTTTCGAACGTCACCGATTTGATCATATCGCCGCCCCCCTGATACGGCGGCATCGCCTCCAGAAGAGCGCGCCTGCCGTAGAGAATGCCGACGCCGGTGGGTCCGTACATCTTATGTGCTGAAAATGCATAGAAGTCGGCATCCATATCCGTGACATCAATTCTCAGATGCGGAACCGCTTGCGCGCCGTCGACAAGAACCGGAATCTGATGCTCATGCGCCATCGAGATCATGGTTTTTATCGGATTCACCGTGCCGAGCGCATTCGACACGTGCATAATAGCGACGAATTTCACACGCGAAGAAAGAAGTTTCGCATACTCGTCGATCAAGAGCTCACCGCGATCGTTCATCGGGATGATGCGCAGCGCGGCGCCCCGCTCCTCACACAGGATTTGCCACGGGACAATATTTGAATGATGCTCCATCGCGGAAATGACGATCTCGTCACCACGGTTGATATTTTTCCTGCCGAAGGAATACGCGACAAGATTCACCGATTCCGTCGTCCCTCTCGTAAAGATGATTTCTTTGGGGGATGAGGCGTTGATCCAGCGCTGAATCTTTACTCGAGCCGCTTCATACGATTGTGTCGCCTTGTCGCTGAGGAAATGGACGCCTCGATGAATGTTGGAGTTCTCCTCGAAGTAGTAGCGATTCATCTCCTCGATGACGACCCTCGGCTTCTGGCTCGTCGCCGCATTATCCAGATAGATCAGAGGTTTGCCGTTCACCGGGGCGGCAAGGATGGGGAAATCCTTCCGAATGCGCCCGACATCATATGATGTCGACGTCGTGCGTCCGCCCGGAGCATTCATAACAACAGAGGCCTGTTTCACAGCGGACTCCTCATAAGTCTCCCCTTGCATAATCGGACGTGAAGCATGGCATTCAACAGCTCCCTGAGCGGCTCGATCCGGATGCGATTGATGACGTCGCTCGCGAATGCATTGGTCAGCAGATCGCGTGCGTCGTCGAGTGCCAATCCCCTCGTGCGCAGATAGAAGACCTGCTCCTCGTCGAGCCGGCCGACCGTTGCGCCGTGCGTGCACTTCACGTCGTCGGCAAATATTTCAAGCTCGGGCTTGGTGTCGATCGTTGCGTCATCCGACAGGAGCAGCGTCTTGTTCGTTTGCTTCGCATCGGTCTTCTGTGCGTCCTGGCGGACGATGATCTTTCCGTTGAAGACACCGCGGGATTTACCTTCGAGGATCGACTTGTAGAGCTCATGGCTGGCGCAGCGCGGCTTCGCGTGGTCGATCATCGTGTGATTATCGATATGCTGTGCGCCGGTCGCAAGCGACAGTCCGTTAAGAGTGCATTCGGCCCCCTCGCCGTTGAGGACGGAAGCGATATCGTTTCGCACCAGCGAACCGCCGTAGCTGATCGCGTTCGATGTGTAACTGCTTCCCTGCCGCTGCTCGATGTGCATCGAACTAATGTGAAAGGCGTTGTCGCTCTCATGTTGCATCCTCTCGTGCTCAACGTGGGCGCCTTCGGCGACAAGAATTTCGGTGACGGCGTTTGTAAAGTAAACGTTGTGGCCGATGCCGGCATAGTTTTCGACGATCGACAATTGGCTCTCTTTTCCGGTGATGATAAGATTCCGCGGATGCGCAACAAACGGGATCTCGCCCGTCGTGGAGAGAAACAACAGATTGACCGGCCGGTCGAGCACGACGCCGTCCGGAACGACCATGAACGCCCCGTCACGAATGAACGCTGTGCTCAGAGCCGTGAACGCGTTGCGGTCGAAGCGCGCGTACTTCGAGAGATGCGCATCGACGATATCGGGATCGCTCTTCAGCGCTTCGGCGAGGCTGCCGATCCTGACGCCGCCGGGGAGCATGCCGACCGATGAAAATTCCTTCGCGAAGGACCCGTTGATGAAAACGAGCGCATCGCACTTCAGATCACGGCACATGTGCTGGTCGATTTCCTTCCGCGTCATCCTCGCCGTGAACCCGTTGAGCGCGGGAGAGAAACCGGTGTCGGCGATCGGCGCGACGTTCGTGAACCGCCAATCTTCCTGGCGAGTCGTCGGAAAGCCGAGCTCGTGGAATTTTAACATCGCGGCGCGGCGCAACGCATGAAGAGGGGTCTTCGATTCGCCGTTCAGGCTCTTCTCGAATTTTTCGAAATGCGACTGGTAGCCGGCTGTCTTCTGATCTGTTACCTGCATAACAACTCAAAGATTAAAAATGAAAAAGCAAAATTACAATTCGACATCTTCCTTCAGCCAGTCGTAACCCTTTTCTTCCAGCTCGAGCGCGAGGTCTTTGCCTCCCGATTTCGCGATCCGGCCGTCGACAAGGACATGGACGAAATCGGGAACGATGTAATTCAGCAGGCGTTGATAATGGGTGACAACAACTGTGGCGTTGTCGCTCCGCCGAAGCTTGTTGACGCCGTCGGCGACGATGCGCAGGGCGTCGATATCGAGCCCCGAATCGGTCTCATCGAGGATGGCGAGCTTCGGCTCGAGCACCGCCATCTGAAATATTTCGTTCCGCTTCTTCTCACCCCCCGAGAATCCTTCGTTGACCGGTCGGCTGAGCAAACTCTGGTCGAGTTCGACAAGCTTCACTTTCTCTTTGACAAGAGAGAGAAATTCGACGGCGTCGAGTTCCTCCATGCCGCGATGCTTGCGGATGGAATTCAGGGCAGCTTTCAAAAAGTAAGTGTTCGTCACCCCGGGGATTTCGACAGGATATTGAAAAGCGAGGAAAATCCCTTCGCGTGCACGATCTTCGGGCGCCATCTCGAGAAGATTGTTCCCCATGTAGAGAATTTCTCCCTCCGTTATGTTGTACACTTCCCGGCCGGCAAGGACACCCGCGAGCGTACTCTTCCCGGAGCCGTTCGGTCCCATGATGGCATGGACTTCGCCCACGTTGACTGTTAAATCGACGCCCCGCAGGATCTCATTCCCATTGATGGAGGCGTGAAGGTTGTTGATCTGTAGTAACAATGCTGATCCCGTTTTAGGTGTTAGGTCTTAGGTCTTGGGTCTTGGGTCTTAGGTTTTCGGTTTTAGGTCTTAGGGTTTCTTAATGTTGCATTTTTTAATTTTTGCGCCGAAGGCGCATCCGCCTTTGGCGGAGAATTTTGACTTGATCCTCATCCTACACTTCCTTCAAGACTGATCCCGAGAAGTTTCTGCGCTTCGACCGCAAACTCCATCGGCAGCTCGCGAAAGACTTCCCTGCAGAAGCCGTTGACGATCATATTCACGGCGTCCTCGGTCGAGAGGCCGCGCTGCTTGCAATAGAAGATCTGATCCTCTCCGATCTTCGAGGTTGAGGCCTCATGTTCGACCTTGGAGCTGGTGTTCTTCACTTCGATATACGGAAAGGTATGAGCGCCGCATCTGTCGCCGAGGAGCAGCGAATCGCATTGCGAAAAGTTGCGCGCATTTGTCGCGTTTCTGCCGATATTTACCAGACCGCGGTACGAATTATTCCCATGACCGCCCGATATGCCTTTCGAGACGATCGTGCTTCGGGTGTTCCTGCCGATGTGGATCATTTTCGTCCCGGTGTCGGCCTGCTGGTAATTCGTCGTCACCGCCACCGAATAGAACTCGCCAACTGAATTGTCGCCAAGGAGGATGACTCCAGGGTATTTCCATGTGATCGCCGAGCCGGTTTCAACCTGTGTCCATGAGATCTTGGAATTCACGCCGGCACATTTGCCGCGCTTGGTGACAAAGTTATAGATACCGCCCTTCCCCTGCGCATCGCCGGGATACCAGTTCTGTACGGTAGAGTATTTGATCTTCGCGTTGTCGAGCGCGATGAGCTCGACCACCGCCGCATGCAGCTGGTTCGTATCGCGCATCGGGGCGGTGCATCCTTCAAGGTAGCTGACGGTCGCGCCCTCGTCGGCGACGATGAGCGTCCGCTCAAATTGTCCGGTGTCCGCGGCGTTGATACGGAAATAGGTCGAGAGCTCCATCGGACATGCGACACCTTTGGGGATGTAGCAGAAGGAGCCATCGCTGAAGACGGCGGAATTGAGCGTGGCAAAAAAATTGTCGGTGTACGGGACGACGGAGCCGAGATACTTCCTGACAAGATCTGGATGGTTGTGAACCGCCTCCGAGAACGAGCAGAAGATGATCCCCAATTCGCCGAGTTTTTCTTTGAAGGTGGTCGCGACGGAAACGCTGTCAAAGACCGCGTCCACCGCAACGCCGGTCAATCGCTGCTGCTCCTGGAGCGAGATGCCGAGCTTCTCATAGGTCTTCAGCAATTCAGGGTCGACTTCGTCGAGACTGTCGAGCGTCTTCCTCTGTTTGGGCGCGGAGTAATAGACGCTCGCCTGATAATCGATTTTCGGGTAATGGACGTTCGGCCATGTCGGCTCCTCCATCGTGAGCCAGTGCCGGTACGCCTTGAGGCGCCATTCGAGCAGCCACTCCGGCTCGGTCTTCTTCGCGGAGATGAAACGGATGATCTCTTCATTCAATCCGCGAGGAGCCGCGTCTGCCTCGATGTCCGTAACAAAACCGTACTTGTATTCGCGGTTCGCTAATTCTTCTATGGCGTTGGTTTCTGTGTTCATGTTTTGGCGTGTGTCAAGGCGCTGCTACGATGCTTTCTTCTCGATTCGCGGCAGGGCGAATTCCGGATAGTTCAACAGCCATGACTGATGATCGATGCGCTTGAATATCCCCTTCCCTTCGAGCGCAGCTGTAACCTCACGCGCAACCTTCTCGGCTTTTTCGTGCTTCAGCTTCATGCCGTGCTCGGCAAGATACAGCATCACCCCGTAGTGAAAGTCTCGGAAGAAGACATTCGAGAGATGGATGAGCGTGAACTTCGATTTGAGGAATTTCAGAAATTCCGTTTCATTGGTGGTGATCTGTTCGACAGCGTTCATGATGGTTTTTTAATGTTGGACAAATGATGCCTTTGATCGACGGTGCGCCCGCGAAAGAGCCCTAAGTTTTTCCACCTCCTCGACGACGCGGCGGATGACGTAATCGACCTCCTCGTCCGTGGTGAAGCGTCCAAGTCCGAAACGAATCGCCGACGTCTGCCGGTCCTTCGGTAGACCGAGCGCCTTCAGGACGTGTGATGGCTCCGGCGTTGCGGAACTGCATGCCGAGCCGGTTGAGACGGCAACATCTTTCATGCTCATCATGAGTGCGTTCTCGTCCACATGGCGAAAGCTGACATTGAGATTGTTCGGGAGCCGGTTGGTCGGATGTCCGTTGAGATCGACGTCTTCGAGCCGTTCATGAAATGATGCGATCATTCGCTCCCTCATCCGCAGCAGACGCTGGGACTCCTCGGACATCGATGCCGCGGATATCTCCATCGCTTTTGCGAGGCCGACGATGCCCGGCACGTTGAGCGTGCCCGAACGCATTCCGCGCTCATGCCCGCCCCCGTCGATCTGCTGGGCGAGCTTCATGTGAGAGCCCACGCTCCTGACAACGAGCCCACCGATCCCCTTCGGACCGTACATCTTGTGGCCGCTGAATGAGAGGAGATCTACATGCATGCTCTCCACATCGATCGGGATCTTCCCGAGCGCTTGTGCCGCGTCGGTATGAAAGAGCACGCCTTTCGCCCTGCAAAGCTTCCCTATGGCTTCCAGGGGCTGAAGAGTTCCGATCTCGTTGTTCGCGGCCATCACGGAGACAAGGATGGTCTTCGGAGTAAATGCCTGTTCGAGTTCATCGAGATCGATGAGACCCGACTCATCGACCGGCAGATAGGTGATCTGAGCGCCGGATCGTTCCAATTTCCGGCATGTGTCGAGCACCGACTTGTGCTCCGTTTGAGCGGTGATCAGGTGGTTCCCCTTTTGTCTGAGCGCTTCGGCAACTCCCTTAAGGGCGAGATTGTTCGCCTCGGTCGCTCCGCTCGTGAACACAACCTCTTTGGCCCGGGCGCCGATGCCGGCGGCTATCGTCGACCGTGCAGATTCGACCGCTTCGTCGGCGATCCAGCCAAATTGATGCTGCCTGCTCGCCGCGTTGCCGAAATTCTCCGTGAAAAACGGAAGCATCGCCTCCAGCACACGGCTGTCAACAGGCGTAGTCGCATGATAGTCCATGTAGACAGGCAGCTTCATCATACCATTTCCATGATCGACATGTCGCTGAACACCTTGTTGATGCTGGCCTGCAGTTTCACGAGCGGATTCTTGATCGTGCACGTCGAATGGATAATGCAATTCTCAGGCTTCTCCGCTTCACACTGGATGATCGATACGGACGCCTGATCTTCGATCGCATTGATGATCGCCGAAAGTTTGAGATCGCTTGGATGTCGTGTAAGCGTATAACCGCCGTGCACGCCCTGATACGACGAGATGAACCGCTCCCTGGCGAGCTTCTGCATAACCTTGGCCAGCAGGTCATAGGAGATATGGTAATGATCAGCTATCTCCCTGTTCGTGAAGATTTGGCCGTTGGGCGCCAGCGCCATGTGCCTTATGGCGATCAGAGCATATTCGACCTTCTTCGATAACTGAAACATCTCAATGATCTCCTAAATACGACTGCCCAAGTCCAATTTCACCCTAAAAAAAGATTCTGATTTCCATCAGAATCTTTCCAAATATAACTCTTTTATTTGATCAAGTCAAGATTGATCGACCTCGATATGCCGGATCAATTCATACTGATCTTGACCCGGCGTCCATCATTTTGCTGGACAGGGCCATGGAGACTGACTTCGACCTTGTCGAGGTCGATGTGGACTAATTCCTCACAATAGGCACAAACCTTCGTAACCTGCCTGTCAAAATTGATAGGATTGCCACAACAAGGGCAGCTGGTAATGACAATGCCGATGACTTTTGCTTTTTGCTTCACCTTAAGCTTTCCTTTCTAAAGTGCTTAAAATTCCCTGCTTTCGGGACATAGGCTGGAATTTGCAGCATTAATATAAACAATTATTTTGGAAAATCAATCCCTACTTTGAATTATTTTTTTTTAAGGTAGAACCGGCGAAACTTGACCGATTTGTGGGAATTTGAATGAGCGGCCGTTAGCTTTTAGACTCCCTTCGAGGCAATTGGTTGACAGAGGGGAGCAATAAATCGACTTGGGTTCCGTCTTTCAATAATTTGAGTTTCTGGCAATTTCTGTGTACCTTTGTGAAGATCAGCATGAAAATCGGCATAGCGTGTTATCCGACATACGGCGGCAGCGGCGTGGTGGCCGCAGAACTGGGGAAAGAGCTCGCTCAGCGGGGCCATCAGATCCATTTTATCAGCTATGCGATGCCGATCCGCCTCGACGGTTTCATGGGAAATATCATGTACCACGAAGTGGAGATCTCAAGCTACCCTCTGTTCGATTTTCCGCTCTATACGCCGGCCCTCGCGAGCAAGATTGTCGAAGTAGCACGGTTTGAAAGTCTCGATATCGTCCATGCCCATTATGCCATTCCCCATGCCACGAGCGCCTATCTCGCAAAGCAGATTCTGGGCACCGGTGCCCCGTTGATTGTCACGACACTCCACGGCACTGACATTACACTCGTAGGGCTCGAGCCGAGCTATCTCCCCGTCATGAAGTTCAGCATCGAGCAGAGCGACGGGGTGACCGCGGTTTCGAGGTTCCTCAGGGAGAAGACGATCACGAACTACGGCATCAACAAAGACATCCGGGTCATACCGAATTTTGTTGACGTCGAGAAATATAAACGGATCGATGCAAGCGATGTCTGCAAGAATCTCGCCTCGACCGACGAGAAGGTCCTCATCCACGTTTCAAATTTCCGTGCAGTGAAGCGCGTGCAGGATGTTGTACAAATTTTCAATCTCATCCGGCAGAAGATTCCTGCCAAGCTTTTGCTCGTCGGGGACGGGCCGGATCGATCCAATTGTGAGAAGCTCGCCCGGGAACTCAACATCATCAACGACGTGAAATTCCTCGGCAAGCAGGTGGAACTTGTCCCCCTGCTCTCCGCCTCCGATCTTTTTCTCATGCCGAGCCAGTCAGAGAGCTTTGGACTCTCCGCGCTCGAGGCGATGGCCTGCGAGCTCCCCGTGATCTCATCGAGCGTCGGCGGATTGCCGGAACTCGTCGTCCACGGCGAAACCGGTTACATCGCGGAGATCGGGGACATCGAACGGATGGCAAAATACGCGGTCGAGCTGCTGACAAACAGCGTTCGCTATAAACTGTTTGCTGCGGCGAGCCGCAAGCGCGCAGTCGAGATGTTCTCCTCCGGCAAGGTCGTCGACCAGTACGAACATTTTTACGAATCTGTTCTCTCCGAAAAATCATCTCCGGTAAAATAATAGACCCATGGAAACCAAAGAATTATTCTTTTCAGTCTTGCCGGTTTTTTTGGTTCGAAGCGGCTTCGCCGTGTTCTGTGGAGCCATGATCGGCATCGAGCGGGAACGCAAAGGAAAGCCGGCCGGCTTCAGAACGAACACGCTTATTTGTTTCGGCTCATCATTGTACATGCTGGTCGCCGAGTTCATGCTTCAGCGCCTCGGGATCAATCAGATCGACCCGACTCGTATCGCCGCACAGGTTGTCACTGGCATTGGATTCCTCGGGGCCGGGACCATCATTCAATCGCGCGGCACCATCGTGGGGCTGACCTCCGCCGCAACGATCTGGGTCGCCGCCGGTATCGGCCTCATCATCGGCGCTGGATTCCCATGGCTCGGCCTGCTCGCCTCGTTCCTCACACTGGGGACCCTCGTCATTCTTGGAAAGATCGAACCAAAATTGCTGGGGAAGTGTCATTTCGTTGGATGTGATGTCGTGTTCGAAGACGATGGGGGCCGGGCCCGCGCCGAGATCATCTCCATCCTGGCGGATAACGATGTCGACATCTCAAAACTCGAGGTCTCGCAGGTCAGCGCCAACGTGTCAAAGCTCCGGATTCGATTCTGCGACAAACATCCCGCTCATCACCGTTTTCTCGCCGAACTCTGGCGAGCGCCCGGTATCATCGAAGTCACGAAAGAGACTGCCGATTCAGCAGGCTAGCGATCACCGGCGATCCTTTCGCAGCTTCACACATCGGGTGATTTTCCTTCTCCTGATGCTCTTCAATGTTTCCCGCCCGTTGGTTGCGCAGCAACCTCCCAGGAAGAATCCTACGGTCGAATCGGTGTTCACTACGGATACGACGATCTCCCTGAGCGTTTAGAAGGATGACTATTGAGTTTGTCGTTTTTTACATCTATATTGCCAGCTGATTTTCAAAAAGGCGCCATGAAAATTAATAACGGTCAATCGTGATCAACATGACAACCACATCAATACAAGGAGCGCATCCTCATGGATAATCAACTGTGGCAGCGAAAGCCCGTCGAGCACTTTGAGAAAGAGATGAAAGAGAGCAAGCTTAAACGTGTTCTCGGCAAGTGGGGTTTGACCTCTCTCGGTGTCGGCGCCATCATCGGCGCGGGTATATTTGTCATGACCGGCGTAGGCGCGAAGGAGTATGCCGGACCCGCATTGGCACTCTCGTTCGTCGTCGCGGGGATCGGCTGTACGTTCGCCGCCCTCTGCTATGCGGAATTTGCGTCCTTCCTGCCGGTGGAGGGTTCAGCGTACGCGTACTCGTACGCCACCATGGGAGAATTGTTCGCGTGGATTATCGGATGGGATTTGATTCTCGAATACGGCATGGGTGCGTCTGCCGTTGCTGTTGGCTGGTCCGGATATCTGGCAAAATTTCTTCATCTGTTCGACATTAAGTTCCCCATCTGGCTGATGAACGATGTCTTCACGGCCAAGGAAATGGTCGCCGATGCGGCGAACAGGGGAACGATGGCGGATCTGGCCACACGTTATTCCGATCTCCATTTTCCGTCGTTGATGGGTGTGGACATCGCCGTTAACCTTCCCGCTTTTTTGATCATCTGGGTCGTTACCGTGATACTTGTCAGAGGCATCAAAGAAGCTTCAAGCACGAATAACATTATGGTTGCCATTAAGGTCGTCGTGGTGTTGTTCATCATTATCCTGGGCTCTCAATATATCAACACGCAGAATTGGCATCCATTCATTCCCGATCGGGGTGCCTATGTCGATGCCCTCGGCGGATCCCACAGCGCTTACGGCTTGCTCGGAATCGTGGCGGGTGCTGCGTATATCTTCTTCGCCTACATAGGGTTTGACACCGTGTCAACCCACGCCGGCGAAGCGAAAAATCCACAGAAGGACGTGCCCTTCGGCATCATTACATCGCTCGTCGTTTGTACCATCCTTTATATTCTTGTGGCCCTGGTTCTCACAGGGATGGTCAATTACAAAGATATCGATATCACTGCACCGATTGCAGCCGCCTTTGGCACCCAGGGTTTAAGCTTTGCAGTGTTCATCATATCGATTGCGGCAATCGCGGGTCTCACCTCAGTTCTCATCGTCATGCTCCTCGGGCAATCGCGTGTCTTTTTTGCAATTTCGAAAGACGGTTTGCTTCCGAAGCAAACGTTCGGGTACCTGCATCCGGAATTCCGGACGCCGTACAGAGCGAACATTCTCATCGGCTTCGTCGTGTCGCTCGTTTCCGCTTTCACTCCGATCGACTCGATTTCCAAAATGGTCAACATCGGCACCCTGCTGGCATTCGTTATGGTGTGCATCGCCGTTTGGGTGATGCGCAAGAAAGAACCGACGCGGCACCGTCCGTTCAGAGCGCCTGCTATCTGGTTTGTCGCGCCCATGGGGGTCATTTTCAACCTGGGAATGATGGTGACGCTGGGATGGCAAAACTGGGCACGCCTCGTGGGTTGGTTGGCTATCGGATTTCTCATTTATTTCCTGTACGGCAAGAAGCACAGCGTCATGGCGAAACTCCTTGGGCAAGAGAAAGTTTGAGATAATTTCAAACTCATCAACCGTGTAAAGGAGCACCGCCATGGAAAAGTCTTCAGGCACATTCAAACGCGAGCTCGGGCTCCTCGATTCGACGATGATCGTCATCGGATCGATGATCGGGTCGGGGATCTTCATCGTCAGCGCCGACATCGCAAGAACTGTCGGCTCCCCTGGCTATCTCCTTCTCGTCTGGCTGATCACCGGGCTCATCACGATCATCGCCGCGGTGAGCTACGGCGAACTGGCCGGGATGATGCCCCAGGCCGGCGGCCAATATGTCTATTTGCGGGAGGCGTACAACCCGCTCATCGGCTTCCTCTATGGCTGGACGTTCTTTCTGGTCATCCAGACCGGAACGATCGCAGCGGTGGCTGTCGCCTTCGCAAAATTCACCGCGGTGCTTATCCCCTGGTTCAGCGAGAAAAATATCGTCGCGGATATTGCCGGACGAACGTTGTCCGGAGCGCAGATCCTTGCGATCTTAAGCGTCATCCTTCTCACTTACCTCAACATGCGCGGTCTGCGGACGGGAAAACTGGTACAGGATATCTTCACGATAACCAAAACGGCGGCGCTGTTCGGCTTGATTCTTCTGGGCATCTTCATAGGCCGAAATTCAGACGTGATCTCCAGGAACCTGACTGACTTCTGGAACGCGAGCTGGACCCATGTCGCCGACGGGAAAATCGTCTCGGTCGAAACGCTCCCCGTAACGATGCTCCTCGCAGCGATCGGTGTCGCCATGGTCGGCTCTCTCTTCTCCAGCGATGCCTGGAACAACATCACTTTCACAGCCGGGGAAGTCATCAATCCGAAAAGGAACATCCCGCTGAGCCTGGCGCTGGGGACATGTGTCGTCACGTTCCTCTACGTAACGGCAAACATCGCCTATATCCTCGTCCTCCCAGTGGCCGGCACACCCGCCGGCTCTGATATTCTTTCGCGCGGCATCCAGTTTGCCGCCAGCGACAGGGTCGGCACCGCGGCAGCTTCGACAATCTTCGGCGAGCCGGCCGCCATCATCATGGCGATCCTCATCATGACGTCGACGTTTGGGTGCAACAATGGCTTGATTCTCGCAGGGGCACGGGTCTATTACGCGATGGCGCGCGACGGCGTCTTCTTCCGGAGTACCGGGAAGCTCAACAAGAATGCCGTGCCGGGCGTTGCACTCGTCGTCCAGGCAATCTGGGCCTCCCTCCTGTGCCTCTCCGGAACGTACGGTGATCTGCTCGACTACGTGATCTTCGCGGTGCTCATTTTCTATATTCTCACCATCGGAGGAATTTTCCTTCTGCGCAAGAAACGTCCCGATGCTGAGCGACCCTACAAGGCCTTTGGTTACCCACTCGTTCCGGCGCTCTATATTCTCCTGGCGACCGCGATATCGGTCGATCTCCTGGTGTTTAAGCCGACATATACGTGGCCAGGCGTCATCATCGTCTTGCTCGGGATACCGGTGTTCTATCTGTGGAAAGCGTTCTCGCATCCTGCTGAAGAATAATTTCCTCCCTGGGATCTTGCCGCTTCGGACGACACGACGTTGAAAAATTTCTTGCCCACCTTCGATATGATGCCGCATGAAGCGGTTTTTTTGGAATGAAAGCATTTAAAGTCTCACTGACGCAATGGATTTTCATCGGGATGGGATGTGGACTTCTCATCGGTTACTTTTCCCCTGATGTCGCGGTTTCGTTAAAGCCGCTCAGCACGATCTTCCTGCGCCTCATCAAATCGATCATTGCACCGCTCATTTTTGCAACGCTTGTTGTCGGCATCGCCGGGCACGGCAATCTCAAGCAGGTCGGAAGGATGGGCTGGAAGTCTCTCGTCTATTTTGAAATCGTCACCACGCTCGCCCTCGTGATCGGACTCGTCTGCGTGAATCTCATCAGGCCGGGTGTCGGCGTCCAGCTTCATCCCGATCCTCATGCGGCCGATCTGGCGGCTAAGAAGCAGACGGTGGCCGAGGTCATCACGCATATTTTTCCCCAGAGTTTTTTTCAGGCCGCCGCAGAGGGAGAGGTACTGCAGGTCGTCGTGTTCACCCTGCTCTTCAGCATCGGATTGTCGTTGATCACGGCGGAAAAGCGAGCGCCGATCCTTACGTTCTGCGACTCACTCGCCGAGACAATGTTCAAGTTCACGGGGATCGTCATGCGCTTCGCTCCGATCGGCGTCGGGGCCGCAATTGCCGTCACCATCGGGAGCAAAGGGTTGTGGGTGCTGGTGAACCTCGGATTGCTCATTGTCACTCTTTATGTCGCTCTGACCATCTTTGTCATCTTCGTGCTGGGCGGAGTCGCTCTGCTCGCAAAGGTTCCAATACGGAAGTTCATTGCCGCCGTCAAGGAACCGGCGTTGATCGCTTTCTCCACAACGAGCTCTGAGGCAGCACTGCCGAAAGCAATGGAGGTCATGGAAGCGATCGGCGTGCCACGACGGATCGTGGCATTCGTCATCCCGACGGGATACAGTTTCAACCTCGACGGGTCGACGATCTATCTTTCGCTCGCATCGATATTCGTGGCCCAGGCCGCCGGCGTCGATTTATCGGTGAGCCAGCAGGTTCTCATGATGCTCACGCTGATGCTCACGAGCAAAGGTGTGGCAGGCGTGCCGCGCGCGTCGCTCGTCATCCTGGCAGGCACACTCAGTTCGTTCGGGCTGCCGCTTGAAGGGGTCGCGGTGATATTGGGAGTTGATGAGATCATGGATATGGGTCGGACAACCGTCAACGTCGTCGGAAACTGTCTCGCCAGCGTTGTAGTAGCGCGGTGGGAAGGTGAGTTTCCCCGTGGTTGATCGAATTGGTTGATGGGGAGCTCTGCCCGGTTGATGGGGAGCTCTGCCCGGTTGATGGGGAGCTCTGCTCCCAATCACCGATCGGCTCAGGTTTTTTCGGGAGCGGAGCTCCCGATCAACACTCAGGTTATTCGGGAGCTCCGCTCCCGAATGCGAGGGTTTCAAAACATAAGCTCCACAGGAATCACCGAATGATCCTCCTGCAGATAATTTCGCGCACTTGAGTATCGCCAGTATTCAGGTTGGTCAACATATCCTTTGCGGACGGGGTTGTCGTGCAAATAATTAAGCTTTTGTGTAATGAAGTGCTCTGACGCCAGCGCGATGGGATGAAACCCCTCCTGCCACACTTTGTAGGTGTTGCCTCGCATATCAGCGAGGGCAGCCTCTCTGAAGACTTTCAGCAATCCTGATCGGCGCTCTGGCACCAGCAGTGAGGTGATCATGCGCGATGTATGCGTATTGAAGTCGCGCATGATATCCGAGAGATCCCGCCCCTGACCGGATGACAATATGTAATGAGCATGGTTCGGCATGATCACATAGCCATGCAAGTGCAACCCTTTGTGGCCGATACAGTACTTGAGACTTTGGATGAGGACTTCGAAGTATGGAGTCGAAGTGAAGATGTACTGCCATTCGACAATGGTTGTCGTGACGAAATAGAGATCCTGACCAGGAATGATTTTCCAGCCTCCCATGATATAGCCTCCTCTGTTAATAATGTACCTCCGTTATTCGGGAGCCCCTGTTATTCGGGAGCCCCTGTTATTCGGGAGCCCCTGTTATTCGGGAGCCCCTGTTATTCGGGAGCCCCTGTTATTCGGGAGCCCCTGTTATTCGGGAGCCCCTGTTATTCGGGAGCTCTGCTCCCGAATAACGGTCGGGTCAACGGTGAGATCAGCTTTTGAACTGCCTCCGGCGAAACTTCGGCATCAACACATACTTATCGAACAGCGCCACTGCGCCCAGAAAACAGCCCACAAACGCCGTCAGGCCGTACGTAGTCCGGGCAAAGGCAAACGAAAAGTATTTTCCCATCCAACCGTTAAAGACATTCACTCCCCCGGCGATCTGACCAGCCGTCTGGTCGTAGATTGATTGCGCTCCGGCGGTTGTTTGCTGGAATTCGGACCCCTGGAATACGCCGAAGTATCTCAACACCATGATCGCGATACCGGCCACGACCGTGAGCGCGATCACCGGCGCAAGGTTCTTAAACAATGTCCATGCGAACGGCGTTGCGGAACCGACGACGATCTGACGCAGCACCGTGTCCGTAAAGTTTGATCCGGCGCGATCCAAAGCTATCTTCCGCAGCGCACGATCGAGTTTCTTCGAAGCGTGCAATCTCGCCTGACACTCAGAACATCCGTGGAGATGCAGTCCGGTTTCTGCTGGAATGCCGCCGGCCGAAGCTTCGTCGATCTGTTCCTGTGTAAGATGGTTCATGTGAACAGTCCTTCCTCTTGAAATTCTCTTGCCAGACGTTCCTTGAGCATGGCGCGCGCCCGGAAGAGCCGCACTTTTATCGTCCCGAGTGGAAGATCCGTCACTTCGCAGATCTCCGCGTGCGAGAGCTCCTGGAGATAGAACATCGAGAGAATCATTGCGTAATGTTCCGGTAATTCCCGCATGATCCGGCTCACGTGCTCGATGAGATCCGTCAATTCGATGGAGCCGGATAGCGATTCGTCCCCACCGAGCTGCCGATACTCTTGGTCCTCTTCGTATTCCACCGTCTGGAAATCTTCCTTTCGCTTCCCGAGCCGTGTCAGACAAACATTATAGAGGATCCTGTAAAACCATGTTGAAAATTTCGCCTCCCCTTCGAATCGATTCAACTCAGAATTTACAAGGAAAGGCAGTCACTATGAACGGACCGGAAGTATTGATTCCTCTTGTCGCCTTGGTCGCAACGGCGGCGGTATTCATCACCTTTTTTTCATCCAGAAACCGCGAAAGGATGGCGATGATTGAAAAGGGGTTGACAAGCGACGAAATCAAAGCGATGTATTCACGAGACATTCGGCGCGACCCGCTGAACTCCCTGAAATGGGGAATCCTGTTCGTCCTCGCCGGCGTCGCGATCATGCTGGGGAATTATCTCCATGAACACTATGGCGTGGAGGAAGGTATCATCGTCGGCATGGTGTGCCTCTTTGTCGGGATCGGACTTGTAGCGTTTTACATCGTCGCTTCGAAGAAAACAGAATAGGAGACCCCGGGCAATCCGGCAGCGACACGATACGCCCGGCACTCTGCTCGGCTGAGAAGGCGATCCTCGGCCCCGACTTCAAGCCCCGGTTTGCCCCGACCTCAGTTTACTGTTCTTGTATCCGTAGAAAAAATAGATCACCATGCCGATCACCAGCCAGCCAATAAACCGAAAAACAGTCACCAGAGGGAGACCAAGAATCAAATAAAGACACATGAGAATACCGAGGATCGGGATCCACGGAACAAAGGGAGTTTTGAACGCCCGCGGGCGGTCCGGATCTGTCCGCCTCAGGATGATGATCCCCAAACAGACAAGGATGAATGCAAAGAGAGTTCCAATATTGGTAAGCTGGACGATCTCATCGATATTTGCAACTGCAGAAATAACGGCGACAAATATGCCCGTCCATATCGTGGGAATATGCGGCGTCTGATATTTCGGATGTACCTTCGAGAACCCCTTGGGGAGCAATCCATCGCGCGACATTGAGAAAAAGATTCGCGGCTGCCCGTACTGGAACACGAGGAGGACGGCGGTCATCGCCACGACCGCGCCAAGTGAGACGATCCCCGCCGATACATTAGCGTTGACGTAGGCAAAAGCTGCTGCCAGCGGGTCGGCGACGCCGAGCTGCTGCCACGGCACCATCCCGGTGAGAACGCCGGCGACCACAACGTATATCACCGTGCAGATGATCAGCGAGCCGAGTATGCCGATCGGCATATCGCGGCTCGGATTCTTGCACTCCTCCGCGGCTGTCGAAATGGCGTCGAAGCCAATGTAGGCGAAGAAGATCAGGCTGGCACCGACCCACACGCCACCGAATCCGTTGGGCATGAACGGAGACCAATTCTCCGGCTTCACATACTTCCAACCAGAATAAACAAAGAAAAATAAGATGACCAGCTTGATGGCAACCATGATGATATTAGCCCTTGCGGATTCCTTCACGCCAATGACGAGCAGCCATGTGACGAGCATGACGATGGCAACGGCAAGAAAATTGAAAATAAGCGGAATGCCGGTAATCGTCGGATGATCGGTCCATGCCTGGTAAGGTAATGCGATCGACGGATCGACTTTGCCGGCTGCTTCGGCTACAGCGGCACCTGCCTGTGCCGCTGAACGATAATCCACCGAGAGCCATGCCGGAATATCAAAACCGAGGCCCTGACAGAGCTGATGAAAATACGCCGCCCATGCAATGGCCACAGCTACGTTACCGACGGCGTATTCAATGATGAGATCCCATCCGATGATCCACGCGACGAGTTCGCCAAGCGTTGCGTACGAATAGGTGTAGGCGCTTCCGGAGATAGGGACGATCGAAGCAAACTCTGCGTAACAGAGGCCGCAGAAGGCGCAGGCGACCGCCGTGATGACGAAGGAAAGAACAATAGCGGGCCCTGCGCCGAGCCGGGTCGCATCGCCGGCCACAGCGGTCCCGACCGAGGCGAAGATACCCGATCCGATGATGGCGCCGATACCGAGCGCGATAAGATCGACCGGGCCGAGAGCGCGCTTGAGGTGGATCTCCCCCGCCTCGGCTTCGCGCATGATCGCGTCGAGGTTTTTCGTTTTGAAAAGCTGTCCTAGCATTCGGTCCTCATCGATTGGAACAAGAATCTGAGAACTTAGGGAAAGAAAATATGAGAAGCAAGAGAAATTACGGTAACGGCGGCGGTTCGGAGGGAGGCGTGGAGAGCACCGTAGCGGCTTCCTCAAGATCGTCCGGCGCCACGAGAAGTCCTACCCCCCTGGTGTGCTGGAAAACAGACATCATCCCGCCCGCGTCGTCAAATTTCAGATACGATTCGATCCCCGCGGCCGCGAGAGTCGCCATGGCAAGGTCCGCCTCAACCTCACTTGAGAATGTCGCAACGGTTACGAATCCTTCCATCCTCGGCTCCGGACAACATGATACATGAAAGCCCCTTGTTCATTGAACTTAACCAATCAAACGGTCAGTTGCAACATGGAACAATGACGTGCAGCGTCTCAGAATGAGAATGGACAAGCGCTCCGCTCTAAGATCCTCGGCGCTCTCTGCGCCTCTGCGTTTCCAAATACTATTTCAATCGAATCTCCACTGCATAACAAAGCGCATGGTTCTCCTCAGAGCACTTTCAGCCGCGCATACTTCAGCATGAGATTCTTTCGCCCGACCGAATCAAAATCGACGACCGCTTTCATCGAATCGCCTTCGCCCGAGAGACCGATGATCTTGCCCTGTCCAAAGTCGCTATGCTCCACGAGCTTTCCTATCTTCAGCAATTCGAGCGCGTCAATGTCGCTCTCATAATCAGGCTCCGGATCCGAATGAAATGCCGCCGCCTTCGGGGAAAACTCTGAAGCCCCGCGGTCGAACGCAAATTTCCCGGACCTTTCGTCCGCCCTCGTTTTGAAGAGGCGCTTCGTTCTCACGACAAGCTCGTCGGTCAGTTCATCCGGGATCTCCTCCAGGAATCGCGACGGTGACTGGTAGGCGGTTTCACCGTAGCGGAACCTCATCCGGGCTGTGCTGAGATAAAGCTTCGTCATTGCGCGGGTGATGCCGACATAGAACAACCGGCGTTCCTCCTCGATCTCCTTTCGGTCCAGTGACGAGTTGTACAACGGCAGCAGTCCTTCCTCCAGTCCGGTGATGAACACCACCGGATATTCGAGTCCCTTCGCGCTGTGCAGCGTCATCAGTGTCACCGCGTTGCGGTTCGGATCGAGATTGTCGACCGCCGAGACGAGCGAGACGTCCTGGAGAAACGCTTCGAGCGTCGCGTCGTCGCGCTGGGCGGCAAATTCTGATAGCGCCGAGAGCAATTCCTGAACATTCTGCCATCTCTCCAGCGACTCTGCCGTCGCTTCGTCCTTCAGGAGAGCCAGCATGCCGGTTTCCTCAATCATGGATCTTGAGAGTTCCGTGAGCGAGATCTCGCGTTTCAGTTTCTCATATTTCGTGAAGAAATCGAAGAGCTGCAGAAAGCTCACCTTCGCGCGTTGAGAGAGTCCGTCGATCTCATTTGCCTTTCCTGCCGCAGAGAGGAGGGAAAGGTTCCGTTCTGCCGCAAACGCCTGCAGCCGTTCGAGCGACGCTGCGCCCAGGCCGCGCACCGGATAGTTTGCGATGCGAAGAAAGCTTTCGCCGTCCTGGGGATTCACGACGATACGGAGATAGGCAAGCGCATCCTTAACTTCCTTGCGTTGATAGAATTCGATGCCGCCGACGATGATGTACGGAATGCTGTTTTTTCGGAGAGCGTCCTCGAGCGAACGCGACTGTGCGTTCGTGCGATACATGATCGCAAAATCCTTGAGGTCGATCTTCAATCGGCGTGATTCGTCGAAGACCCTGGCGACGATCCGGTTCCCTTCATCCCGATCATCATCGCAGGAGAGGAGCGTGATCGTCTCCCCCTCAGGATTTTCGGTCCAGAGGCTTTTGGAGATCTGATCCTGATTGTGTTTGATGAGATGATCGGCGGCGGCGAGGATCGTCTTCGTCGAACGGTAGTTTTGCTCCAGCCGGATGGTTTTCAGATCGGAATAGTCGTTCTGGAAATCGAGAATATTGCGGATGTCGGCGCCCCGGAAGGCATAGATGCTCTGCGCATCATCTCCCACGACACAGATGTTCCGGTATTTTTCCGCGATCGTCTTGATGAGAACATACTGTGTACGATTGGTGTCCTGATATTCGTCGATGAGAACAAAGCGGAAGAGGTCCCGATATTTCTCGAGCGTTTTCTTATGGCGTTGGAAGAGTTCGATCGGCTTGAGGAGGAGATCGTCGAAGTCCATGGCGTTATGCTGTCGCAGGCGGCGATCATATTCGGCATAGACGCGGCCGGTTTTCTCCGCAAACAGGTCGAGCGCCTGAGCGGCATACTCTGTCGGCCCGATCATTTGGTTCTTTGCGCCGCTGATCCGCGAGCGGATCGCCTGCGGGTTGTACTGCTGCTGCGGAACGCCGAGGGAGTTCATGATATTCTTGATGAGCCCCAGGCTGTCTGCGGTGTCGTAGATTGTGAAGTTCCGTCCGAATCCCAGAAGCTCACACTCGACGCGCAGGATGCGTGCGAAGACGGAGTGAAACGTCCCCATCCATAATTGCCGGCTCTTCTCGCCGACGATCTTCACAATGCGTTCCTTCATCTCCGAAGCTGCCTTGTTCGTAAAGGTCAGCGCAAGGATCCGGTACGCCGGCACGCCGATCTGTATGAGGTGGGCGATGCGATAGGTAAGCACGCGCGTCTTCCCGCTCCCCGGTCCGGCCACGACCATGACGGGGCCCTCGACCGCCTTCACCGCCTCAATTTGCTTCGGATTTAGTTCGCTGAGATAAGACATAGATTATTGCTGCTCTTCGCCGTCGTTTATTGAAAGTAGATAAATATTTTCTCTCACGCAACGGTGCCTGCCCGCGGGATGGAAATCAACGTGCCGATCGTTTGATCGGCACTCGATACAAAATTCATTACGGGAGTCTCCGGCCCCGCACTTGAGTCGGTCACGTCATCGGGAAAGGAACTCTGGCGTCCGGCCGATGCGCGTGTCACAACATGATCGCGCCTTCGAGACGGAGCAGGAATTCCTTTGTCTTTATCCCGCACGAATATCCGACCAACGCTCCGTTCGATCCGAGAACGCGGTGACACGGAACAATGATCGGTACGGGGTTCGCTCCGTTGGCCCGGCCGACCGCCTGAAAGGCCTTCGGCGCGAGGACGCGTTTGGCGAGGCTCTTGTAGGTAATGGTTGTGCCGTACGGTATACGGCATAATTCCTTCCAGACGCGGGTCTGAAACGGCGTACCCATGAGATCAAGCGGGAGGTTGAATTTCGCCAGTTTCCCGTTGAAATACCGCGACAGCTGGTCGATGACATCCTTGTTCCGCGCACGATTGTCAGTGACGGCATCAAGATCGAAATGTTCCTTCAGCCACTCGAAAAAATCCTTGCGGGATTCCTTCGGTACGCTGATCTTACACACACCGTCCTCCGTAGACGCGACGTAAATTCTCCCGATACGGGAATCAAATGAAGTACAATAAACCTTCTGAAGTAACTTTGCCGGCGGTGTGTCGCCGGCGCGGAATCGCTCTGCGTCTTGTCTGATCTTCTTTCTGATGGTACCTGCAAGTTTTGAAACGTCGAGTGTCGCTACATCTTCAAGCATGATTTCTTTTAGTGTCAAGATACATCCTGGGTTGAGGAATTTGTTGTTTGATACTCACGTTGTGGAAAAAAATTTCATGAGACCTCCATGCTCTTTTCAGTATTCCCCCTGAATTCCTTTCTCGATAATCGTTGCGATGTATTCCCGGTGAGGATTGATGACGTTGACGAAGGAAGAGTAGCCAACGCCGGATATTATAATCATAACGAAGAAGAAAAGCAAGAGAAAAAAACGCCGGCCAAGAAGAATTATTCCGACACTGCCGGCGAGACCGGAATTACTTTAAGGCGCGACGTGGAACACCGTGAAACAGTTTCATATTAAAAGAACGCCCTCACCGAAGCCCGCGCCGTGTGGATTGTCTCTTGCCTGCCTTCATTTCGGCCGTCGTAATTAAGTGATGCTTGAACGAACTGACTGATCCGATATTCCAGTCCAATCTGCCAACGCCAGCTTTGTCCGGGAACTTTTCCACCCGTCAATTCGAACGGCAGCAGAGAGAGCGAGCTTCCAACGACAACCTCCTCCCGCGTCAGCTCAGCCTTCGCCTGAGCACGCTCGGCAATGGCATAGGTGATTCTGGCCCGCTGATCGTTGAGATCCGCCGCAGTCGAATCAAAATTTGTGGCATGGCCGAATCCAAATGCAAATCCGAGCTCAATATGACGCTGAAACCGGTATGACCAATCGGTGGAAACCGACGTCGAGGCGATGCTTCTGACCCTGTTGCTGAAGAGCGTCGAAGAAAGATCGTCGGTCTTATGGACGACATCAATCTGATTTGCAATCTCCTTCACCAACTGCCAGCGCAACCGCCCCGATTGCTCACGGGTGTACGTTTTTTCGTTCTGCAGAGCAAATTGCGTCATACCCTTCCGCTGCACGTACCGAAAGCGCATTGAGAATTGCGGATCATTTTCCCTGAGGTGAATGTCCTGCGTGAAAAGGTGTGATCCCAACAGCGTCGTCCGTTCATCAAGGAACCGGCTGAAATAGAGCAGGTAGATGTGACGCGTCTCCGGTTCACCGCTTTTTTCTTCAATTCGAATATAGGTTTCCGTTGAAAAGAGAGATGCAGCTTTTTCCAACCACGAAGACCCGCGCGCAATGCGCGATCCGTTGAGACGGAATCTTGTGCTGGCCTTCACATCGACAACCGGAATGAGCTCATCCGTCGGCAGCGTGACGGCGATGAAATCCCCGTCGAACCGGCTGAGCTGGAACTCTTCAGGATCTGCGAGATGATTATTGTTGAGATCTCCGGCATAGACATAGTTCCCTGTTCCCTTCGTGACGCGTTGGAACACTCGCTCCAGACGCGCTGCCCGCTCGCTCGCCGCTTCGTAGAACCAGTCCGATTCAATTGCGCGGTCGAAGGGATTGAACCGCGTCTGGGAGCGAAGCAGAACAGTCTGAATGCGGTCGTTGTCCCCCTGCCTGAAGGCAGGTGTAAATGCCCGGTTGCGGATCGCGACGTCGAGACTCGACGTCAATGTGTGCCATTCCCTCAGCGCCCAGTGATATTCCTGGCTTAACGTCGTCGACACTCGCTGCACGATGCCTGATTTCAGGGAATCGTCCCACCTCCATCCGACGACCGCACCGAACGACATCCGGCCGGCATCCGCGATCGTCACCGACGGCGTGATCTCATGATAGCGGAAAGTTCCGCGCCGCAGTGTGTCGAGCGAGAGCGACTTCGACCACAAAACCTCCCCGTCGTATTTCAGCGCGGAGGCGAAAAGCCCAAGAGTGTCCTGGATCAACGCATGATGCCGGATCCACGTCGACGATTGATCTGCCGGCGCATTGCTGCTCCTGATCAGCTCGAACATGTAGCCCACATCGGGGAGGCGTTCGGCATGATAACCGACGTTGCCCGTGTATCTGGCCGAGGAGAACTCATCACCGCGCGAAAGAGACCCCATCGTTCCGCCCAGTGTCAATGACTCTGAAGGGCGGTACGCGATAGAGCCCTCGTGTAATTCCTCATTTGCCTTTGTGGATTCGTTGAGATTCCATTGGCGGCTGAATTCGACATCGTTGAACCTGTCGAGCGGCACAAATGAGGCGCCGACGATGCGCTCTCTGAACCGGAGGTCGGCCGATCCGAGATCGAGGCCTCCCAGTCGAAGGCGTTTCGGCGCGACGCGAAACCCAAACTTCAGCGCTGATCCGTCCTCGCGGCTCGCCGGAGAGAATTTGTTTGCATCGAAACCGCTGTGGGCATATTCGCCGGAGAGCGTGACATCATCGGTCAGCGCCGCCGAAAGATCGATGTCGGCAAGGGAAGTCGACTGCGGCAGCGGAAGAAACCGCACGGGCGCATAGCTTCCATTGTTGAGCCCGACGAACCGATACTGGCTCAGTGTCACTTTATCATAGTCGCCGTTGGCGGGGCCGGTATAGCTGAACGTCACGGTGTACGGCGCCCGATCAGCGCTGTCCGTCGCAAAGCGATAGAACGATGTGTGGATCGTGTCTGGCGATGAGGGAGCAATGATGAGAGTATCGATGAGCAGATATTGCCCTTTCCCGGGCCCTGCATAGACCGCGCCTGATCGTTTTGCTTTGGAGCGGTCAGCTCCCGCAGCCCTCAGCGTGTCTTTGTCGGCATCGCTCAGCGACTCGTCGATGGGCGAACTCTCGTCGTCCCCTTCCCTGATCAACGTCGCCGCAAACGATAGTCTGTCGCCGAACAGCGTGGCGCCTGCCCTGCCGGCGATGAGGTTCCTCGGGTATTGTCTGTCGGAATATTCAAAATCGACGACAATCCTCGAAGCGCTGAAGATGACGCGCCGATAGCTGAAGGTGATTTCAGCGCTGGCATAATCGATCACATAGTCTCCCACCTCGCCGCGGACCATCCGCTCGCCGTTGACGTACACTTTTTCCGTGCCTGCCACGACGATGATGGCCCGCTCATTGTTCCGGCCGGAGAGCCTGTACGGCCCCTGCACTCCGTCGGCGCCCTGGAACTGGTTCGTGGCAAATTTTCCCCTCGTCGAGGCGCCGGCGAGCAAGGCCTCGCCGCCGGACTTCCGATCGCCAAAGGAGACGTCTCCCTTCGCGCCCTGCAACTTCCTCGTCATCCTGCCGAATTCACTCCGGGCCATGTCGAGGCTGAAATCTCCGAGCGTTGCAGCCATGTTGCTGCCGCGTAGTTCAACGAACACCTTGTCGATCTCCTGAAGCGTTTTCGTTGTCCCTTCCGGTTGAATCGGCGAATTCTCGTCGGTGAGCGCAGCGATGACCTGGATATCGTTCGTCAGGTTTCCCGACATCTGCATCCGGAACCCTGACGTCAGGGAAAGGTCTCGGTTCGATCCCATCGTGAAGCCGCGCACGATGCTTCCGCTTTTCTGAACATTTGATCCAAAGAGATCGTCGATGGAAAACGAAGAAGAGGGCCGGGCGGCCTGCGCGCTCCTGCCGGTCAGTGTGTCAGGGAGCGCTGCCGGCTCGCGATGACGGTACGATTCTTTCAAGATGAATGGAAAGCGCCGGTAGAAGATGGTCAGCACGTGCGCCGCCGCGCTGTCGCGCGAGAGCGCACGCTGCAGGAACACTTTTCCGGATCGCGGTTCGAGCAGATAGTCCGCGCCGGACTTCAGGCGGACCGTATCGAGGTCGACAATTTCGGAGTTCGGGACAATGAATTCATGCGGCAATTTGACGAGCGTGTCGTGAGGGGCAAGAGGCATGACTGCCCTCTCAAATCCCTGTTGAAGAAGGGAGTCGATGCGCTGGGCGGGCACTCGTGCACAGAGCGTGAGAATGGAAGTGCAGATGATGAGAAGCCGGGATGTTGAGAAAATGATGGATCGCATTCAAGTATGAACATAAAGGTCAACCGAATCAGTAAACGTTGTCCATCGATCTCCTTGAGTGTTCTTGCGTGATAGATTTGCTCATTGTAATAAATATTTTTGAGATATCCAAGATGGCGGAAACGTGATTAGCTGAACTGAGGCGAATTTTGCGGGGATCCGTCCGCTCTGTGTCTGGCACATAGTTGTCTTCACTGCTGGCGTCCCGTTTTTTGGGCAGAGGTTTGACATTCCACAAGTTGTTTTGTACATTTGAATGAGCCATCGGTCGGCAATTCACCTTTTTTTGCCGGGTGATCTTCAAGCCTTAGTTCGACAAGCCGCCAAGCGTCTCGTCGATTAGGTATCTTTCTCACGGACCATATTCCTATCGGAGGTTGTATGAACTACAATCCTTTTTTGCGGTCCCCCCCCCGCCAAAACGTCGTCTGATCTGTAGCCTTGCCGTTGCATTCCTATTCTTATCAGTAGTTGCAACAGGTCAGGAGTCCATTGTTTTGAATGGGAGGAGCTTTGTTAAGGTGGACAGCGCATGGCACATTGAGTATTTGGGAGATCGATTCAAAGTTGATGAGTCGAGCATTACTGTGAAATGGAAACCCGGAGTTGATTCACTCGATATCGATGCATTTCTGAAAAAAATGGGAGCAATCGTGGTAAGGCGCAATATCCTTGGATATGTAGACCTGCGAATTCCGCTTCGAGGTGATTTCATACCAATGTTAAGAACATTCATTAGCAGCGAATTGATTGAGATCGCCGAGCCAAACTCCTTTGGAAAACCGGCGAGTACATTCCCGCTGCCGCGTTATTCTAATGATCCATATCGCGGAAATCAGTGGTATCTGGATCAAACCAACAATGTTGACATTAATGCTCCCCAAGCATGGGGATATACCACTGGTTCTCCGTCCGTAGTTGTCGCGTTACTGGATGCAGGATATGATTGGCGGCATGAAGATATTGGCAAAGGGTCGGACAGCTACGAGAATGTTTGGTTGAATCCGGGTGAAGATGCTTGGTCAGACCCCGATTCTGCATCTACTGGAAATCATATTGACGACGATGACAACGGTTACGTTGACGATTGGAAAGGGTGGAATTTTGGCGGGAACTTTGGCGCCGGTACGAACGATATTCCGACAAGCGGCCAATCGCACGGAACAGTGATTGCTGGAATTATTTGTGCCAAAACTAATAATAATAAAGGGATTTCCGGAGTAGCTGGTGGGTGGAACGGTCCGGGTGTGAAGTTGCTGTTTGCTGGCGTTGCGCAGGAAGGCGGATACGCCACTGAGTTGGTTCCTCATGGGATTCTCTACGCAGTCGCTCGTGGCGCGAAGATTATCACCATGTGCTTCTATATGAACCCAACTAGTCCAATTGATGCAGCACTGCAGCACGCATACAATAGCGGCTGTGTGGTAGTCACGGCATCTGGCAACATTGGACCTTGTGATGTTCAGTATCCAGGTAATCGTCCAACCGTTATTGCGGTCAGTGGCATAAAGAAAGACGGTACCGCTTATCCGTCGTGCACTACCGGTCTCGTTGGAGTCAGCATATCAGCACCGGCGGGCACGCTCTCCCCCTCCGATCCACTTTCTTATCAAATGTTTTCTACATGGCCTGATAACCAATACAATTATATTTTGGGCGGCACATCGTTCGCAGCACCCCAAGTGGCTGCTGCAGCTGCCCTCTTGTTCTCCATTAGGCCAATGTTGACTCCGCAGCAGGTTCGTTGTATCCTTGAAAAGACAGCGGACGATATGGGTACTCCGGGTTACGACGCCACTTTTGGGTGGGGACGACTCAACGCATTCCGGGCGCTCCAAGCGACAACAATATTGCTCATCTCGCCCGCGCATAACTCAACCACTTTCTCGCAGACTGTGTCCTTAAGTTGGACACAGTTGTTCGGAGTAGCATCGTACCGGGTGCAGGTGGCGACAACCTCCAGTTTCGCCAATCCTGCCTTTGACCAATCAGGAATCACCATAACGTCCGCCACAGTTGGATCTCTCTCACCCTATACTGATTACTTTTGGAGGGTCCGCCCAGACAATGATATCTGTAATATTGCAACCTGGACTGAAACATGGAAATTCACAACTGGTCTGGATACCGTTTACGAAATTGAGAAAGCAAATCTTGCACCCCGCTTAGCTCAAAGACGTCTCACATATCAGCTCGTGCAAAACTACCCCAACCCCCTCAATCCAAAGACAGATATCAGATACCAGATAGCAGATGGCGGATATGTGACGTTGGCGATCTATGATGTCCTCGGCAGGGTAGTCGCAACGCTTGTCAATGAAACGAGGGGACCAGGTGAATATGTCGTGAGCTGGGATGCAAGTTTCCTGCCGAGCGGAGTCTACTATTATCATTTGGTCGCTGGTAGATTCTTTGATGTGAAAAAAATGCTCTTGGCAAGATAGGAGGTGAATCCTGTTATGAAACAAGCTATCCTTCTTGCCGCAATAATCGTATTGTGTCAGGTCGTCTCGATCGCTCAAGTGATCCCTTTCGGTTTGCAGGGGAAAACTGTGAACAGTATCAGACTCCTTGATGATTTGTTGTATGTGGGTACGACGGGCGACGGTATTTTTAGGCGTGGTTTGACTGATAGTGGCTGGACAAGTTTAGGGCTTGAGGGAAAAGAGATCAGATCCCTCTATCCGCATGCCGTGGACGCCTCAGGCTTTTCAATGTTAGCGGGCGTTTATGCCGACCACAGTCTCGGAGATTCGACAGTGATTTACGGTTTATCCGGAAGTGGGTGGGTTGGTGCTGATACCGGAGTGGACCGCGTAAACACTTATGAGATTTCGTCTATCAACGGGATGTTCAAACCGTCGGGTGAACATATCGTGTATTCAACTGGTGATTATGGGCGCCTCTATAAGCGATCCGATCTTGTCTGGAATAATATCTCACCGCCGTGGAACGTATTGTACCGCGTTGTGACGGTTTCGCCTGTAGGCGAAATATGGTTTGCGGGCGCCTCAGGGGGGGTCCTGCCGTTGCTTGGCAAGTCAACTGATGAGGGGGCTAATTGGAGTGGGACAGTGTTTAACGCGCTTCAAGATTTCACTATCATGTCGCTTGGCTTCGATCCATTTAATTCTAATATTGTCTATGCGTCCGGAGTAGCCGGTTCTATTCTCAAGACTACTAACGGCGGATCAGACTGGCGTGTTGTTAGTACCCTTCCCGTTTATCTCCCAAGGTTGGCCACTGATCCATTAGTGATGACCCATCTTTTTTGTGGGGGGGGATATAACCCTACCAAGGGCAGATTGATGGAGACGGTCGATGGTGGTTTGACCTGGCAAGAGATTACCTTGCCTGAAAGCTTAAGGCATATTAGAGATCTTCAGGTCGGTATCGCAGATTCACTAGATTTGTATGTAGCGACATCCGGAAGCGGCGTCTATCGCCTTCGGCAGTTCACCCCCGCGTTTGGACTCACGGTGGCTCCCGGCTGGAACATGATCTCAATCCCCAAACATGTCCCGGACTACCGGAAGTCTTCTTTGTTTCCAACTTCAACATCTGCCGCCTTTGCCTACGATGGAATCTATCGCATTCGAGATACCCTTGAGAATGGTGAAGGCTATTGGGTGAAATTCGCGACTGCTCAAATGCTGAGTGCGACAAGTGATCTGAGTATACTCACCGATACCATCGACGTGAATGCAGGCTGGAATATGATCGGGTCGATCTCGAAGCCTGTGCTCGTGTCCACCATTACGTCTGATCCACCGGGAATCGTGACGTCGCCATTCTACAAATATCAAGGAGCGTACGCAATAAGCGATATTATCAAACCCGGGTCGGCGTACTGGGTGAAGATCAATCAGAGTGGGAAGTTGGTTTTATCTCAATCGGGGAGCGGGAACGCACCGGAGAGGATACGGATTTTTTCGACGTCGGATGAACCGCCGCAGCCGCCCGGCAGCAACGGCGTGAGAGAAGCAAATATCCCACAAAGATTTTCGCTTGGACAAAACTATCCCAATCCGTTCAATCCAACGACAAGGATCGATTACGACCTTCCAGCAGATGAGTACGTGATCCTGACAGTCTTCAACGTACTTGGTCAGGAAGTTAGAACGCTTGTGCATGAGGCCCAGAATGCGGGATACAAAACCGTTGGCTTTGATGCCGGCGACCTTTCAAGCGGCGTGTACTTTTACAGGCTGTCCGTGTCGCCCGCGGCGACGCGAGACCTCGTCCCACGAGGGCGGGACGGGCAGGCGAGAAGCTTCATTGATATCAAGAAGATGCACTTAGTGCGATAAGGGCTATCAGGATCGTCCGACAGAAAGCCGGCTCATCACTGCGAGTCGGCTTTTTTGTTATGCACCGACGCAGGACACATGCCGCCATGTTCTTTGTTATAGTTATATCCCAGAGAGAGGGTTAGTTCAAGTACATTGGAACATCAAGTAATAAGGACAGGATCATTGGTTGATTTTCAGACCATGGTTTACTATCTTTTAAGCAATCGTCACGATCAACCATTCACATCGAATCCAGCAATGCCTCTTGTTCCGCCGTATATTGAATCACTTCAGGCCTACAAGCCGGGGAAACCGATCGATGAAGTGAAGCGCGAGTACGGACTCGACAGGGTTATCAAGTTGGCCTCGAATGAGAACCCTCTCGGCCCCTCCCCCCTGGCGGTGGAAGAGATGCAGCGCCACCTTTCCGGGCTCCACCTCTATCCGAACGGCGGCTACGATCTGCGCCAGGTGCTTGCCGAGAAATTCAATCTCAAGATCGACAATGTCATCGCCGGCAGCGGCTCCGAAGGGATCATGTCGAACATCATTCGGACGTTCCTCTGCGATGACGATGAGGTGCTGACGACGGAGGCCGCATTTATCGGGTTCCAGGTCCTTGCCCGTTCCCGAGGCATCAGGTATAGAACAGTCCCTTACCGTGACTGGCGATACGATCTGCCGGCGCTCGCCGCTCAGATCAATGAGCACACGAAGATCATCTACCTCGCTAATCCGAACAACCCGACAGGCACGATTTTCACCAAGGAGGAATTCGACACGTTTTACAAATCGGTGCCGTCCCGCGTCCTCATCATTCTCGACGAGGCGTATTTTGAGTTCGCGCGAGACAATCCGGTCTATCCCGATTCGATGCACTACCGCTACGACAATGTGATCACGCTTCGCACGTTTTCGAAAATTTACGGCCTTGCCGGGATCCGCATCGGCTATGGATTTGCGCATGAGGATCTCATCGGTAATCTGCTCAAGGTGAAACTTCCCTTCGAACCGAGCACGCTGGCTCAAGCCGCGGGGATCGGCGCATTGCGCGACAAGGAATTTGTGCACCGGTCGCTTGAGGTGAATTCCCGCGGACTTCCCTTCCTCACCGAAGCGCTCCGGGCGCTCGACGTCAGGGTCGTCCCCTCGGAGGCGAATTTCGTGATGATCGTCAGGGAAACCGAAGAGGATGTGAATTTTATTTTTCAGGAGCTCCTCAAACAGGGCGTCATCGTCCGACCGCTCAAGGCCTTCGGGCTGCCGCACTGCATTCGGATCTCCGTAGGCACAGCCGAGGAGAACCAGATTCTTATCGACACATTGAAAAGAGTTCTCACCAGGGCGTTCGTTTGAAATCGCGAAGCAATAGTTGAATTTCTAAGGAGAGCCGGCATGCCAAATCCATCGCAGACCAAGGCGTCATCGACCGCTGAGAAGGATTTTCTTCCAATCAATGGAACGGATCACATCGAATTCTACGTCGGCAACGCGAAACAGTCATCGCTCTATTATCGCACGGCGTTCGGCTTCACGCTCGTTGCGTACGCCGGCCTTGAGACGGGCGTCCGCGACAGGGCGTCGTACGTCCTCCAGCAGGGGAAGATCCGCTTTGTTCTGACAACACCGCTTCAGCCCGATCATCCGATCAGCGATCACATCAGACTTCATGGAGACGGAGTGCGGGATCTGGCGCTCTCGGTCGATGATGCGGAGTCGGCCTTTCACGAGACGACAAAACGGGGTGCGCGGGGAATCATGGAGCCGGCCGTCTCGCGAGACGAGTTCGGCGAGATCAGGAAAGCATCGATCGCGATCTACGGCGACACGATCCATACATTCATCGAACGTAAAAACTATCGGGGCGTCTTTATGCCGGGCTACAAGGCGGTGGCGGCGGAGGATAGGCTCGCCGAACCGGTCGGATTGAAATATGTCGATCACTGCGTCGGCAATGTGGAATTGGGCGCGATGAACAAGTGGGTCGATTTTTATATGAACGTCATGGGGTTCCGTTTGTATCAGCATTTCGACGACAAGGACATTTCGACCGAATATTCCGCGCTCATGTCGAAGGTCATGGCCAATGGGAACGATCGCATAAAATTTCCGATCAATGAGCCGGCCCAGGGGCGGCGCAAGTCGCAGATTGCTGAATATCTTGAGTATTACCGCTCGCCCGGAGTCCAGCACATCGCCATGGCCACCGATGATATCATCAATACCGTCGCAAAACTCAACGACCGCGGCGTCGAGTTCCTTCGTGTCCCATCAGCGTACTACGATGAACTCCAGCATCGCGTCGGCAAAATCGATGAGCCACTTGACGAGCTGAAACGGCTCGGCATCCTCGTCGATCGTGATGATGAAGGATATATGCTCCAGATCTTCACGAAGCCTGTCGAAGACCGGCCGACGCTGTTTTACGAATGCATCCAGCGAAAAGGGAGCCGAAGCTTCGGGAAAGGCAATTTCAAGGCGTTGTTCGAATCGATCGAGCGGGAGCAGGAGCTTAGGGGTAATTTGTGACAGGGCATGAGTAGTGAACGGCGCGTCACTGAAGCATGGCGCAAGATCCATGAGGATCATCCGGCTGTTCACCGAACCAGATTTCCGAAATCTATCGGCAGGCTTTGGAGGAGGGACTTTCAGAAGATCATCGCGCGACAATGCCGGCTGGCGCCGCAGTCATTGATCCTTGAAGCAGGATGCGGCAGCGGCAGGGACAGTCTTTATTTCAGCCGTTCAAATCTCCGCTGCGTCGCCGTCGATTATTTTATGACGCCTCTGAACCATCTCATCATGGCCAGGAGCCGGTATGAATCAAAGGCGTCACACGCGTTGGAGAGCCTGATGATCGCTCAAGGAGACAGCTTTTCTCTCCCGTTCCGGGACAATACGTTCGATCTGGTGTTCAACAGCGGCGTCATCGAGCATTACGACGGAGAAACCAGACACCGGTTGCTGAAAGAAATGGCCCGGACCACCAGGCCGAGGGGGTATGTGTGCGTCAGATTGCCGAACAGGTTCCATGTTCTTGACCCGTTGTGGGCGCGGCTGGTCTCAACGTTCAGCGATCATGATGCCTACGGCATCCCCGAGCAAGCGATTCCGGCCGAGCAGATCGCGGATGAAATGAGCTCGGTTGATCTCCGGTCCATCTACACCGATTGGACGGATGTGTACGACAGCGTCAGCCTGTACCCCGATTGGCGGCCGTTCCGGCTCGTCTCCTTTGTTGCAAACATGATTCTCCCGCGGCCGCCCCAGCTGCTGAGAAAACGGCTCGGCACGCGGATCATCGCCATCGGCCAGAAACAATGACATTGCCCGACGTTCCGCCGCCGAACAACACGCTCGGAAAATTTCAAATGGTCCTTTTAAGACTTTACCATAAATTCTCAACATCTCAACTACTCAACTTCTCAAATACTCATCTACTCAACTACTCCTCAATGAAACTCTGCACATTCGAAGTAAAGACCGCACTCGGCAGATACCTCCGTCTCGGCGCCGTGATCAGTGAGGGAATCGTCGATCTCAATTCTGCATGCGCGTGGCATCTCCATCGCAAGGGGGAAGCGCAGCCGTACCGGCTGGCTCACGCCCTCCTTCCTTCCGAGATGGTAAAATTTCTCGAAGGCGAGATCACGACGATGGCCTTCGCCCGGAACACGGTTGACGATGTCCGCGCCGCCCTGAAATCGGGAGAGCCCCTTGCGGGCCCAAACGACGAGTTGCTCCTCTTCAAGCCTGGTGACGTCAAGTTGCAGGCGCCTCTTCCCCATCCGACATCGATAAGGGATTTTTATGCCTTCGAGCAGCACGTGAAGAAAGGGTTTGAGAAACGCGGCGAACCGATGCCGCCGGAATGGTATGAGATCCCGGTCTATTACAAGAGCGGACACTGGAGCGTTGTCGGTCCCGACGAGGACGTGCAATGGCCTTCGTTTACGAAGCAATTTGATTACGAGCTGGAGCTTGCGCTCATCATCGGCAAGAAGGGGCGCAACATCAAAGAAGAAAACGCTCGCGAGTACATTGCCGGCTTCACGGTGATGAACGACTTCAGCGCCCGTGACATGCAACGAAAGGAAATGAAGGTGCGTCTCGGCCCGGCAAAGGGAAAGGATTTCGCGACCGCGTTCGGACCCGTGCTCGTGACGGCCGATGAGATCGGCGATCCGTACAATCTCAGGATGACCGCGAAGATCAACGGCGAGTTATGGTCGGAAGGGAATTCGGGAAGCATCTACCACAAATTTGAAAAAATGATCGCCTTCGCATCGATGGATGAAACGCTGTACCCGGGAGATATGATTGGTTCCGGGACCGTCGGGACGGGCTGCGGGCTGGAGCTGGATCGATGGGTCAAGCCGGGCGACGTCATGGAGTTGGAAATCGAAAAAATTGGTATATTACGAAACAGAGTTGTCGCACCATAGCAGCATCTGCAACGCCAATAATCTGACCGTCCCGCGGTTACGGGATGGAAAATCCGCAATCGCAAATCTAAAATCGGAGATACAATGTATCCGCTACAAAAAGGCAAGACTGCGAAGCAGGCACACGTCGGACTCCCCGAGGGAACGTTCGAGGAAGAGCATGGCCGCAAGGGGTTCTTCGGAAAATCGGCGCATCTCTATCATGCGAATCCGCCGACCGGCTGGATCCGGTTTGAAGGGAAGCTCCGCCCCCATTGCATCGATTGCAACAAGCTTCAACCGACCGACCTCAAGGATCCGAAGGGTTCGCCGGTGGCATTCCTCGGGAACGATGACGTGAAGCTGTACGTCTCGCGCCGTGCGGAACCGATGCCATTTTACTATCGCAATGCCGACGGCGACGAGCTCATGTTCGTGCACCGTGGCGAAGGCGTGATCGAAACTGATTTCGGTCCGCTCGATTTTGAAAAGGGAGATTACATCAACATTCCGCGGGCCGTGACGTATCGGATCGTTCCGCAAACAAAGGATAATTTTTTTCTCATCATCCAGTCGAAGACCGAATTTGAGCAGCCCGAGAAGGGTCTGATCGGCCAGCACGCGCTGTACGATCCGGCGATCATCATAACGCCCGATCCGAAGCCAAACCTCGATGACCGTCGTGAATGGGAAATCCGCATCAAGGTGGACGATGAATTCTCCTCCGTCGTTTATCCATTCAATCCGATGGATGTCGTCGGATGGAAAGGCGATCTCACGGTATGGAAGCTCAACATGCGCGATATCCGGCCGATCATGAGTCCGCGTGCGCACCTCCCTCCCAGCGCGCACACGACGTTCGTGACAGAGGGAGCCGTTGTGTGCAGTTTCCTTCCTCGGCCGCTTGAGGAAGACCCTGAGGCGCTGAAAGTTCCGTTCTTCCACAGGAACACGGACTACGATGAATTCATCTTTTATCACGACGGGAATTTCTTCAGCCGCGACAACATCGGACCGGGGATGGTCACACTCCATCCGCGCGGGATTCATCACGGTCCTCATCCAAAGGCGTTGAAGAATCAGGCAACGAAGACGCACACGGATGAATACGCGGTGATGCTCGACGGCTTGAATCCGATTAACGTGCTGCCAGCCGGTGAGGCGGTGGAATGGAAGGATTACTGGAAGAGCTGGATGGAGTAGTGATAGGGTAGGAATGATGTTCGATGTTCGATGTTCGATGTTCGATGTTGGATGTTGGATGTTCGATGTTGGCAATAACACATAAGGGAGGATCGCAAGATGGAATCTGGATACGAGAGGTTAGACATCTACCGACTCGCGAGGGAATTAGCAATTAAGGTACACAGAATGACTTTAACCCTTCCGAAGTTTGAAATGTACGAGGAAGGCAGTCAGATCCGACGTGCTTCGAAATCTGTAGGTGCGAATATCGTTGAAGGATATTGTCTGCGAAGGCACAAGAATGAATACTTGCAGTACCTTCATCGATCCTTGGGTTCATCTCAGGAGACGATCTATCATCTTGGAATACTCTTCGAGACTCATTCGCTGATGGACCGACAAATCTACGAGGAGTTGCATGAACAATATGACCATCTCGGCCGCATGATCTTTCGATTCATTGAATCGGTTCTCCTAGACCACCAACCCCCGGGATATATCAAGGAAGACTCTACTCCGTACGAAGCTCAATGCTCTTTAAACGAACATCTGACATCTAACCCAAGTTCGACACAAATAGGGGTGGAATAAATATTTTCTGATGAATGTGAAGTGGATCTGGTGATTGTTACCCGAAAATCCGTGTAGTGAAAACTTCCCCCCTTGCGGAGACTACATTTG
>Ga0080064_1000441_pt1 | contig 111101 bp, 99 predicted proteins | sample Subgrocontami54m_FD_69260 | JGI IMG/M metagenome (GOLD analysis project Ga0080064, IMG submission 69260) | Subsurface groundwater microbial communities from S. Glens Falls, New York, USA - GMW46 contaminated, 5.4 m (SPADES assembly) (version 2) ...
GGGCGGGCGGCGCGGGATCGTCGGGTCCAGCGGGCGGAGCTGGAGGAATCGGCGGCGGCTCGGGCGCCGGCGAGAGCCTTGCGGGCAACGGCGGCCTTGGGCGGATCGGAGGGACTGGCGGCGGCGGAGGCGGCGGATCGGGTGGAGCCGGGGGCCCGACCTACTGCGTTCAGCACCTTGGAACGGCACCGACGCTCGTCGGCACTACGTGCACGCGCGGCGCAGCAGGCGCGGGTGGCGTCGGAGGAGGCGGCGCCAGCGGAACGGCACCCACCGGACCCGCCGGCGGGTCCGCGGATGTGTACGCCGGGCCGTGATTCCATCGTGCACGCTCGCCATTCTCAGAAGCCGGACGAGAACGACGCGCGCCCGGTGGCGGCTGTCAGATCCCCTGGATTGGTATAGTCTTCCAATCGGCGCCTCTGTCCGCACCGCCGGCAGCGAGGCCTGAGATTGGGGAGTAGACGCTCGATGATTCGACCCGGTCGGTTCTCTTCGCTCGCCTGCGCAATGTGGTTTCTGGCAACGCTGGGCGCCGGTGGTTGCGCACTCGACTTCGACATTTCGCATCTCGACGCGGCGCGGGATCGCCCTCGGGACGCGTCGGGCGCCGAGGGCTCTTCGATGGATGCCGCGGATGCCGATGCGCTTCCGGGCGACACGAGCGATGGCGGTAGCGACAGCGACGACGTGAACGTCGACACGACGGATGGCGCTCCGACCGACGGCGACTCGTCCACCGACGGGCCCGCGGAGGCTGGGTGTGGCACGTGCCCCACGGGGCAGATTTGCTGCGGCAGCACATGCGCCGACACGCTGCGGGACTTCCTGCACTGTGGCGACTGCGCCACCGCGTGCCCCGGGACGACTTGCGTGGGCGGCTCGTGTACGAACATCTGTCGTCGCGGATTTCTCGACTGCAACATGAACGTGTTCGACGGCTGCGAAGTCGATGCCGGCACGGACACGATGAACTGCGGCGCGTGCGGCCGCGCGTGCCCGATGGGACGGGTGTGTACGGGCGGCTCGTGCGTGTGTCCGATGGGCACGGCCGACTGCGACGGCAATCCGGCGAACGGCTGCGAAGTCAACACGAGCATGGATCCCACGCACTGCGGCGACTGCATGACTCGCTGCGGGACGAACCAGGCGTGTACTGCCGGGGTCTGCGGCTGTGAGACGGGTTTCGGCGACTGCGACATGATGGCGAGCAACGGCTGCGAAGTCGACCTTCGCACGACGGACACGCACTGCGGCACGTGCGGCCGTGCGTGCGGCGCGACCGAGCAGTGCACCGCGGGGACGTGCGAATGCGTTCCGGGGAGCATCCGCTGCGGTGGCGCATGCACGCCGCCGCTCGACCCGATGAACTGCGGGACATGCGGCACGGTGTGTTCCGGCGCGACGTCACTCTGCACCATGGCCACGGGCATGTCTCCCGCGTGCAGCAGCGGGTGCCCGACCGGGGAAACGCGTTGCGGCATGGCGTGCGCCGACCTGCTCACCGACGCTTCCCACTGCGGCGCGTGCAGCACGGCGTGTCTCGCTGGGCAGCGCTGTAGCGGGATGACCCCGGCCGTATGCGTGTGCGATTCCGGGTTCGCGGATTGCAATAGCACCGCGACGGACGGCTGCGAGGTCGATCTGGGTAGTTCCAGCGCGAACTGCGGGGGTTGCGGCAACGCGTGTGGAGCAGGACAGGTCTGTACGATGGGCCTGTGCCGCTGCGCGTCGGGCCTGCGCGACTGCGGCGGCCGGTGCGCGGCCTGCTGCAACGCCACAGACTGCAACGACGACGACGCGTGCACGTCCGACGCGTGTTCGATGGCCGGAACGTGTACGCACGGCGGTTGTGCGGCGGGCTTGAACTGCTGCACGGGCATCGGCTGCCGCGGGTGCTGCGGCGACGCGGACTGCGCCGTGGGCAATCGCGGCTGCGGCACCGACGGGACGTGCAGTACGTGTGCTGCCGGATTCGACAATTGCAACGGCGTGGCGAGCGACGGCTGCGAGACGAGTCTGGACACGATCCTGAATTGCGGCGCCTGCGGCACGCGGTGCACGTTCGCGCGCGCGGCGGCGTCGTGCAGCATGGGCACGTGCATGCTCGGCGCGTGCGACCCGGGGTATGCCAACTGCGACGGCATGGCGGCCAACGGTTGCGAGACCAACGTCAACATCAGCGCAACCAACTGCGGTGCCTGTGGGACGGTGTGCCCCGGCGCCGGTGCGATCTGCAGCGGCGGCATGTGCGCGACGGGCATGTGCCCGGCAGGTCTCGGCGATTGCGACTCGATGGTCCCGGGCTGTGAGACCAACACGACGACGAACGCCAGCAACTGTGGCGGATGCGGAAACTCCTGCTCGTTCCCGAACGCCGGCGCGACGTGCGTCGCCAGCGCGTGCAGGCTCGGCGTGTGCAATACCGGCTTTGCGAACTGCGACGGCATCACCGCGAACGGTTGCGAGACCAACACGAACGTCTCGCTCACAAACTGTGGGACGTGCGGCACGGTCTGCAGCTTCGCGAACGCCGTCGAGGATTGCGCGAGTGGCGCGTGCGTGATCGCGAGCTGCAACCCGGGCTTCGGCGACTGCGACGGGACCCGGTCCAACGGCTGCGAGACTTCGCTGTCTGGCAACACGGCCGCGTGCGGACGTTGCGGCAACGCGTGCACGGCGCCAGCGAATGCACTGGCGACGTGTTCGACAGGCACCTGCGGATTCTCGTGCAACACCGGCTTTGCGGACTGCGACGGGAATCCCGCGAACGGTTGCGAAGCGAATCTGAACACGGATCCCGCGCGCTGCGGATCGTGCGCACCGTGCATGGCCGTCTCGGGCGCGACGACGACGTGTACCGCGGGTGCGTGCGGCTTCACGTGCAATCCCGGGAGTCACGGTTGTCCCGCGGCGCCCATGATGGCGACATCCTGCGCGAGCAACGGCAGCGTTGGGTCGTGCGGCACGACGTCTTGTGCTCCGTGTGTGCCCCCCGCGAATTCCACGGCAACGTGCGACGGAACTGCGTGCGGGTTCAGCTGCAACGCCGGGTTCCACGCCTGCGGTGCTGCGTGCGCGAGCAACACCAGCGTGAGTTCGTGCGGCTCGTCTTGCGTGCCGTGCGCCGCGCCCGCGAACGCGACAGCAACGTGCACCGGCGCGATGCCCACGTGTGGATTCGTGTGCAACGCGGGCTTCCATCTCTGCAACGGAATGTGCGTGGCGAACACCAGCACTGGGTCGTGCGGAAGTTCGTGCACAGCGTGCCCGACGCCGTCGAACGGAATGGCCACCTGCGATGGAACGTCGTGCGGGATCTCGTGCAACGCCGGCTTCCATGACTGCTCCGGTGCTTGCGTTTCGAACGGCAGCACGAGCAATTGCGGAACGAGCTCCTGCACGGCGTGCGCGATCCCGTCCAACGGCACGGCGACGTGCGACGGAACCGCCTGCGGAATTTCATGCAACGCCGGATTCCACAATTGCAGCGGCGTGTGCGTGTCCAACGGTGCCACTGCCACGTGCGGGTCTTCGTGTACGGCCTGCGCCGCGCGCGCGAATGCTACCGTGAGTTGTGACGGAACGGCGTGCGGCTTCACCTGCAACGCGAACTTTGCGGACTGCAATGCGGTTGCGAGCGACGGGTGCGAGGCCAGCTTGCAAACCGACGCGACGCGCTGTGGGACCTGCACGACGGTGTGTTCGTTCCCGAACGCGGCCGCCACGTGTTCGTCCGGAACGTGTGCGCTCGGCGCATGCAACGCGGGTTATGCCAACTGCGACGGCGTCGCGGCGAACGGGTGCGAAGTCAATCTCAACTCCGACAGCAGCCATTGCGGCGCCTGTCCGACGGTCTGCGTGGCCGGCTTTGTCTGCACGGCTGGGAGCTGCGTGCTCAGCTCGTGTCCGGCAGGAACCCGCGACTGCAACGGTTTGTCTGCCGACGGCTGCGAGATCAACATCACGAACAGTGTCACCAACTGCGGCGGTTGCGGCACCGTATGCTCGTTCCCGAACTCGACGGCCAACTGCGCGTTGAGCACGTGCGGTATCGCGAGCTGCAACGCGGGCTTTGCCAACTGCGACAGCGTCACGGCCAACGGTTGCGAGGCCAACACCAACAACGATCCGAGCAACTGCGGCACGTGCGCCACCGTCTGCTCGATCCCGAACGCGACGGCCGCTTGCGCGTCGGGCACGTGTGGCATCGGAACGTGCAACGCCGGCTACCACGTGTGCGGCGCTGCGTGTTCCAGCAACTCGAGCGTTGCGTCGTGCGGGGCGAGTTGCACCCCCTGCACTCCACCCGCGAACAGCACCGCCACGTGCGACGGCTCGACGTGCGGCTTCACGTGCAACGCGGGCTTCCATGTTTGCGGTGGCGCGTGCGTCAGCAACTCGGCCACGGCGACGTGTGGGTCGTCGTGCTCTCCGTGCCCCACGCCGGCGAACGGTTCGGCCACATGCGACGGCACCGCGTGTGGGATCTCCTGCAACGCCGGGTTTCACGTCTGTGCGGGTGCGTGCGTGAGCAACAGCGACCCGAACACGTGCGGCACCAGCTCGTGCACGCCGTGTTCGACGCCCGCAAACGGCTCTGCGACTTGCAACGGAACGTCGTGCGGGATTTCCTGCAACGCCGGGTTCCACAACTGCGGCGGCGCGTGTGTGTCCAACGCCAGCGTCGCCACGTGCGGCGCGTCGTGTAGCGCGTGTTCCGTGCCATCGAACGGCTCGGCCACGTGCGATGGCACCACGTGCGGATCTCGTGCAACGCCGGCTACCACGCGTGCAGTGGGGCGTGTGTGCTCAACACCAGCATCAACTCGTGCGGATCGTCGTGTACGCCGTGCGCTCCGCCGGCCAACGCGACGGCAACGTGCGATGGCTCGACGTGCGGATTCAGCTGCAACGCGGGCTACCACCTGTGCGGCGGCGCGTGTGTCAGCAACTCGTCGATCAACAACTGCGGCAGCTCGTGCACCCCGTGCAGCGTGCCGTCCAATGGCAGCGCAACGTGCGACGGGACCTCGTGTGGCATCTCGTGCAACGCGAGCTACCACAACTGCGGCGGCGCGTGTGCCAGCAACTCGAGCGTCAACAGTTGCGGCGCATCGTGCACACCCTGCACGGTGCCGGCCAACGCGACGTCCACGTGCGACGGCACGGCGTGCAGCTTCGCGTGCGTCGCGGGATACGGAAATTGCAACGGGCTCTCGGCCGACGGCTGCGAGACGAACCTCAACACCGATTCGACGCGTTGCGGAAACTGCAGCACGAGCTGCTCGTTCGCAAACGCGACCCCGGGCTGCTCGGCGGGAACGTGCGTGATCTCCGCGTGCAACGCCGGATTCGGCAATTGCAACATGGTGACGGCGGACGGTTGCGAAACCAACCTGAACACCAACGTCAACAACTGCGCTTCGTGCGGAAACGTGTGCATGACGGCCGGAGGCACGCCGGGCTGCTCCGGCGGAATGTGCATCGTCACGAGTTGCGCGGCCGGCCGCGGGGACTGCGACGGCATGGCCGCGAACGGCTGCGAGACGGACACCACGACGAGCGTGTCGAATTGCGGGACATGCGGCGTGTCGTGCTCGTTCGCCAACGCGGCCGCCTCGTGCGTGTCCAGCACGTGCACGATGGGCGCGTGCAACGGCGGCTACGCGAACTGTGACGGCATGCCGGCCAACGGCTGCGAGATCAACACTGCCAGCAACGTGAGCCACTGTGGAACGTGCGGAAACGTGTGCTCCTTCGCGAACGCCAGCGCGAGTTGCGTGAGCGGTACGTGCGTGATGGGCGCGTGCAACGCGGGCTACCACCTGTGCGCGGGCGTGTGCGTCAGCAACAACAGCACGAACAATTGCGGGGCGATGTGCGCGGCGTGCGTTCCTCCTGCGAACTCGACGGCAACCTGCGACGGTACGAGCTGCGGCTACACCTGCAATGCGTCGTACCACTTTTGCCCGGGCGTGCCGGGTGGCCCCTGCGTGAGCAACAACAGCATCAACAACTGCGGATCGTCGTGCACGGCCTGCACGCCGCCGGCGAACTCGACGGCCACGTGCAACGGCACCAGTTGCGGCTTCACGTGCAACGCCGGTTACCACGCGTGTTCGGGCGCTTGCTACCTGGACACAGACTCCACGCGCTGCGGCGCGACGTGCACGGCTTGCCCGATTCCCGGAAACGGCACCGCGACCTGCACGGGCGGGACGTGCGGGATCTTGTGCAACGCCGGCTATCACAATTGCAGCGGAGCGTGTGTCAGCAACTCGAGTACGGCCACGTGCGGCGCTTCGTGCACCTCGTGCGTGCCGCCGTCGAACGCAACCTCGACGTGCGATGGAACGTCGTGCGGCTTTTCGTGCAACGCGCCGTACAGCGTGTGTGGCGCCGCTTGCTTCGCGCTGTCCACCGACGTGACTCACTGTGGCTCGTGCTCGAACGTGTGCTCGGTGACCAACGGAACGCCGTCCTGCACGAGCGGTGTTTGCGGCATCGCGTCGTGCAACGCCGGGTTCCACGAGTGCAGCGGTGCCTGCGTCAGCAACAACAGCACGAACAACTGCGGAACGCTGTGCACTCCGTGTCCGACGGGACTGCCGCGCCAGGCCGCCGCGACCTGCGACGGCGTCAATTGTGGGCTGACGTGCCTTGCGGGCTACGGCAACTGCGACGGCAACAACTCGAATGGATGCGAAACCGATCTGACGTACAACCGCACGGCGTGCGGCTCGTGCGGCACGGCCTGCGGGGCCAACCAGATCTGCGCGAACAGCGTATGCGTGACGATCGCGGGACCGCAGTTCCGAGTGCGAACTCTCGGGACGACAGGGTGCCAGGATCGCGAGCACGAGCCGTTCACCCATGACGATCGTGGCGGCATCGCGGTGAATGGACATCAGGTGTTCTACAATGGGGACGGCGCCGGAACGCTCCCCACGCCCGCGACGGGCCGATTCGACACCGCCAACCTGGCCAATCCTGCGACGTTGAGCGGCGCGGGGCACGACGGGCTCGCACAGAATCTACGCGGACAGGTCTGGGTGTTGATGGACGCAGGCGGGACCGAGCCGACCGGAACGGCTCTGGCGTCGTCGTTCACGGTCACTCAACTCGGCCAATTCGACTCCACCGGAGTGCTCGGTACGGGCCGCTTGCAACTCGCCACGCCCATCACCGTTCACAACGGCGCGGGGATATTTTCGGGCGTCGATCGCCTCGTCATCTGGACGGGTCCGAGCGCCGATGGCCACGTGTACAACATCACGCTCGACGGCGCGGCACCGGCGGCCGTTGCAGACCTGGGGTTCATGGCGAACCCGGCTCACGTTGGCTGTGAAAACTGGGCGTTCTGGGGGATTTCCGAGTTCTTCAACGACACGCTCTATGTGTCGTACGTGGAGAGCGCCACCACCATTCGTCGGATTCGCGTGCCCGATGGCCAGCCGCAGAACGCGACCACGTTTGCGAGCCTCGGCGACATGTGCTCCTTCACGTTCAGTCCGCGACGCAGTCGCTGGTACTTTCATCACGAAGGACCGTCGCAGTTCGCGCCAGCCGCTCTCGGCGGCACGGAGCACATCGGATCGTGTGCCGCAACGTGGGATCAGAACGGTTCGGGCTGCGACGCCCCGGCCACGCTCTGCGTGGGCGACGGGACCTGCCACGTCCTGCAGTCCGACGACCTCAACTGCGGAGCATGCGGCACGGCCTGCGCGTCAGGGAATTGCATGCACAGCTTGGCCGGGCCGCCGGTTACGTCGATCTGCTCCGCGTCGCCGCCCGTCAACGACACGCTCGCCAACGCGACCGCATTGGGCAACATCCCGAATAACCTGACGGCCACCGCAGTCGTCACGGGCTCCGGAAACAATTCGGGAAATCACTGCGGCGGCCCGGGGCAGGAGGTCTTCTACTCGTTCAACATCACGAGCGCTATGGGCGCGCAGATCGTGTATGCGGACACCCTCGGCTCACCGTTCGACACCGTGCTTTTCTTCCTCGATTCGACCGGCAACCTGATCCCGAGCACGACGCTGCCGAACGGCGTGGTGTGCAACGACGACATCGGCACGACCCCCTACGGATGTCCGGGAAGCAACAACAGCATCATTGCGGCCAGCCTCGCCGTCGGCAGCTACTACCTCGGGGTTGGTTCGTTCTATGCGGTCGCAGCCGGATCGGCGAGCGTGCGCCTGCAGCGCCTACCGATGGGCAACGCGGGCGCCTCACCGAACGTCGCGTACCTCAACGCCGGGACGTCACAGTCGATTACGACGCCCGTGATGACCGGATCGGGCACGATCGGAGGCGGCGGGTGCGCCACTGCCGGAGCTGAGTACACCCTCTGGTGGGTCGCGTGCAGCAACTTCGTGGCGGCAAACTCGACGGCAGACACCTGCGGTTTGACGACCCTCGACACGCTCGTGCAGCAGTACAGCCCGACACGAGTGCCCATGGTGCAGAACGACAACAGCGGTTGCGGGACGGCCCAGGCCTACCTCACGACGTCGATTCCCGCCGGGGCGGGGATTCACACGTGGTACCTGGATCTGTGCGGGGCCACCGGGGGGTCCTACACCGCGAGGGTCACTCGGCCTTGATCAACCGGGTCGCAAGTATTCCGCAATCTTGGCGTTCGCGGCGTTCGTGACGAGGGGACGACGGCAGTGTATTCTCGTATCATGACTGTTCGTGCCGCGACGCGCATTGCGCGAGGGGGACGTCTATGATCGAGCCGGGCGCAATCATCAATGAACGTTTCCGTGTGATCAAGCTCATCGGCGAGGGCGGCATGGGCGCCGTCTTCGAGGGCGAGCACACGGGGGTCGGCCGCAAGGTCGCCATCAAGGTGCTGCACCCGTCGTTTGCCCGCAACGCGGAGATCGTCGGACGGTTCCAGCGGGAAGCGCGTTCGGCCGCCGCGATCGGTCACGACAACATCATCGAGATCATGGACTTCGGCACGCACGATGGCGCGCCGTACATGGTGATGGAATACCTGAAGGGCCAGAGCCTGCGCGAGCGTCTCGACGAGCGCGGCACGCTGCCCTTCGGCGACGCGGCGTACATCATGACGCAGGTGCTGTCTGCGCTCGGCGCTGCGCACGCGAGCGACATCATCCACCGGGACCTGAAACCCGACAACGTATTCCTGATCACGAAGGCCGGCCACCGCGACTTCGTGAAGCTGCTCGACTTCGGCATCGCCAAGCTGCGCGGCGACGACAAACCCGAGAACAAAGGCCTGACGCAAACGGGCGCCGTGATGGGCACGCCGTACTACATGTCCCCCGAGCAAGCGCTCGGCAAGCGCGACATCGACCACCGCGCGGACCTCTACTCCGCGGGCGTGATGCTCTACCAGATGGTCACGGGCCAGGTTCCGTTCGACGGGGAGAGTCAGGCCGAGCTTCTGATGATGATCGTGTACCGAATGAACGGGCTGAAGCGTGCGCGCGAAATCGTGCCGGGGATTCCCGAGGAGTACGACAACATCATCGTTCGATCGCTCGAGAAGGAACGCGAATTGCGCTTCGGCAGCGCCCAGGAATTTGCGCAGGCGCTCGTTCCGTTCGTCACGGCGCCGAAGGTATCCTGGGCACCGAACTCGACCGGCGCTCCAAGATCAAATCCCATTCCGACGCCGACGCCCAATCTCACGCCGTTGAACTGGGAAAAAGGCGTGGCTGCGACGATGCCCAGCCAGCCGCGTGTCGACGTGCCCAAGGCCATGACGGCCGCGGGAGCGATCGCGCCGCTCGCGCAGCCTGAAGCGGTGGCGAAGCCGAAGTCGCGCACGGGTCTGTTCGCTACCGTCGGCGTGGCAGCTCTCGTCGCTGCCGGGATCGGCGTGTTCGCGCTGAAGGGCTCGAGTCGACCGGCCGCGACGCAGGCGGCGGCGCAGCCCCCCGCGGTCCCCGTCACGCCGACGATGTCCGCGAACGTCACCATCGATCTCGACGGGCTTCCGGCCGGCGCTGCAATCACGGTAGACGACGCGCCATCTGCGTCGCCGCACTTGACCCTCCCGCGTGGATCGAGTCACGCGATTCGTGTGACGGCTCCCGGGCGGCTGCCGTATTCCGCCACGGTGACTGCGGATCGTGACCGCTCGATCATGATCGCTCTTGCCGAACAACCCGCCGCACCGCCGGTGGCACTCGCGCCCGTCGTTCCGACGGTGCCCACCGCGCCGCCGGGTAGCCACGGTCGTCCGCCGAACGTCGCCGCGCGCGTGACCGCCCCGGTCGGTGGCCAGGTTGCGCGCGCCAATACGACGGCGCCCCCGGTCGTCCCGCGCGAAACACCGCGCGTTCGACCGCCGCCAACCGGCACCGGTGCGCGGCTTCAAGTCAATTCCGAGTTCTGAACCGAACCAACCATTGGAGCAATTGGGATGACGACTCGCCGATGGCCGACCGTGATGGCCTTGACTGCTGCGATCGAGTTCGCAGGTGGCACTGCCGTCGCACAACATCACCGAAGGCACGCGACGCCGACGCCCGCGACCGCAGTCCCTCCGGCGGCCGCCCCCGCGACAACGCCGCCCGCGACAACCCCGGCCGCGACCACGCCTCCTGCGACCCCCGCCGACACTGCGCAAGCCGCCGCGCGTGCGCAATTCCAACGCGGACTCGAGTTGTACAACTCGCAGGACTTCAACGGCGCACTCGCGGAATTCCTCGCAGCGTACGAAACCAGCCACCGCCCAAACCTGCTCTACAACATCGGCGTGACCCATCAAGCGCTGCATCACTATCCCGAAGCCGCGCGGTCCATCGAGCAGTTCCTCCGCGAAGCGACTATGACGCCCGAGCGCCGCGCTCAGGTCACGGCCGGCCTCGACGAGATTCGAAACTTCATCGCGCACATCCGCATTGAGGGCGTGCCTGCGGGTGCGACGATCACGCTGGACGGCGAGCGTGTGGGCACAACGCCGCTGAGTGCACCCCTCGCCGTCGGCACCGGCCGTCACGAGCTGAACATCGCTGCCGAAGGATACCGAGACGTCCACGAGACGTTTCTCATCGCGGGCGGACAAGAGCGGGAGATCCGGCCCGAGATGCACTCTCTCTCGGGTGCCGGCGGATCCCCGATCGTCGGCGCGACCGGGGGTCAGATCGTCGTTCGCGGCGCTCCCCCCAACGGCGTCATCGAGGTCGACAACCGGCCGGGCACCGAGACGCAGCCCAACCTCGTTCTCATCGGCCATCACACGGTGCGTGTGCGGGCGCCGGGATACCGGACCTGGGCGGGAGAACTCAACATCGGTCCGAACGAGACACGCACGGTCACCGTTCGCTTGCAGCGAGACACTCGGCCGAGCCCGGTTCCGGTCATCGTCGCCGGTGGAGTCGCCTTGGGCGCAGGCATCGCAAGCATCGTGATGGCGCAAGTGACACTCGGAACCTGGAACCGGTTCCAGATGGTCGGAACGCAGAATCCCGACTCGCCGGAAACTGCGATGCTCTCGAGTACCGGCACGACGCAACGGACCATCACGAACGTGCTCCTCGTCGTGACGGGCGTCGGTGTCGCCGCGACCATTGGACTCTTCGTGCAGAATCGAGTGGCGACGCCGCCCGATTCGACCGCGGCCATTGCGTTTGCACCGCGCCCCGAGGGCGGGGCAGACGCCGCCGTCCGCGTCAGATTCTGAGCGTCGGCTCAGCCCCCGTTGCACATTCCTTCGAAGCAGTACGGCACCGTCGGCTGACACGCGCGCCCGCAGGCGCCGCAGTTTCTCGGATCACGCGTCGTGTCCACGCACGACGCGCCACACGCGGTGAGCCCGTCTCCGCACGCCATCGCGCACGTTCCGCTCGAGCACCGCTGTCCCGCGGGACACGCTGTACCGCACGCGCCGCAATTGGCTGGATCGCTCGCTGTTGCGGCACACACCGCGCCGCAGAGCATGTCGCCACTCCGACGGCACTGGCACGATCCCATGTTGCACCTCGCGTCGGCTGGACACGCATTCCCGCAGGCGCCGCAGTGCCCGACGTCGGTGCTGGTCATCACGCAGCGACCCGCGCACAGCGTCGTAGTGGATCCGCACATCGTCGCGCACGTGCCGGCGTTGCACACCTCACCCGCAGCACACGCACGACCACACATGCCGCAGTTCGCGGGGTCGGTGTTGGTCGCGACGCAGGCACCGGCACACAGCGTCAGCGGAGGAGACTGAGCAGCACAGCGACAAGTGCCGCCTTGGCAGATCGTCGACCCGGAGCACGCGTTCCCGCACGTACCGCAATTGGCGTTGTCGAACGAAACGTTGGCGCACCGTCCCGCGCAGGTCATCTCTCCCGACGCGCACGTCGCTGCGCAACGCCCCGACGTGCAGACCTGACCGCCCGGGCAGGCGTTGCCGCACCGGCCGCAGTGCGCAGGGTCGTTGTCGATGTTCACGCATCTCCCATCGCACGTCGCCTCACCGACGCGACAACCACTGCCCGTGTCGCTCGCGACGCCGTCACTCGGGGCCGCGTCGCCCATCGTGTTCGTCCCTCCGCACGCGATGGGAAACACGACGGCCAACACGACGAATGTGAGCAAGGATACAAACGAGATTCTCATGGCGGGCTCCTGTGCGGCGGAACGGGATGAACGCGCACGGCGACCGTGCGGGTCGTTCGATGCGGATGGTGCGCAGAGTGGGGCGGCAGGCGCAAGCCGGCGAGCCGCACCGATTGGACTTGCCGCGCACTCCTGTGGCACCGTTGTAGATTCGACGGAGAGTCGGCAGCGCTCGACGGTGATTGTCGTCGGCACAACGCGGAGGCGGCCCATGCGAACGATCCTAGCGGAACCACGAAACTTGATGCGCCGATTGCCCTGGCTCGTTCTCGCGATTGTCGCCGCGGGTTGTGGTTCGACGGGTTCAGGCGATGGCGGCCGCGTGGATGGCCAGAACGACGGAACGAGCGACGGCACCACGAGCATGGAGGGAGGCACCGATCTCGATGGGGGCGACGGCGGTCCCCGGGATGGAAGCATCGACGCGCTCGATCCGGCCGAGGCGGTCTCGCTCGCCGTGGATCCCACGATGGCAACGCTTCGCATCACGAACCTCGCGATGCCACAGCGGCAGATGTACACGGCCCGCGCGCGTACGCGCGATGGTCGCGACGTGATCGTCCCGGCGACGTGGTCGGTCGACCGAACCGACGTTGTATCGATCGCGGCGGACGGCGTTGCGACGACCACCAATGCATCTGGCGGCGACGTCGTGGTGACCGCGCGCTACGGAGCCCTGAGTGCGACGGCGATGCTGCGTGTCGTGTTGGAAGTCACCGTGATGCTTCCCGGCACGCCGCCCGGGACCGACGCACTCTTTCCGCCGGGCGCGATGCCCACGGCGGACGCGATGCGTACTGCCGCATGGCTCTACCCCTCCAACGAAACGATCTTTCCGCAGAACGTCTACAAGATCCTCTTTCAGTGGCGGCCCTTCGGCAACGATCGCTTTCGCATCAACGTCGAGAGCGATCGAACCCGCCTCGCGCTCTTCACCGACGGCGTTCACGCAACGTGCACCGCGGCGCGAACGGGCATGCGGTGCTTCGAGCCGACGATCGATGTGTGGCGCTTCATCGCCGCGAGCAACCCGCGCGCGAACGTCACGGTGACGATCGACGCCGCGCTGAGCACCGCTCCGGGCCGCTTCACGCGGTCCGCGCCATTGACCATCGGCTTCTCGCGCGGGCCCGTGCCGGGGGCCATCTATTATTGGAGCACCACCGCGCGCGGTGTGCGGCGTGCGACCGTCAGTGACTCGGCGCCGACGAACTTCCTCACGCCGGATCAGGCGGACGGGGACTGCGTCGCGTGCCACACGCTGTCACGACAAGGCAACCGACTCGGCGCGGACGTTGGCGGCGAGAGGCTGTGGCTCGTCGAAGTGTCGCCGCGGTTCCCGCCGCCGCGGATCGTCACCGCCGTTGCGGGCGCGGCGATCCCGTGTTCGTGGAACACCATCTCGTGGGACGAGACTCGTGTCGTCACCGCCACTCGCGGCGCGATGACGCTGCGCCGCGCGACCGATGGAACTTCGGTCAATGTCGTCCCGATGCCCGCGACGCGTTTCGGAACGCAGCCCGATTGGGCACCCGACAGTTCGCTCCTGGCGTTCGTGATCTCGGCCGCCAACCGCGACCGCGGCGTCGAAGGCGGACAGATCGCGACGATCGAAATCCGTCCAGGGGACACGTGGGGCATGGTCCGCACGCTCGTAGGCCGCGGCATGCGCGGCGATACGAACATGTTCCCATCGTTCTCGTGGGACAGCCAGTGGATCGCGTACGCGCACTCGACAGGGAATGGCCAAAACGACATCACGACCGACCTGTGGCTCATGCAACGCGACGGCACCGCGCCGCGTGCGCTGACGCGCGCAAACACGATCGTGAACAGCGTTGCGGTCACGACGGCGACGATTCAAGACAACATGCCGACGTGGGCACCCTCGGGTGTTCCCGACGACTATGCTTGGGTCGCGTTCAGCTCCACGCGCGCGTACGGCGCGATTCTCGCGGCGGGCTCTGCGTTGGGCGAACGCGAACAACTCTGGGTCGCCGCGATCGATCTCACGCGGACGACTGCTGGCGCCGATCCGAGCGCGCCGGCGTTTCGGCTGCCGTTTCAAGACCTCGACGAAGACACGCATCGTCCGTTCTGGGCACAGGACCGCGTACGACCGGACCCCGATGCCGGCGTCGATGCGAGCATCGATGTTCCTGTTCCCGATGTGGTCGACGCAGGGCGAGCCGACGCCATGTGTGCTGCGCGGGGAGCCGACTGCACGCGCAACCCGTGTTGCGGCGCACTGATCTGCTGGGACGACGGAACCGGCGCGTTCACGTGTACGGACACGCCGATGTGAGCGGTGCGAGCTCACCCAACACTGAAAACCGAGTCGGCGTTTGATGTCGTTGCGCGCGCTGAGGTCTGGATTGGTGTGCGGAGCGCTTTGTGGGATTGGCTGTTCAGGAACGCGAGCCGGCGACGGCGGCACGGATGGCGGCGCTGAGGTCGCGCAGCCCGGCGGAAGGACGTACGACTACGTCGTTCGGACAATGACAATCGACGACAACGACTCGGTGGAAGTGGCGCACACCGGGTTCAACGTCGATGGGCTGTTCTCCGGTCCGATGGACGCGGACGGCTGCAACCACCCGGACTTCTTCTCTCTTCATGATCGAGATCAACACCGGCCCTCCGGTTGCGCGATGGGAGGCGCCGGCTGCGTCGGCGGCGTGGACAACCAGCTTCCGACGATCATCAATTCCCTTGAGGCGGCGGTGATGCGCACGGACCTTCGTCTGTTGCTCCGGCTGCAGATTCCCAGCATCGTCGTGCTGCTCATCCGCGTTGCGGACGTCAACGACATCTCGAATGACGCCTCCGTCCACGTGCGTATCTGGCGGGGCTACCCGGAGTTCGCAGATTGCAGCGCGGCATTCTCCGGCAACGCAGAGTACTCGGTGTCCAGTGCGTCGCTTCGGATGGGCGGCACAAACATCGACACGGACGCGACGTTCGGCTTCCCGGGTTCGATCGTTGATGGGCGGCTCATCGTGACGACTCGCACGGGTGTGTTTCGGCTGCCACTGCCCGAGATCATGGGCGTACAGATCAATCTCGATCTGAACCAAACGCAGGTGGGTCTATCGCTCTCGCCCGACGGCATGACGGGGACGAACGGCGACATCGGCGGCTGGCTTGCAGGCAACTCATTGCTCGCGGGAGTCTCGGGTGACTTCGTGAGCGCAGTCGCTGCGATGATCGCCCCGCTCGTCGATGTCCGGCTTCCCGGCATGAGCGTTTGCGTCGATCGAACCATGGGCACGCCGCGGTTCGGCGGCATCTCGATGGGAATCGGCATCTCGACCGTTCGCGCGAACATTCGACCGAACGCGGCCGCCTCACGCACTCGCGGCATGTGCGGAGCGAGCACGGATGGGGACGGCGGACCGGGCTGATGTCCCGTTGCGGTCTGGCACGTCGTACACGCCCTACGCCATCGACGGTCGCGCGCGCACGCGATACGCTGCGCAGGATGGGAGGGGAGTTTCCGCCGCGACTCGATCGCGCACTTCACGCGTGCCCGACGATTCTACTCGTCGTCGCCTGCGCGGTCGCCGCGTGCGGGCGTCCTGGCGTGGCCGCGAGCCGGCAATCACACTTTCGTCGATGCGAAACGACGTCGCCGCATCGCACACTGCCACGCTGAACTCGTGATGATCCACGGCAGACATCCGTCGGCCCGACTACAGACCCGCAACTTTGAAGTACACCTCGTCGAGCGGCAATTCGCACTCGAGCGACGCGAGGGTCACCGCGTCCCGCGCCGCGAAGTACCGCACGGTCCACGAGCCGTCGTCGTTGCGCACGCGATGCTCGACCGCTCGCTCGGTCTGCGACACCAGGACATACTCTCGCAGTGACGCGAGCCGACGGTAGTGATCGAACTTGCCACCTCGGTCCCAGTCGCTCGTGGAGTCGGAGAGCACTTCGACAATCACGATCGGATTCGTGATCGCATCCTTGTCGGCCGCGGAGCGCTGCACTTCTCCGCAGACGACGCCGACGTCGGGATACGTCGCCATCGACGTCGCGTCGACCTTCACGCGGGCGTCGGACGTGTAGACGACGCATGGGCGGGCATGAAGCGCGGCTCTCAGGTGCCCGATGACATTTGCCGCGATCTGGCTGTGCTCCAGCGTGCCACCCGCCATCGCGCAGATTTCACCGTCGACGAACTCGTGCCGGACCGGCGACTCGGATTCGAGCGCGAGGTACTCGGCGTACGTGTGTCGCGTGACGGGCTCGGTGGTCACGGGGACGAGTCTACTACGCTTGACCGCGCTCGGCGTGCGCGGTACCAACGATTCGTTCGCGGGCTTAGCTCAGTTGGTAGAGCGTCAGCTTCCCAAGCTGAATGTCGCCGGTTCGAATCCGGTAGCCCGCTCCGAGAATCCGAGATCCCGAGGTCACTCTTCGCGCCGCGCGCCCGCGCTTCAGCCGCGTCCCCCCCCCGGCCGCGGGCCCGCGCTGTGCTTCAAGGTCTCCGCGAGGCTGTGCAGCCGTCGCAGCACGAATTGCTCCGTCGGCGCGAGCGATTCGGCGCGTTCGTCCAACCAGGCGACGTAGGCTTTCAACGTCGGCGTGACGCCGAGCCCGAGCTGCCGTCCGAGCGTGTGCAGCTCATCGACGGTGTGGGTCAACAGGACGCGTTGGGCTGCGAAGTATGCGTCGAAGATCCAATCGAGCCACTCGGGCTTGCGCGTGTCGGCGGCGAGTCGCAGCGCATACCCCGTCGCATCGACGAGGCCCGGAAATTCGGACGCACCCGACTGCAGCGTTGCGAGGCGCTCGCGGAGATACCCACCCACGACGTGCTCGATGACGGCGGGATCTCCGCTCGAAAACGCAGAGTCGATGACCGAGACTGGCTGCAGGACTCCCGTGGCGATTTCACTCGACGGTCGGCGCAGCGTGGGACGTGACGGCGGCGGCACGAACGCTTCGGTCTCGACGGTCTTGCGCGCGTCACGTGGGACGAGCGGCTCGAGCACGGTGAACTGCCATTGGGCCTCGCCGATCGTGATGTGGTCACCGTCGTGCAGGACCGTGGGCTTCGAGATCCGGACGTGATTGACCTTCACGCCATTGCGACTTTGCAAGTCCGATATCTCGACCGTCTCGTCCGTGACCAGCAATCGCGCGTGTCGACGCGAGACGAGCGGATCGTCGACAAATACCAGGCAGTTCGATGCGCGGCCAGCGACGTGTTCGCCCGCCGGCAACTCGATCCGCCGACCATCCCGGTCCAGCGCGAACCGCTTCGTCATGCGCAATGTCCCATCGACGTATCAACCGGTGTCCGATGCCCCACGACACTGTCCAGCAGTGTAGCGCCCCTTCTGCCGTCGAGATAGCGCGATCGTCCGTCAGAAGCTTCGTTCGCAGAGAAACGGGTTCATCCAGCAGCAGTTCTGGTCGTCCCACCGGTGCGATCCATCGCTGCACACGAAGTTCATCACGGCGCAGTCCTGATCGGTCGCCACTCCGCCCCCGGGGCAGCCCGGGTACGGCCCGTAGCAACACGTGGCACTCGGCTCGCCGGGGCACCAATTGACGAAGCCGCTCGGCATCGACGACAGCCACGTCCACGAGCCCTCGGTCACGACGTCTGTGTACGCGATCCAAGGGTTGCCGCCACCGAGGCTCTGCAGAAACGTGTCCTCCGCCGAGTTGTTCACGACGGCAAGGTACCCGCCCCAGAGGCCGCAGATGTCGGTAGCCTGGTACCAGGTGAGCGGACCGTTGCAGCGCGCGTACAAGTGTCCGCCGTACACGCGCGGAGCGTCGCAGCCGGCAGGCGCAGCGATGCATCGTCCATTCCAGCACGCGGCCGTCCCGCAGGACACACCGCAGCCGCCACAGTGGTTCGTGTCGGTCAGCACGTCGACGCACTGCGAACCGCAAGCAGTGAGTCCGGTTGGACACACGCAGGCACCCGCCGAACAGGACTGACCCGCAGCGCACGCGCGGCCGCACGCGCCGCAGTTCGCCGACGAGGTTTGCACATTGACGCACGCGCCAGCGCACACGACCTGCGGGGCACTGCACACGGTTTGACATGCCGAACCCGTGCATCGCGTCCCGGTCGCGCACGCGTTCCCGCATGCGCCGCAGTTCGTGTTGGACGTACGCAGGTCCAGACATACGCCCGAGCACTCGGCGAGTGGTGGACTGCATCGCGCGCGACACGCGCCGGACACACAGTCTTCCGCGGTGCTGCAGGCCGTCCCGCACGTGCCGCAGTTTCGCACGTCGGTCGATACGTCGACGCAGTTCGTGCCGCACACGCGACGCGGCGCGGGGCAGTCGGGCGCGCAGACACCCCCAACGCAGTGGTTCGGCGACGTGCACGCGCTGCCGCAGCGACCGCAGTGGGCGTCGTCCGTCCGCGTGTCGACACAGTCTGCGCCGCAGCGCATTCGTCCCGTCGAGCAGTCCGACAGACCTACGCATGCTCCGCGGTCACACGTTTGTCCGCTTTCCTCGCAGTAGGCGGCGAGCGTGCAGGGCGCCCGCATGCGGCAGCGTGTGTCCGCGCCGAGGCACGCGGCCGACAGGAATATCCGATGCGTGGTCATACTGCCGCGAACGAATTGCCCGCGCACGATCCGCCGCAACGTCGCGGGCGGCGTCGATTCCACGACGATCTGTACGGAAAACGTGACGGGCCCGTCGCTCGAGTCGCTCGACGCGGGCACGATCCCGAGCGAGGCGGGAAACGCGATGAAGCCGACGTCACCCTCGCGGCCGGGCGCCCAGCGCCACTCGCGATCCGGCTGCGCGGTGTCGGCGATGGCGGCCGTGCCCGCGCGGACGATCAGTTGAAGACGCAGCGGACTGGTGCGCAGGTCGGTGTCGACGACGACGAGCAACTGGGTCGGGGGGTACGAGCAAGCCGCATCGCCCGCGACGGCCATCGCGAGCGCCGCTGCCAGGCCGAGTACCGATCGTCCGCGTCGTTCGCGCACTTCGCCCCCGCAACGCATGGGTGCAGGTTACACCCGGGCGCGGGCGGGGCGAAGAGAGTGCCGCATGAACGGGCGAAGTCGCGCGAAACCGCGCGATCGGCATGCGATGATTCGACACGCGATGTCCATGCACGGCACCAATGCGCGCGTCCTCGCGGCGACTGCTGCACTCGTCCTCGTGCTTGCCGCGCCGCGCGCGTTCGCGGACGTTCCCGCGACTCTTACTGCAATTGTGTGGGTTTCGTCGACGACCGATCGCGCCCTGCTCAGCCGCGTTCAGGGTCAAACCGCTGACCTCGACGTGACGTTGTCCGTCGCCGACGACACGCTCCCCGATGACCTGGCGGCACAGTTGTCCGCCGCGACACGCCTTGCACGCGAACGCGGCGCGCGCGTCGCAGTCTGGTTCACGCTCGATCGACTCGCCGACCCATCGAATCTCCTGGTGCACGTCGCCGACGTCAGCAGCGGCCGCGTGTTCGTGCGTGCGATCGCTGCGGCGCATGGCGATGGCGCGAATACCGGTGCAGACGTCCCCGCCGTCCCATCCGCGACGCTCGAAGCGGCGGCCCTCGTCGTTCGCGGTGCGTTGCGCGCGCTTGCGCAGGGAGGAACGATCGGGATTGCGGCGCCGAATTCGACATCGCCGTCGTCAGTGCTGTCACGCGGTCCGAGCGCGCCATCGTGGCGCGTGAGTGCGTCGGTGGGATGGCAGACATCGATCGATGGGCTCGCTGCGTTCGGCCACCACGGACCCGCGGCGCGAATTTCTGGCGGCACGGGGTTGCTCGAAGTCGGTGCCTCGTTCGGCTCGGCACTGCCCGTCACGCGAGTCGACGCGTGGACGTCGGTGCAACTGACGCGCCTCGGATTCGACGTGTGGGTTGGAGCGGCGTGGACGGTCGAACGACAGTTTCGTTTCGGCGCGCACGTCGGGGTCGGCGCGGTGCTGTATTTCCGCGCGACCGCGGCCATCGATCCGCGCGCGACGCCGACGCCACCGCGCGTTCTTCCGTCGATCCTCGTGTCGCCCGAGGTCTCCGCGGCGTGGTTTCCGACGGCGCTTCGTGGCCGACTGGGGGTCAGTCTGACGCTTGGAGCCGATGTCGTACCTTCTGCGCCGGCGCTGGGGTACGACGACGGTTCGGGTTTCCAGCGGTTCCAGACTCTGTGGCCGGTGCAGCCTCGAATCGGCCTGGCGTTGAGCCTGGCGACGGAGTGACGCCAACGTGCGTGACCCGAACCCGACTCTGGCGGACTCTATTGATTCGATGCTCGCCGTGCTCACGACGAACCGGGACGCCGGCACGAGCCCCCCTGCGGTGTCCGAGTCCGCGGACGTCCCCGCTGCGTGCCACGGCGATCGCGCCGCGATTCGCGCCGTGCTCACACGGTTGCTCCCGCGCGTTCGCAATCTCGTGCGTTACCTCGTGCGCGGCGATCAAGACGCCGACGACATCGCGCAGGACGCGCTGGTCGCGCTGCTCCACGGCCTGCCGACGTACCGAGCCGAGGGCACGATCGAGAGCTGGGCCGATCGCGTGACGGCCCGCGCAACCTTTCGAGCCCTTGCGGCGCGCCGTCGCGATCGGGCACGCAGCGACGTGGACGCGATGGGCGAACTCATCGTGCTCTCGTCCGTACCGACGCAGCCCGACGAATACGCGGCGCGCCGAAGATCCGTGCGGCATCTCGACGAGCTTCCCGACGAGCAACGCCACGCGCTGGTGCTGCACCACGTTCTGGGAATGAGCGTGCCCGAGATCGCGGTGGAAACGCGCGCACCGGAAGAGACCGTGCGCAGTCGCCTGCGTCTTGCACGCGCACGCTTTCGAGAACTGGCCGACGGCGAGCCGTCTGCTGCGCCGAGGAGTCGACGATGATCGACGATCCAGATTCCCGCGACGCGGCGATTGGGCGCGCGCTTCAACTCGACGATCGACCCGGTCCCGCGAGGCGACTGTCGGGCGAGCGTGTCGCCGCGATGGTGGGCGCTGCGATGGCGCAAGCCGAACTGCGACCGATCGCAGCGCGGCGTCGCTGGCGCGTGGGGCTGTTGGCGGCTGCCCTGCTCGTGCTCGCCAGCACGGCCGCGGCCGCGGTGTGGTCGCGGGTCATGTCGTCGCGTGCGGTGCATCGCAATGCGTCCCGTGCGGCCGCTGTGCGCTCGTCAACGCCCGCCGCAATTTCCGCGCGAGCGACCCACCGTGGCGTGGCCGCAGCGCCGATGATCGCTTCGGCCGTGCGCCCAGATCCAACCGCTCCGATGGCGGCAGTCGTCGCGCCGGCTCCCCCGGCGAGTACAACCGATTCGCAGGAGCCACCGTTGGCCGAGTCGACTCTGCGCGCACCGAACGGATCGCGAGGTGGACGGGCGCCTGACGATCTGTTGCGCGTCGCGAACGACCTGCGTCGCGAGCGGCGCTGGGTCGACGCCGCGCGGGCGTATCAACGAGTGCGAACGACGTACCCTGGAACCGATGCCGCATACGCAGCCACGATCGCGGGCGCTTCGCTCCGCCTCGAGCACCTGGCAGACGCCAACAGTGCCCTGCGAGACTTCCGCTCGAGCCTCCGCGCCCAACCCGCCGGTCCGCTCGCGGAAGAAGCTCGGTATGGCGTCGCCGAGGCGTATCGCGCGCTCGGAGACGACGACGCGGAAGCCGAGTCGCTCCGCGCATTCGTCGCATCGCATCCTGACTCGCCGTTGAGCGACCGCGCTCGAGCGCGACTGCACGCGCTCGATGCCCCTGCGCAACGAGACCTACGCGACGGGCACAGCCGGTGATTGCGAGGGCACGATGACTCCACACCGAGTCTGCCAGTCCGTTGCGATCGCTGCGTTCGCTTGGGGCTGTCCCCGTCAGGACACCGTCGCGACGCTCGACGGCTCGGACGCAACGGTCGATGGCGTGGTCGTTGTGGACGGAACGCCAGGCTTGGACGCCGCGCCGAATGACGGGCCCATCGTCGTGCGCGAAGGCGGGGTGGAGGTGATCGAGGGCGACGCAAGCCGTGTGTGTCACATCACGTCGTGTGCGGGTCACGTCCTCGAATGCGGCGACTGTCGCGACAACGACGGCGACGAACACGTCGACGACCGCGATCCCGAGTGTCTCGGTCCCTGCGACAATACCGAGGGCGCTGTCCTACTCACCGGTGTCGGTGGCGAGACGGGCGGCCCGTGCCGTGGTGACTGCTACTTCGATTTCGGGAACGGCCCCGGGTTCGATCAGTGCTTGTGGGACCATCGTTGCGATCCGTTGGAAGTCCCGCCGGCGTACCCGCCGGAGGGCATGAGTTGCGCGTACGAGATGAGCCGTGTCGGCACTCGAGATTGTCCCGTGCCTCAGACGCAGATCTGTCGCGATCGATGCCTACCGCTGACCCCGAATGGCTGTGACTGTTTCGGCTGTTGCACGTTTCCCGGCCTTGCGGGGCGCGGTCCCGGCGGCGGACCCGGGTACATCTGGCTCGGGTCGAGAGACGCCGCCCGTGTCGGTACTTGCACGCTCGATCGCGTCACAGACCCCCTCCAGTGCCAGTCGTGCACACCGGTGCCGAGCTGCCTGAATTCCTGCGAGCCCTGCGAGATTTGCCTCGGCCGCCCGCTGCCGGATCCGAGCTGCACGATGTCGTTCCCCGACTCCGGCAGCTCGTCGCGTTGCGCACCGACCGTGCAGCGCTGTGGATTGTCAGGCGACGCGGACTGTCCGCTCGGTTCATACTGCATTACGGGTTGCTGCCAGGTGGCACCCAGTTGATCGATTGTCGTTGCGCACCAGAGTGCCGATGTTTCTCGAGAGGATCCCCGATATGACAACTACCCTGCGTTCGATCTGGATTGGCGTCTTCCTCGTGCTGTGCGCCTGCGGCGGAGGCACCAATGTCAGCAACGTCGAAAACGCTCGGCGCGCGTATCTCGGCATGGATCGATCGATCGACAAGGCCATCGATCTCGCGATGCAGGGCTACAACATGGCGACCGCTGCGAACATCCCGGACGTTCAGACCACAGGCGATGTGTCCGGCACTCTCGGAGTGGCAGGTCAGGTCTCGCGTGGCACGGGGGCATCCGCGAACAGCGAGATGCGGCTGTCCACCACCTACACGATGTATTCGGACGCCGTGACATTCGAGGACGGCGGCATGCTCCGTATCCGGTACGACGGGGCGCAGCTCACGACGCGCGACCTCAATCTCAGCCTCCGCGGGATTCCCACGGGTACGTTCACCGGAACACTCGCGCGGACACTCACGATGTCGGGAGATCTCACGGGCGACGTCACGTTGCAGTTGGCCTTCGTGGGACAACTGCAAGCGACCACTTCGGGCGGAATCCAGCGAGCGCCGGGCACGACGCACATCACGGGGACCGCGATGTCGCCATTCGGAACGTTCAATGTCGATGTGATGCGGTAGCGATCGAGGCGCTGACGCGCTGGCGATCCCCGCGCCGCCGCGCCGCAGTTACGGCGGGCATGCGCTGGTCAGGTAGGCCCAGTTCGTTCCGCTGCACGCGCCACCGGCCGTGCTGCCGGACGCGCCGCCCGACTGGCACGTTCCGCTCGCGATGCAGAATCCGCAGCCCGATCGCGCCGCACACGACGCGCACGTCGTGCTCGAGTTGCACGGATCCGCCGCGCACGATGACACCGTGTAGTTCCACGCGGCGCCGGTACAAGCGGCGCCCATCGTGCTGCCCCCGGAGGTTCCGGTTTGGCAGACGCGGGTCGTGTTGCAGTAGCCGCAGTTTGCCCGTGCAGCGCACGACGAGCACGTGTTGCTTCCGGAGCGGCAAGGATCCGCCGGGCACGACGAGACGGTGTAGTCCCACAGCGCACCCGAGCACGTCGCGCCGACGGTCGACGTCGTCGCCGTCCCGCTCTGGCACCTGCCTGAGGCAGAGCACCAACCGCAGCCGCCGCGTGGCGTACAGAGCGCACACGTCGTGCTCGATCCGCAGGGGTCCGACGCGCATTGCGTCGTGGTCCAGAACCAGTTCGCACCGGTGCAAGTGCCACCGAGCGTCTGACCGGTCGAGTTGCCACTTCGACAAGTGCCCGTGCTCGAGCACCAGCCGCAGCCGCCGCGTGCAGAGCACGTTCCGCACGACGTGCTCGACGCACAGGGATCCGTACCGCACGCGCTCGTCGTCCAGAACCACTGCGCGCCCGAACACGTCGGTCCCACAGTCGAACCTGTGGACATCCCGCTCTGGCAGCGACCGGTCGCCGTGCACCAGCCGCAGTTGGTCCGCGCGGCGCAGGTACCGCAATCGGTTGCGGAGTTGCACGGATCGGCCGCGCAAACCGTCGTCGTGTAAAACCAGTTCGAGCCCATGCACGCGGCGCCCATCGTCGATCCCGTGCCCGTTCCGGTCTGGCAGCGACCCGTTGCCGAGCACCAACCGCACGTCCCTCGCGTTGCACACGCGACGCAGTCCGACGATGTCGCGCATGGATCCGCCGTCGCAGCGCAGGTTCCGGCCGTGCAGGCCTGCCCCGATGGGCAGACGCGTCCGCACGATCCGCAGTTTGCGGTGTCGCTCGCGGTGTTCACGCAGGTCATCGCTGCGCCCGCGCCGCACACGGTCAACGGCGCCGTGCAAACAAGGCGACACGCGCCGGCCATGCAGACCTGAGCGCCTGGACACACCGTGCCGCATGCGCCGCAGTTGGCGCGATCCGTCTGAACGTCGGTGCACGACGCGCCACACATGCGCATCGGGGCGGCACACGTGCTCGCGCACGTTCCGCCGGAGCAGCGCGTTCCCGACGCGCAGACCATCGCGCACGCGCCGCAGTTGTTGTTGTCCGTCTGCAGGTCGACGCATGCTGCCCCACACATCCGCATGGGCGCCGCACACGTGGCCGAGCAAGTCCCGGTCGAACACACTTGGCCGCCGGTGCACGCCGTGCCACAGGCGCCACAGTTCGCATTGTCGGTCTGGGTGTTTACGCAGCTCGCGCCGCACATCGTCATGGGTGCGGTGCACGTCGCGGTGCACACGCCGGCCATGCACACCTGCGTCGCGGTGCACATCCGGCCGCAGGCGCCGCAGTTGCTCGGGTCGGACTGCGTGTTGACGCAGCTCGTTCCACAGAGCGTCTCGCCGGTGCCGCACACGAGGCCCGTGTCTCCGGGTGCGACCATGTCCATCGGTGTGGGCGTGTCCATCAGCCCGTCGTCCATTGGATTCGGCGTGTCGGTCCCGACGTTGTCTCCGCCGACGACATCCTGTCGTGCGACGTCCACTCGCCCGTTGTCGTCGGGCACCGCGGGGTTCCCACACGCTGCCAGCAGCGCCGCGCACGCGATTGCACTCGCGCGCCACATCGTTCGCCCCGTCCAATTCGATCCCGACATTTTCATGGCTCCCTTGTCGCCGGGCCCGGGTCGCGCGCTCTCGATGCGCTCGGCCCGAATGCCCCGCTCCTCATGTCCCGGGCGCACGTTTGCTCCATTTTTCAAAAATTCTCAACTCCCCGGGCATTCCGCCCGACGTGCGGCGTCGGGGCCGTCGCCACTCGGGAACTTGCGCGATGTCACTTGCGCGAACGGTTTAGTAGACGTCCCGCAGATATCGTCCAGCCGCCGCGAGGCGCTCGACCGCGGCGCGGGCGTCGTCTGCGCTCAGGGCCCCTTCGCGGACGTGCACCTCGATCAGCGCGGCGTGGACGTCGCGCGCCATGTGCGCCGCGTCGCCGCAGACGTAGACATGGGCTCCGTCGCGCAGCCACTCGAACAACTCGGATGCGTGCTCCAACATGCAGTGCTGGACGTAGCGCTTCTCCGCCTGTTCGCGAGACCAAGCCAGATCGAGGCGTGCGAGCGTCCCGGCTGCGACCATCCCCTCGAGTTCTTCGCGGTAGAGAAAATCGTGCTCGGCCGTGCGGTGCCCGAAAAAGAGCCACGTTCGCCCCGTGGCCCCCGTCGCCGCGCGATCTTGCAGAAACGCGCGAAACGGAGCGACGCCGGTGCCGGGTCCGATCATCACGATCGGCGCCGCGGAATCCCGCGGGAGCCGAAACGCGTGGTTGGGCTGCAGGAAGATCGGGACGTGTTCGCCCACCCGAACGCGCTGCGCGAGAAAGCTCGACGCGACGCCGACACGCTCGCGGCCCAGGTGCGTGTAGCGCAGCGTCTTGACCGTGAGCGCAAGCCGGTCGGGCGAAAACTTCGGGCTCGACGCGACGGAGTACAGCCGCGGTCGCAGCGGACGAAGCGCATCGGTGAGCTCCTGGGCGGTCACTTGGACCCCGCGATGCTCGCGCAACGCGTCGACGACGTGCCGACGGTTGACCCAGGCGTCCTGCGAAGCCGGGTCTGCGTCTCGCACCGCGCGCGCCGGGCCCTCGCCGCGAGCGAGCAGCGCGAGAAGTTCCCGGCCGATGCGTTGCAGACACGCGTGAGCGACGAGGTGCGTGCGGAGCGATGTCGAACGCCCTTGGGCGTCGGTGACTTCCGCGTCTCCTGCGAGCGCGAGATTTCCAAGAACCTCGTCGACCTCTGCGGGATCGTTCGACGCGACGATGCCCACGGAATCGCCCGGAGACCACGGCATGCCGGAGCCTGCGGTCGACAGTTCGTAGTGCCGTGTCTCGCCGTCTTCGCGCGTGCCACCGAGCCATCGCGCGTCCAGCAACTGCGCGAGAAACGGGCGATCGCGTGAGTGCGCCGAATCTGTCGCAGCTGCGGGCGCAGGTGCGAGTGGCGGCGGAATCAGGCTCGCGTGGTTCGGCGCAGCGAACTCGGCGGCGTGCTCGCAGACGTAGGCGACGGCCGCGTCGGCAAATCGTTCGAACGGTTTCTCGAAATCGACGTCGCAGTCGACTCGCGCGAACACGCGTTGGCCGCCAAGTCGCTCGAAGTGCGTGTCGAAGTCTTTGCCGCAGCCGCAGAACCGGTCGTAGGTCGTGTCGCCAAGTGCGCAAACCGCGAAGCGAACGCTGTCCATGCGCGGTGCGTCCACGCGCTTGACGAAATGCATGAACGTCTCGGCGTTGCTCGGTGGATCGCCGTTTCCGTACGTGCTGGTCACGACGAATACGAGCGGCTCGCCCGCGAGAAGTGCCGGGTCGTACTCGTGCATCGGCGTCGCCTCGGCGGCGCGGCCGTCGGACTTCAGTCGCTTGGCGAGACGGCGTGCGCAGTCCTCGGCGTTGCCGGTTTCGGAGCCGAATAGCACTCGAATCGGGCGGGCCATCGTGGGGAAGATCGCGAGGACGAACGGTGTAGAGGGAAGGGCGCAAACGAGCAAGGGGTTGCCGTCGCCCCTGCGCGCGCAGTCTCGGCCGCAAGTGCGCACTTGCGCCCGCGCCGCGATCGACGCTTACTCGGTCGGGTGATCAGGCGTTCGCCACTGGCTATCGCGCTCTGCGTGGCGACCCTGCTCGCGGTTCGCGACGCTGCGGCGCTCGAGATCGTTCGCACGTCGCGCCATGGATACATCGTAGCCGACGAGCCCGGCGCGGCGTTCCAGTATGGCGATGCGCTCGACCTGCGCATGAACGAGGGATTCTTCTTTCTCGAAGACATCTCCGCGCTCATCGCGCACCTTCCGGGGACCGAGCGGCCCGAATTCATCGCCGTGATGCAGGAACCGCAGGACCGCGCGACGGTCGCCATCTACATTTCCATTCGCAACGAGTTGCGCGGCCTGGGCTTGCGCGATCCGCTGCTCGGCTCGGAAACGTGGGACCACAATTTCCGGCTGAGCACGGCGTATCCGCTCACGGGGATGGTGTTTCTGAACACGCTCGATTTCTTTCTCACGGATGGCCTGCGTGGCTTCGGTCGATACATCGTCTGCACCCAGGAATTCGGGCACCGGTATCTTGCGAACCTCCGCGCGCCGCCATTGCCCAGCGGCGTCGAGCCCGACGCCGGCGCGGGGGATGCTGGGGATCCCGATGCGAGCGCCGATGGCGGTCGGCTTCCCCTTGCAGCCGACGCGCTTCTCGGGCGCGATCGCTCGCATTGGAGTTATTTCTTGAACACGGGCGGGTCGCCGATGGAGGGCAACCGCTGGGAGGAAACCGCGCCGGGAGAATTTCACACGCGGCCGGTCTCGTTTCGCTTCTCGCCGTTGGACCTGTACGCGATGGGCGTTGCGCTGCCCGAGGACGTTCCTCCGTTCTTCCTGATTGCCGAACCCGACGTCGGCACGCAGCGCGACATGGGCGGCGGCCCGATCACACGCGGCACGTCGCCCGAGTACTACGGACGCGACATCACCGCGCACGGGCGACGCGTGACCTACAGCATCGACGACGTCATCCGTGCGAACGGACCACGCGATCCGCCGGCACGGCGCGTTGTGCCCGGTGGGCCGCCCGTGGATTCGCACGTCGCGTGGGTGTTGCTCGCAGCGCGCGAGCGGGTGAACGACGCACTGGCCGCGCGGTTTGATCAAGCGGTGGAATGGTGCTCGGGTGGATTCGAGGAATCGACGGGCGGGCGGATGCGGTTGGTAGAATCGCTCGTCACGGTGGCATCGGACGGCGGCGCTGCGGACGCTGCGGCGAGTGACGGCGGCGACGACGGGACTGCCGATGCGGCGACCGCAGTGGACGCGATGGACATCGCGCGACTCGTGGACGTCGCGGACGAGGATGGCGCGCGGGCTCGGCTCGTTGCGTCGGGCGGGGCGGGATGTGGACCGTGTCGAATCGAGCGGCGCAGGCACACCACGCCCGTGGGCCGCGCGACGCTCGCGGTGTTGTGCGTCGGGCTCGCGATGCGGCGCGGGATGCGTCGAGGCACGCGCGGATGACGGACGCGCTGAGGTTCCCGAAGAACTTCGTGTGGGGCGTGGCGACGTCGGCACACCAGTTCGAGGGAGGCCTGGACGACAACAACTGGGGCGCGTGGGAGCGGCGCGGAAGGATTCACTCGGGCGAGCGGAGCGGTCTTGCGTGCGATTGGTGGCGCAACGCAGAACGCGATTTCGATCTTGCCCGCGAGATGGGGCTGAATGCGCTGCGGCTGAGCGTCGAGTGGAGTCGCGTCGAGCCGCGCGAGAACGAGTGGAACGACGCGGCGCTCGCCCGCTACCGCGAGATGCTCGAGGGGCTCGTCGCGCGTGGGATCACGCCGTGGGTGTGCCTGCACCATTTTACGAACCCCGCGTGGTTCGAGTTGCGCGGCGGGTTCGAAGATCCCGCGTCGCCCGTGCTGTTCGAACGGTTCGCGCGGCGCGTCGTCGATGCACTTGGAGACATCTGCCGTTTCTGGGTGACGCTCAACGAGCCGAACGTCTACGCCGTCATGGGGTACCAACTCGGCGAATTCCCGCCTGGACGGCGCGGCGACACGCGCGCCTTCGTTCGTGTCACACGCAACCTCGTGCGCGCGCACGCGCATGCCTACCGTGCGCTGCATGCGGCGCGCAGCGGCCTCGTCGTCGGGTTCACCCAGAACTTCTTCTTGTTCGAACCGTTTGTCGCACGCTCGCCCCTCGACCGGATCGTCTCGCACATTCCCGACGTCGCGTTCAATCAGGCGTTCGTGCACGCGTTGCAAACGGGGCAGCTGCCGTTTCCGTTCTCCGCGCTCGCAAAACCGTTGCGTGACGTTCAGGGCACCTACGACTTTGCCGGGTACAATTACTATGGGCGATTTCGCGTGACGTTCGACGCGAAGAATCCGAGCGAGTTCTTCTCGCGGCGGTTCGTGCCGGAGGACGCGCCGCAGGGCGACACGGGACACCACTCGCCGTACGCGGAGTGCTATCCGCATGGAATTGCGATCTTCGCACGGCGCATCGCGGCGATGGGCAAGCCGATATACATCCTCGAGAACGGCGTGCCCGACGCAAGGGATCGCTTGCGACCGTGGCTCATCGCGCACGCGGCGCGGGAGATGTTCGATTTGATCGCCGCGGGCGTGGACCTTCGCGGGTACTTTCACTGGAGCCTCGTCGACAACTTCGAATGGACCGAAGGGTGGCAGCTGCGCTTCGGGCTGATCGCGATGGACGAACGCACGCAGCAGCGAACGCTGCGCAACAGTGGGCGGCTGTACGGTGCGATCGCGCGGAAGAACGCGTTGGAGCGTGCCGATGTCGAAACGTGGGCGCCGTCTGCGGTCGCCGAAGTGTTCCCGGTTCCGACGTAGGGACTCGAACCCCAATAAGAGGAACCAAAATCCTCTGTCCTGCCATTAGACGACGTCGGAGAAAGCGGCGGGGAAGCTACCCGGGGACGGCGCCCGGGGCAACTGGGATGCGTGTCGAGCGGGCGCGAGGCACGAACGGCCGCCGGCATTGTCTAAAGTGCACCCGCGCACAGAGGAGAGGGTGTGACGCGTCCGGCGCGGACACGCCAATGCCGAGTGTCGTGATGGGGTTCACCGACGCGACGCAGTTCAGTGTGGGGCGTGCCCACGGGTGCGCTCGTCGGACGACGGTTTGAATGACCGCAGCCAGCTGGGCGACGGGAGCAGGACGAACCGCATAGTCCCCGTCCCCGTGGCCGGATTGACGGACGCCGTCGAGACTAGCATCGGCACGAGCCACAGTTGTGCCCGGCAGAGCACTGGTGTCGTGATGTGTTGGGGCGGCTCAACGATGGTTGGCGACGGTGGCGGAATCATGCGAACGACTCCGCGTGCGGTACTGGGGCTCACAGACGCAGTCGAGATCGAGGCGGGCGGTGGTCACACGTGCGCGCGCCGAGCCACAGGCGCAGTCGTGTGTTGGGGCTCGAACAGCGCCGGCCAACTCGGCGACGACGAGCGCGAGACGCCGCGTGAAAAGCGCATGGTTGCGGCCGGCAAACGCGATATTGCCGCAGGTCGCGTGCGCACGCTCGCCGAGGTCAAGAAGCGCCTGGGGGCGTAGGGTGCCCGGCGTCGTTCGGGCGTCCGTCGAGATCTCGCACAACGCCGAGCGCGATCTTCGGAAGCTGCCGGAACTCGTGCGAGCCCGCGTGATCGCCGCATTGGAGCGTTTCGCGGCGAGCGGCGTGGGCGACGTGAAGGTGCTTCGCGGTGGCGCGGGCGAGCGGCGGCGATCACGTATGCGGCGCGGGCGCTGCACAACGACGTCGTGTGGGACGTTCGCGTCCCGGGATGAAGCGGCTCGAGTTCCCGCTCGTCGCGGACGAAAACGTTCACTCCGACGTGATCGCGCTGCTGCGGTCGATGGGTCGCGACGTTCGATCGGTCCACGACCTTGGTCTCGCATCGAGCGACGACGCGACAATTCTCGAGCGCGCCCACGGCGAAGGACGCGTCGTTCTCACGCGTGATGGAGACGTCGGCCGGCTCGCCATCGCGTCAGGACATCCGTACGTCGGCATCGTTTTTCTGCGACCGGGGCACATCCGAGTGGAATTCACGATGGAGTCCTTGCGTGCCATTGCGTCGGAAGCGCGGGATGTCACACCGCCGTTCATCGTCGTGGCCGAGCACCGTGGCAACACAGTTCGGATTCGCGTCCGCGGTTCACCCGACGGCGGGGAGCGCGAAGCGGACTGAGCCCCGGCAGCGTCGATCAGCGCCGGGCAAGCGCCCGCTGCTGTCTTTGTGAGCGTCCGGTTGTTTCCCACCTGCGGATGACGGCCTCGACGTGCCGGGCTGGAACCGCACGAAGCTGCCGCGCGTCGCAAACGCGCCTCCTCGACCTATTTGACAACTCCAATGCCATTCGCCATGGTCAATGCCATGAAGCCACCCACCGTCACGATCGATTCGGCCGGACGCCTGGTGCTGCCGAAGGCGCTGCGGGACCGCTACCGCTTGCGGCCGGGGAGCCGCCTGGAGATCGGCGAGCGCGAGGACGGCGTCTTGCTCCGGCCGCTGACGCTTCGGGCTCCGCTCGCGAAGGAGGACGGCTGGTGGGTGCATCAGGGAACCGCGGACGCGCCACTCGAGGGCGCAGTCGACGATCATCGGCGCGAGCGAATCGCGTCGATTCGATGAAGTGTTTCGTCGACACGTCCGTGCTCGTGGCGTCGTTGGTGCGCGAACACGGGCATCACGCGCGCGCGATGCCGGTGATTCGCAGGATCGTGGGTGGGCAGGACCAGGGCATCGTCGCGGCGCATTCGCTCGCCGAGGTCTACGCGGTGCTCACGACGCTGCCAGTGTCGCCACGGATCGGCCCCGACACCGCGGAAAAGCTGATGCGGGACAATGTTCTCGCGAGTTTCGAAGTCGTCGCGCTCACGGCGCGCGAGTACGCGCAGTTCGTCACCAGCCTGGCGGATCGCATGGTGGTCGGGGGAAGCGTGTACGATGCGCTGATTCTGGCGGCCGCGCTGAAGTCGGCGGCCGACCGCGTGTACACCTTCAACGTGACGGACTTCGTCCGTCTTGCACCCGAGCTTCGCGATCGCATCGTCGCTCCTTGACGGACGCGCCGCCACGGGGCAACAGCGTCCGCGATCCGCGCCCGATGCAAAAGTTAAAAAGTTAAAAAGTTAAGTCCCGGATGAATCTGCTCCGGGGAGAGCACATCGATGCCGCTGCACGGAAAAGTGATCGTTGTTACCGGGGCCTCGCGCGGGATCGGGGCGACCATCGCGCGGGCGCTCGTAGGCGAGGGCGCGGTCGTGGTGGGCACGGCTCGAAGCGCAGCGCCACCGCCGGCGAAAATCGACACCACCGTCCCCGCACTTCACCTGGCGCCGCTCGACGTGACGGCCGAAGCCAGCGTTCGGGACTTCTTCGCGTGGACCGACACGGGCATCGGTCGCATCGACGCGCTCGTGAACAACGCCGGCGTCGGAGTCTGGAAGCCGCTGCACGAGACCACGTTGGACGAATGGAACGCCATCGTCGCGACGAATCTCACGGGCGTGTTCCTGTGCATGCGCGAAGTGATTCCACGCATGATCGCATGCGGTGGCGGCCGCATCGTGAACATCGGTTCCATCGCCGGGACGATCCCGATCGCCGAGAACGGTGCGTACGGCGCGTCGAAGTATGGTGTGCGCGGACTGACGGAGATCGTGAACGAGGAGTACAAACAACGTGGCGTGCGAGCGTCGCTAATCAGTCTGGGTGCGGTCGTGACGGAGATGTGGAGTGAGCGCGCGGGTTTCGATCGGCGCGACATGTTGACGCCCGATGACGTGGCCGCGACGGTGATCGACATCGTGAGCCGGCCGCTGCATGTGCGAGTCGACGAGGTCCGGCTCTATCCCGCGAAGGGCGTGCTGTGATGAACGAGTCGACCGTGCCGTCCGCGACGACCCCCCGCGTCTGCATCGTCACGGGAGCGGCGCGCGGCATCGGCGAGGCCACCGCGCGCCTGTTCGCGGCTCGAGGGCATCGTGTCGCAGTACTCGACAAGCTCGGCGACGCAGCGCGCAGCGTTGCGAGTGACATCGAGGGCGGCGGCGGGCGCGGGCTGGCGATTGCGTGCGACGTGTCACGCCGTGCCGACGTCGAAGCCGCCATCGAGCAGACAGAGCGCGATCTCGGCGCGATCGAGGTCGTCGTGAACAACGCGGGCGTCGGTGGGCCGTTTCATCGCGTCGACGAAGTGAGCGACGAAGAGTGGGACTGGATCATCGGAACGAATCTGAAGAGCGTGTTTCTCTTCGCGCGCAATGTGCTGCCGAAGATGCGCGCGCGTGGGTTCGGGCGCATCGTCAACGTCGCGTCGATCCAAGGTCTGCAAGGCTCCGTGCACTCGTCGACCTACGTCGCGAGCAAGCACGGGATGATCGGCTACACCAAGACGATCGCTGCCGAGTGGGGCGCGCACGGCATCACCTGCAACGCCGTGTGTCCCGGCTACGTCGACACCGCCATGGGCGTTCAGCCCGACAAAGTGCAGGACTACCTCGCGCGCGTTCTCGCAAAGAGCCCCGTGCCTCGCGTCGCACAACCCGACGAAGTCGCCTCGCTCATCGCCTACCTATCCGGCGACGACGCCGGATACATCAACGGCGCTTCGTTCGTCATCGACGGCGGCATCACCTCGCACATCGGAATCACGTAGCACCCAATCTTCCCCTCCCTGTCCCCCCTTTCCGTCTCCGTCACAACCGTCCGTCTCCGTCCGCCGTTTCCGTCGCCGTTTCCCTCACCGTCTCCGCTTCCGTCTCCGCCTCCGAACCATTGCCACCTTCCCGTCTTCCCGCCTTCCTGTGGATTCCCTCTCCCTCTCTCCCGCCGGCACCCATCACGCCGCGTATTTCGCCACCATCACCCACAGTGTGTACACCGCCGCCGCGAACGACGGCCCGCCCAACAACATCCACTGCCGCTGTGCCCGGTGATACGCCGCGGGCAGCGGTTCGTTGCTCGCGAGGCACGCGTCGACGATGCGTCGCATTCGCAGTTGCAACGCTGCGGCGGGCAACCAGAAGATCCCCGCGATCGTGTAGCCGACGATCCCGCGCAGGATCCACGGCGTCGTCCAGGGCAGGCGGTACAGGTACGCGAGCCAGAGACCGGTGACTGGCATCAGCACGCCGGACGGCACCGTGAAGAACCAATCGGCCCGAACGATCTCGCGATCGCACCACGCGATGACTCGCAGATCGCTCGATCGGTGCGCGCGCATCTTGTACCAGGCGCTGCCGAATCCGGTGCCGATGAACAACATCGCGCCAACGATGTGAACCCATTTGACGATCAGCGGGAGCATCAACGGCGTACCAACGGTCTCATCAACGAGGGCATCGACGCAGCACCACCAGAGTTCCAACGAGGATGGGCACGTTCTTCGTGAACGGGCCGAACGGATGTACCCACAGCAACGGCAGTTGCCACGATACCGCAAGTGGCAGCACGACCAGCGCCGCGATCTGCGCACCCAGCAGAATTCGCAACGGCCGTCCGCGCAGTGCGAGCGCCGCAAGTCCCGACAGCACTTGCGCGACGCCGATGGCGCGGAGCATTGCGGAGGGATGCCCGAACGAGAGGCCCGATCGCACGGCGATGGCCAGTTCAACCGGTTGCTGGAGCAAGATCTTCGGCCCGAGACCTTCCGTCAGCCAAATCGCCGCGACACCCGCGCGCAGAATCCACATCGCGCGCGGCGTCCAACCCTCGCGCTCGAGTCGGTGCGCGGCGACGATGCACGCGACGATCGGCACGTTCTTGGTCAACACACCGAACGGACTCGCGAGCAGCCAGGGCTCACTCATCGCCAAGAGCACCGTGAACGACGCGATCATGCCGACCTGGAGCCACGTGAGCCACGCCGTCGAGCGAGCGAACGCGACGCGCGCGGCAAGCGCGACTTCGAACGCGCACGTGGCGTACATCAGGATCCCGGGGAGGTGCATTCGCCGCAGCGAACTCACGCCCTCGCTCCGATACGCGGGATGCACGACCAGAACCCCCGTGGCGAGCCACACGAACGCGACGCCGTAGCGCAGCAGTCGCGCGTCGTCCGCGGCGGTGGCGTCGACCGTGGTGCCTCCGGTCACGCGCAGCGGCCCACCGAGCAGCGCAGCGGGGCGTTGCACACCGAACCGGGGCAACACGTCTGTCCCGAGGCACCGCAGGCCGTGCACCGGCCGACACTGCAGAACGCGCCCGCGGAGCACACCGAGCCCGGGCAACACGTCTGTCCCGAGAGGCCACACGCCGTGCACGATCCGACGCTGCAGAACGCCCCCGCACTGCACACCGACCCCGGACAACAAGTCTGTCCTGCGAGCCCACACGCCGTGCATCGCCCGACACTGCAGAACGCGCCCGCGGAGCACACCGACCCCGGACAACAAGTTTGCGACGCGAGACCGCAGGCCGTGCACCGTCCGACGCTGCAGAATGCCCCCGCGGAGCACACCGAGCCCGGGCAACACGTTTGTCCGGCGAGTCCACAGGCAGTGCACGAGCCCACGCTGCAAAACGCGCCGGCACTGCACACCGAGCCTGGGCAGCACGTCTGTCCTGCGAGACCGCACGCCGTGCATCGACCGACGCTGCAGAACGCGCCTGCGGTGCACACGGATCCCGAGCAGCACGTCTGTCCCGGGTTCCCGCACGTACTCATACTCACCGAGCACACACCGCCGCTGCATGCCAGTCCCGTATTGCACGTCGTGCCGCTGCAGCACGCTTGTCCGCTGGCCCCGCACGTTCCCATTCCGCCAACACACACGCCGCCCACCGAGCACGAGAGTCCTGCGTTGCACACTCGGCCCGTACAGCACACTTCTCCCGATGCGCCGCAGCCGCCGGACATCGTCGTGCACACCCCGCTGAGGCACATCAATCCCGCGTTGCACGCCGAGCCGCCGCAACAGGTCTGCCCCATGGCACCGCACGCCGCCATGCACGTTCCACCGGAGCACGTCAGTCCGGCATTGCATGCACTGCCGCCGCAACACGCTTGTCCCGCGGCACCACAGGGAGCGGCCGTCATGCAGGTGCCCGAAGTGCACGCCGTGCCGGCGACGCACGCGACGCCCATGCAACACGGTTGGCCGAGCATTCCACAAGTCATGGTCATCGACGTGCAACTTCCCATCGTGCACGAGAGTCCACCGAGGCACATCGCGCCCGGACAACAGGGTTGCGCGGGTCCGCCGCACGTCGTGCATCGCGCGAGGCTGCACGCGAGGCCCGCGCCGCACGAGCCGTCCATGCAACACGGTTGATCCATGCTCCCGCAACTTGGCGACGAACAGCCGCTGCTGCCGCACGTCAGTCCTGCGCTGCACCTGTCGCCTGTGCAGCAGGGTTGGCCCGATCCGCCACAACGAATGCACTGACTCGCGATGCACACGGCTGCCGGCACGCACGTACGCCCGCAGCACGGCTGTCCGGGATCTCCACACAGCCCCGCGTCGATTGATCCGTCCGGTCGTGTCGCGACATCCGCCGTGACATCAAGACGGAACGGAACATCGGCGCGCTCGGTCGCGTCCGTGCGTCCCGAGTCGGTCGGATTGACGACACTCGCAATGGCACAACCGCCGAGCGTGGCCCATGCAAACGCCGCTGCGAGCGCAAACCGCATCGCAGCAATCGCACCACCGTCCGCGCCGGCTGTCCAGCGCCCGTCGAGTCACGGACGATTCGTGAGCCGCGCACCGTGACCGGCGGCGATTTGACCGAGTCCCATCAGCGGTCCTCGCTGCGTGTATCCGCCCTCGACCGGCGCGTCGCGCAGGAACATCGGCGTGTCGAGATCGACGAAGTCCACGCCGCCGAGGCCACAAGCGATCGCCGCGGACGTGGACATCGCAATGTGCGTCTCGACGAGGCCTCCTACCATCAGCCCGATGCCCAGCGTCCGTGCGGCCGCAGCGATGTCCAGCACCCCGAGCACGCCGGACTTCATGATCTTCAGGTTCACCACCTGCGCTGCGCGCGCCGCCGCGTGTCGCACGACGTCGGCGACCGATGCGACACCCTCGTCCGCAGCGACGGGCACACCGGTGCGTTCGTGTACCTCGCACATCCCGCCGAGTGCGTCCGCGGGCAACGGCTGCTCGAACAGCGCCACCGTCGCGCCGGCCGCGCGCGCGATCTGAACCAGGTGCACGGCGTCGTCGACGGAGCCCAGTCCTCCGTTGGCGTCGAACACCAGTCGACAATGCGGCGCGGTTCGCGCGACCGCCTCAATGCGCGTGGCATCGTGTGTGAGCGAAGCGCCACCGACCTTGAGCTTCAGCGTGCGAAACCCCGCGTCCGCCAGGCGAATCGCGCTCGCTTCGGCCTCGTCGACGGTCCCGGTGGGAATCGTGCAGTCGGTCGCGAGTGCGTCGGTCGCTCCGCCGAAGAACTGCCACATGGGCATTCGATGCGCTTGCAACCACGCATCGAGCATGGCGGTTTCTACTGCGCATCGGGCGCTTGCGATGCGCGCGGCTTCGGGCGGCGTCAAGGAACCGATGCTTCGCCAACCCCCGAACGCCTGGCCCACAACCTCGTCGCGCGTTTGCGCGAGCGCAGCGTGGACGGCCTCCCGCGTCTCGCCGTTGAACGCGGGAAACGGCGCGGCCTCGCCGAGGCCGATGAACCCGCCCTCGATTTCGACCGTCACGAACGTGTTGCGCGCGACGTCGTGCGTTCCGCCGGCGATCCCGAACGGCATCAGCAGTTCGATGTCGGCATCGATCCAGTCGAATCGCACGACTCGGGAACGCTGGGTCACATCGATCCGGCTACCATGATATCTTCCGGCTCACCAGGAGCACCCGTCATGCCGCGACCCACGTTCGACGATTACATGCGCAGTTACGCCGAGGATCATCAGCATCCGCTCAATCGGCTCACACATCTCGTGGGGATTCCGCTCATCGTCGCTTCGTTGCCGGTCATTCCGCTGAACCCGCCCATCGGCCTCGGGATGTTCGCGACGGGGTGGGCGTTTCAATTCGCGGGTCACATGTTCGAGAAGAAGAAGCCGTCGTTCACGCGCGACTTTCGGTACCTCGCGATCGGACCCGTCTGGATCACCGTCGAGTGGGTGCATCTCCTGACGGGCGTGAAGCTCTACGAACCGCCCCACGTCACGGCCAACGCGAGCGCCGCGGTCTAGCGAGCCCGGGGGGCGCGCACGGGGTGCACGCCCTCACGCAGAACGTGCGCGGGGACGCAAGCGGCCCGCTCGTCGTCACCGCTCGCGAAGCCGATATTCGTGCGTCCTCCACGTGGCACGCTCCATGCGACCGGTGGTTCGCGCTACATCGCGCGTCGCGACTCTCTCTCGACCCCCGAGGCAACGAAATGGCCGCTCGCAAGAATTCCCGTTCGAAGTCCCGCGCTGCCGCTCCCGCCGCACGCTCCGCAGGCACGCGTTCCCGAAAACCCACCGCACGCTCCGTTCGACCCGTTCGCGCGTCCAACGCGAAGCCCCGTCCGACTCGGTTGACCATCGCGATGTTCATGACCGCGCACCCTCACACGATCGGCCGCGAGCAGATGCTCTCGACCGCGCACGACATGATGCGCGCGCACAACATCCGCCACCTTCCCGTGCTGCACGGTGGTCGGCTGGAAGGGATCGTCAGCGATCGCGATCTGCATCTCGTCGAGACGCTGCGAGACGTCGATCCCAAGACCGTACGAGTCGAAGAAGCCATGAGCACCGATCCGACGGTGCTGCCACCCGACGCGCCGCTGATGGACGCCGCGATCGAGATGTTGCGGCACAAACTCGGTTCCATCATCGTGGCCGACGAGGGTCGCGTGGTCGGCGTATTCACCACCATCGATGCACTGCGCGCGTTGATGACCGTACTGGGCGAGCGTGTGTCCAAGTCCAAAACCGGTTGAACGCTGCGACATATCGATGGAATCGTCGGACGTCCGTGCGTACACTCCGCGCCCATGTCGACCAACGAACTGCAGATCACGGATGTCGTCGTCGGTACGGGCGACGAAGCGACGAAGGGCCGCACCGTTTCGGTGCACTACACGGGCTGGCTGACGGACGGGAAGAAGTTCGACTCGAGCAAGGACGCCGGTAGGCCGTTTTCGTTCCAGCTCGGCGCAGGAGAAGTGATCGCCGGCTGGGATCAGGGTGTGGTGGGCATGCGCATCGGGGGCAAGCGCAAGCTCACGATCCCCGGCCACCTCGCGTACGGCAAAGACGGATTCCCGGGGGCGATCCCGCCGAACGCCACGTTGGTGTTCGAGGTCGAGCTCCTCGGCGTTCGCTGAGATGCGTCTGCCGACACCGACGCTGTACGCGCATCGTGGTGCGTCGCTCGAGTGTCCGGAGAACACGATTCCCGCGTTCGAGCGGGCACTGGAGATCGGCGCCGATGCGCTCGAACTCGACGTGCACGTCACGCGCGACGGTCAAGTGGTCGTGTCGCACGATCCATCGGGGCAGCGGATGTGCAACGTGTCGAGCGCCATCGAGCGTACGACCTGGCGCGAGATTGCCGGGTGGAATGCCGGCTGGAACTTCGTCGATGCCGCCGGCCAACACTCGTTTCGCGATCGGGGCGTCCAAGTGCCGCTCCTGCGCGAGGTTCTCGCGGCATTCCCAGGCACGCCGTTGAACATCGACGTCAAGGCCCGCGCTCCGGACGCGCCGCGGATCGTCGTCGAACTGTTCCGCCGCTCGAACGTCACGGACTGCGTGCGCCTCACGAGCTTTTCTTCTCGCACGATTCGCGAGCTGCGTCGGGAGGGGTGGGAGGGCGCCACGGGCCTCGCGCGCAATTCCGTGCTCTTCGCCGTTGCGGCGCCGGCGGCCCTTGCGCGACGCGTTCTCGGGACCGATCGCGCGGCGCAGATTCCGCATCGTCTCGGTGCGATCGACTTCGGTACGCGCGCGGTGATCTCGCGCTTGCATGCCGCCGGGCTGCGCGTCGACTACTGGACGGTGAACGAGCCCGAACTCGCGTTGCGACTGCTGCGAGCGGGCGCGGACGGGATCATGACGGACGACCCGGCCGCGATCGTCGATGCGGTCCGGGGCTTCGCCCGGGAGCGTGACTCAACGCACTGACGCACGAGACGCGAACGCTACCAGCGAAACCCGACAGCCTTCCCGAGGATGGCCATCCTCGGCGAGAGTTTTCCCGCGGCCTGCACGAAATGCGTCGCGAACCTTGGCGAGCAGACTTCGGCGTCCGTGAACTTGAGCGACGCGATGAAGTCCTTGCGCTTGATCTCGTCGATCAGCGGATGATCGGGATCGAATCCCTTCGGCGGTCGCTTGGCGGACTCACCGTGCGCCACCAGCCCGCGTGTCGCCGCGGCGGTCCACGCTTTCGGGTTCGTCGCGATGAACGTGCGAATCTTCGCGAGCGCAGCAGGCTCCGGACGCCAGATCCCGCCTGCGAGAAACGATTCACCGGGCTCGAGGTGAAGATAGAAGCCGGGGCCGTGGACGTCCTTCTCGGACGCTCGGTGCCGAAACTGCGCGCCTGCATGCGTCTTGTACGGCGACTTGTCGCGCGAGAATCGCGTGTCGCGATGGATGCGAAACAGCGACCCGCCGACGGGACGTGGGTCCGCGACGATTTCCGCGCTGATCTTGTGCAGCGGCGCAGCGATGTCCCGGATGAACGCCAAGAACGGATCGCGAAGGTCGCGCTCGAACCGAGGCTTGTTGGCGTTGAACCACTCGCGGTCGTTGTGCTGGGCGAGCTGGCGCAAGAACTGGAACAGCGCCGGCGTGAAGTGCGACGTCTTGGGGGGCATGGCGGGAGTGAGAGCGATCGTAGCGTTGCCGGTGGCGACGGTGAAGCACGAACGCAGGATGAAGCACGAACGCCGGAATGGGCCGATTCGTATCGATGGTATCCTCGTTCGATGTCGTCTCTGTGGGCGGTGACGGAATCCTCGTGGAGCGCGTCGCCAGCTTCATGGGCCCGGCCTGCGACGGCGGCGCTCGGTGATCCGATACGATTGCGTCACGAGATGTCGGACGACGAGGTTGGCCTCGCGCTGTGGACTTGGGCTTCGTACGGGCAGACTTCGATCGCTGCCGAACCGGCGGACGCAGCCGCAGCGATCATCCTCCGAGCGGACTTCATCGCTCCGGGCGGCCTGGCCGCCATCGGCGAAGGCACGGCCCGAATATTTCCGAGCTGTTGCTGCGGAATTGAGGAGTGGCGCGAATGGCAGTTGCTCCTCGAAGGCGGAGCAAGCCCGTGGTTGGGCCACAGTCCCTCGCCATGGGTCGAGTGCGTCGGCGCTGCGTATCGCGTGTGGTCCGACGGAGGCATGGGCGAGGAGCCCGCCGGGCCTCTCGTGCACGTCGACTTCTCGCGCGAAGAACTGCGCGCTGCACTCGAGGCGGCCGAGAGCGACGTGAGGGGGTTCCTCCGTCGCGTCGACGTGTGGGCCGGTCACCGCGCGCCCGACGAGCGGGATGCATTGGTCGTCGCTCTGACGCGCGGCTTGCGACTCGACCTCTGAAGCAGGCAGAGTGATTCCCAGCAGCACTGGTGCGCACGACATCCCTGGCGGCATGCTCGTCCGCAGACGACGCTCGGGCGACCTACGGCAAAATCTTGCGTCGCGCGATGGCTCTCGCGGTGGGCTTGCGCCCCTGGAGCGGCTTCTGTTCGCGATGGTGCTCTACGATCGTTCCGGGAACTGCGCCGAGGTCGAACAGGGCAATCTCGCGCTGGCCGCGTTCTCCGAATCGCAGCGGCATCACGGCAGCGCCGATCCCCGCGCCGACGTACACGGCACCTCCCGGTTCAGCGCCGCGCGTCCGCGTTCCGTACAGACCGTGAACGTACTTGTGCCCGGCGATCTTGCCGATCGCGAGTTCGTGCAATCGTGCGACGGTGATCTGCCCCGCGTGCGTGTGTCCTGAAAGCACGAGTTGCACACCCTTCGGCCACAGTCGGTCGGCCTCCTCGGCGATGTGCGACAGGCCCAGCGTGGGCAGATCGGTTCGTAGACCCTTGAGCGCGCGGTCACGATCGGCGTGTCCGGTGTACGCGTCGTCGAGGCCGACGATCTGCAACTTGTCGCCGCGAATCGTGACGACGGTGTTCACATTGTCGAGCACGAGCGCGCCAGCGCGACGCAGTGTGTCGCGAACCTCGCCGGCGCCCGCCCAGTGGTCGTGGTTGCCGAGAACCGCGAGCACGGGGGAGTGAATCCGCTTGATCGTCTCGTACAGCTCGTCGAGGAACTTGTGCCCGTGGCAGACGAAGTCCCCGGTGATCACGACGAGATCGGGTTTCGCTTCGTTCGTCAGTTGCGCCGCGGCGAACTGAACCTTCATCGGTGTGACCCGACCGACATGGATGTCCGTCAGGTGGGCGATTCGGATGTGCGAGATCTTTTCGGCGAACGCCTCGGGACCCGCGAAGCGACGCACTTGGATGCGGCCCACCGGCGCGTTGGCCGGCGGGATCTGCGACCGACGCGTCGGCGCGTTCTGCATCGCCTCGACGTAGTCTTGGAAACTGTCGAGCGTCGGTGGCGGCTTCGAGCGGGAGTTCGGTGACATTCGTGACGCTGCATCGTACGTGGAATGCGCGCCCACGGGAACCTGCTCACGCGGTAGGAAACCCACTCACGGTTTCGGGATGTGTAGCGTCTTGCTGATCATCGCGCTGCCGCTCGCCGCGAACACGAGCGAGAACGCGTGGAGCGTCCACGGCCCGAGGCTCCACGCGCCGCCGGGGAGGTTCGCGCCGATGCGGCCTGCGTGCGTGAGCCAGGCCATCACCGCGACGATGAGCAGGGTCGACGGGATCGGCGTTCCCTCGAAGTAGCGCACTTTGCCGGTGTCGTCGCTCAGCGACGCGGCGGTCGCGTTGTACCGCGCGAGTCGACTGATTCCGCACGCGACGAAGTACACGAGAATGACCGCATCCCACGTGCCGCGAAGCCCCAGTGCGAAACCGAGCACCGCGGGCGCGACGCCGAACGAGACGAGATCCGCGAGCGAGTCCAGTTCCTGTCCCAGGATCGACACACGCTTCTGCCATCGCGCGACGCGTCCGTCCGCGATGTCGCACGCGAGCGCGACGGGCAAGAGCGCAAACGCCGTCCAGAGCGGACGTCGGTCGTTCGAGACCAGGTACTGCATCACGCACAGAACCGACCCGAAGCCGGCGAATCCGTTCGCGAGTGTGATCAGGTCCGCGAGACGGAACTCGCGGATCATCGAAAAGTGCCGCGGCCGAGCCTTCGGCGCGGGCGATGGATCCGAGGCGTTCATGCGGGTCGGGGGCGGTCCATGACGATCGACGCAGCATGATACGGGCCACCGAGCGAGAATCGTAGGGGGACCTTCAGGGCCAGGCGAACACGCGCCCCTCGCCGAACCGGCGGACGCACGCACGGACGTACGCGAGTGCGCGCGCCCGGCGTCGGCCGTACGCGGCCAGTACGCGGTCGTTGACGAGCGGCGCAGGGGCCGCGGAGTCGCGTGCAAACTCTGCGCGGAGGGCTGCGATGTCGGTTCGGACGAGCGCGTCGACCACGCTTCGGCGGAATCGCTGCGCGTCGTGCAGACGCCACTCGCCGGTCGCGGGGTCGCTCATGATCGCGCTCCACCAGCCGCCGTTGTTGTCGCGGTACAAGACATCGCCGTGTTCGTCGGTGCGCAAGTTGCCCGCATTCCAACGGTCCTCGTTGCCTTGGAGGTAGTCGAACAGAAGCAGCGTCGAGATCTGTTCGGCTTGCTCGGTGTGCGCGCGAGGGATCCGTCCGTGCACGTCCAGCCACGCGTTCCACCGCGCGCGGCCGGCGTCGGTGTGCAAGTCCGTGTGCCCCAGCGTCGGGAGCCACAGGATCACCGCGCCCCAGACCTCGGCCGGATTCTCGCGCGACGGCATCAGTCCATCGCGCGCGGCGTGCCGACCGAAGATCTCCAATGCGACGCGCCGCGCCGTCGCGGGGGGCGAGCGATCCGCGACGCCGAGCGCGCGTGCGAGACGGTAGCCGGCGATGTCGTTGTGCCAGAGCGTCCGGAAGACGCGCGTTTCGGGCTTGAAAGCGGCCTCGATCCCGTCGCCGAGGTCGAGGTGGTACACCGCCGTCGTGCTGCTGAACCGATGCAGCATTCGCACGACCGGTCGATGCGCGAGCGCGTCGAGCCACACGGCGACGGATTGGCCGCGATACATCTCTGCGGGCGCGTCGGTCGATGGACTCCCGCTGGGCGCGGTGCTCGCGTCCGGCGTGGCAACGACCGGCGCGGCCGCGCGCGTGGCGACCAACGCAGTGATCGGCGGGGTCACCGACGCAATCGCGTTTCGCTGGGGACCCGCCTGGCCCTCGCGCGGGTGCGCTGCGCTGCGCGACTCCGTGACCTCGGGCGGTCGCGGGTCACACGACACCGCCACGCTCAGCGCGAGCGCGACCGCCACGCACCGTCGCATTCTCCGCCTCGCGCAACCAACTTCGCGCACGCCACACCGCCCGCAGTCCTCGATCCATACGCCCACCCGAGCGCAGCACCAAGAAACCGCCGAACCAGCCCAAGAAAACCTTCCCGTCTTCTCGTCTTCCTGTTCTCTGAACTCCCATCGCCGACCACGCCGCCAGCACACTACGCGCGTCGCTGCACGAGATCCTCACGCGCATCGTCCAGCGTGGCACACCCCGCGAGCGCCATCGCGCGGGTCAATTCATCGCGCAGGATCTCGAGCACACGCCGAACGCCCGGCTCACCGCCAACGGCAAGGCCCCACAGGACCGGCCGGCCCACGAGCACCGCGCGCGCACCGAGCGCAAGCGCCACGAGAACGTCGGTTCCCCAGCGCACACCGCCGTCCATCAACACGTCGCACCGGCCCTGCACGGCATCCACGACGCCCCGCAGTGCATCGATGGTCGCGGGCGATGCGCCCAACTGCCGACCGCCGTGGTTCGACACGATCACACCGGCAACGCCATGCTCGGCAGCGCGCGCGGCATCGTCGCCGCGAACGATGCCCTTGAGCACGATCGGCAGCTTGGTCAGGCCGCCAAGCCACTCGAGGTCGGCCCAGTTCAGCGATGCGTCGTGCCGTGACGCGACGTACTTCGCAAGCATCGAACCGTCGACGTGCGCGAGCCCTCGCGCGCCGACGAGGTTGGCCATCGTGAGTCCCGCGGGAAGTCCGAAGTGGTTGCGCTCGTCGCGCAGGCGTCGCCCGAGGACCGGCGTGTCGACGGTCAGAACGATCGCACCGTAGCCCGCGTGCTCGGCGCGTTGTGCGAGTTCGCGCGTGAACTCGCGGTCTTTGTGAACGTACAGCTGAAACCACCGCGGTCCGGCGCAGCTGGTCGCGACATCTTCCAGCGACGTCGTCGCGAGCGTCGAGGCCACGTAGACGGTTCCGAGCGACGCAGCCGCGCGGGCCGTTGCGATCTCGCCGTCGGGATGTGCAAGCCGGTGATACGCCGTCGGTGCGATGAGGACTGGAAACGGGACGCGCGTGCCCAACACCGTCGTCGACGTGTCGACGTTGGCGACGTCGACCAGCACGCGATACCAGATCTCCCACGCGCGGAACGCGCGCACGTTTCGCCGAAGCGTGCGCTCCGCATCCGCGCCCGAGCGAAAGTAGTCCCACGCCGTCCGCTCGACGCGCGCGCGCGCCGCACGCTCGAAGTCACGCAGGGTGACGAGCGACTCGAGCGACGGGATGTCGGCGGCGATGGACATGGTGACGCGCGGCGTTCGCGCAGCGGCGAGCACCGCGTGGGAAGTCAGCGCGATCCGTGGCTGGGCATCGCCCACGTACTGCCGGATTTCTTGAACGACGCGATGCGGGCTTGCAGCAGCTCGCGGTACAAGAGCAGTTCCTTGGGCATCGTCGACCCGATCGTCGCGAAGAACTCGCCGATCGACTCCACTTCGGTTTCCCACTCGGCCAGATCGATCGCCGTCGCTTCATCGACCTGCTCGGGCGCGATGTCGAGTCCGGAGAGATCGAGATCCCCCGCCTTGGGAACCCAGCCGAACGGAGTCTCCTGTCCGCCGACACGCAAGCGCGCACGTTCGACGATCCAGCGCAGCACACGCATGTTCTCGCCGAACCCCGGCCACAAGAAGTTGCCGCTCTTGTCCTTGCGGAACCAGTTCACCATGAAGAACTTCGGCGGGTACTGGATGTGTCCCTGCATCGCGAGCCAGTGCTGGAAGTACTCGCCCATGTTGTAGCCACAGAACGGCAACATCGCGAACGGGTCGCGGCGCACGACCCCGACCTTGCCCGTCGCGGCCGCCGTGGTTTCCGAGCCCAACGTTCCGCCGAAGAACACGCCGTGCACCCAGCTGAACGCTTGCAGCACCAGCGGGATCGTCGTCGCGCGCCGGCCACCGAAGATGATCGCCGAGATCGGCACGCCCTGCGCGTCGTCGGCGTACTTCGATAGCGCCGGGTTGTTCGTCATCGGTGCCGTGAAGCGCGAGTTCGGATGTGCGGCTTTCTCGGTTGAGCCGGCCTTCCACGGTCGACCCTGCCAGTCGGTCAGCTCGGCGGGTGTCGCGCCGTCCTTGCCTTCCCACCACACGTCGCGGTCGGGTGTCATCGCAACGTTGGTGAACAACGTGTCATGCGCGACGGTGTCCATCGCAATCTTGTTCGACTTGTTGCTCGTGCCGGGTGCCACGCCGAAGTAACCGTTCTCGGGATTGATCGCCCACAGGCGACCGTCTTCGCCCACCCGCATCCACGCGATGTCGTCGCCGACGGTCCAGATCTTCCAGCCCTTGAACCGCTTGGGCGGGATCATCATCGCGAAGTTGGTCTTGCCGCATGCGCTCGGAAACGCCGCGGCGACGTAGGTCATTTCGCCTTCGGGACTCTCGACGCCCAGGATGAGCATGTGCTCGGCGAGCCAGCGCTCCTTGCGACCGAGGTAGCTGCCGATGCGCAGCGCGAGGCACTTCTTGCCGAGCAGCGCGTTGCCGCCGTACCCGCTACCGAACGACCAGATCGTGTTGTCCTGCGGAAAGTGACAGATGTATCGCCGTTCGGGATTGCAATCGCCCACCGAGTGCAGTCCTCGGTTGAAATCGTCGCTGCCGCCCAGATGCTCGAGCGCACGCGTTCCCATGCGCGTCATGATCCCCATGTTCAGCGTCACGTACACGCTGTCGGTGACCTCGATGCCGACCTTGGCCATCGCAGATCCGAGCGGGCCCATCACGTACGGCACGACGTACATCGTCTTGCCCTTCATGCAGCCGTCGTACAGGCCGCGCAGCTTCGCGTACGCGTCGTCCGGCGCCATCCAGTTGTTCGTCGGCCCGGCTTCGTCTTTGGTCGGCGTGCAGATGAAGGTCAGGTGCTCGACGCGAGCGACGTCGTTCGGGTTCGAGCGATGCAGATAGCAGCCGGGACGCGTCGAATTGCTCAGCGGCAGCAGCACGCCGGCGGTCACGGCTTCCTCGGTCAGTCGCTTCGCTTCTTCCGCGGATCCATCGCACCAATACACGCGATCGGGTCGCGTCATCGCCGCGGCCTCTTCCACCCATTTCAACAGCGCAGCGTTTCGAGTCTGGGGACGGCCAGCAGTCGACGACGCAGTGGTTTCGGTGCTCATGGTGATTGGTGGATAGGACTCCCAAATCCACCGGCCGAGTCAAGGGCTCATGGCGTCAGAAACGCTGCCACCCGTACGATCCGTCTGCGAAAACCATGACGCACTGCACCGACGTTCCCGTCACGCGGGCGGGCGACAGACGGCGTCGGGGATCGTCCCCAGGTTGTTTCCCTCGAAACACTCGGTGCTCGATCCGTCGTCGTCGACTCGGATGTACACGGTGCGTGGGGTCATCATCGGTGGCATCGGCCAGTCGCACGACAGGGTGGTGCACTCGCCCGGATTGATCGCGCGGGGCGTCGCGACGCGGCAGATGACCGCACCGCCCATCGCGGGGTCCCCGTCGTAGAACCCGACGAAGCTCCCGTCGGGCAGCGGCGCCGTGCCGCGGTTGCACGCGCGCGCGGTGAGTCGTGCGGTCGAGCCCGTGCACTCGATGCCCGAACCCGCCGTCGTTGCGTCCGGAGTCGCGCCGCGCTCGGCCGAGCCCTGGACGTTCGTGCGAAAGTTGTTCAGCGTGCGATCGCGCCAATTGCGCGCAACCGCCGACGTCCGGGGGATCGTGGCAGTCTCCGTGACGTTGGTGACGTTGTACGCGTGTTGGTTCCACACCATGCGCGAGCGAACCCAGCGGTCGGCCACGTCGTTGTACACGCGGATTCCGCGCACGCCGACCGGCCGCGACGCGCGACACGTGTTGCCCGTTCCCGCGGTTCCGGCGGGCGGCGCTTCGCACACGTACGTGCACTCGCCCATCGGTGGACAACACTGGGTGTCCATCGTGCACCGGCAGAATCCCATGTTGCACGTGCCCGAGATGCAATCGGTCCCCACGCGACAACGAATCCCCGAAAACTGCGCGTCGGTCGATCGCGCCCCGACTCCGGGGCACGCGATGCCCGTCACGGGATTGCCGCAATTGAAATTGCTCCCGACGACGATCTCTGCGCGAAAGTCACCGTCGACGTCGGCGACCACGGGATTTTCGTACCAGGTGCACGACGAGTGGTGCTGCGAGAACAACACTTCGCCCGTGGACCCGTCGTACACACGCGCAAAGCACTCGTCCGCATACACGGCCTCGACGCGACCGTCGCCCTCGAAGTCGAACGACGTGCTGCCCGTCACGTTCGAACTCGCATCCTGCGACGCCGATGCCCAAAGAACGCCCGTGGTGCTCGCGGTACCGCATCGCCCGCCCGTGCGCCCCGGCATCGCGGCGCAGTCCGGGTCGTACACCGCGTAGCGACTCGCTCCCGCCGCGGCGATTTCGGGCAGTCCATCGCCGTCGAAGTCCGCGACGGTCGGAGCCCCGCCAGCGCCGCCGAGCGGAATCGCGATCGGACCGAACACGGTGCGCCCGTCGATCGTGTCGATGCGCACGTAGCCCAGCGCGACGACAGCGATCTCGGGAAGGTCGCCGTCCGTGATTCGCATCGACGTGTAGGCGCCGAAGTTCGCCACGGCGACGTGGCCCTCGCCGCAACCCGGGCCCGTGCAGCCGCTGCGGACGTAGTACGTCTCCATCACCCAATCATTGGTCATCGCGTTCCAGCGGTACACGCCGGAGCCGGTGACGAGTTCGACTTCGCCGTCTTCGTCGACGTCTTGCACGATCGAAAACAATCCGATCATCTGATGCCCGGCCTGCACGGCCGTCACGGATTGTCCGCCGATGAGCGCGCCGGTTCGCCCGTTGAACACTGTCCCGTGGCGGAACACTTCCGGATGCCCGTCGTTGTCGATGTCGGCAATGGTCGGTCCGGCCCAGCCGCCGCCCGACGGATTGAACGGCGTCGTGCCGTCGCGCGCGGTCGACCGCCACATCACTCGCCACATGCGCATCGCGAAATCGAAACGGAACGCGACGAGTCCGCCGCCGGCCTTGAACGCGACGATCTCCGCCGTGCCGTCGCCGTCGAGATCGCCGATCGCGACCGGAGACGAGTGCGAGACCAACTGCTCGCTGAGATTTTGCTGCAACGTACACGTGCGACCGTCGAGAACACGAATCAGCCCGGTCGGGTTTTCCGAGCCGCCGTCGTCACCGTCGTCGAAGACTGCGACGATCGAGGGCCGCGGCGGTCCGTCCGGAACGCCGTACACGCGGAAGTCCGCGACCATCGGCGTCGAGAGCACGTGCATGTGCGCCGGGAACGCGTCGCCCATGGGCGGGTCGGAAAAGCGGCATTGGACCGACGGCGCGAAGACTCCCGGATCGAAGTTGCGCGTGCACATCGGGTTCGTGCGACCAGGTTCGTTCGGGATGCAGCGGCCCGCTTCGCGCGAACAGCGCCCATCGTTACGGCAGTCGTTGTCGCTGGTGCACGGACCGAGGTCGAGCGCGCACATTCCCTCCGCGCACACGCGCCCCGCGGGGCACGGCATCGTTGCGCCGCACGCACCGCCGCCGCCGCCGTCGCCGTCGATGGAGTCCGCGTCGCTGCGCATCGTGTCGACGCCGACCGTTCCGTCACGGCGTGCGTCCGCCCGCGCGTCGCCGAGTCCGTCGTCGCTGCTGCACGCGCCTGCGAACAGGCCGAGGATTGGCGTCACCGTCATCAGCGCAATCGCCCGCGAGCGGTGTCTCATTCCGGCCTCCGTAGTCGACTGTATCACAGCGGTTGCCTCGCCTCGCGGCCCCGTGCAGATTCGCGCGACGCCCATGCGAGTCGATTCGGCGCCCGCGGTTCGTCGTGCACCGGTATTCGCCGCCACGCTGCTCTGAATCGATTGCCGTACTGGTCGTGCTACGGCTCCCGACTTGTCGTACGCGTGGGCCTGCGCGAGGTCACGCTGCGCGTCGCCGTGATGATCCACTGGGGCGACCAGTGGTTCGTGACGCACCTCGGGCCGATCGCTGCCCACCGGCCGCCGCGATAGTACCCCCTTTCGCTCGCACCGATTCCGGCCCTACAATGCTCACCGTGAAATTTCCTCCCCTCGCTCGCAAGCTCACGCGGTTTCGCATCGTCCTCCTCGCGGCGATGCTTGCCGCCGTGGGCTCGTGCGGTGGCAACGAGATCACGGTGTTCCCGCCGGGACTCGAACCGCTCGAGCGCAACACGGCATCGTTCCCGGCGGGCAGACCCGAGAATCAGTACCCGGAGGAATTGAACCTCGTTTCCGGCGAAGTGCCGGGAATGTATTTTTGGACGCACGCGCGGGGCTACATCAACGTTCCGGTCGCGCGGGCGTGGGAGGCGCTGCGCGAGCCCGACGTCTGCGTCGACCGACGACAGATCACCGAGTGGATGGTGACGCGCGACGTCGAGCCCGGCTACGACTACTCGTTCCGGCTGCACGACATCGTGCGCAACGTGATCACGATCGACTTCGACATGACGTGGCGGTCGAGCAGCGTCGAGGCCGGCGACGGCGGACCGTTGTCGGTCGCACTGCGATTCAGCAAGACGGCCGGTTCGACGTTCATCACGCTGAGCACGGCGTTCATCCTCGCGCGGCATGTCAACGCCAACACGACGTCGTTCGACATGGTCTATCACATCAAGGCCTTTGCGCAGGACGTCGCGCGGACCGAGGCGTTCGTGCGGGACTATTTCGCGAGCGCGGTGGCGTTCGCGCACGGGCGGCCGCTTCCCACGTACCGCTGAATTCGATGAACCGACTCTCGGGATTTCTCGTCGGCGCCGTCCTAGGGTCTGGGATCGCGGGCACCGGCGGAACGCTTCTGCTGCGGGGTACCGGATACGGATGGCGCGCGCAGTGTCGCTCGCCGTGGTCCGCGGGCGGCAGTGCGACCATTGCATCGACGTCGGATGCGGCGGCTTGCAGACTGGCGGAACCGCATCGAACCAACGCCGTCGTCCGGTTCGGGTGGTCGAGTGCGCGGCTCGGAATGGACCGCAATCCCCGATCGGTGCTCGCAGACGCGCTCGCGATGATGGGCGTCCGCGCGGCCGGCAGCGAGATCGAAGAGGGATCGACGTCCGGCCAGTTCGGGCGTCTGACGTTGCGGCGCGACGTCGCCGAGCGAGCGATGACTGCAGAGGTCTACCTCGTGTCGGGCGGCCGGAGGTTCGCGCTTCTTTCGATCGTTCACGGTCCTGCGGCGGACTTCTCGGCGCCGGCGACGACCGCGCGATGGATGGAAGGCATCGGCGGCGCGGCGCCGTGGGGTGCGCCCAACGACACGCCCTTCACGGCGAGTTGCCCCGATGGGTTCCGCACGATGCCGACCACCGCGCCCCGCGCGATCGTTCGATGCACGCGTGGATACGGAACCAGCGCCTTCACGGCGATCTCCATGTCGTGGGACGAGGGAGGGTTCGGGCGCGAAGAGGACCGTGTGCGCGTCGCGAGCGCACTCGCAGAACGGGTTGGACAGCACCCGGGCGGCATGGGGCGCGTGTCGTCACCGCCCGTGCCGTTCGTGCTCGCGCGAAACGTCGACGCGATGCACACGCGCGTCGAGACGGGCGAGACGGTCTCCATCGCGCGCGAGGTCACGCTGTCGTGGTTCGCACGAGGCAACGAGCGCTTGTTTGCCGTGACGGACGGCGAGCCAGACCCTCGGTACCTCGCGTTTGCCGAAGACACGTTGCGAAGTGCCCTCGCGGACCGCAGCGGCTCACCGCTCGCAAGGCGTTCGACCCGAACGCTCGCGACGGGACTCGGTGCCATCGTCGTCGCGAGTGGGTTGTTGGGCGCCGTGCTTTTCGGCGGCCGGAGAACGCGTTCGCGGGCTTCGACGAAATGACCGAGGCGTCGGGCATCCTGGCGCACCTCGTGCGGCGTGATCCGGCGTGTCGCGTGGTCGAGGACGTTCACGCGTGGATCGGCGTTCACCGCGACCTTGGCGCACCGTGGGAGACCACCGTCGATCGCGCGATTGCGACAGGATGCGCGGCCGACCGGCTCGGGTTTGCGTTCGCATCCGGGTACCACGAGGCACTTCGCGCGCTCGTGCCGGCCCTCGGCGACCGCGCGGCATCGCTGTGCGCGACCGAAGATGGCGGCGCGCACCCACGGGCAATCGGCACGCGCGTCGAGGGAGTCCCGCCGACGCTTGCGATGTCGGGAACGAAGCGCTGGTCGACGATGTCCCCGGCCGCGGAGGTGCTTCTGATCGTCGCGAGCGAAGGGCTCGACGATCTCGGTCGCAATCGGCTGGCGTTATGGCGCATTCCGGCGAATCGCGCGGGCGTGACGATCGAGCCGATGGACGTGACATCGTTTGCGCCGGAGATACCCCACGCGACAGTTCGACTCGATCGCGTTGCGGTGAGCGAGAGCGAACGGATGCCGGGCGACGGCTACGCTCGGTACCTCAAACCGTTTCGAACGATCGAAGACCTTCACGTTCACGCCGCATTTCTCGGGTGGCTCGCGACCGTGGCGCGCGTGAATTCCTGGCCGCGAGGCGTGGGCGCCGAGGTGCTGATGTTGCTCGCCGCGCTCCGCGGGCTTGCCGACCAGCCGAGAGCCGATGCCGGGACCCACCTCGCGCTCGGTGGCGTGATCGAACGTTCGCGCGCGATGATCGCCGCGTGCGAACCGTTGTGGGTGCACGTGGACTCCGAATTCCGCGTGCGCTGGGAGCGAGATCGAGCGCTGCTTGGCGTCGCGTCGAGTGCGCGCGAGAAGCGTTTCGATTCTGCGTGGCGCGTCGTTCGGGGGGCGTAGTCGCGCGGGTCGCTGTCAGACCCTGCCGTTGAACCCTGCTTCCCACGGCGCAAGTGCGACGACGAACGTACCCGCGTCCACGGGCACGCTCGCGCCTCGTGCGGGATTGAGCACGACGTCGGCGCGGGCCTGACCCTTCGACGGATAGTAGCCGAGAGCGAGTTCGCCGCGCGCTCGCGCTGCGACCGTGATCTCGCCGAACGTCGCGCTCCGGTCGTCGGCGTACAGTTCGCGCGGGCGCAGCACGATCTCCATGCCGGCCGGGCTCATGAGTTCGCGGTACACGGGGGCGAGATCGGGATCGAGCGCTTCCTGTGCGAGCAGCAGTGCGACGATCTCGCTGCTGATCAGGAAGTCGTGTTGGAGTTCCGTGACGTGTGCGGCGGAACGTGGGTCGCGGACTTCCGTGATGACCCGGCCCATCGACTTGCCGCGCTGCCGCATTCCGTGTCGCAGCCAGAGAAGCATCGCCAGCGAACCCGCGTCGCCGTTTTCGTCCGTTTCGTCCTCGCACCCGAGAATGACGATGGCGTTGACGTCGAATAGGCAATCGTCCACGGCCCGGGCGATGTCCAATGGCGGGCGCGTGTCGAGTTCGACGCTGATGTGTTTCGTCGCGCGAGAGACAGTGACGAGCAGTCGTTGCGCGTCGTCGCTGAGAACCCCCGCGGCGATGCGCACGTACGAACCGGGCGCGAGGACACGGTCGAGTTCGCGCACGAGTTGCGGCAACGTTCGGTTCGCGCCGAGCAGCAACACGCGCTCGGCGGGAGCATGGCGTTTGCCGGCAGGCTTTGGCTCCGGGACGTTCGTCGGAAGCGTTCCGTTGGTTCGATACGCGCCGTACCCCGACGCGATGAGAATCATTCTGTCCTCGGACGCGATCACGTGATCCCAGTCGTCCGGCGGATTCAGCCGGACGGTTCCGTCGGCGAGCCGAAGTCCGGCCAGCAGCGCGCCGTCGATCGCGGCGAACGCCTGCGCGAACGATCGTCCGACCACGGCGGCCGGAGCGCGCTCGAGATAGAACTCGCAGTCGTCGAACGCGAGCAGCCGTCGCAGCGTGTAGTAGATCCCCTCCTGCCGCGTGCTCTGCGCCAGCACTTTCGCTATGACGTCGTCGGTCGCGACGATGTCCGTGTCCAACGCGCCCGGTCCGGCAACGTCCCGTTCGCCCACGAGCATCAGCAAGTCGCGGGCGTCGGCGTGTCGGGCTTCGACGATGATTCGGCCCGTGAACTCGCCACCCACCGCGCGTCGAACGGCCAACAACACGGAGAGTGTCCACCCGACGGAGTCCGCATCGTTCAGCGACGTCGGCGGCACGACGATGACGGTACGCGCGCTGTCGGCCGCGACCCGGAGCAACGCCTGCTCCGAACGGGGATCACCCGTGCGAACGACGATTCGCAGACGGCGGCCGGCGATGCGCCGTACGAACCGGAGCGAGATCTCGATGCGGTCTTTGTCGTCTTGGGACAGGACCACCATCGTCATGCGCTGACGCGACCGCGCGAGTTCTCGCGCGAGCAGCACGGCCTTCGGATCCCAACCGAGGACGAGAATGTGCCTGCGCTCGACGACGGGACTGCGCCCGGAGCGCAGATCCTGGATGCGTTCGCCCATCTTGCTGGCAAGCGCCGCGGTCAACAGTGAGATACCGACGACACCCGAGGCGGTGACGCCGAGCGCGATCAGCCGCACGCGCCACGGATCGTTCGCCATCGTGCCGCCGTCGAAGAACCGCGTGATCGACCACCAGATCGCGTTGAGCGTGCCGGACGTCGCCGGGTCGCCGGGCGCTGCGGCGCGAACGAGCAGCGCCCACGCGACGATCACGAACGCCGTCGGAATTGCGAGCAGGAGCAACTGCACGAGCGGCGGGTAAGAAAGAAAACGATCCGCGCGGTACACCAGGAGCGTACGAAATGTGCGGAGGCTCGAGCGAAAGCCAGTGTCGCGCATGGCGCGGATGGTAGCCGGGAGTCCCTCCACAGGTAACCCGTCGCGGCCGTTCATCGCCGATCGGCCCCGGACCGCTACGTGAGAAATCTCGCTCGCAGTTCGGGGGTCGGCACGCGGCAAGCGTCGCGCGTACCGAACCAGCGGTAGCGACGCCGCGCGATGAAGCTGTACACGACGTCGCGCAGCGGCCGCGGCACAAGGAAGAACACCGCGAAGAGTCTCCACGCCCCGCGCAGTTGCCGCGCGATGCGAAGTGCCGCCGTCGAGCGGTCGAACAGTCGTCCACCGTCCACGACGATCAACGTGTCGAGAGCGCGTTCGTCGACGGTGCGGCCGTGCGACGCGAGAAGGGCGCGACCGGCTTCAGACTGCAGCGCGGCGAATTGGAATCGGCCGCGCGGATCCCGATCGATGATGAAATTCACAGACGAGCTGCAGAAATTGCACATGCCGTCGAACAGCACGACGGCGGGCTTCGTCTCCGGCGTGGTCACCGCGCCGCCGTCTCCTTGCGTGGGCTTGGAGCGAGGACGGCATCGTCGAGATCGACGCTCACCGGGCAGTGATCCGATCCCAGGATTTCCGGGTGGATGGACGCTCGCCGTACGTACGGCGCGGCGTGTGGCGACGCGAGGACGTAGTCGATTCGCCAACCGACGTTTCGTTCGCGGACACCGAAACGCTGACTCCACCAAGTGTAGTGCCCACCGCTCGGTTCTTGCGCGCGAAACGTGTCGACCCACCCGGCGCGGAGCCAGCGCGCGAGTTCTCGTCGCTCCGTCGGCAAGAAACCGCTGGTCTTTTGATTGGTCTTGGGTCGGGCGAGATCGATCTCCTCGTGCGCCGTGTTGAAATCTCCCATCACGAGCACGGGCTCTCCGGCTGCAAGCCGTGGCTCCAGTACCCGAAACAGTTTCCGATAGAACCGCAGCTTGTACGGCACCCGGCTGTTGTCCCGGTCCGGTCCGTTGCCGTTCGGAAAGTACACGTTGCAGAGCCATAGGCGCCCGAATCGTGCCATCTGCACGCGGCCCTCGACGTCGAACGTGCGAACGCCGAGCGAGGTCTGCACTTCGTCTGGCGGCGTCTTCGCGTACAAGCCGACGCCGCTGTATCCCGGCCGCTCCGCTGCGACGAAATGCGAATGCCAGCCGCTCGGCGCTCGAATGTCCGGCGCAAGCTGCTCGGGATGGGCGCGGACCTCCTGCAGCCCGACGACGTGGGCGTTGCTCTCGACGAGCCAGCGCGCGAAGCCCTTGTCCCAGGCCGCGCGCAGCCCGTTCACGTTCCATGACACGACGCGCATGGAGGGAAGGGTAGAGAGTCGACGGTCGACAGTCGAGCGTTGAGAGTTCGGATGCGAGAAGTTCGGAGGGGGACGTCGAAATTGGGGCGCGAGTTCGGGTCGGCGCATTCCCGATCGTGCGCCGGCGTTGTCGAGAGAGAAGCACGCGAGCCGACAAAGAAGAACACGTGTGCTCTGTCTTCCGAACTCTCGACTCTCGACTCTCGACTCTCGACTCTCGACTTCCTGTGCTATTCAGCAGGCAATCGAACCTCCCACGGAGCCCACGAATGCGTACGCGACTTTTCTGGCGACTGATTGCATCCCTGACCTGCTCGATCGGCTGCGGCAGCGCCGCATCGACGACGCCCGCTGCGTCCAACGCGGGGGGGACGCCGACGTCCCCGGGCGGCGAGACTGCCCACATGGAACACGCGGGCCACGAGCACCGGTTCCCCGCGGGACCCGTCACGGATTTCCACGAAGTGTTGCGGCCCGTCTGGCACAGCCCCGAAGGCCCCGATCGACTCACGAATGCGTGCGCCGCGAGCGCGAACCTGCTTCGTCACGCGCAGGCGATCGTGGCCGGCGCAGTGCCCGAAGCCGCGCGAGCAAACGAAGCAGGCTGGCGAACCGCCGCGACGTCGCTGCAGACCGACACGCAAGCGCTCGTCACCGAGTGCGGCACGCCGCAGCATGCGTCCGTCGCCGATCGCCTCGCGACGCTTCATACGTCGTTCCACCGGCTGATCGAGTTGCTCCCGCACTGAGGGAGCCCTGGCTCGCCGTCACCGACAACAATCCGGGCACCCGACCGGCTCGCACCGCAGCGTCGAAGCACAGCAGAGCTCGCCCGCCCCGCAGCGAGTCATTCCACAGATCACGCCGGGGGGCCCATCGGTCGTCCCGACGTCGGTCCGGCCCGCGTCCGACCTGGGCACACACTGTTCCGGGAAGCGGTCGTCGTAGCAGACTCCCGTGAACTCGCAGCACCGCCAACTGATCGGGCACGTAACGCGCGCGCAGATTCCACCGTCGAGGGGAGGGCACATCGACGGAATCGTCGGATCCACGCAACGCATGTTCGTCGTGCAGCACAGCAACCCGAGGCCGCAGGTTACACCGCCGCAGACCGCAGCATCGGGCGGGCGCGACGCGTCGAGCATCGGGCAGAGGAACGGCATCGCGGGGTCGTAGCAGGCGAGGGTGGACGAACAGCACCGGAAGCCCGGATCGCAGATCATGAAGCCGCACGTGGGCGGGACGTCCGGTGCGGGACCGAAATCGATCGGTGCGAAGTCGTCGCTCGCGTCCACGGCGTCGACCGGGAAAATGATGTCGAACCGCACGGGCGATCCGTCGCCGGCGTCGGATGTGCTCTGCGCCCCCGGGCAACCGACGACCGCCGATGCGATGCATGCGAACAGACCAAGTCGGAGAAAGTGAGCGCTCCAGCCGTACACGACGCGCTCAGTGTAGCGCGAACACCGGGGCTCCCAAGACTCTTCCGCGTTTCGCGCGCCGCGCGTATGCTGTCCCGCAGTTTCGTTCCAGTACGTTTTCGGCCGCCGAGACGCGATGGGAGCACCCGCGAAGGACCCACAAGCGCTGATCGATCAGTGGTTGCCCGGTGGCTACCGCGTGCGCAAACTCGTCGGCTCGGGCGCGTTCGCGTGGGTGTATTCCGCGACGTCGACGGGGGGGCAGATCGTCGCGATCAAAGTGCTGCAAAGCGAGTCGGTCGAAGCGCGGACGATGTTCACGCGCGAGATCAAGGTTCTGCGGCAGCTTCCGGCGAACGACTACTGCGTGCGCTACCTCGACGACGGCGCCACGGAGGAGGGCTATCCGTTTCTGGCGATGGAGTACATCGACGGGTGCACGCTCAAGGATGCGTTCCGGTTCAAGCCGCAGTGGGAGGTCGAGGAAGCCTGCACGCTCATGCTCCAGCTCTGCGCTTCGCTGATCGGGCTGCACGGACTCGGCGTGGCGCACCGGGATCTCAAACCCGAGAACGTGATGCTGACGCAAGAGTGGCAGGTGAAGCTCACGGACTTCGGGCTCGTGAAGGACGCGCAGGGACTGCTCAAACTGTTCGAGACCGAGGACATTCTCACGGGTCGCGATTTCGCCGAGAACATCGATCGGGCGATGCTCGCGGGCACGCCGGAGTACATGGCACCGGAGCAGTTCCTGGACCCGATGGAAGAGGACGAGACCAAGGCGCAGACGGACACGTGGTCGGATGTCTACAGCCTCGGGCTGATCTTCACGCAATTGCTCACGGGGGAAAAACTCTTCCCATTCGTCGCGGACAACAGCAGCCAGCCCGCGTACGCGCGCAGCTTGCTGCGGTACGTTCGTGACCGGACGTCGTTCGAAGATCGGGCGCTCACGCGTCCAGGGACGATGCCCACTCGCCTGTGGCCCGTGGTCGCCAAGGCCCTCAAGCAGGACCCGCGGCGGCGATTTCACACGGCTGGCGAGTTCTACGACGCCATCCAAGACTTCTTGGACACGGGGGGCAGCGAAGAGTTCGTCGAGGAGGAGCACACGCGCATGGCGGACATGTCCGCGATGTTCGCGCAGTTCGCAGCGTCCGACGAGTCGGGCGCGCGTCGAGTGTCGGTTCGCGCAGCGGCCGGTGATGCGCCGGCGTCCAACCGTCCGCAAGCGCGTCGCAGCGATTCGATGCGTCCACAGGCGAGGTCCACGTCGGTGTTTCCGCAGCGCCCGGAGCCGTCGGAGCGATCGGCCCCGGTGGACATCGCGGCCGTGCAGGCCTACCGCGAGGGTCGGTTGAACGCGCCCGGCGCCGCCAACGAAACGCTGCCGCCCGGCACCGTCGTCGCGGCCGACGTGTACGCGCGCGCGGGACTTCGGCAGCCGACGCCGGCGCCCGAGTCGGTGCGTCTGCCGGCGCCCGCTGCGCTAGGTTTCGACATCCCGCCGCAATCTGCGAATCCCGCGTGGACGCTGGGTCCCGCGCATGCGATTCCCCCGCCGTCGATGGACGTTCACCCGGCGTTTGCCGTTCCGCCGAATCCCGCATTGCCGCTCGACCCGGCCGAGGCCGCCCGGGCCCCCGCCGCGCGATCCCGTTCCCGGGCCACGCTCTGGACGGTGCTCGGAATCTTGAGCTTACTCGTGGCGGGCGGTGTGGCCTTTGCGGTGGCGTGGATGCGGTGAGCCCGAGCATGCTAGACATGCCGCGGGCGGCTGGAATGAACTTGGTCTCACGGTGCGCGCAGGTCACGGGGCTCCTCGGTGCAGTCGCGTTTGCGCTCGGCGTCGGAAGCTGCGCGAGCGATCCGGGCGCGCGGTGTGTCCGTGGTGTCTCGCGGCCGTCCGCTCCGGCGGCGCGCGATGCCGGCACGGCGAGCGGATCGCAATGTGTCTCGTTCGAGTTCGAGTCGGTCGAACCGATGCGCGTGAATCTCCAACTCGATCCCCACGGCACGGCGGGGGGTGGCGACGACGACCCCGAGGCGGCGGACGCGGCACCCGCCGCGCCGGGAACACCCGTGACGTACGCCGCGGCGGCCGCGCCGGCCGGCACGAACTGGATCGACATCTGTTCGGCGCCGAATTCCAGGCGGGTGCTCCAAACCGTCGACGACCGACAGGAGAACATTCCTCAGCCCGGCGCACCGCCGATCGCGTTTCCGGTCCGTGTGTACGACACGGTCGTCACGCCGCCGTTCACGTTGTCATCCAATGGATGGCTGTCGTTCCTCGGCGGCGCAAGCGGACCGTTGTCCGGAACGATTCCGTCACCGTCGCTGCCGAATCTTCTGGTGGCAGGCTACTGGCGCGATTTGTACACGCGACCGAACGGCATCTGCTACGGCTCCACGGGCGCTGCGCCCAATCGGCGATTCGTCGTTCAGTGGGACGATCTGCATTTCTGCTGCACGAACGATCCCGCCATCCACATGACGTTTGAGATCGTGATTCACGAAGTGCGGGCGCCGCGGACGAACAACGTCATCGACGTGATCTACCAGCGGATGGACGGCGCGACGGCACCCGGCGGGGCCGGCATCGAGAACGCCGACGGCACGCAAGCCGCGGTCATTCAGCCGCCGTTCGTTCCGCGCGCGGTCCGACTGATGCCGTCGCGCTGAAGTTCACTATGACGCCGCGCTGCCGATGAATCTCGCGAGGTCCGCGTGTCTCGGTGTCAAATGCCCGCATGCGACGACGACCGCCGTTCGCAGGGCGAGCGGCAGATCGGCGACGCTTCCGTTCGCGAACGACGCGCCAAAGAACGCGCGCATGAACGGCGCGAGCGCGCGGCTGAAGTCGACGCTCGCATCGCGAGGCAGCGCGGTGGGCAGGTTGTCCACGGACATGATCGCGACACCGTCGCCACCGACGCCCACGGACGCTCGCTCTTCCGTTGGGTCGTACACGAATGCGGGATCGTCGTTCTGCGTCGCGAGCACCGTCCATTCGATGCCGCCGCGAATGTCGCACGCCACGTCGCCGAGCACCGTCGGCAGCGTCTTGTTCCGGTACATTCGCCAGAGGGTCGAGTCGTCGAGGAGCCGCGGAAATCGCTGGTCCCAATAGAGTCCGTTCACCAGCGCGTGCGCGAGTGGCAGGTACATCGAACCCTTGCAGACGTACTGTTCCGGGTGCGCGACGTAGTCCGAAAACTCGAAAATGGAGCCTCCCGCGCGTTCGTAGATCGCCGAATCTGCGATCGGCAGGACGACCAGCGGCACGTCTTGGGGGCCCTCGCCCAGGGCGATCGATCGGCACTCCGCAACGGTCGCGCGCCGCGCTCCGACCAGATCGAAGTACTCGAGCGCGCCTTTTGACACGCGACCCTCGCCGGTGACGGCGACGACCAGTGGACCGAGTCCGGCCGCGCGCTGTTCGACTCGGACTTGATCCAGCAACCTGGCGGTGGACGACGTCATGTCCGCGAGGTCGCGGTAGTCCACCGCGTGGCGGAGACCGACGAGCGCGGTCTTGCGCCCGAGCGCGTGCAATCGATGCGCGAGGGTCCACAGGGTTTCGTGCGCGCCGGCGAGCCCTGCGTAGCGACCGAACGCGACTTGTCGAACGCCTGCATCGTCGACGATGCACTCGTAGTCGATCAGAGTCGCGTGCTCGCGGAGAAAGTGTTCGAGCAGCGGCATGTTGTGCGACTGCCCCTTGATCGTGTGCGAGAAGCACAGGACCGTCTGGTTCGGACGGACTTGCGTCGTCTTCACTTCCTTGACGCCGACGAGCACGCGGCAGTCCGTCGGGTCGTCCACGAGCGTGGCGCCCACTGCGGAAAACTCCTCGTCGCGAAATGCCCGCGTCGGGGAACGCTGGACGCGCACTTCGATGCCATCGCGGACAAGGTCCGCGATCTGCTCCGGCACGAGAGGCACCCGTCGCTCGAAGCGGTTCTTGGTCTCGTGCAGAATCCCGATGGCGTCTCGCAGCGCGGTCATGGGACGGGAATCTCGTCCCCCGAGATTCCCGGGTCAAGCGGTACCGATGCGCACCCCCACCCCGCCGGCTCCGCCGGCGACCCTCCCCCGAATCGGCCGAAACCGGGCGAGGGTCGCTCCGCGAAGCGGAGCGGGTGGGGGTGTGTTCCCACAACCGTTGCCGCGCGCGCGCCGCCGTGATAGCGCGCGGGGCCATGGCACACGTCACAGTTCTCGGCGCGGGGCTCGTCACCGGCCCGCTCGTTCGATACCTGCTCGAGTCGACGCCGCACACGGTGACGGTCGCTGCGCGACAAGCGGACAAGGCACGTGCGCTGATCGGCAGTCGAGCCCGCGGAAGTGTTGCTGCGCTCGACATGAACGACCCCGCGGCCCTCGACGGGCTCGTGCGGGCGAGCGACCTGATGGTCAGCATGCTCCCGTACACGCAACACGTCGCCGTGGCCGAGCGCTGTCTCGCGCACCGCAAGCACATGCTCACGACGTCGTACGTGTCCCCGGCAATGCGAGCGCTCGACGGTCGCGCGAAAGAGGCTGGCGTCGTATTTCTCAACGAGCTCGGCCTCGATCCAGGCATCGATCACATGTCTGCCATGCGGGTAATTCACGGCGTTCGAGCGGCGGGCGGTCGCGTCACGACGTTTCGATCGTACTGCGGTGGGCTTCCGGCGCCGGACTCCAATGACAATCCCTTTGGCTACAAGTTCTCCTGGTCGCCGCGCGGCGTTGTCCTCGCGGCGCGCAATCCGGCGCGATTTCTTCGCGATGGCGACGAGGTCTTCATTCCGGGCGAGCGACTGTTCGCGCAACCCGAGATCGTCGAGTTCCCGGGTCTTGGCGCATTCGAGGGCTACCCCAATCGCAACTCGTTGGACTACATCCCGTCGTACGGGCTCGAGGGCGTGCGCACGATGTTCCGCGGCACGCTGCGAAACAGCGGCCATTGCGAAACGTGGAAGGCGATGGGTGAGCTTGGTCTGTTCGACGACACCGCGCGCTCGTTCGCCGGTGGGAGCTACGCGGATGTCATGGCGTCGCTTGCGGACGACGCGCACACATCGGACGTTGTCGCGGCGGTCGCGAAGAAACTCGGGATCGGCGTGGACTCGGCACCGATCCGTAAGCTCGCATGGCTCGGAATGTTCGATCGCGAAGCATTGGCGTCCAATCCGATTTCGCCGCTCGACGCGCTCGTCGCGAGGATGCTCGAGAAGTTGCAGTACAAGCCCGGGGAGCGCGACATGATCCTGCTGCGCCACGAGTTCGTCGCCGAGTTTGCCGGCGGTCGCAGCGAGAAGATCGAGTCGACGCTGATCGACTTCGGCGTTCCCCACGGCGAGACAGCGATGTCCCGCACGGTGGGCCTGCCGGCGGCCATCGGCGTCGCGCGCATTCTCGACGGAACGATCGCGACCCCGGGGATCCTCCAGCCGGTCACGCCAGCAATCTACGAGCCGATCCTCGACGAACTCGCGCGGCTCGGCGTTGCGTTCAAGGAAACTCGGTCGCCCGCGTAGCGCCGAAATCAGCCGGCGCTTGGCTTCACGCCCGCCGGCAACGCGTTGGTCGTCGCGGGAGCCCACCGAACGTGCTGCGGGCGATCGGCGAGTCGAATGATCCCGACCGCGGCGAACACGCGCATGACGGTCCACGTCGGGTCGATCTCGAACCATCGCACGGCGAAGTTCGGAGCCATGCCGTACTTGTGGTGGTTGTTCTGGAACAGCTCGCCCATCGTCACGAAGTCGATCGGAAGGCTGTTGCGTGAGCGGTCGCCGTTCTCGCCTGCGAAGTTGCGATACCCGTACTTGTGCCCGCACCAGTTGACGATCGCGCCGTGCGTCGGGCCCATCAGAAAGTGAAACGGCAGGAGCAAGAAGAACACCGGATGCGGCGCGAAGCGAATGTACACGAGCACATACAACGCACCCCATGCGAGCCGCGAAAACCAACCGTCCGCGAAGCGGTCGAGGGCCGGCCACTCGGGCAAGCCGACCGTGAAACGCGCCTCCGGTACGATCGTCCCGCGCGCGATTCCGGCGTATCGCTTGAGCGTCGCCGACATCATGCGGGCCAGCGAGGGATAGACGTGTGGCGAGTGCGGGTCCCTCTCGGTGTCACTGAAGGCGTGGTGCTCGCGGTGCAGCACCGCGTAGGCGCGCGGGAGAAGAAACGACGATCCGGCCGTGGCGTAGGTGCAGAAATAGAAGAAGCGCTCCCAGCCCTTCGTGAGCGTGTACATCCGGTGCGCGCCGTAGCGATGCAGGAAGAAACTCTGGAAGAAAACGGACAGGATCCAGTGCGCAACGAAGAACGTAACGATGACAGCCACCCGCGAGACTCCCAGCAAGCGCACGGCAATTCGCCGCCCGCGGGTCGGACTGTGCCCGCGTCGCTTACAGCCGCAGTCCGCGGTTGGTCATCGTTTGGTCACGACGGCGTGCCGCAGCGCGTTGATTGACGCGGCGAGACCTATTTCTTCGGTTTGAAGTACTTCTTTTGCGTGTAGACGGCGAGCGAGCGTGGAACGAAGCGCTGCGAAAAGATGCTCAGTTTGTTTACGGCGCCGTCCAGGTGGGTCGTTCGCCCCTCTTCGTACGCGTCGATGCAACGCACGGCGAACTCTTCCGGCGTCGTGTACGGAACGACGGCGGCCCCCGGTCCCACGCCCGCGACTTGCTGAAACTCCGTGTCGATGTAGCCAGGCGACGTCGCGAAGACCCTCACGCCCGTGCCGTCCAGCTCGGCGTTGAGCGCTTCGGAAAACGACAAGACGAACGCCTTGGTGGCGCCGTACACGGCCATCCACGGCACCGGCTGGTACGCCGCGGTCGACGCGATGTTCAACACGGAGCCGCCGCCCCCGGACTTCATCCGTCGAACCATTTCGATGGTGAGATGCATCAGCGCCGTCACGTTGAGGTCCACCATCTCGTGCGAGCGCGTCGTGGGGATCTCCAGCGCGTGGCCGGAGTGTCCGAACCCGGCATTGTTGACGAACAGCGTCGGCAGCCTTCCGATGGCGTCGACTCCCGCGAGGAGTCGCTCGCGCCCGTCGGCGTTGGCGAGGTCGGCGTCGATCGACACGCTCTTCGTGCCGTGCGCATCGCTCAGTTCCGTTGCGAGCGCGGCGAGTCGGTCACGCCGGCGGGCGACGAGCACGAGGTCGTACTGCCGACGTGCGAGTTCGCGGGCAAGCGCTTGGCCGAGGCCCGCGGAAGCGCCGGTCACGACGGCGACACGAGATGACTCTGCAAGGTGCGACATGGGCGCGGGCGTAGTGCAGATCGAGATCGGCAGCAATGGGTACGAGATCAGGTGGTCGCTACATGCACGGCTGCAGGTGCAAGATCGCGAACCGCTGTCCCGTGACGGTGTCCGTGAACTCCGCCATCCACCCACGGTTCGCGCGCGCTACCGCGACGGCGTGAACCGCACGACTCGCGGGGCCGTGAATGGCATCGCGATCGTGACGCCGTCCGAGCCGTCGTCGTTCTCGATTCCGGCCGCCGCTCCGCGCCCCGTGATCACGCCGTCCATGCGGCTGTAGACGACGTCGATGATGTTGTTTGCGCCCGCCGCTGCCTCGTGGAGGATCACTTCGAACGTCATGTGAATCATTGGATCGTCCGTGCAGCAGTAGTGCAGGTCTTGCCATTGCACGATGTACGAGCGATTGGGCGCCGTGCCCACGGCGGCGTAGCAAACTCCCGCCGCGCGAGTGTACGTATCGGTCCAGTAGGGTGCGATCGTGAGATTGGGCTCTGCCGGCGCCGGGATTCGACCTGACAGTGCATTCGTCGTCGTGCGCGTGAGGGACATCCAGCCGTTGCTGGAAACGGCCACCGTCGTCGGCGCGTCGATGCCGTACATGCGCAGCGGAAACGGAATCGCGGGCCCGGTGCCCATCGGGATGGATACCGTGCTGTCGTCGATGGTCACCAGAACGCGGCCGGCACCGGCCATCGCGCACACGTCGACAAACGTGATTCCTGGCGGACTCTCGGTTCCTGTGTACGTCACCACGGGAGACGGCGGAGTGATCGCCGCACGAACGGTCACGTCCGCGCCCTCGGTGTTCTCGATGATCAGCCAGTACGTTCCTGCCGGGAGCGCCCGCTGCGTGAAGTCCACGTCGGCCATCCCGGGGCCCGCCGCCGTCGGTGAACAACGACGCTCCGCAGGACCGACGCATCGACCGGCATCGCGCAGCGACGCGTACGTCAGTCCCGACGTCGCCGTGCCGGTGATTCGAACGTCGCTCGGGGTCGCGAGCGTGAGACGGAACACGGCATCACGAGCGTTCCGGAAGCTGTCGCACGAGAGCGTGTAGTCATCCTCGAGGTCCGCCATTCGAGCGACGTGCATCGCGCCGTCGTTCAGGTCGACGGCCGGATCGGGTTCGACTGCCGGGCATACGTCGATCACGTCCGTCGGCGTGGGCGGATCGATTGCGAGTGTCAGTCCGAAGTTGTCCGGGCGACGGCCGGTCTCGACGATGATCTGGTAGGTTCCCGCCGGCAAGCTGTGCGAGCGAAAGCTGATCGCGCGGCCGAAACTGCGCATGCAACGCAGTGGCCGGATCGGCGCGGTGCAATTCGACAGGAGTGCCACGGCAGCACTCGAATCGCGCGAATCCGTGGAGATGGTCACGTCGTGCGGTTCCGTCAGCGTGAACTCGAACACTGCGTCGGCGTAGCCGCCCGGATTGCACGTGAGGCTGTAGTCGTCGCGCAGCCCAATCGTCGAGCCTCGGTACGTACCAGCGCCCGGGATGCGTGTTGCGGTCGCGCACGTGTCGTTCGTGGGGGGCGGAGTGGCGGGTGCGAATCGCACGTCGAGATCAACGTCGGCGGTGGGACTGCTCGCGCCCACGAGAAGAAAGTACTCACCCGCCGGAAGGCTCAGCCGTCGGATCGTCGCGGGGAAATCGAAAATGCAGTCCGACGTCTCGGACGCGGTCCCCCCGCAACGGCTCTGCAGCGCCAGCATCGCGAGTGCCGTGCGCGAACTGCCGACGATCGTGACATCGCGCGGAGCGGAGAGAACGAACCGCGCGACGGCCTCGGCCGCCGGCGTTGCACACGGCACCGTGTAGTCCCGTCGGAGACCCGCGAGCGACAGCGTGAATGCGCCTCCGGCCGAAATGTCCAGCGGGTCGTTGCAAAGGTCGTGCGGTCCCGCGCGGCACGGCATCTCGTCGACGCGCCCATCGCAGTTGTTGTCCAACATGTCGTTGCACGTCTCGGGCAGCGTGGTGGCGACGCGAGCGTTGCGATCGTCGCAGTCGCGTCCGCGCCAGCACGTCCCCGGAAGCCCGGAGTCGTCCTCGACGCCGCCGTCCGCACACGCGGCCGACATGCAGTGTTGGTCGGGATCACCGTCGCCGTCTCGATCGAGCGGGCGGTGCGTACACGTGTGCGTCGTCTCGTCGCAGCGGTCCTGCGTGCAGGTATTGTTGTCGCTGCAGTCAACCCCGGCGCCCCGGACGCATCCGCGCATCAGGTCGCAGCGTTCACCGCCGTTGCAGTACAGGTGATCGTCGCAACGATCGTGGGCGGCGATATTGACGCAACGGCCCGCGGTGCCGCATCGGTCGTCGGTGCAGTCGATCCCGTCATTGCACTGTTCGTTCCGGCTGCACGACCGTCCGGACAGCGACGTATCGGACCCTGCTTCGAAGTGCGGTGGCCCGATCGTGTCCGTGGCGACGTCGAGGCCAGAGTCGGCTGTCGCGTCACTGAATTGAGGTGTCGAGCAAGCGGCAACCATGCACAGCGTGCCGTAGGCGAAGGCAAGTCGAACGACGGACCGCATTCCGCGCATGCTAGCACTCCGCCGCGAGCAGATTGCGAGGATTTGAGAGCCCCGACCTCGGCGTCGGGGTGCTGATGTACGAGGGCGGCGACATCACGCTGTGGCGCGCAATGGTCGAGCGCCAGCAGAACACCGGTGCCGCGGCGTGGCACTCGGGTGCCCTCCTCCGCGCTCACGACGTCGTCGTGCGGGACATGTCGATGCTCGCGGAACCTACGGCTGGGGCGTTGCCGCTCTCGACGATGGCCACGTCGACGCAGAGCGTCTCGTGGTGTTGCACGCGCACGGCGTCGGCCTGCTCGCGGTGGTCGCGCGGCTGCTTCGCGCGGGCGCGGACCCGAGTTCAACGACGCGCGACGGAATGCCAGCGCTCGTGATGGCTTCGTACGCGTAGGCGCCCGCAGCACGGGCACCCGGAACTCCACCGGTGCCCAAGACTCGAAATCCGCCCGCGCCGTCGCCGGAGTTCCGCAGGCGAGCAGCAATCCAAACAACGCAGCGACCACGCGCGCTCCGGCTCGTACATCATTCCTCAAGCCGCGCTCCTCGGACTGGGCCGGCGCTCCCGCCTGCCAGCGAGAGCCCCCGCAAACCTCCCTCTCCCGGGACGCTCCGGCACTGCTGCGCCGACGGAGCGGAGAGATCACCGTGCGCGGCGTCGGGTGTTCTCCCGCCCGATGTTGAAACTTGGCTCTCGATGATGTTCGGGAGACGTGCGGATTTCCAAGCCTTCCGGACGCTGTTCAATCCTACCGCCCCGGGATGCGAGAGTGGCTCACTCTCCGGCGCGGTCCTGGATGTCGGGCGACACGCTGCTCGTGAAGTAGTAGTGGTGGCCTGGCGCGCCGAGCGTGCGCGAGGGGCAGCGCGCGACGAGGTAGTACCACGGCACGGGCGCCGTTCCCGTGAACCCGAACGACCGCGCGCGCGGACCGACGATCGCGCCGGCGTAGGCCGCACCTTGGACCTGGTAGCCGCACCGGACGTTCTGCACGGGCAGTCGCGACCAGATCCCCCCCGGTCGCTCGCTCGCGGGCGGCCGCAGCAACTCGGGCGTCCGGTTGGCAGTCGTCGGCCAGAAGTCCATGTCGCGATCCATCAGGACCGAGTAGTGCCCGAGCCGACCGCGGATCTCCTCCTCCCATGCGCGGAACGCACCGAAGTTCGCCTCGACCTCCGCGCGGACCAACGCGCTCAGATCCTCGGGCGCGCGTGCCGATGGCTGTCCGGAGGCACTCGGCGTGGAGCGCTGACACGCGGCGGCGATGACCGACACGAGCATCAAGACCCAAGGGCGACAGGAGCGCATTCGTTGACCTCCGAGGCCGCGGAGGCTAGCACATCGCCGCGCGGCACTCCGATGATCGGGTATCGAGCGTACCAGTCTGGTGAGACGGTGTTCGGTGCGACGCCCCACGCTCGGCGTTCCAGCGGCCGAGGGTAGCACGGTCGGTCTCGCAACCAGCCGATTCGAAGCGCGACACGTAGGGGGCGACCACGGGTCGCGGGCATCGCATCGAAAAAAGTTGGCTGCGGCTCCGCGGATTTTCGTTCGTTGCGAAATTTCGGACGACGGTCGTCTGGGGCGTCGGCTCCGCGGAGTCCGGGGCTTCGAGCTTCGTGGACCGGCGGACCCGTCGCATCGCTACGTTCAGCCACGAGGCGCGCGCGCGTTCGCCGAGACGTCGTCGCCGGCCGTCGCGGATTCGGCGTCGGGCGCAAGCGCCGTCTGCGCAGTCGGCGCCACTTCGACCCGCACCGCCGCCCCTGCAGGCTGGCCCGTTCGTTCGCGGGCTTCGTTGATCTTGCGTGCCAGCGCGTCGGGGTCTGGCGATGACAACTCGATCAAATGACGCTTTCCATCGCGCTCGAAGACGACGTTGATCAACCGTTCGGCGAGTCCCGGAAGCATGAAGCTGTAGAGCTTGGTGCCGTCGAGATTCATTCTCACCTTGCCGTAGCTGAATCGACCCGAGGCCCGCGGGCGCACCTCGCACGAGACGATCTCGCCGAGTTTCACGCGCGGACCGACGGGACCGACGTGCACGACCAGTTCGCGGTCGGAGAGGTGTACGCGCAGCACGGCAAACCCGATCCAGAGGAACAGAAACAGCGCCGTGGGAATCAGTCCCACCAGCGGCAACGCCACAGGTGAGGCTCCGGTCACTGCGCCGACGGCCGCTGCTCCCGTCGCGAGCAACGAGGCCAGAACGAAGATCGCGAAGAGCCAGTGGTACTTGAACACCGTCTTCTCGCGGTGCAACAGCTTCTCGCCCGGAGACATGTATCGTGCCTCGTAGCTGTCCATCGCGAGGTGCACGATACCGCAGGTTCGTCGTCATGTGGCTGCCGATGACGTGGCTCGGCACCGTCCGCCACATCGTCTCCCTGCGGTTGCCAGCGTCCGATGCGTACACTTAGTCTCCTACATGCAACAGCTCAGACACCGCGGGTCGTAACAGCGGCCAGTGCTCGGGCAACACACGGTTCCACTGCCACATAGGATCGCAGCGCACGGGTCGACGCCGGCATCGACCGCCATGCCGCAGATCCCGCGATACGACACCCGAACGCCGCGAGCCTCGGCCACGCACGAGTTCGGGTACGTGTTTGCGTCGCACCCGCACACTGGGTCGTAAATGAACGAGCAACTCGTCGGCCGGGGCGCACACGTTCCTGTACCGGCACACGTCGACGCGGCGCAGTAGTCCGCCGCGGCACAGTCCGTATTGGTCGTGCACGTGCCGGGTCGCGGCGTGCAGCAACTCAGGCACGCGGGGGTATAACAGCGACCCGTCGACGTGCAGCAGACTTCGCCTCCCGGGCAGATCACGCCGCCACCGCAAGTCGCGCCACTGTCCGTGCCGGCATCGATCGCTCCGCACGCGCCCCGCGTCGCTACGCGCGTGCCGCCAGCGGCCGCAACGCACGAGTTCGCGTACGTCACCCGGTCGCAGCCACAGACCGGGTCGTAGATTCTCGGGCACGGGCCCGGACGCAGCGCACACACGCCCGGTCCCGCGCAGGATGCGCTTTCGCAGTATTCGCTCGATGCGCAGTCCGAGTTCCCAAGGCAGCGGCGCGACGGGACCATGCAGCACGAGAGACACGCGGGGTTGTAGCAGCGACCGGTGCCGGCGCAGCACACCTCGCCCGGCGCGCAGGTCGCGCCCGAGCACAGGACGGCACCGTCCACGCCGGCGTCCACGGTGCCGCATTCGCCGTCGGTAGCAACGCGCGCACCAGAAGCGGCGGCTTCGCATGAGTTGCCGTACGTCCTGCCATCGCATCCGCACACGGGGGCGTAGACGGCAGGGCAGGCGTCCGGGCGACGCTCGCAGCGTCCCACGGTTTCGCATCCTGTCCCCGCGCAGTAGTTGCCCAGACCGCACTCGATGTTCGCGCGGCAGCCGCCAGGTGCGTCCCTCGGGGGAACGGGAACGTCGCCGGGCGGAACGGGAACGTCGGCGGACGGCGGGGCGTCGGGAGGGGGCATGGGACGATCCGTGCGTCCGTCCGATGCGCCGTCGGCACCGGGGCTGCCATCGCCAGGACCGACCATGGCCGAGCAGGCCAGCAACGAGACCGAGAACGAAAGAACCGCGATGGCACCAGCACGCATGAGATCGCCTCCAAACCAGAGTCTAGCAATTCCACGGCCAACGCGTGCACCGGCACCAAAGCCAATCAGAATCCTCGCGAACAGGCCGTTGCTCCCGTAGTCGAGCCATCGCGCGTGTGCCAGTTCGTGTCATCCAAGACCCCAGTTGTAAAATTGCGCGATGGGTCCCTTGATGCCGCCGAACTCGCCGCATCGCGAGCCACACGGCCTGGGATGAACCGTGTCGCACTCGTAATGATGCTGGCGGCCCTTTTCGTGCCGGCCGCGCGAACGCCGACGGCGAGGCACGGTCGTGCGTGGACGGCTCGCGACGCCGTCGCTCGCAGCGCGGGCGCAGCTCAATCAGTTCTACAACGGACGATCGGCGGGTCTCGGGCAAGCCGTTCTTCGCTTGGGGTTGCTTTCGCAACTGACACCTTGGCTGCAAGCCGGAACGAACTTCGTCGCGAGTTCCGAGCGCCAACCGTCGGGAGGATTCGTCGCCGACCATCGCGCGGAGTTCGAGGCGAGTCTCTCGTGCAGCGTCGGCGCTTTCACGGTGCTGTATCGCAACCGATACGAACTTCGCGTGCGGGACACGGTGTTCATCCCGCGCACAAAGAACATCCTACAGAATTTCCGAACAGAGAGCTGCACTGGCTAGTACCCCATCAAGCCGCAGCAGCGACTGCACACCGGCATCAGCCCGTTCGTGCTGATCTCCTTGCGGAAGCGCACGTAGCGCTCGGAGTTCCACAGCTCCGTCAGCAGCTTGTCCTTCACGTTGCCCACCACGTAGTCGTGGTAGTCGCGGCAGGGCGACAGGTTGCCGTTGGAGTCCAGCTCCGGCACCTGGTAGATCGACACGCACTGGTTGTAGCCGAACGTGGCCGAGTGGTCCGTGTAGTACGCCGTCAGGTCCTTGGGATCCGTGAGGTCCGGCATGATGTACACCGGAGCGTCCCGGAAGCCCGCGGAGACCTTCTTGAGCGCCTTGAGCTGCTTGCTGAGCACTTCGTAGTCGAACTTGTTCCAGTCGCCCACCCAGCCGAACGGCAAGATCGGCTTCTCGCCGAAACGCTGGTCGAAGTGCTTCGCGTACTCGTCCGCGGAGTCCTGGTCGATCCACCACGACAGGTAGAAGATGTGCAAGTCCGCCAAGCCGCGGAACCGCTCGTAGATGTTCACCAGGTCTTTGTAGTTGGCCCGGGAGATCGTCGTGAGCGTGACCACCAGCGGCAGCTTCTGCTTGCGCTGTGTTTTGAAGCGCCGGATCGCGTCGCAGCCCTCGATCACGTCCTTGAAGCTGTTGTGCGCGTGGTGCGCCCCGGGCCGCGCGACGTTGTGGTTGTCCCGCGTGGAGCCGTCCACGGAGATCTGGATCAGCGCCATGGGAGCGGCCACCATGCGCTCGGCGTCGCGCGCCACGTGCGTGCCGTTGGTCGCGATCGTCGGGGGCATGCCGAGCCGCGCGCCCTCGTCGATCAGGTCCATCAGGCCCTTGTAGAGCATCGGCTCGCCGCCCCAGAAGTACAGCACCGGCTGGTGCCCGTGCTTCTTCATGTCGCGCAGGATCTCGATGTAACGCTCGGTGCTGACCTCCTGCTTGCGCAGCTGCGCCAGGCTCTTGTCCAGCAGGTAGCCGTTGTCGCCCCACTGCCCGCAGGTGTGGCAGCGCAGGTTGCACACGTCCGTGATCCGGAAGCTCAGCTGGCGGATCTTGTTCGCGTAGCCCCCGGCGTAGTCCGGGTACAGGGTGTTGAAGAAATCCTTCTCGACCTGCAGGGACACCATCGAGCGCGCGAAGTCCGGCCGCTCGATCACCTTGCGGGCGGTCTTGAGCACGACGCTCAAGGGCACGTTGCTGCGCTTCGGCGTGGTGCCCGGGGAAGGCCGCGGCCCGAGCGTGAAGCCGCCTTCGGACTTCTGCGCCTTTCGCAAGAGCGAGCTGACGGGCACATGGTTCTCGTTCATCTCTGTTCCTCGCCGCCGTCTTGATCGCCGGAGGCGCTACAGGCCCCGGGGCGTTAGTGGTGCGCTGGGCTGGGTGCTCTCAGCCAGTGTAGCTCTCGGTTCTGAAATTCTGTAGTGTACGCGCGATGTTGGAAGTTACCATAACTCGCTTTTGAACGAAGCCGCTCCGCGGCAGCGTGAGAGGCGTTTCGTTCGCCGCGTGTGACTTCATCGTCCAGCATCGCCCGTTCGGACGATGCTCTCACGTCCTGCCGGCGTGATCCACAGGCGCGTCCCGCGCGACGCTCCTCGTCTCGACGACCTCTCGTGGTCGCCGAAGGGAGCACACGCCATGGGAACGCTTCGCCAACGAATGATCGCGTGCGTCACTGCGGCGCTTCGCCGCGGGACCTGGGTACCGACGACGTGCGCGGGTACCTCCTGCACTTCCGGAGAGACCGTGGATTCGCACTCACGACTGTCAACGTGCATCTGGCCGCGCTGCGCTTTCTATACACGGTGACGCTCCACCGGCCCGGCGTGACCGCGTCGTTCCGGCAGATTCGGGTCGATCGGCCAGCGCCAGACATCTTGTCGACCACGCAGATTGAGCGGCTGCTCGCAGGCGCCAGCAACGTCAAGCATCGCGGCATGTTCATGCTGACGTATGCGACACGAAGAGTCGCCGCGATCGGATCGTCCCGCTGCCGGCCCGTGCGCTGCCGGTATTGCGCGAGTACTGGCTCGCGTACCGGCACAAGCTGACGCGCACTGGACTGCTCTTCCCAGGATACAACGGACGGATCACGCGCGAGGCCGTGCATCGCGCGCTCGACAGAGCCGTTCTGCGCGCGGGGGTTGCAGCAGCATGTGTATCCGCATCTGTTGCGACACTCGTTCGCACGCACCTGCTCGAGGCCGGCGAGGCGATTTCTTGGCGACAGACGCGGTAGCATGAGGAGTACCCGCCTAGACGAAGCGTCAGGCCTATGCGCAGGAGGTTGCACGCGATGAAGCGTGATTCATTCGTCCGGCTCGTCGCCGGCTCCGCGACAATTCTACTGCTCGGCTGCGGCACGCCCGCCTCGACCGACGGCGCCCCCGACGATTCCGCGGACGGATTCAACGTCGACGCCTTGGCGCAGGACAACGCCGCTCGCGAGGACGCGACGGATGCAACAATCGACGACGTCTCGCGCGATGTCGTCATCGCGGATGCGCCGGCGTCGGACGCACCGCGAGATGTGTCCGTCGACACGTCGTCGGATGTTCTTGCGCCGACGGACGGCGGAGCGCCGACTGTGTGGGTGATGGGCTACTACGCTGGCTACGAACGTGCGTTGTACCCCGTCGACGCCGTGGACTTCACGTCGATCACGCACCTCGCGATGGGACGAATCGCGCCGCGTGCGGGCGGGACGCTCGACATGACGTTCGACATCGACGCGACCAATGGGCCGGCGCTTGCGCGTGCGCTCGCAGTCCGCGCCCATGCGGCCGGGCGTCGCGCGATTCTCATGGTCGGCGGTGCGGGCGAACATGCGGGGTGGGTTGCAGCGTCTGCACCCGCGACGCGGTCAACGTTCGTCTCCAATCTGCTGGCCGCAATGGACTCGCTCGGATACGACGGACTCGACATCGATTGGGAACCCGTCGACGCGGCCGACCAACCGAACCTGCGCGCGCTCGCGATGGCCCTGCGCGCGGCACGCCCCGCGATGCTGCTGACGATTCCCGTTGGTTGGGTCAACTCGAACACGCCGTCGGTCGATGCGTTCTACGGAACCATCGCGCCGCTCTTCGATCGACTGAACATCATGAGCTACGGAATGGCCGGCGCATGGCCCGGCTGGCAGAGTTGGCATTCGTCCGCGCTGCGCGGCGCCGGCGCGAGCACGCCCAGCTCCGTGGACGCGTGCGTGAATGCGTACGTCGCGGGCGGCGTGCCCGTCGGTCGACTCGGGGTCGGCATGGGATTCTACGGTTCGTGCTGGAGCGCGCCGGTCACGGCTCCGCGCATGGCACTGGGCGCATCGAGCATCGTCGCCGACGACGGTGTGATGAGCTACGCGAACATCCTCGCGCGATACTTCGATCCGGCCGCGCGTCGCTACGACATGGCAGCGGCAGCGCCGTACCTCACGTTCGCAATGCCACATGCCCCGCAGGGCTGCACGATGGTCAGCTACGAAGATCCCGAATCGATCGCGGAGAAGGGCGCGTACGTACGCATGCGCGGGCTCGGTGGGGCGATCATTTGGACGATCAACCAGGGGTACGTCTCCACGGCGCCGGTGGGCATGCGCGACCCGCTTCTCGCGGCCGTGCGAACGGCGTTCGCGGTTCGCTGATCCGCGCAGCCCAGCGATGCGATACGCTCCGAAATCGACACCCCATTCCGAGGCACGGAGCGTGCACGCCGCGCGAACCATGAACCTCTCGTGGACGCGCGCGGGCGCACTCGCTCTTGGTTTGGCCACGCTTCTCGGGGGATGCGGTGGCCCGAGCGTCACGGATGCCGGGGGCGACACGGCGACGGACGGCACGGGGGATTCATCAGCAAATCGGCCGCCCCGGTGGGTGGATCCGCCTGCAACTGCGATGCTGGACCAGGGCCGCCACACTCGGATCGACGTTCGCATCGAGGATCCCGACGGCGACGCGATCGTGCATTCCGTAACGGCGCCGATGGGCATGTCGCTGACGGTGGAGGGCACCGCGCCGATGCTCCGGTGGCACTTGTTCGCCGACTACACCGTCCAAGGGGAACAGGCGCTCCAGATCGAAAGTGTCGACGCCCGAGGCGCCCGCACGGTGCATTCGCTGACCGTGACCGTGCGGCCGTTGCGGTGGCTGCGGCGGCATCAATGGACCGCCGACCCGCTCGCGCGCGAGCACGCCGTGATGTTGCTCGACGGCATGCGCAACGAGATCCTGCTTCTCGGCGGCTCAGGCTACATGCCGTACGGCATGCCGCTCGGGGACTCGTGGCGCTTGAACCTGGCGACGGGCGCGTGGACCATGGCCACGCTCGATGGCGACGGACTCCCGGCAGCGGGCTCGCGGCGCGGCGCGACTCTCCCGGATGGAACCTCGTATCTGTTCGGCGGATACCCGACGATGGGAACGAACACCAACGACGTCTTTCGGGTGACGCTGCGGGACGGCGGCGCGACCACGCTGCGGCTCATGCAACGGAGCCCCCCGTCTGCGCGGTCGCTCCACGCGTTCGGCTACGACCCGATGTCGCGCCGGTTCGCTCTGTTTGGCGGAGTTGGGAGCACGATCCTATCCGACACGTGGACAATGACCCTCGAGGGCGACACGGCGGTGTGGACACGTGTCGATGCCGCCGATGGGCCGACTCCGCGATACGGGATGTTCTACGGAATGGACGAAGAGCGCGGTCGGCTGATCGTCTGGAGCGGCGCGCAGGCGTTCAGTCCGCTCGATCCCGCGAACGACGCGTGGGCGCTCGATGTTCGCGCGACACCGCCGGTGTGGCACCAACTGACGATGGGCGACGAAGCCGGGACGCCGAATGGGCGTCGCAACGGTGGCGGTGTGTTCGATCCGACGGGCCCGCGATTGTTCGTGTTCGGTGGGACGGCCGATGCGCGGACCAGCGAAATGGGATTGTGGGCGCTCGATCTCGAGCCTGGCGCGGAGCGTTGGGCGCGCGTGCAGCTACCGCAGGAGCCCCCGGTGCGATCGAGCAGTTTCGGTGTGTTCGATGCGCGCCGCGGCGAGGTCTTCATGGGATTCGGAAACACCTCGAGCGCGGTCATGCGTGACGTCTTGGTGTTGGGGTATTAGGGGAAGTCGAGAGTTGACAGTCGAGAGTTGAGAGTTGAAGAGCGCGGGGAGCGCTATTTGGCTGGGGGACCTGAGATGCCGGGTTGGGTCAGCATGCCGATGCGGTCTGAGAACGCCCAGTGCTCGGCCGACGTCACGCGCGACGACGGACGGATCTTGCGAACGCGCGGAGTTTCGCTGCCGACGCGGTGACGAGGGCTTTTTGCGCACGCGTCATGGCTTTGACCGCGTACTCCAGTCGCAGCGCCTCGCCCCTGCTCGCGCATCTCGTGGCGCACCGAAGAACGAGCGGCCCGCGGCCGCGTGTGTAGCGTGCGCCGCGTCCAGCGTCGTGCTCCGCGAGTCGTGCCGCCACGTCGCGCGCGATGCCCGTGTACAGACTACCGTCCGCGCAGCGCGCGACGTACACGAACCACGGATCGGCCGGGCGGGGCACGGACGCTCAGTCGACGGGAACGACTTCGTTGCCCGTGACCGTGTGCGGACGGGCCGAACCGTGACGGGGTCGAATCGTCGCCCCGCGACTCGGCGTCGCCGTTCTCGCGGCCACCGGCAGCGCAGGCGCTGCAGGAACCATTGCGGCGCCGACTGCGGTCCTGCCTGCATCGACGGGGAGCGCGGCCCGCAGATCAAGCGACGGTGGCGCCCCCGTCGCGCCCGCGAGTGTTCCCGGCGTGTGCGACGGAATCGGCACGCTTCGATTCGCACGGCTTGCGTCCGCCGTGCCGTGGGTCGCAAGCGAGCGAATGAACGCCACGATCCCGGCACCTCCGAGGAGCACGATCGCCACCGCGAGCGCTCCCACCCAGCGCGCGCTCGGCGTGCGTCGTCGCGCGCTCGACGTCGTGATCGCGCTGCGGAGCGTCGTGGGTCCGTGGTCGTCGATCGGTTCCACGGCCGGCGCAAGTCCTGCCCTCACGTCACCGGCGGGTCCGGACGGCGACACAGGTTGGCGCAACGCGACCGTGGCGGCGTCGACCATCGGCGCGGCGAATCGTTGTTCCGCGGGAACCGACGGGTCGATCCCCGATCCCGCGGGGCGCGTCTTCGGCGACCAGATCGGGTCGGGCGCTTGCAGCGCCGGATCCACGCGTGCAGCCCCGAATTGGAAGGCCACGGGATCCGACGAAGGGGGGGCCGACGTCTCGGCGCTGCCGCTGATTCGACCCGAGTCGACCGCGGGTGGAACCGCGGCGACGGCGCCTGCGAGATTCTGCCAGAGCGCCTCCAGGAGCTCGCCCGCGTTCTTGTACCGATTCACCGGCCGCAGCGCGAGCGCCCGCTGCAACACGGGTTCCCAGGCGCCGACGTTCACATCGAACGCTGCGGGCGTCGCGCGTCGCTCGGCCATGATCTGTGCGAACAGTTCGGCGCGGTTGCCCGGACGGTACGGCGGCTCGTCGACGAGCATCTCCGTGAGAATCAGCCCCATCGCGTGCACGTCGGTCCACGGCCCCGTGCGTGTCGCACTGATCTGCTCGGGCGAGGCGTAGTGTAGCGAGAACGCCGAATACTGCGCCGTCGTCGCCGTGTCGCCACTTCCGGCTTCCTCGTTGTCCTCCATCACCTTCGCGATGCCGAAGTCCAGGAGCTTGAGTTCAGCACCGCGACGCGTCTGGACCAGCACCATGTTCGCCGGCTTCAGGTCTCGATGTGCGATTCCCTCGTCGTGCGCATGGGCGAGTGCTTCCAAGATTGGACGCAGCTGCGCCAGAACTTGAGACGGCGTGCGTCCTCCGGCGTGGCGTCGACTCGAGAGGTTCTTGCGAAGCGTCACTCCGTCGAGCCACTCGAGCGCCATCCACGGTGCTCGCCGCCCATCGGGCATGAGGGAGACGCCGAAATCCAGCACTTGAACGATGTTCGGATGATTGATCCGCACGATCGCCTTGGCTTCGCGCGTGAACGCATCGAAGAACTTCGATCGCGAAGCATCGTCGAGGTCCGGCGGCAGCTTCAACACCTTCAGCGCGACGTTGCGCTCGAGATCGGTGTGCACTGCGCGGTACACGACGCCGAAGCCGCCCTCCGCGACGACATCGTCTACGCGAAACTTCTGCTCGAGCTGCGAGCCGACGAGCGAGAACTGGTCGACGGTGACGGGCGGCATGCCGGTGCGATCCTAACGCATTCCGCTGCCCGTGACGCCTACAGGCAGGACAGTCCGTCGCAGCAACGCCCGCCGAGGCACGCTTCGTGCGTGGCCGGACACACGTTTCCGCAGCTCCCGCAGTTGTTGCTGTCCAACGGAAGCAGCACGAGCCGACCGCCGCAGTTGGTCAACCCACTCTGCGGAGAATCCTCCGCGGGAGCGTCGCGAACGCTCAGTGGAGGATAGAAAACGTCGCACCCCCCGATCGCGAGCCACACGCACGCGACGAGCCAGAACCGTCGTCGCGGACCCACCCGCATCAAAACGTGCCTCCAAACGAGACCCACCCACCGTCGTGCGTCACGCGAAGCTGCGGCACGCCGAACAACCACGACATCTCCGACGCGCGCGCCCCCGCGGCTCGGACGCGACCTGCGACGCTCCAGACGACGCCGAGGGGAACGAGCACGATCGCCGCGCCGAATGTGACGATGGACGTCGTCGTGAAGCCATACACCCGGTCGATGTGTCCCTGCGTCGCGCACATCCGGTCGGGGCACGCCGCGAGATTCACTTCGCGCGCCACCCAGAACCCGACACTGCCGACGAACGACGCGCCGCCCAAGATGACGAGCGCCCACGGCCCGGCGCTCGGTCCTTGAACTTCGCGCGTATCGCGCACTGGCGTCGGCGCCGACACCGAGCCCGTCGGCATGGTCGCCGTCGGCGCCGCGACGACGACCGGAGTGGACGCCGCGTTTGGCGGAGGCATGTTCGTTCCGATCACGGGTGGGGTGGCGACGGGAAGCGGCTCGACCGGCCGCGGAACGAGTCGCGCAACGACGTCGACCGACGCACCGCCGGCCACCGTGATGCTGGCCTGGAAGCGCCCGTGTTCGCGACCGTCTACGACCACATCCACGACGCCGGGTGTCACCGGATGCGGCGCGCCGAAGTCGGCCGAAGCGATCGACTGACCCGCGATCGTCACGGTGAGATCCGCGGGCGCATCCGCGGGGATGCGCAACACGATCCTTCCGACCCTCGGCCGAACACTTGCTGCAAGAGCGCGGCACGTCGCGAGTACCGTGTCGCGGTTGCGCGCCGTCATGTCGCTCTCCGCCTCGCGAATGCACCGATCGGCCTCGATCACCGCCTCGCCGAGCCGGCCGAGCGACTGCTGGGTCTGCGCGATGAACAAGCGCAACGACGGCGTCATTCCCGTGCGGCCCGCCCGCTGCGCAAGCTCGAGCGCCTGCGTGTGATCGCCGGCGTTGCGGGCGCGCTGCGCTTGTTGGATCAGCTCGCGACGCTCCGTCGCCGCCGCGTCATCCGTGGACTGCGCACGCACGGGGCGTGTTGGGATCGCCATCGTGCCGCACACGATCAGTGCGACGAAGCGACGAACACCGCACCGACGCCGCGCTCGATGCAAGACCGTGGTGGTGCCTGTCGTCGCCGTCACGCGCAGGAGCATATCGCATCCCGTGCCGGTCATCGTGTCGATCCGCTGCCTGCGCTGCGCATCCCGGTGTCCGAGGAATTGCTCACCCAACGACTCGCCGAAGTCTCCAGCGGACGACGACGATGCACACGGCGACGTACCCAGCGAGCAAGCTCCAACACTTGATCAGGTTGCCGACCGAATGCTCGTACGCGTCCTCGCGCGGAACGGCGATTCCGCCGCTGAAATGAAACTCGTTGAGGTCGACGACCGAGCCAAGTCCGTCCATCGCCCACCGGCTCGCCGTGAACCATGAGAGTACGCTGGTCGCGCCCGTGAGCTGAAACAACAGTCCTGCGAACAAGATCTGCGGAATCAGCACCAATGGAACCGCGCTGATGGCTTTGTCGGGCGTCGACGCGATCGCCGAGATCAACAGGCCAATTCCGAGACCCGCGAATCCAGCCAACGCGAGAGTTCCGAAAACGTCGAGCGCAAAGTCGAACAAGAGCCCCTGCTCGCCAAACTTGACCTTGAGATTGAGCACAATGAGCAGCAGCGCAGTCTGCACGCACACCAACGCGCCGAGGACGACGGACTTCGATGCGACGTACGCCCCGAGCGACAGATTGGCCGTTCGCTCACGTCGCAGAATCGATGTCTCTTTGCAGATCTCGCGCGCGGCATTGATGATGCCGAACCACACGCCGGTCGTTGAGAGCATGAACAGCAGCTTCTTTGCGTCGTACGGCGCCTGTCCGCCCGTCAGCACGTCGTGCTGGGTGACCAGGCAGAGGAGCGCCGCGATGATCGGCGCCTGCGAGAGCAGAATGAGCAGGTTGCGACGATCACGAACGATCAGTTCCAGATATCGCACAACGAGGATGGGGAATTGACGCGCCCCCGACGCGCGCAGCGGAGCCCGGGGCCGCGTGAGCCCGGCACCGTGCGACATCTCCGGACCTGGGGCTGCACGGTCCATGCGGTCTTTCACGAACCTCTGGTATTGCGCCGAGCGTCGCCAGCGCACCTGCCACAGCTCGGCGAGGGACGGGTTGCGTGCTTCGTTGGGATGCGCCGCATGCCAGAGCACATATTCGTCTTTGTGCTCGGTCTTCGCGGCCGGGGACTCGGGATCGGCCTCGCCCTCGAGGCGCGCATAGACGTCCGCGAGGTCTCCGGTCGTCACGTGAAAGAACGCCAGGGCCTCGCGCGGCGGACCGAAGAACACGACGCGCCCTTCGGCCATGAAGACGACGTGGTCACACTGCGCCAGGTTCGCCGTCGCGTGCGTCACGAGCACGATCGTGCGGCCCTCGTCGGCGAGTTGGCGAAGGGTGAACATCATTCGCTTTTCGAGGCTTGGATCGAGCCCCGACGTGGGCTCGTCGAGGAACAACAACGGCGGGTCGGCGAGCAGCTCGCACGCGATCGACACACGCTTGCGCTGACCGCCCGAGAGCTGCTCGATGAGCTTTCGGCGGTGCGGCTTCATCCCGACCGCGTCGAGCACGCGCGCGACACGACGCTGGATCTCCGTGTCGGTCGAGTCGGCAGGCAGTCGAAGTCGTGCGACGTACGCGAGCGCGCGATCGACGGGAAGGGATCGGTGCAAGATGTCTTCCTGCGGCACGAACCCGACCAGGCTTCGGTACGCGTCGAAGTTTCCGTGCAGATCATCGCCGTTGATTCGCACGTCGCCCGCGTCGGGCCGGGACGCGCCGGAGAGCGCGGCGAGCAACGTCGACTTGCCGGCGCCACTGCCACCGACGACGGCGACGAACTCCCGTGGCTCGATCGAGAGCCAGACGTCGTCGAGAATGACACGCGTTCCAGTCCCGTCGGGATCGGGCACGCTGCGAGAGAGCCCGCGAGCGTCGATGCGCATCGCGCCGCGCTGGTCGAACTCCGTCAGCGAAGCGCCGTCGTATCGAAATCGGTACGGGCCAATCTGCAGCACGTCACCCGCCGCGAGCGGGCATGCGCGCTGCACACGGTAGCCGTTGACGTACGTGCCATTCGTCGAGCCGATTTCGATCACCGCATGGTGATCTCCGCGCCACTCGATGCGCGCGTGTCGTCGCGACACGATGGGGTTGTCGAGTTCGATGCTTGCACCTGCACGGCCGATCGTCGTCTCGCCGGGGCCTCGCCCGAGCTCGAATGTCCGAACAGGCGCATCCGGCGCGACGGTTCGAACGGCTTCGGAGTTCAGGTACGTCAGTGTCACGAAGTTCGACGTGCGCGGATCGGGGATGCGCAAGACGTCGCCATCGGCCAGCAAGCGTTCGCGCACCTGCTGGCCGTTGAAGAACAGCCCGTTGCGCGAGCCGACGTCGACGATGCGATGGCGCCCGCCGTCGCGTTCGATGCGTGCGTGCTTCGCGGACACGTACACTGCAGGCACCACGATGTCGCTCTGCGGATCGCGGCCGAGCGTGGCGCGATCGGCGCTCAACACGACGTTGCGCGTGTGCAGTCCGAATTGAATCGCCAACGTGGGAAGCGGACTGGCGAACAGGGTCGGGTCACCGCCCGGGACATCCGACTCGCGCAGCGGCGCCGGAGGTGCGTACGACGACGAGCCGTCGCCCGCGGGCTGCGCGGCCGCCGCGGGTCGCAATGGACGCCCGCACGACGAACAGAAGTTCGCAAAGTCCTCGAGCAGGTGACCGCAGAACACGCACGAAGCCACAGGGACCGGAAGCTCAACGCGGCCCGTCCAGTCTGTCAACGCCGGATGCGCATGCGAGCAACGTTGCGCGACGAGCCTTGGTCACGGTATTTCCATCGGGACGCCGAGGATGGCCTCGCGACTTCGAGGATTCACGATGCGCATTTCGTTCGTTTCCACCGCGATGGTCGGCAGCATGGCCGCGGCGATGCTCGTGGCGGGATGTCGCTCGTCGGCTGCACCCGGCGGCGGCGGTTCGTCCGGGGGCGAGGGCACCGTCGAGGTGACATTCCAAACGGCCGACGCGGACCAGTTCGGTCGCGAAGATCGCGTCAGCGCCGGGCACGCGCCGACGCCCGACGGTCACCCCGATGCCGCGCTCACCATTCAGGTGCGCGGTCGAGTCAATGGCTTCGTGCTCACGATCTGCGAAGACACGTCGACGAACACCGGCACGCAGTGGGACACCGTGGTCGGGCAGAACCCGTTGCCGGAGGGATTTCAGCATCGTCTCGGCGCCGACACGTGGGTGCTCGGCGTCGTCGACGCGCGCGGGCGGCTGCTCAACAACGCCGACGGGTCGTTCCCGGACATGACGTTCGAACGCATGACGACGCTGCGACTGTTCGCGTCGCTGCGTGACACGTTGCTGCCGGGGCGACTCCTCTGCTTGACGGTGCTGCGCCCCGAAGGCGTGCCTGCGCGCGCAAGTGCCGAGCTGCGCGGCGGACCTCGTGAGTAGTCGCCCGGCACACGGGCCGCTCGAGAAATTCGAAGAAAACCTGTGGTCGGTTCGCGGGCACACGCCAGCGTCGATCGGACGCAAGATGTGCATCGCTCGGCTGCCGGGCGGAGGCCTGTTCGTTCACAACGCGGTGATGGTCGACGATGCGACACGCGCCGCGATCGACGCACTCGGACCTGTCGAGTTCATTTTCGTGCCGAACAAGTTTCACGACATGGACGGCGGCAAGATGAAAGCCCTGTATCCCGCGGCGAAACTCGTGGCGCTCGAGGCCACGCGCGCGCTCAAGGCGAAGAAGTTCCCAGACATCGAGGTGCTCGACCCGGGCAAGCTGCCGGACTCGGTACGCGTCGAGAAGATCCCAGGGCTCAAGCACGACGAGTGCGTGATGGAGGTCCATTCGCGCAGCGGATTCACGCTGGTTCTCACGGACGCGTTGTTCAACCTCGCACCGATGCCGGGATTCACGGGACTCATGCTCAAGGTCTTCGGCTCGATCGGGCCGCTCAAGCTCACGAAGATCGGCCGACTGGGACTGCTCGGCGATGCAAAGCAGTTTCGTGACTACCTCACGCAGACGGCGGAGCGAACCGACGTGAAACGCATCCTCGTCTCGCACGGGGAGCCCGTGGAGCGGGACATCGCGGCTGCGCTGCGAGCCGCGGCGGCGGGGGTGTGACATGCGTCCCAGCGAAGACAAGCGACGTGTCCGCGTCGGCAAGCCCGCAAAACTGCTGACGGGCGGCAATCCGCAGGTCGCGAAGGCCGACGGCGACGCTCCGGTGCAGGCGTACATCGCCGCGATGCCGGGCTGGAAGCGCGACATCGGGAAGCGCATCGACGCGCTCATCGTGCGGAGTGTGCCCGGCGTGCGCAAGGCCGTGAAGTGGAACTCGCCGTTCTACGGAATCGACGGTCAAGGCTGGTTCCTTGGACTCCACACGTTCACGCACTACGTGAAGCTGGCGTTCTTCCGTGGTGCGTCACTGCGACCGCTCCCTCCCGGCGCCAGCAAGGGCAACGACACGCGCTACATCGATATCCGCGAGGGCGATCCGTTCGACGATGTGCAGATGGCGACGTGGGTGAAGCAGGCGGCTGCATTGCCCGGATTTCTCCGTGCGCGACACTGATCCTCAGTTGACCTGCCGCGTTCGCCCTTCCCAGTAGGTGTCGACGTTCCACGCGCTCGCATCCGACGCACCGGCTGCGTCACTCCGCGTCGTCTTCGACGTCGAGCTTGAGCGCGCCCGCGGGCGGCGGTGGCGGTTTGCGATCGACGATCTCTTTTGTCCCCGTCGCGGGGTCTTCGATCATCAGGACCTTCACTCGAAACACGAGGTCCTTGCCCGCAATGACGGGAAGCAACCGCGCGGTCGCACCTTCGGCGGTCACTTCGATGAGCTTGAAGATCACCGTCTCACCGGTTCCCGTCTTCGCCTCGAACGTGCTGCCCACGGCGAGATCGACGCCCTTCGGAAACTCCGCTTTCGCAATCACCTTGGTCGGAAAAACGTCCTCACCGCCAAACGCCTCCGTCGCCGGGATCTCGCCCTTGACTTCGACACCGGCCTTCGCACCCTCGAGTCGCTTCTCCAGCCCGGGCAACATGCGCCCGTCGCCGTGCACGTATTCGAGCGGCCCGGTCTTCGCCGACGATTCGATGACATCGCCGTCCTTCAACTTGATCTCGTAGTCGATCCGAATTCGAAATCCCTTGGCGACGTTCATGCGGTTCCCCTTGCGCGCGACGGCCGACCCGACGCGCGAGAGATCGTACAACTCGCGCGAGCGTCGTGGTAGGTTTCGTTCGTGCGAAATGTTCGGAAATCGCGCTTCGCTATGTGCGCCCTCGCCGTGCCGTTGTTGATCGGCTGCGGACGCAAGGAGCGGCGATTCGAGTCGGTCTGCCAGATCGTGCGCCGGCAGGTCGTCGAGACCGACGAGCACGGCGTCGCAACGCAGATCGATCTCGAACTCGAGTGGGATCCGTGTCCCGAGGACCAGTACCAGATGGTTCGCGGCGGTGCCGAGTTCGCGCGCTGCATCGCGCGATACCACGATGGAGACGCTGTGCCGGTGCGCGTTTCACATTGGTGGGACGAGCGGGGGTATTTCACTTGGGACGTGTATCAAGTCGGTGACTGTCGGCGCCCGATCGAAGTGAACTCGGAGGGATCGTTCGAACGGTCCCAGGAGTGTCAGGACACCGCGTCGTACGGTCTTGGAAACGGGTACGTGTGCAACCGGCGTCCGTTCCGACGGCTCGTCAACGTCTGCCCGTGGATGGCGCGGCACTGATCCCACGCAGACCGGCGTGCCGTGCGCGTTTTGTCACTGTCGCGCCCAACGCGTTCCGTCGTCGCATTCCACACGATCGACATGCGCGACGACCAGCGATGCCTGCTCGGCCCAGTGAAGTGGATAGGCAAAGGCCTCCTGGGCGCCGGGGGACACGGATGCACTCTGGCTCGCAAACGCGACGAAGTGCTCGCCTCCGACGTTCATCTGAGACGGTCGGCCGAACGCGTCGAACCCGTACGCGACGCCACCGAACGACCGCACCGTGCAGCGGCCGCGATTCTCGAATGTGATGTGAAGCTCGGTATCCGGGCCGTCGCGACCGACGGCGCCTACGCGGAGCACGAGCGGGTCCCGTGCCGTGTAGCTGGCAAGCGCGCGGCGGCTCCGCGCCAAGGGCATCGGGGGCAATCCCCGCGTGCCTAGGGTCGGCGATGGATCTCCGCGTGGCGGACGGCTGTCGGAGTGAAGCAGCTGCATCGGCTGGCTCCATTCGCGTTCGAGCCACCATCGCCCGAGGAAGAAGCCCACGGTGAGACCCACGAGCAGTCCAACAAGTACGAATGCCAGGGAGCGCCGCATGGATCACCCGAGAGACGCGTACGCCATCACCGCGACAGTGATCGACGGCACGAGGCGACGCGCCCAAATGAATAGACGGTTGTGACTCGACTCGCGAACGACGAAAAACAGCCACGTCGACATCATGTTCAAGAGCAGGCTGAAGTACACCCCCAGCATGAGCTTGTCCGCGCGGGTGAGGTACCCGGTCGCGGGAAGTGCTTGCATCAGCGAGAAGTGGAAGAGCACGGCCGCCGCGAGCATCGGTGCGCCCGTCGCCGCGCGGACATCGATCCGCGAAAACGTGATCCACAGCCCTGTGAGCGAGATGAGAATGATGATGAACGCCGGGACGAACACGCTGAACGCGGCCGACGTACTGAACCGATCGATGCCGAGGACGAATTTGTACCGGGAGACATACAGATCGTCGCGATCGAATCGCGTCGGGTACGCGTGTCGGTACGCCCGCGCGCCGAGGTACGCGACGCCCCAGCCGGCCACGTGAAAGCCTTCGTCGAGGGCGGTGCGGTTGCCGTCGGAATGGAACACGACCTGGTCGACGCCCGCGCGCTGGTCTTCCACCTCGATCGTGAGTTCCTGGGTGTCGAACGGGTACCGCCGTAGATCGACCGGAGTGCTGAGATTCACGACGTAGCGCCAGACCCGCAGTGTCGGACTGTCCACCAGCATGTACTCCGACGCGACGTTCCCATTCGGAAATGTCAGGTGCGTCGCGGGCATCGGCCGGTCGCTCGTGAGTGAGAGAAAGAAGTCCGCTTCGAATGTACCGGTGCGGATGTCGAAACTCCGGACCGTATTCAGCACGAGGCCTACCCGTACGTCCGCGGCGGGCCCGAATCGCGGATGCGCGAGCGCCGATCGAAACGCACCCTCGCGGTGAATCGGAACGGGCCCCACGCCGAGCGATCGCCGCTGTTCGTCCGAAAGATCCGCGGGGATGTCTTCGGGCCCCTGCAGAACGGTGTAGTCGCTTGGTGCGAGCGCGCCGCCGGCGCCCGAGTCATCGCGTTCGGTCGTGGCCACCGCAGCGGTGTCCCCATCGCGACTCGCCGCGTCCACCGTCGAGACGTCGGCGCCGTGCGCGGCGCCATGTGAGCGCGCGTCCGGTCCGCGACCCTCGGATCCGACGTCAGCCCGGCTCTCGGTTTGCGCACCCGCTCGCTTCGACATCGCGCCGACGCCGACCACCACGACAACGCCGAGCGACGCCACTTGCACCCAGAGCACGTGGGCTGGCATTCCGAACGGTCGAATCGCGCCCATCGGCGGAACGGTACTCCAGCCGACCCCCCCACTTCTACGGCAACCTGCACGGGTTCGGCAACGTGCGCGGCGTGGGCCTCGCCCGATCGGTCGGGCTCGAGCGGCCGTTGCCGCGAACGCGCGCGCTTCGCCAAGCGTCCGCTATAGTAGGGGCGTGTTCCGCGTCGCGAACGTCATCGCGCTCCTGCTGATGATCAACGGCTGTGGTCAACGTGCCAGCGGGGAGACGCCTGCGCGCGGTGCGGCCGCGGATCGTTCCGGCCCACTCGAAGTGACGCTGCGCGCCGCGGCGAGACAAACGGCGAGAATCGTGGTTGCGCCCGCACGCCGCGGGGTTCGACGGTCGGCCGTCACGGCGGCGGGAACGATCGAATTCACGACGCACGACGTCGCGCGGGTGGGGCCGCTGCTCGAGGGGCGCCTCCTCACGATCGCCGTCGAACCCGGTCAGAGCGTGACCCGCGGCGCGGAACTCGCGCGCGTGCAGAGCACCGAGGTCGGACGCGCGCGGTCCGAGCAAGTTGCCGCGGTCGTGCGTTCGCGCGCTGCGAGCCTGGAGCTCGACCGCCAACAGCGCATGGCGGACGCGGGCGTGACCTCGGGCCGAGACCTCGTGGCAGCGCAGGCGCAACGCTCGCTCGCGCAACTCGAACTTCGCGCGAGCCTGGAGCGCTTGCACGCCCTCGGGATCGGTTCCGTCGGTCCCGGAGGTGTGTCCACGGTGCCGCTCCTCGCGCCGATCGACGGAGTCGTGCTGCGAGTCGACGCGCGGGTGGGACAGACCGTCAGCGCGGCCGACACGCTCTTCGTCGTGGGCCGAACGGATCGTGTGTGGCTCATTGCCGACGTCTACGAGCGGGACTACGCGCGCGTTCACGTCGGCGACGAAGCGCGCGTGCGTCTCGTCGCATACCCCGAGCGAACATTCGGTGGTCGCGTCGAGAACATCGGCGGCATCGTCGACCCGCAAAGCCGCGCAGCGTCCGTGCGGATCGTCATGGAGAACGCCGGCGGCGTCATTCGTCCCGGAATGAGTGCAACGGCGCGCATCGTCGCGCCGGACGCACAGGGCACGCCCGTGGTGATCGTTCCGCGCGGCGCGCTGCAGACCATCGACGGCCAGCCGTACGTGTTCATCGATCGCCACGAAGGTCGATTCGAAGTGCGCCCCATCGCGCGCGGGGACGACTTCGAGGGCGACGTCGAAGTGCTTACGGGATTGGCGGCCGGTGAGCCCGTCGTGACCGAGGGCGCGTTCATCCTCAAGAGCGAGGTCCTGCGAGCCCAGATGGGTGCGAACGATTGATCGATCGCATCCTTCAGTTCTCGGTCAAGAACCGAGCGCTCGTTCTGCTTCTTGCCGTGGTCTTCGTGATCCTCGGCGCCGTCAGTGCCGCTCGCGTGCCAATCGACGCCGTGCCCGACGTGACGAACGTGCAAGTTCAAGTCATCACCGCCGCGCCTGCGCTCGGCCCGGTCGACGTCGAGAGCTACGTCACGGTGCCTGTCGAGACATCGATGGGGGGATTGCCCCACATCGACGAGATCCGAAGCATTTCTCGACCTGGGATTTCCGTCGTCACGGTCGTCTTCGACGACGAGATGGATCTTCAACTGGCGCGGCGCCTCGTCGCAGAACGCATCGCCCGCGCGCGCGAACTGATCCCCGGCGAGTACGGCACGCCCGAGATCGGGCCGATGACCAGCGGATTGAGCGAGATCGTTCATTTCGAAGTGCGCGGGTCGGGCGCGTCGCTGATGGACTTGCGCGCCGTGTTCGACCGGCAGATCGCGCCGCGCTTGCGTCTGGTCCGCGGGATCGTGGAAGTGAATACCTACGGCGGGCAGACGCGATCGATGGAAATCGAGATCGATCCGGCCCGTCTCGCGGCGGCGCACGTCGGGATCTCCGACGTGATCGAGGCCGTCGAACGAAACCATGCGGCCGCCGGCGGGGCGTACCTCGTCGACGGGCGCGAGCACATCACCGTGCGCGGCGAGGGTCGCGTCCGGACGCTGGAAGACCTGCGCACCATCGTCGTCTCGCTGCGACAGGACCGAACGCCGATCTACGTGCGCGATCTCGGAGTCGTTCACGACGCGCCGCTCGTTCGCTATGGCGCAGCGACGCGCGACGGTCGCGGCGAGATTCTCGTGGGCGTGGCGATGATGGCGCTCGGCGAGAACTCCGCCGCGGTTGCCGGCAACGTTCGCGCGGCGCTCGACGACCTCGCCCCGTCGCTTCCGCCGGGGATCCGAACCGACGTGTACTACGACCGCCAAGACCTCGTTCATCGCACCGTGCGTACGGTCGCAACCAACTTGCTCGAAGCGAGCGCCGTCGTCGTGCTGATCTTGTTTGCCACGCTCGCCAGTCTGCGAGCGGGCTCTGTCGTCGCGCTCGCGATTCCGTTCGCGTTGCTCGGCGCGTTCATCGGAATGCGCCTGGCGGGAATCTCTGGAAACCTGATGAGCCTCGGCGCCATCGATTTCGGGATGGTCGTCGACGGCGCGATCATCATCGTGGAGAATGCGCAGCGTCGACTCGGCGAACGCCACCGCGAATTGGGACGCGACCTGCGGCCCGAGGAGCGAGCCGACACCGTCCTGGAAGCCGCGCGCGAAGTCCGCGGAGCCACGGCGTTCGGCGAAGCCATCATCGCGCTCGTGTACGTGCCGCTCGTCACGCTCGAAGGCATCGAGGGACGCATGTTCCGCCCAATGGCGCTCACGGTGCTCTTCGCGCTCGCCACCGCGTTCGTGCTCTCCCTCACGCTCGTCCCGGCGCTCGCCTCGCTGGTGCTCTCGCGACGGGCGCAAGATCGACACAGCCCGGTGATCCGCGGCGCGGCGAGACTGTACGCCCCGGCCCTCCGTGGCGCACTGCGATGGCCGCGCGCCGTGGCCTTGCTCGCGCTCGGTGCGCTCGTCGCGAGCGGCGTGATCGCCTCGCGAATGGGCAGCCAGTTTCTTCCGCGCCTCGACGAGGGCGCGCTGGTCATTCCGATGGTGCGCTTGCCATCGATCTCGCTCGACCAAGCCACCGAACTCGCATCGCAATGCGAGCACGTGATTCGCCGCTTTCCCGAGGTGGTCACAGTGGTCTCGCGCACCGGGCGTGCGGAGGTCGCCGTGGACCCCATGGGCATCAACATGACGGACGTCTACGTGATCCTGCGGCCGCGCGAGCAGTGGCGCACGGCGCAGACGCGCGAAGGGCTCGTGACGGCGATCGACCGTGCCCTCAGTGACGCGATCCCGGCGACGGGCTTCTCGTTTACGCAGCCGATCGAGATGAACACCAACGATCTGTTGGCGGGCATTCAGTCCGACGTCGCGGTGCATGTGTACGGCAACGACCTCGGCGAATTGCAACGCATCGCGGACTCGATCGTGCGCACGTTGCGATCGGTCTCCGGCGCCGCCGACGTGCGCGCGGAGCAAATTGCGGGACTCAACGTTCTCACGGTGCACGTCGATCGATCGGCGATCGCCCGCTACGGCGTCGACGTTCGCACGGTGCTCGACACGCTCTCGTCGGTCGGCGGCCGTCGCGCCGGCATCGTCGTCGACGGACTCCTTCGCATACCAATCGTCGTGCGCCTCGGTCCCGACGCGCGCGCGACCGCCGAGTCGCTGTCGGCGGTCCCGGTGCGCACCCCTGTCGGCGCCATGGTGCCGCTCGGTCAACTCGCCCGTGTCGACGTCGCGCCCGGTCCGTCGCAGGTCAGCCGCGAGAGACTGCAACGTCGCGTGACCGTGCAGGCCAACGTTCGCGGACGAGACCTCGGATCGTTCGTGGTCGCGGCACGCCTCGCGATCGAGCGCGAGATTCACTTGCCGACGGGATATTCCCTCGCGTGGGCCGGCGAATTCGAACACCTCAAGAGTGCGACCGTGCGGCTGCTGATCGTCGTACCCATCGCCCTCATCGTCATCGTCGTGCTGCTCATCGCGACGTTTCGTCGTGTTCAGCCCGCACTGCTGATCTTGCTGAACGTGCCCATCGCAATCACGGGCGGAATCTTCGCGCTCGCATTGCGACGGTTGGACCTCAGTATTTCTGCCGGCGTCGGCTTCATCGCGCTGTTCGGCGTCGCGGTTCTCAATGGTCTCGTTCTCGTGACGTCCATCGAGCGACTGCGCGACCGCGGAGTGCCATTGCGCGAAGCCGTGGTCCAGGGCTCCGAAGGCCGACTGCGGGCCGTGTTGACCACCGCGTTGGTCGCGTCGCTCGGATTTCTCCCAATGGCCCTCGCTCGCGGGGCAGGCGCCGAAGTGCAGCGGCCACTTGCCACCGTAGTGATCGGTGGAATCGTGTCGTCAACCCTTCTCACACTGCTCGTGCTGCCCGCGGTGTACGCATGGTTCGCGCATCGCGATGTCCCTGCGTCGCCCGAGGCATGAACGCACCACGGACGAGCCGACGAGCCTCCCTCAGCTCACCGGTCGGAATCGCAACGGCTCGGCGACGTTCTTCACCTTGACGCTCCGCTCGTCGCCAAACGTCAGGCCATGCCGTTCGGGCAGTCGGTCGAGCAGTTGCGACATCACGACGACCTCGTTGCGCTCGGCGCATCCCTGCAATCGCGCAGTGTTGTTCATGCCGCTGGAGAAACCCGTGAAGTTGTCGTTCGGACCGAACTGACCGACAAACAGCGGCGCGAGGTTCACGCCGACGGTCACCGCGAGGCCCGGTTCGCGCAGCACCGCGAACTCGGGGCGCTCGGGAAACCTGCGGGTCGCGTCGCGAATGTCGATGCCGCAACGGATGGCCGCGAGCAGGCGCTCGGGCGGGGACGTTTCGTAGAACGGCGGACCGAACAGCGCGATGACGCAGTCACCGACCATCTTGTCGAACACGCCGCCGTGGTCCCAGACGATTTGCACGGCCTCGCGACTCCAGGCCTCGACGAGTGTGGCGACGGCATTCGGGGTCTTCAGCACTTGTTCGGACAAGCGTGTGAACCCGGCGATGTCCACGTACAGCATCGCGACTTCGGCCTCGCGCGGCGCGAGGTATTGCGCAACGTAGTCGTCGGACTGCAGCAATCGGGTCACGTCATCGGGTCGGAAACTCCTCGCGAGGGTCCGCCACTCTTTGTTGAAATCGACGACGCGCTGCCGAATGAACCCCGCGAACCCGGCGAGAAGCTCGCGGTCGTACGTGTTGAACGAGCCGCTGCGCGACGTGACGACGACTTTCCCGACGACCGCCGAGTGCGTGACGCCGTTGATCAGCACTTCTTCCCGTGCGTTTCCGAGACCGAGTCGAGTCAACAGTGCCGGGTCCCCTGTCCGGAGATAGCCGCGCGCCTCGTGGAAGATCGCGCTTTCGTCCGGATGCGGCTCGAGCGCGCCCATCGTGTCGACCACGAGATGCCCCTTGTCGAACAATTGGACCTGGAGGTTTTCCGAACTGCCTTCTTCGGCAACGCACACCAGAAGCAGTCGCTCGAGCGCGATCGCGCGCGACAAGACGTCGACGGCCTGCCGCACGCCCTCGCCGAGGACGCGATGCCGAAGCGCGTTTCCCAACTCCATCATCACTCGATGCTTCTCGCGGGCCGCGCGGATGGAATAGAGGAAGTTGTCGAGTTCCTCGCACGTGATGTTCAACGCCTCCGCGACGAACGCGGTGTCGTCGGCGTTCGCTGAATCGAGGGCGAGTACGACGCCGGCACTCCCGAACCACTCGCCCGCCACGTCGAGCGGTTGGGCGACCACGATCTCCGTTGCCGTGCGAGCAACGATCTCTTGGCGCTCCGTGGGGCCCGTTCGCGCGAGAATGCCATCGCGATCGGGAATCTCGAGGTCCGTCGGCCAGCAGAATGACTGCAGCTGAAGATCCTCGCTGAACGAGCGGAGAAATGCGCCTCGGGCACCGACCGCGTGACACAGCGCGGGCAACACGGTTGCGATCGCGTCCGCGAGCGACAAGCGGTCCTGGAGCGCCGATTCGACGAGGTCGTCGATCGTGCCGTTCAGGTCGAGGAGAGATCGCAGCCGTCGAGCTTCGTGGTCAGCCATCGCACGGGGATGGTATCAAACGTGCGAGCGCGATGTGCGCGATCCTACGCGTCGGCCGTCAATGCGCGGTACGCCTCGACGACGGCAAGGAAGGCGCGCGAGGCGTCGGCGTGCGGCGCAGCCCCCGTCGCTGCGGATCGATCGGGATGCAGCAGCAGCACCTGGCGTCGGAACGCACTGCGAACGTCCCCCGGGCTCGCGTCGACACCCAGTCCGAGCGTCGTGAGATGCCCCGCGCGCGCGCTCGGTGCCGACACGCGCGCAGCGTTGGAGGCCGGGCGCGGGGGGGGGGACGACGTGGCGTTTCGGCGGTTGCGTCGCGGACGTCCGTGGAAGACTTCACCGGGCAAGAGCGGCGCTTGTTCCGTGGCACCGGGTGGCAGCGGGCGCGAGACGCGAAATCGCAGTTCGGCGTCGGTGATCGCGTACAGATGCTCGAGCCGCTCGTGGCGCTGGCGGCGGAGCAGTTCGTCGAGTTGCGGCGGCGAGATCACGCGCTGCGCGACCATCGCCTGCCCGAGACGCAGTTTGCGCACGCGCGCTTGCATCGAGGCCTTCTCCACGGCTGCGCGCGCCGCGACGTGGGAACGCACCGCGACGTCGCCGATGCGGGCCGACGCACCTTCGCTCTCGACGGCCTGCACGAACCCGCGCCGAACGTGGATCGCGTGACGCCCGTGCGACTCGATCAGCTCGAGCACGCCCGTCGCTCCGTCGCGGTAGAGCTTGGCGAGCAAGTCGCCGAGCGTGGTGTCGCGAAGTCGGGACGCGAGCTGCATCGTGTGCCGAACCTACGGGGCGACCGTGTCGGCGCGCCAGTTTTCGACGAACGCAACCGCCGGGTCGAACCTCTGCCGGGACCACCCGTTCGAGCACGAGCGCCGCTGCGATTCGAATTGAACGACCGCCGCTTTCAACTTGATCGAACGTGCGGTCGCAGACGGATGGAAAACGTTGAGCATTGCCGAGTTCCACAGTCATTTGAGCCGGTTTTTCGGCCACGTCGGCCGGCACGGAACCTGCGTTGGCGTCAGCCAAGTCGGCGAGTTCGTCTCGTTCTCCCACGATCGACTCGCCGGCTTCCAATTCACGCCTCACCGAAGGAAATCCAACCCCCATGAGCGATCTGAAGAACAAAATTGGCGAGACGGTCGAACACGCCAAGAACGTCGTGACCGAAGCTGCCACCAAGGTCGGTCACACGGCCTCTGAAGTCCTGCACAAGGGCGAACACGTTCTGACGGAAGCGGCGCGCAAGGCGAAGGATGCCGCAGTGGGCGCGGTCGCGAAGATCCAGAACCAAGGCGACAAGGCCAAGCACGCGATGCACGACGCCGAGGCGAAGGCCAAGCACGCCCTGCATGTCGCGGACGAAAAGGTCCAACACGCGGCGAATGTCGCCGACGAGAAGCTCACGAACGCCGGCAAGTAGGCGACGAGTTCAGCGACCGATCGCACTCGCATTCAGGATTGCTCGCACTTGCCGGTCGGTGAGATTCGCGCGGACGACCACACGGTCGCCCTCGACGCGCCACTCGAGTGCGTCGATCGAGGACTCGAGCGAGTCCAGGTCGATGCCCACGAGCCCGGCCAGTGCCGAGCTGAACATTCGTCCGAGGCCGCCGCGAGCGCCCGCGCGCTCCGTGATCATCGCGTGCCATCGCGTGCGCGAGTAATTGAGCATCGTCTCCGCGCCTTGCGCCTGCGCGAGACTGTCATACTGCAGCACACTCAACAGCTCGGCGGCTCCCGACGGCGGACCGCCGACCGGACCGACTTGATAGATCACTGCCGCGGCGCGACGCGGCATCGGGAACGGACCGCGCAGCGTGGGAATGTCGATGAGGTTGCGAACGCCATCGGCTTCGAACTGCAGCACGATGCGCGGATCGCCTTGCGACACGAGCCCCGGCGCGCGCCGCGACATCGCCGCGAACAATCGGTCGACTTGCTCTGGCATCGCGATGGCCGCCAGCCCGTCGCCGAGCATCACGAAGCTTCGTCGCGCTCCGTAGCGCTCGAACGTCGCGATCTCGCCCCCGCCGACGTGCGGCTGCCAGATGGGCACTCCACCGTCAGTTCCGGGAAGCGGTTGACCGAACAGCGGTGACACTCCCACGCGCATCGGGGCGTTGCCGCGCGGCCGCGGCGGTGCAACCGGTGACGGCGCGAGTACGGCGGCCTGCGTTGCCATCTGCTCGATCGCGCGACGCAGTCGTTGCGAGTCGTTGTCGGCTGCGCGCGCGACGACGAACCAGTCGGGCGCGTGTCGCTCGTCGCCGATGGGTCGCGAACTCGCCAGAACGATCTCGTCCAGATCGCGCAGCGGGTCGAGGTCTGTGCCCCCGAGCATCTGTTCCCAATCGGGAATGCCGGTGAGCATCCGCCGAATGGCGGTCGCATTCGGGTTGCCGCGCAATCGATCGCCGCGGACGGTCACCGTGACGAGTGCGCCGCGGGGAACGAGCGGGAGCAACTCCGCCGCGCTGGACTGAAGCGACGGCGTGACGGGTGCGGGCGGCGTCGGCGTGCCCGCATCGGCGTGATCGAGCAGGCCCGTGACCGGATCGACGAGCCTCGGCGGTCGATGTGCGAGCGCGAGTGCAGGCTCGCGAAGATCCGTCGGGGTCGTCGGCCACGGGGGCAAGTCGTCGTTGGACGCGGGGGGAGTCGGAGCGCGGTGTGCAGGGGGGGGGCGCTGTGCTGCGCGCGGTGCGGGCGGCGTCGGAGTTCGCGGCGGGTCCGGCGTTCGCAGTTGCGTCGTCGGCGGAGTCCGCGGTCTCGCGCCCGGTCGCTCGGCTTCGAGGCCGATCTCGACCACGTGAATGTTGTACTCGAACGACACGGGACGCAGCGGCGGCAGCCGGCGCGCAACAGCCCACGGCAGCGTGTGGATCGCGAGCGAAACGACGGCGGCGATGCCGAGTCTCGCCGTCCACCGATCCGTGGCTGAAAATCCGCGCTGCATGCCTCGTGGTACCGAACGCCTCGAACGACTCTAGCAGTCCAGACGGACGAGAACGTCAATGGATTCACGGCGAGCGCGCCGCGCGGCGGTTCCGTGCACCCTGCCACGCGACGAACCATCCGTCGGCCCAGAAGTCGCATTGGCTCCCACCACGTGCCTGGAACTTGCGCGAGCGACGTTGATGCGCTGTATAGGGGCCGTTGTGCGGCTTCGGAGTGTGCAGGGAACGGCGCGTGGACGGTCGGAAGCTATGAGTGACTTCACGCGTAGAGTGATCTTCGCCACGTTCGTCGTGTGCGCGTTCGGTTGTCGTCGACTCGACGAGTTGTGGGCCAACTCGCACGGCGGCAGCGCCGGCGCGGACGACGCGAGTGCGGTCGACCCGCCCGCACACCAGCGCCTCGGACGGTCCAGCGCATCGAACACGGCCGGCACCGGCAGCAACGCGCCCGCGAATCACGCGTCCGCGGACGCCTCGATCGCGCAGGCCGCACCGACGTCCGATGCCGCGGTTGCAGCGCCCGCACCGGAACTGCCATCGCAAACGCTCACGGCCATGTGGATCTGGGTTCCGATCTTCGAACGCATGGACACGCGCGGACGCAAGCTCGGCTATCTGCGCTCCGGCGGGCGTCTCCGTGTCGGGATGCAACCGACGGGGACCGAAGGCTGCGCGCGTGGTTGGTACGCGGTCGTCGGACCGGGCGGCGGATACGTGTGCAACAACCGCATGGTGTCGCTCGAGCCCGACGCGCTCGGACGGCGGTTGCCGCTGCAGCCGAATGGCGACGCGTCGTTGCCGTACCCGTATTACATCTCGTACCGACCGGCCGTGATGTACCGCTGGCTTCCGTCGGAAGCCGACATGCGGGAGACGGAGCCCGAGCGATTCGGAATCGTCCCGCCGAATGCCACCGCGTCGCTCGACGGCGGCGTCCCGGCATCGGCCGCGCCCGGTGCGACGGTGTCACAGCTCGAAACACCGACGGTTCTCTCGACCACGGCGCCGGTCACGGGCGCTGGGAGCTCGGCTCCACTTGCAACGGCCGATCCGAACGCCACAGGACGCGGAGCCGTCGCGGCTGCGCACGTCGCGGACCGGCACGAGGCGTCGGACGCCGGAGTTCGTCTCGAGGATCTGTCGGGCGAATCGGGCACGCCGCTGCTGCGACGGATGCTCACGGGGATGTACATCTCCGTCGATCGCGAGGCGTCGAGCGCTGGGCGACGATTCTGGCGCACGCAAAACGGCGGGTACGTCGAGCGTGGCGCCGTGTCACTCGTGCACAACGCGCCGACGTTTCAGGGCGTGCTCCTCGACGAGCAGCACGCGCTGCCGATGGCGTTCATCACGGCGGTTCAGGGTTGGACGTACGACCTGTCCCCCGACGGGCGCACCGCGACGCGACGCGATCGCGCGCCCAGGCTCACGGCGTATTCGCTGACGGCTGATCCCCCCGTTCGCGTCGGCCGGTCGGACTACCATCGCACGCGCGACGGATTCTACGTGTCGTCGATGCATGCGCGCCTCGTGCGAACGACGCCGCCGGCGTCCGACGTCGGGCCGACGGAGCGCTGGATCGAAGTGAACCTGGACCGGCAGATGCTGATCGCTTACGAAGGTTCGCGGCCCGCGTACGTCACCCTCGTGTCGTCGGGTCGGCGCAATGCGGCAGCAGACCGGAACTATGAGACGATTCAAGGCTTCTTTCGCGTTCAGTCCAAGCACGTCGCCACGACGATGGACGGCAACAGCGCGGGCGACGGGCCGTACTCGATCGAGGACGTCCCGTGGGTGATGTACTTCGAGAACTCGTTCGCGCTGCACGGCGCGTTCTGGCACAACTCGTTCGGCTACGTTCACTCGCACGGCTGCGTGAACATGTCGCCGCCCGACGCGCACTGGCTGTTCAACTGGACGGAACCGGCGCTGCCAGCGGGATGGCACGGCGTGTACGCGAACGCGGCGCAGCTTGGAACACGCGTGTACGTGCACTACGAGCGGCAGGCACTCGGCGAGCGGGGCGGTCCCGCGAGTCCGCCGCAACACTGAGCGCCGTTCGCGTGCTGCTTGCCGTGCTTGCCGCGCAGCACCACGGGTGCATCCAGCGCAGCGCTACGTCGTCGGCCGACGGTGCGCCGGTCGCGACATCCACGGGTGCTGCAAACCTCGTCCGACCCGGGGCGCCGGGGGGCGGACCCGTCGACGCCGCGCTGACGGCGAGGATCCGCCGCTGGATCGCCGAGACGCCTGGCGCGCAGGCGTATCACGACGCCGTGCTCCAACGTGCCAGCGAGCACGACACGCCGCGAGCGCGTTGCGTCGCTCTCAGCGTTCGGGACGCACCCGTTCGCGCCGGCTCCGCGCGCGTCGTGTGTGTCGTTGGCGACGAAGTGCTCGCGGGCGAACCGGGATACCAGCGCTTCTTGCAGCTCCACCAGTTCGACGCTGCCCTCGCGCGTCCGGCGGCTCGCGTCCTGATCGAATTGCGCGACACGATGCTCGGGTTTTCGGGTCGCGAGTACACGCGTGTCGATGCGCGCGCGGTGAACGGCGCTCTCGTGATCGACGTCGAGGCCCGCGTGACGCTGCGCCTCGGCGTGCGACCCGCGCCGGGGCGCTGGCGCGTGACGATCAACGCAGACGGCACCGCAACCGAGTCCGCACCGTGAGCGTCGGGTTCGCGCGGCACGAGCCCAGAAGATTGACAGGGAGATCGGGAGGTAGGGAGTTGTTTGAATTTTCTCGTACCTAGCGCGAGGCTCGCTCGACGGACGGATGCACGACCTCGCATCGGACAGCGAGCCTGCCTCCGCTCCGAAAAACAAAATCCTCCTTCCCTCCCCGCCTCCCTGTTCAATCATCCGGATGGATGGCACGGCGCGGGCCGATCGAAAAATGCTACGCTGCGCGGCCGAAACATGCAACTTCGCCGAATCATCCTGATCGCTTCTATCGCCGCGGTCTCGTGCGCCCGTGATCCCAACCGCATGACCGCGGCCCACACGCCACCCGGGCGTCTCGCGACCTTTACGGAATGGGCGCGCGGGCAACTCCACGGCGTGCCCCGCGTGACGGTGCTCGGCACCGAGGTCGTCCCGGGCACGGAGTGTTTCGAAGCGCAGACGGCCGGTGGCAATCGTCGCGTGTCGGCGTGTGTTCACGCGACGCACGGGCTACTCACGGGACGCGACGGTTACGCCCGCTGGCTCACGAGTCGTGGCTTCCATGTCGGTGCCCCAGCGACCGGGCCTGAACTTCTCGCACGCGCGTTCGACCTGATTCACAGTCGGCCGACGTTCGTGGTCCAGCGTGCGTGGTCGCGCGCCGAGGGTGCGATTCGGATCCTCGAATTCGACGGCGACGAAAACGGGCGCAGGTTCGGGCGCGCGGTGGAGATTGGCGACGGCGGCGTCGCGGAGGAAGGTCCGACCGATCGAATGTCGGAACTCGACGCGCCGACGGGGGAATTCATCACGCGCTTTCGCACGTTTCTCGGCCCGCGCACGGACACTCTCACGATCTTTCGACACCTGAGTGACTTCGACACGACGGACCTGCACTGCTTTCAAGCGTACGAGGGCGAGCACATTCCGCCCCAGGACTCCGGCGCGTCCGCGTGCATCCAGGGCGACCGAGTCCTGGCGGGGCCGCAAGGTGTTTCCGACTATCTGCGCGCGCGGGGCTTCACGCCGGAGACCCCCGTGATCGACCCGCGGAAGTTTCTCGTGTTCGTCTCGCTGTTCACGTCGAACTACGATGACTACACATTCACCGACGTGCGGTCTTCGATTGTCGACGGCGTTCTCGAGATCCGAGCAGATGCGCGACCGGCGATGGGGCGCTCCGCACGGCGAGTGACCCGCATCCTGCGGCTCACGCGGGAATTCACTTTCAACGATGCCTGGATTCCGTTCGAAGGCGGCGACGGCGGAACGGGTCGCGCGCCATTGCCGGGCGAGCAGTCATCTCCACAGCACGCGATCACGCCACCCGGTCAGTAGGACTACTCGACGACGCCGATCACGTTGCGGCCCTGTTTGGACACGTCGATCGCACTGCGGAGTCGCTCGAAGACTTCACGCGAGCCGGGCAAGCCGTTGATGATCAAGTTGGGATCGGTCACGTCCTGCGTGTAGACGTGGATGTGCGCAATGCCGAGCATGCGGTCGAGAAGCGACTGCTCGAACTTCAGGTCTCGCACACGCCATAGCTGCGTTGTCTCGATGCGCTTGCTGAACACGCCGTACTCATAGTCGATCGCGCGCTCCGTGATCCGAAAGTGCGTGTTGCGCCGTCGCAGCTCCAACGCCAATAGCCAGATCAGTCCAATCCCGACGACCGCCGTGAGAACCGCGCCCACGTACTGCCAGAAGTCCGCGCGCCACGACGGTTGGCCACCGAAGATCGGTCGCGCCTGCAACGCCATCTGCGCGGCGCCTTGGATGTCCGAAACCCCCGGCGGTCGCAGCGGATCGATCGCCGCGCCGTCGGCGGGGACCATTGCTCCACTCGCGGCGCCCGAGGCAGCGGCGACGGGAGGAGCAGCGCCGGCGCCCACGGACGATCCGCAAAAGCGACACTTGATCGCGTCGTCCTGGATCTGCTCGGCGCAGTACGGACACGCCTTCATGTCACTCGACCACGCCGATGACGTTCCGCGCTTGCCGTGCGAGTTCGATGGAGTTCTTGAGACGGTCGAAAATCTCGCGCGACTCCGGGACGCCCCACATGAGCAGCGTCGGCGTCGTGACGTCGTGGGTGAAGACCTTGATGTGCGCGACGTTCAGAATCCGGTCGAGCAGCGACTGATGGAACTCGACGTCGCGGACTTTCCACAGCTGCATCGTCTCGATCGTCTTCGAGAAGATGCCGGTCTCGACGTCGATGGTTCTCGTGTTGGCGTTGTAGCGCACGGACCTCCGCACGGCGAACAGCCACGCGAGCCAGCCGAGCCCCGCGACCAGGAGTACGCCACCGACGATCATCGACAGCTTCCACGTCGCGCTTGCGATCATCATGGGCATCGCGATCATCGCGGCGACACCGAGGACCGACACGAGCGCCGCCCCGATGTGGCTCCAGAATTGCGCCTTCCACGACGGCGAGCCCGCAAAGATCGTGACCGCCGCCGGCCCGGCTCCGCCTGCGCCTCCCCCAGCGCCTGCCGCCGACGCGGGACTGAAGCCTTCGCCGGGTGCCGAACGGGGTCCGCCGGCCGCCCCTGCGTTTGCAGCGTTCGCGCCGGTCTGGAGGTCGGTTCCGCAGAACCGGCATCGAATGGCGGCGTCCTGAATTTCCTCGGCGCAAAATGGGCAGCGCTTCATGGCGCGGGAGCATACCGGGAAAATCGCACGGCATGGAACCAACGGTTTCGGGAAAACGGGTGCGGGCTCGCGCGGCGGCGCGAGTTGGCTACAATGGACCCCATGCTCGACGACAAGACAAACCGAAGGACGTTTGCGATCACCGCGTTCGCGAGCCTCGCCCTCGCAGGCGCTTCGACATCCGCGAGCGAAACGCCCTACGGCTCGGGTGAGAATCCCGGCACGCCCGCGCGCAGTCCCGTCATCGGCGGCCGGATGGGCGGTGGCTCGGAGTCCGCGCAGGTCCGTCGCCCGCCCAATCGCCGTTCGCGCGTTCGGGTTTCGGTCCAAAGCATCGCGGGCGGATTGAACGCGGGTGTCGCCAATCGTGTGTTGCAGCAGCATGTGCGCGACGTGACCCGCTGCTACGAAGAGGGCGTCGCGGGCGACATCTCGCTCCACGGACACGTGGACATGCGGCTGGTCATCGGCGGAACGGGCAGCGTGACGGGAACCGAAGTCGCGGATTCGTCGCTGGCGGCGCCGCAAGTGACCCAGTGCATGTCGACTTCGATGCAGGGCTGGACGTTTCCGTCGCCAGGCACGGGCGCGCTCGTTACTCTGGTCGCGCACTACGAACTCGCGTTCCGGTAGCGCCGCAACGCGTTGCGCACGGACGAGGCCGAGCCGGGCTACGCAGTGGAGCGCGCGGATCCGAGGTAGGATGCGCTGCGCGATGGGTCTGTCTCGAACGTTCGTCCGCTTCTCGCGATGCGCCCTGTTCGCCATGGCGTGTGTCGTGGTTGGCTGCGCGCGCGGATTCGTCGACGACGACGTACCGACGATACGGCGTGACGTCGAGCGGCCGGACCTCTCCGCGCTCGACGACGTGACCGCCGGCGATCGGGCCCCAATCGACGCGACACCGGGCGACGTCGAAGAAGAGTTCAAACCGATGATCGACGACTTCGTGCCCGACGATGCCGTGGACTCGTTCGTGCCGCCGGTCGACGTGCCGATGGGAAGCGACGCGGGATGCGTCGGCGACCCGAGGCGGATCTGCACTCCCGGACAGACGCAGGCGTGCGGCTCGTGCGGATCGCAAACGTGCACGATCTCGTGTGCATGGGGGACGTGCATGGGAACCGGCAGTTGCATGCCGGGTCAGACGCAGGCGTGTGGTCGATGCGGAACGCAATCGTGCACGACCGGATGCGGTTGGAGCACGTGCGGAGGCGAGGGCGTGTGCATGCCGGGTCAGACGCAACGCTGCGGTCGCTGCGGCACGCAGACATGCACGGCGGGCTGTGCGTGGGGAACATGCACCGCGGAGGGCCCGTGCGCGGCCGGTGCGACTCGCGCGGGGACGTGCGACAGCTGCGCTCAAGAAGTCTGCAGCGCGAGCTGCACCTGGGGCGCGTGCACGCTGCGCCCCGGCAACGCGTGCGAGTACCGTGCGGGTGTGAATGCTCGCGCGTGCTCGGCGTGTATGTGCGGGCGACAGTGGTGCCTGTCGTCGTGTCAGTGGAGCACCGCGTGCACGTCGTGTTGCTCCTCGTGTGGTGGGTGCCTGTGAGCGCGGCCTCTCGCGGCGCCGACGCGTAGCGCGAGTGGCGCGACTAGGTTGGACAGCCCGAGCGACTGGTCGGGTAGTACGCCGTTGGCTTGTTGATTCTGCAGTTGCCCGCGTTGAGCCCCGCGCCCGGGATGCTCGAGCACCGCAGCGTGCCGCCCACGTGCCCCGCGCCGCACACGTTGCCCTCTTGAAAATACACGCTGCGCCCGGTGGGCGTGCTCGCGACGCACCCGCGCGAGTCGCCACCGGCCATCGTGATGTCGCAGCCCACGGGATACGGGCACTCGGTCGGACAGCTTGCGGTCACGCAATCACCATCGAGCATGACGGTCACCGTGCAGATGTGCGTGCATCCCTCGTCGACCATGCCGTCGCAATCGTCGTCGATCCTGTTGTCACAGACCTCGGGACTCGGGCCGACCTCACCGTTGCACGGACTCCAGCCCATTCCCGAGGTGCTGCACACCTGCATCCCCGCGCGACATCGCCCGTGTCCGACCTGCGCGATCGGGCCGGAGTAACAGCTTCGCGTCATGCTCGGCGAGCAGACACAACTCGCGTCGTCGACCAAACCGTTGCAGTCGTCGTCGGCGCCGTTGCCGCATTGCTCGGTCCCGGGCGTAACGGCTCCGTCGCACCCGCCCCACACGCCGAATTCGCTGGAGCCGAGGCATCGCTGCGTGCCCGCGCGGCAGACACCGACGTTTATCTCGGACGGATCGCGCGGGTAGCACGTCTGCATCGCGCCTGGCGCACACGCGCAGTCCTCGTCGATGCGACCATCGCGGTTGTCATCGAATCCGTTGTCGCAAATCTCCGCGCCCGAACCGCCGTCGCTGCTCGATGTCCCTGTGTCCGATTCGGTGGCGCCGTCGGGATCCACGATGTTCGCGGCATCGCCCGGGCGTGCGCTGTCTCCGCCGCGAGCGCCGGCGTCGCGACGCGGTGAGTCCATCGCCTCGTCGTACTCGCCGCTGCAAGCCGAGGTTGCGACCGCCACGGCGACGAAAACGACCGAACCCCACATGAAGACCTTCGTGCGCATGGCTACCTCCCTGGGAGACGATGTAGCCAAACTATCAGTTTTCGTGATTGTGTAAATAGCGCACTATTACTTTAATTTCATCGCAAAATAATGCTGTGATTTCAATGCGGCTAGCGAGATCTCAGCCGGCTGCCGGTGCAATCAGCGGATCGGATGGCGAATGATTGGCCGGTGCACGGGCCGTGGTCGCGGCCGGCCGGGACGCGGCGGGCGGTACCCGAATCGATCGCTGCACTCCCACACGAGCCCGATGTGCGGACCCTCGCGGACACAGCGGCAGAACGTCCGCGGATACGTGCAATCGCGGCCTTCGGGCGGCGTGCAGTGCGAGCCATCCGCGGGTTCGCGACGAGGACAATTGCGGCCGGGGGAGGGCGTCAATTGTGCGTGCGCGGACGGAGTGAAGAAGAGAGCGGAAACGGCGAGGGCGACGGCGACGGCGACGGAAACGGGCAACGGACGGCGGAGGGGAACGGGAACGGGGGGGAGAGAAGGCATGGCGGTAGGGTGATACGCGCAAAAGGGGGAAAGGCGTTCCCGCAATCGACGATTGAATGGACCGCGGGGTGTGCGCCGGCTTGCGCGATCGTGAGCGCTGCGTGTTAGGCGAGGGGAGGCTACACTCGCCGCGTCCTCGTGGCGCTCGAGCGTGCGTGACGTTGGAGGAGTGGCCGAGTGGTCGAAGGCAGCGGTTTTGAAAACCGCCGTACGGGAAACTGTACCAAGGGTTCGAATCCCTTCTCCTCCGCTGATTTCCCGCTGATTTACGCGTGTTTCGCGTTCCATGGAAGCCACCGACCGCCGTGCCTCCAGGCCGGCTCGGAGCGTGACGATTTGGCGAAGCGCCGATCACTCTGGGCGCGAAGTGCTCGAAGCCGATCGGTGTCGGCTCCCGGCGCATCGTGGCGAACGGATTGCGACGGCCTGCGTTCGGCGTTGGAGCGCCGGCGATCACGCGCGTCGTTTACTGCGTGCCCCGCGCTGTCGGGAGTGTGATCGCCCGCCGAGCGACACAGGCTGACGTCCCGTTCAAACCCGTGCTTGCGCGCGCCGCGTTGCACACGCGCGCGTTGACCGCGCAGGTCGCCACGGTACCCGCTGACCCGACCGCGCCGTCGAAGCACCACCAGCGCGTCCGCGGCGTTGCGCGTGGCGGTGACCCGCCACAGAGAGTCTCACCCCGCCTGAGGCCTGCGGCACACCATTGCAGTGACGGGGCCGTGCCAGCATCGCCCGGAGCGGGCGCAGTGCCGACCGCCACGCCGCCCGCATCGACGAGCGCTCCCGCGTCGGGCGTCTGCGTCGCGACGGTTGCATTCGAAGTCGTCGTCGCGGTTGGCTGGCGATCGGTTTCGTCGCCGCCAGAATTCAGCGCGATGATCGCCGCAACGCCGAGCGCGCCCAGCGAGGTAGCTGCGACCGCGGCGATCTTCGTGAGGGAATACGGCGCGCTTCCGAAAACGCCTGAAACATCCTGCCCATGTACGAGAACGCGGTACTGCCTCTTCTTGTACGAATATGCCATCACGTACGTCGGCAGCGCCACTCGCCGAGTCGTCAATCCCTGGAGGAGAACCTCGACGTGGAGGTTTCGGAATCGCGTGCCGGGAATCGCCTGCCGCGTCACGATGTCCGCCGCCTGACGTCGGATGATGTCCATGACCATCAGACGTGCGCCCGAACGCTGGACGTCGAACTGCTCGACGATCGCATCGTCCGGGCCGCTGCGCTCGGCGCCGTCGAGGGCCATGTCGAAGCGCGGCGCAAGTTGTTGGCACTCCGCCATCGACAGGCCTCGCGTGGCCGGTATCAGCATCCGCGAAAAACTCAGTGGGCACGTGCCGGCATGTGGAGCCCACGCGGCGTACCGAGCGCCCGAGTCGGAGTCGGCTGTCCAGCTCGCCTCGACCGTGGCGTCGACGAGCCAACCCACCCACCACAGCGGGCGCAGCAACTGCACCGTTGCGCCCGTGACCAGATCCGACGGGCGAAACCAACCCAGCGACGACAACCACGCCGACAACGCCCGACGGGCGCCTTCCGCATCGACCCGGAACGGGAGAAACGACTCCGCTTGCTCCAATGGATCGACCAACTCCTCCAGCCGCGTGACGGCGCCACAGAATCCGCACCTCGGCGCTCCGGTGTCCGCCGCATATTCAACTGCTGCGCCGCACGCGTCGCACCGCAGAACCCGCGTCGCGGGAACACCGGTCTGTCCATGCGCCTGCGCTGGCGACGGCCACGCGCAGACCGCGCAGCGGAGGTCGTGCACTTCGAGTGGAGAACCGCAGCGTTCGCAACGCGTGTCGGCGCTCATTGCGACCGCGCCACCAGGATCACGATGAGCATGAGTATTGCCGCCGCGACGGAGAAGGCGATCGCGACACGTTTCCACGAGACTGGCGCCTGACCTGTTGTCGCACCGGTCTGACCGTTCACGAGTACGCGAACCGGTGGTTTCCGCGGGTCGTAGCGCATAGCAGTGACCCACACGGGAAGCAGCGTGAGAGCGCCAGACTCACGCTCGAAGCGAGTCGAGAACTGCAGGTTCTGGTGTTCGTCTCCAGGCATGAACGCCGGGAGCAGCCGCGCGATGGAATTCGTGGCCTCCTGCCGTGCGAGCGCCATGCATTCATCACGATGCAGCGTCGGATCCTCTGCCTCCCATCCCGACACGACGGCGGACTCGTAGCGCCGCAGCAGGCGGAGATCGAACGGCTCGATCATTTCAAGTTCGTCATTCGGAATGCCGCGAGCTGCGGTCGCGAGAACGTCGGTGACGTACGTTGCGTGCTGGCCGGAGAGCGGGAACCAATCGGTTTTGGTCACGACGCGCGTTCGCTGCACGGCACGCCCGTTGGCGTCGGTTGTCCAGTACGTCTCTATCTCAGTGTAGCGTTCCCCGATCAGCGCGGCGTAGTCCGTGCGTGCCAATGCGCTGTAGAGAAGCGCCGGGACGTACAGCCCGGTCATCTCGTCGAGCGAAGCAGTTCGCAGTCCGCCGTGCGCAAAGATCGATTGCGTTTTCGCCCACCGGCGCACACACGCCTTGGCGGCGTCGCGCGTCAGCGAGAACGCGATGGCGAAGTCCGGCGTCGGCCGGTCCGCGCCTGCGGCGTGCTCGACGATGGTCGATGACGCGCAGTACGGACAGCGAGCGGTGCGACGAACGACGGGGATGACGAGCTGTGCGCCGCATGTCTGGCACTGCACCTCGACCGTGTGATCGGCAGCGGCGGGATTCATGGCGCGATTCGCATCTTCGCTCAGGCCCGCGCGACGACTGCACGCAGAATGAGAAACGCGAACGCGCCGGCGTAGAGAATGGGGAATCCCCAGCGGCACCGGCGGTCGAGGGCGTGGGCAGCCTCCATTCGGCCGTTCTCCGAGAGGTTGAACGTGTAGATCGACTGCACGAGGTTCAGGAACAGGAGTGCGTATTCGCACACGAAGAACTTGTCCGAGAGCGTCATGTACCCGACTTCGGGCAACGTACCGGAGACGGTCACGTTGAATGCAATGCACGAAAGTAGTGCAGTGATCGCAAGCGCGCTCTGTGTCTGGATCTCTTTCGGCGGCAGCCAGAACACGAGGTACGCCATGCCCAGAATGAGAAGTAGCGGGATCAGGATCTTGTAAACGTAGGGTGCGGCCCGGCGTTCGATCAGAATCCTGACGACGTAGCGGGAGTACACCGAGCGTGGCTGCATCCGGCTGGGGTCACCGAAATCGGTGCGATAGATCGAATCCACGACGTTTCGCTCGATGCGACGGATCTGGTACTCGGGAATGGTGACCGTATCTCGAAGCCCCCACCGTTCCGGACGGACGTGGGAGCGCTGATAGCTCGCGCTGTCGTCTCGGTATCGTGCCGCGTCAGTCTCCAGGAGCGGGTGCTCGATCTGGATTTCCAGAAGCTGTGAATCGAACGGGTAGTTGCGCAGATCGACGTTGAATCGGAAGGCGCCAACCACTCGCCACACGACGTACGTTTCGTCGCCAACGTCCTTGCGCTCCTGCTCGTCGAGGGGTTCGACACGACCGTTGGTGAACTCGACGCGCTCAAGATCGTGCGCGTCCGACTCGATCGCTACGCGAGGGTGGCGCATCCAGAGGTAGAAGCCGGCGGCAAACGTGCCTCGGCGGAGGTCGAGGTCGTAGAGATCGAAGATTTGAATTCCGAGCGTGAGCGTTCGCGGGCCGCTAGATGGTTCGGGCGGTGGGTCGACGGCGGTAGTGGCGGAGGCAGGACCAGTGTCGGTGCGATGCGTGGCGGATGCGGAGTGGGCGTCTGACGCAGCTGCGTCCTGGGCGAGCGCGCTCGGCGATGCGACTACTCCGGCTACGGCGACCACGACGGCGAATGCCTGCCGCACGCAGCGCTGGTGGCTTCGCACCGATCGACGGCGATCGGCGACTGCAATCGAATGGCCCCCTCGACGCATTTCCACCATCGAGTGTCGCACGGCGCACGCAGCCGGCGTACGGGATTCCGGTCTCAGCGAGGCGACGGTCCAATCCGAGAAGGGAGTCGGGCGCGAGTCTGTCGCGTCGGCGGAAGCGAGCGTGTCCGCTCGCGCGGTGTCGACGACTTCAGGGTCGACGGCGCTAGCACGTCCGGAGCCCCCGAGCAGCGCGACCGTGCGGGCGAGCGCCAGGGATCGATGACGGCGCATCGAGGGAAACGTACCACTCGCGTCTAGCTGCCAGCGCCCGTAGGTCCGCTCCCCGTGGCCATCGGCAAGTCCGCCGTTTCGCGAGTCATGGGATCCACCTCGCGCGCGCATCCTGCACCGCCGAGCAGTGCGAGAGTGCGGGCGAGCGCGACGGAGCGACGGCGGCGCATGGTTGCGAACGTATCACGTGGCATGTGCGTCGTTGCCGACGCGATTCACTCGGCCGCTTCGGCGACACCCACTCGACTCGACGATACACTCGGGCCCGAACCGCATGTTGAAGACCAGCACTCGCATCGGCAGCGTGTCGCAAGTCGCGGCTGTGATCCTGGTCACCGTTCTCGCTGCGTCGTGCGACAGCCGATTTCCTCCGGGGTACTACGACCCGTGCG
>Ga0080064_1000442_pt1 | contig 110887 bp, 111 predicted proteins | sample Subgrocontami54m_FD_69260 | JGI IMG/M metagenome (GOLD analysis project Ga0080064, IMG submission 69260) | Subsurface groundwater microbial communities from S. Glens Falls, New York, USA - GMW46 contaminated, 5.4 m (SPADES assembly) (version 2) ...
CGACAAGATTCAATATGATCCTAAGTTGTATCGAAGGATTGACGCAAACGCAATAATTTGTTAGGATGTGTCTGCAAAGCAGACACAATTCTGCTGTGCAGAAGGGGCCGTAGCTCAATTGGTTAGAGCGCTTCCCTGTCACGGAAGAGGTCGCGGGTTCGACTCCCGTCGGTCCCGCCAATTTTCTGTCTGGAAAGGAGGTACATGGAAAAAGTAATAGGAAGAATTAAAAAATCTCAATCAAATTTTCTCTTTGGAGAGAAGTTTAATTTATCAGAATCGTACACAAGTTTACTCTTGGGAGTTGTTGTCGTTATTGCTGCTGCAATGCTATTTGTTTCATTTGTTCGCGGTAACAGAAACGATGTTGTTATAAAACCACTACAGACAGAAAAAATTTCACAAGAATTGCAAAAGACAAAACAAGAAGTTGTAAAAGGAGGATATACCGTAGTAGCAGGAGATACGCTTTGGAGCATTGCTGTTAAAAATTATAATTCTGGGTACGAGTGGCCAAAAATAGCACAAGCAAATAAGTTATCAAGCCCATACACTATTGAAATCGGAACAAAGCTTGCAATACCAACGGTAACTCAAGCAATTCTTGCAACAAATACCGTTTTGGATAACACAGTTATAGAGAAGCAAACACATGCTATTTCAGGAGAAAAGTATACGATAAAAGAGGGTGATTCTCTTTGGGCTATCGCAATTCGGGCGTACGGCGACGGGTTTCGATGGGTAGATATAGCAAGGGTTAACAATCTACAAAATCCTGATATTATTTATATCGGAAACGATCTTAAAATCCCACGTTAGTGCGCGCACGCCGCTCGCTTGAATATTCCGGCGTAGCGCACCATTAAAGGAAGAGAGATGAAGAAACCTTGGTGTCTCTTCTAGTGGTGTTCGCGGGATTAGTACACCGGTAGTATGCCACCTTCCCAAGGTGGAGAAGCGAGTTCAATTCTCGTATCCCGCTCACTTTGGGTTTTTTCAGAATCCTGCAGGATCTGGCTCTGGCTGCCCACTCCCAGCCAGAGCGTCTGGAAGCCCTGTCTGAAAACCGGAACAAGCTGCCGATTTGAGGAAAGAAAAAAAACGCAAAAAATGTGAAAGAATAAAGAGAGACTGCTATGAAATATATTGTGTACTGTAGAAAATCAACGGATGAAAAAGACAGACAAATTCTGTCCATTGAGGGACAGATTGCAGAGTTAAAAGAATTTGCCAAGAGAGAAAACCTTGAAATTGTTTCCTTTATAGAAGAATCAAAAACTGCAAAAGTTCCCGGACGAGAAAAGTTTGACGAACTGTTAAAAAGAATTGAGAAAGGAGAAGCACAAGGTATTTTATCGTGGCATCCTGATCGTTTAGCGCGTAATAGTATTGATGGTGGAAAAATTATCTACTTACTCGATACAGGAAAGTTAAAAGATCTCAAATTCCCCTCTTTTTGGTTTGAAAATACACCACAGGGAAAGTTTATGCTTTCTATCGCTTTTGGACAATCTAAGTACTATATTGACAACCTAAGCGAGAATGTCAAAAGAGGGTTGCGGCAAAAACTAAGAAATGGCGTGTACCCTGGAAAAGCATTCTGGGGGTATGCAAATAACGAAAAATTAGGGTCAATAGAAATTGATCCTGTAGAATCCAAGGTTATTAAAAAGGCATTTCAGTTATTTGCAGATGGTAGTAAAACATTTACAGAAATAGCTAAGTTCCTCCATATTCAAGGTCTTACGCAAAAAGATAGTAAACCTTTGAAGATTGATAGGGTTAAAAGTATTCTCTCAAACAAGTTCTACATTGGGATTATCTATTACAATAAAGAATACTATGATGGAAAGCATGATCTATTTATTCCGAAAACATTATTTGATCAAGTACAAAAACAGTTCAAACTTACAGAAAGAGCAAGACCTAACAATAAACATAATTTTTCGTTTCTTGGGTTGATCAAATGCAAAGAGTGTGGAGCTTCGATCACTGCTGAAAAACATACCAAATACTACAAAAAGACAAACAGAACAGTTAACTATACCTATTATCGCTGCACAAAGAAACTTGGGCCATGCTTGCAACAGGCAATAACAGGAGATGAAGTAGAGCAACAAATGAGAAGAATACTTGCGAATGTTGCATTGCCACAGGAATGGACGAATGACTGGTATAAATGGTTAGAACGAGATGAATTACTGGAGAAGCAAAATATAGAGCAAAATCTACAAAAGCTAGAACAGGAAATTAAAATACTTGATCAAAAACTCAACACTTTACTTGATAGTTATTTAGATAGCGTTGTTGATGTAAATACCTACAAAAAGAAAAAGAATGAACTGTTTGAAGAAAGAGTACAAAAAGAGGAAGAAATAGCAAAAATTCAAACCAACGGTTCGAGTTGGCTCGAACCTATGAGGGAATTCGTAGATAGCGCCGTAGGACTTAAAAAAATCGCGCGCGCAAACAATACTAACGAAGAATTAGCATTCTTCGTTAAAACTGTCGGCTCGAACTTCTTTCTCACGAATCAACAGCTTGTCCCCACATTCAATCAAGGCTTTGCGACGGTCTTTTTGGAGTTTGGCACCCAGCCCTCCCTCCGAGATTTAGCTTCGAAATCCTTTTCAGTGGGCCCGAGAGGAGTCGAACCTCTGACCTTTACAATGTCAATGTAACGCTCTAACCAGCTGAGCTACGAGCCCGAAAAGTTAGTTCATTGTAGCAAAACGATTAGGTAAAGACAATCTTAGAGCAATGAAGCGATTTTGTCGCCCATTTCTGAAGTGCTGAGAGGGTTATTGCTAATATCTTTTGTGCCAAAGCCAAGATCTATTGCTTTTTCGACTGCGGTTTCTATAACTTTTGCTTCCTTTTTAAGGCCAAAACTATACTCAAGCATCATGGCTGCGGAAAGGACTGTGCCGATGGGGTTTGCGGTATTGGTGCCAGCTGCTTTTGGATACGATCCATGAATTGGTTCATATAACGATGAATTTTGCCCAATAGAAGCCGAAGGAAGCATGCCAATTGAACCTGTTATGACAGATGCTTCGTCAGTGAGAATGTCGCCAAACATGTTTTCGGTGAGGATCACGTCAAAACTATTTGGTTTTTTAATAATCTGCATAGCTGCATTATCAACAAACATAAAATCAAGTGTGATATCGCTGTAATTTTTTGCCAGCTCCCCTACTGTTTCCCGCCAAAGCCTGGATGTTTCTAACACATTTGCTTTATCAACGAGAGTAATTCGTTTATTTCGTTTCCCAGCTAGCTCGAATGCAAACTTTGAAACTCTCTCAATTTCTTCTTTCGAATATGTACAGGTATCATACGCAACTGTTCCATTTTTCTTTCTTCCCCGCTTTCCAAAATAAATCCCACCGATGAGTTCGCGAATAACCACGAAATCAACGCCTTCTAAAATTTTCTCTTTCAGAGGAGATTTAGCCTTTAGTTTCTCAAAAACTCGAATTGGACGAACATTGGCATATAAACCAAGCGATTTCCGAAGTTTTAATAAGCCTTGTTCGGGACGGATTTTGAGTGCTGGGTCATTATCGTACTTTGGATCTCCAATTGCGCCAAATAAAATAGCATCAGATGATTTGCAAAGATTAAGTGTTTCGTCTGGCAATGGATTATTTGTTTTATCTATTGCTGCTGCACCTATTAATGCATTTTCGAATACAAATTCGTGATGAAATTTTGTACCCAAAACTTTGAGCACTTTTATTGCTTCATTTATAATCTCTGGGCCTACCCCATCGCCTGATAGGATTGCTATATGTTTCTTCATACAATTGAATAATCGTTTTTTCTCTGTTTCTCAAACTTTTCTATCTCCTTTTTAAGGCTCAAAAGATAATCGATATCGTCATAGCCATACATGATGCAGGTTTTTTTGTATGGGTTTATATCAAAGTGCTCTCTAACAACGTTCACCTTCCAGGAGTCATGGCTTCCGCTCTGCTCCGGCCTGCCACCTTGAAGGTGGGGAGGGTAGGAGATAGTTTGGTTTTCGAGATCGATAGTTACTTTTGTTTTAGGATTTTGCTCAACAGTTTTAAAAAGTTTCTGTATGAATTGTTCACTTACTTGTACTGGGAGTAAATTATTATTGAGCGCGTTACTTTTAAAAATGTCAGCAAAAAAACTTGAAATAACAACTTTGAAACCATAATCTTTAATTGCCCATGCTGCGTGTTCGCGGCTTGAGCCACTGCCAAAATTTTTTCCAGCAACAAGAATTTCACCAGTATATCTCGGATCATTTAATACAAAGTTTTGCTTTGCAGAGCCATCTGCGTTAAATCGCCAATCGCGAAATAAATTCTCCCCAAATCCCTCCCGTGTTGTTGCTTTAAGAAATCGTGCCGGAATAATTTGGTCAGTATCAATGTTTTCCATTGGTAACGGAATACAACTTGAAATGATTTTTGTAAAAAGTTTTTTTTTCATAGTAATTCTCGAACATCAGTTATCTTTCCAGTTATTGCTGCAGCGGCGGCTGTAAGTGGGCTTGCTAAGAAAGTTCGAGCGCCGGGACCCTGTCTTCCTTCAAAGTTTCTGTTAGATGTTGAAATGCAATATTTTCCTGCTGGAATTTTATCTTCATTCATTCCTAAACATGCTGAACAACCAGGTCCTCTTAGTTCAAAACCAGCATCATGAAAGATTTTATCTAAGCCTTCTTTTCGTGCTTGTATCTCAACCTGTTTGGAACCTGGGATAACATAGACAAACACATCTTTTGCTTTCTTTTTCCCTTTAACAATTTTGGCAACCATTCTAAAGTCTTCGATTCGTGAATTGGTGCAGCTTCCTAAAAACACGTAATCAACTTTTAATCCTTTCATTGGTGTTCCGGGTGTAAGGTTCATGTAGGCCAGAGATTTTTCAAACGCTTTTCTTTCGTTTTCTTTCGTAAGTCTATCTGATGTTGGAATACGTTCTGTAACTTTTACTCCCATACCAGGATTTGTACCGTAGGTTACCATTGGCTCGATATCTTCGGCAGTAAAGTGGAGTTCTTTGTCAAACTTTGCGTCATCATCTGTTGGAAGCGTTTTCCAATACTGTAAAGCTTCATTCCAGTCCTCCCCTTTTGGCATAAAGAGTCTATCTTTCATATATGCAAATGTTGTCTCGTCTGGAGCAATCATGCCGCCTCTAGCACCCATTTCGATACTCATGTTGCAGATTGTCATCCGAGCTTCCATAGAAAGCGATTGTATTGTTGAACCAGCGTATTCGACAAAATATCCTGTTGCACCAGATGCTGAGATTTTGGAGATAATGTATAAAATAATATCCTTTGAAACTACACCTTTTTTTAACTTTCCATCAACAGTAATTCGCATGGTTTTTGGTTTGTATTGCAGGATGCTTTGAGAGGCTAAGACTTGTTCGACCTCAGATGTTCCAATGCCAAAAGCAATTGCACCAAATGCACCATGTGTTGAGGTATGGCTGTCGCCGCAAACAATGGTCATACCTGGTTTTGTAATGCCAAGTTCTGGGCCAATAATATGCACAATGCCCTGGAATGGATGACCTAATCCATAAAGCCGAATACCAAACTCATTACAATTTTTTGTAAGCGTCTCGACTTGTTTTTTTGAGAGCAATTCTTGAATTGGTTTATCTTGATCGAGAGTTGGAACATTGTGGTCTGCTGTTGCCCATGTTCTATTTGTTCGAAAAACACCAATTCCTCTTTTTCGAAGTCCGGTAAATGCCTGGGGACTTGTGACCTCGTGGATTAAATGCGCATCAATATACAGCACATCTGGATATTCTGCTTTGCGGTATACTACGTGACTGTCCCAAATTTTTTCAAAGAGTGTTTTTGGTTTCATTTTTTTGTGCACCTTCCAGGTGTCAATAGCTGTTCACCTGGAAGGTGTAGCCTCAGACGAGGGCAACAGCTTCTATTTCTATAAGCGCACCTTTTGGGAGATTGGAGACTTCTACTGTTGCGCGGGCTGGCTTGTGGTTGCCGAAAAAGGAGGCATATACATCGTTTATCTTAGAAAAATCAGCAATATTTTTGACGTATACAGTGGTTTTAACAATGTGTTGAGAGTCTGATCCTGCGGCCTTGAGTACTATTTCTATGTTATTAAGAACTTGCAGAGTTTGATTTTCTATTCCCTCAACAAGTTGATCTGTTTTTGGATCTTTTCCTATTTGACCAGAACAAAATATAAAATCTCCTGTTATGACAGCTTGAGAGTAATGTCCTACAGTCTTTGGTCCTTTAGATGTATTTATATATTTCATGATGTTACTGCTCCTTTACTTGCGCTTGAGACTAATTTTGCGTATTTTGCTAAAGTACCCCGTGTGTATTGCGACTTCATAGGCTGCCATTTTGCCAGCCGTTTTTTAATTTCAATACTCGAAAGCTCAACATTAATTGTCTTTTTTATGAGATCTATTGTTATTGTATCCCCTTCTTTGATAATTGCAATTGTGCCGCCAACCTGTGCTTCTGGAGATATATGACCAACCATAATGCCATGCGTGCCGCCAGAAAACCTGCCATCAGTGATTAGTGCAACATCTTTTCCTAAACCTGCTCCCATTAACGCTGCCGAGGGTGAGAGCATTTCCCGCATTCCTGGACCGCCTTTTGGTCCTTCATAACGAATCACAAAAACATCGTTCTTTTTAATTCTGCCCTGGAGAATGGCATCAAGGGCTTGTTCTTCACATTCAAAAACTCGCGCAGGACCTTGATGTTTTTGCATTTCTTTTCCACTGAGTTTTAGTACTGCACCTTCTTCTGCAAGATTACCGTGGAGAATAATAATGTGATGTTCAGGCTTTGCAAGCGGCTTTTCAAGACTATAGATAATGTCTTGGTTTTTGGGATATGTTGGTGCATCTTTGAGATTTTCTGCAACAGTTTTTCCTGTTACTGTTAAGCAGTCGCCATGCAATAATCCTTTATCGAGTAATATTTTCATAACCATAGGAATGCCGCCAATGTTATCGAGATCCTCCATAACATAGGCCCCAAAGGGCTTAAAATTGCCAAGAAGGGGTACTTTCTTTCCAATGCGGGTAAAGTCATCAAGGGTAAGTTTTACCTCTGCTTCGTGAGCCAGAGCCAAAAGGTGCAAAACAGCATTTGTTGAGCCACCAAGTGCCAAGACAACAGTTATGGCATTTTCAAATGCTTTTTTTGTCATAATATCCCGTGCTCGAATACCTTTTTCTAACAGCATAAAAAGTGTTTCAACAGAGGTTTTTACATCCTGCAATTTTTTGAAAGATATGTTGTTTTTCTCATCTGTTGCAGTGTGCGAAGCGCTTCCTGGGATGCTCATGCCAAGTGCTTCAATTGCTGATGCCATAGTATTAGCAGTAAACATGCCACCACAAGCACCATTACCAGGACAAGAGTTGCATTCTATTTCGTATAGCTCTTCTTCACTTATTTTCCCAGCTGCATGTGCGCCTACTGCCTCAAAAGCACTGACAATTGTGAGATCTTTCCCTTTGTGTTTGCCTGGGCGAATTGTGCCACCATAGAGCGTTAGTCCAATACTGTTGTTACGGGCAAGGGGCATAAGAGCAGCTGGAATTGTTTTGTCGCAGCCAGATAATGTAAACGCAGCATCTGCAGTATAAGCCTCATTCATGGTTTCGATGCAATCAGCAATAAGGTCGCGGGAAACAAGCGAATACTTCATGCCTTCCATACCCATGGTTTCGCCATCGGTTACAACAGGTGTGCCAAAGATAAATCCTTTGCCAAGATTTTTTTCTATTTCAGAAAGAGCAATTTCGCCAAGCTCTTTTATATGCGCATTGCAAGGAGTTGCGTTGGTGTAGGGAGCAGCAACAGTAACAATAGGTTTTTCAAAATCTTCATCGGTAAATCCAACAGCCCGAAGCATGGCACGAGCTGGTGCACGCTTTATCCACCCTTCCCCTTCTCCGGTTAAAGCACCGCTTCGCCACTTTAAATTATTTTGGCAGCAGCTACCACCGCAACATTCATTCATATAATTTTATTTAATCCATTTAAATATGCTTTGACCGATGCGACAACAATGTCTGTATCAGCACCAAAGCCGTAGTAAATGGTGCCGTTATGTTTTAACTGAATATGTACTTTGCCGATGTCGTCGCTTCCTTTGGTAATTGCTTGTACTAAAAACTCTTCTAAATCAACGTGTGTTTTGACTATATCATTTATTGCATTAAACGATGCGTCAATTGGCCCATTTCCTTTTGCTGTTGCAACAATCTTTTTGCCATTAACAGTTAATAATACTTTCGCCATAGGTTTTAGGGGAAATCCGCAAACAACTTCCAAAAGTGAAAGCACGATACCGTGTGTGCCATTGGTATCTCCCATAAGAATTCGCAAATCCTCGTCATTGATATCTTTTTTCTTATCGGCAAGTAATAAAAATCGTTTGTATGTTTCGTCGAGTTTTTTTTGAGATACTTTGTATCCGAGTCGTTCTAAATGATGTCGTAGTGCCGATCTCCCAGACCTGGCAGTAAGGATAAGAGAAGACGTTTGAATGCCAACGTCTTTTGGATCCATGACTTCATAGTTTAAACGGTTTTTCAAAACACCATTTTGGTGAATACCAGATGAGTGGGCAAACGCGTTTCTGCCAACAATTGCTTTATTTGCCTGCACGGGCATGCGCATAAGTTGCGAGACAAGTCTGCTTGTTGGATAAATCTTTTTGGTGTTAATATTGGTCGTTACATTAAGATTCTCTCTTGTTTTTAAAATCATCACTGCTTCTTCCAGCGAGGTATTCCCTGCTCTTTCCCCTACGCCATTCACAGTTACTTCGATTTGCCGCGCGCCGTTTTGTACTGCTGCAATTGAGTTGGCTGTGGCTAAACCTAAGTCATTATGGCAATGGACGCTTACAATTACCTTGTCTATTCCCTTGACATTCTCGAATAAATATTTTATTTTTGCACCAAATTCATCTGGTAAGCAGTATCCTGTGGTATCTGGGATATTAACAGTTGTTGCACCAGCTTTTATTGCCGCTTCAATAAATTTTGCCAAGAAAGCATTATCACTGCGTCCTGCATCCATTGCAGAAAATTCTATGTCTTCTGTGAATTTTTTTGCATACTTTATTGCTTCGATTCCCTGCTCCATAATTTTTTCGCGAGTTGATTTGAACTGATATTTTATATGCACGTCCGAGGAACTAATAAAGGTATGAATACGCTTGTGTTTAGCAAATTGTAGGCTTTCTGCTGCAGCATCAATATCTTCTTTAATAGCACGAGAGAGAGCACAAATAACTGGACGTCTGACAACTTTTGAAACTTCAATAATCGATTGCAAATCCCCTGGACTTGAAATAGGAAAACCTGCTTCGATAATATCTACACCTAAGTTATCGAGTTCTTTTGCAACTTCGATTTTCTCAATTGTGCTTAGTTGACAACCTGGTACTTGCTCTCCGTCTCTGAGTGTTGTATCAAAAATATAAACTCTTTGTTTCATAAAAAAATCTCCCTTTATGTTTGGGAGATTGTTCTTTTTTGCTACAGGGATATTTCTCCCAAACCATTACACCTTCTGAATAAGAAGGTTTGTGGTAAGGAGAAGGTCTGTTCTTTGCATGGTACAGGTAAGTATATCGAGAGGCAGGTATTTTGTCAACGAGATTGTAAGAGAGTAGCCGGGGCGGGAGTTGCGCGAAATTGCGCGAGGGGGGTGCGACGTGGCGTCGCAAAAACAAGCACACGCTCGTTACACCTCCTTTGGCTCTCCGCCCAGGCTTTCTTCTCTTGCACGATATGTGCATGTGCGGAACTCCGCGGTTGTTAGTCGAGGGATAAATCCAGCTCTAGAAAGCGTGGTTCACCCATCGAGCTTTGACTGCTCGTCTGACCATGTCTGCGTCGGCCAGCGAGGTGGCAACATACTTCTTGTTTCGTACGCGCTTGCCCAGGATTTGGCGTACATAGGAAGATGCGCCAGGAATTTTTCCCAGATAGACTGGGAAGCGAGCTGTGCTTCTGTGTTTCTTCACGAGAGTCCTCCTGCTATCCTTCTCCACGAGGGACCTATTTTTCTCATGATCCGCAGATGCGGATATTTTTGAGCATCACCTCCTTCTTGCTTCTATATGGTCATGCCATATCTTTTGGGCTTTCTTGGACCGAAAGTGCACCTTTCTGCTGCCATCCGGCTTAGAAACTTGGCTATCGATGAGATTCCGATCATGTCTGAGAAGTTCTCTCAGTTTTGGTTCGGACATGTTCACCCACAAACCATCGTCATCCGGTTTCCTTCCATTTTGGCTAGACACCGCTTGCTCCTTTCTACACTAAAAACTTTCCGTTGAGCCGACCAAAACTGATAACAAGCATGTTGTTAGCAAATTAGGTCAGCTCAATATGTTCCGTACTTTGTTAACGTGCAAGAGATTTTTTACGTTTTCTTTTTTGCATACAAAGAGCATGCTAAGCGCTCTTTTTGCTAAATAATGTGTCCATACAATAAATCATTTGTTGTCAGTCGTGTATATCGTATCTCGAACTTATCCATTTTTTCAAGAAGCGGTTTGAGATCTTCTTTTTTAGAAAGCTCGATACCAATTAAAGCAGGGCCTGTTTCTTTTGAAGATTTTTTCATGTACTCAAATCGCACTATATCGTCAGTTGGTCCAAGCACATGATTTAAGAAGTTTTTTAGCTGTCCTGGCTTTTGCGCAAATTGAATAAGAAAGTAGTGTTTGAGTCCTAAATACACAAGGCTTTTTTCCATAATCTCGGGGTAACGCAGGATATCGTTGTTTCCTCCACTTAAAACGCAGACAACTGTTTTTCCTTTTATGTCATTTTTTATCTCGTCTAATGCCGATAGCGAAAGCGCACCTGCTGGTTCGGTGACGATTCCTTCGTTTTGGTAGAGCTCAATCATGGTTGTACATACTTTTCCTTCAGGAACCAAAATCACTGTCTCAACAAGTTTTTGCGTTATTGCAAATGTTTTTTCTCCTACCCGTTTTACTGCTGCGCCATCAACAAATGTATTAATATTTTCAAGTGTCACGAGGACTTTTTTCTTAAGCGATTCATACATACTTGGTGCACCTTGCGGTTCGACACCAACAATATGGATATTTTTTATTTTTTCTGATAGATATGTCCCGACACCAGATATAAGTCCTCCACCACCAATAGGACAAATAACATATTCTATATTGGTTCCAAGCTTGTCATATATTTCTTTTCCAACAGTTCCTTGTCCTGCAATAACCCGATAATCATCAAATGGATGGACATACGTTGCACCCTGCTCTTTGCAGTATGCGAGCGCGGCAACACTTGTTTCATCAAATGTAAGGCCTGCAAGTTTTATTGTTACATAGTTTTTTCCAAAGTGTTTTACTCTATCAATTTTCTGGAGAGGGGTAATCTGGGGCATAAAAATTGTTGCTTTTATTTTAAGATGTGCTGCGCTGTAGGCAACACCCTGTGCATGGTTGCCAGCACTTGCTGCGACAACGCCTTTCTCTTTCTCTTTTTCGGAAAGCGAGTTAATGAGGTTGTAAGCGCCTCGAATTTTGTAGGAGCGGACTTCTTGGAGATCCTCCCGTTTTAGATAGATTGTTGCTTGGTAGACCTCGGATAGCCGTCTTGAAAGTTGCAAAGGAGTATCTTTTGCAATACCTTCGAGTCTTTTGCAAGCATTTTCAATATGTTGTATGGTAAGATGTGCGTTTTTCATAAAAGTTGTACTGCTTCTTTTTGGAAGCAGTTACGTAATGGAGATAAGGAGGGTTTGTATTTTCATTTTTGTTTTTCTGGTCTTAGGGCACGTACTTGTGCGCCTGTTTGCCACATTTCTGAATTCTTCATTTCGTCAAGCTCTTTTCGCAACCCGATTTTATAATTTTTCTTGCTGTTTGCTGCGATAGTAACTTGTGCTTCAAAGCCTGATCTTACTTTTTTATACAGGTCTTCAAATACTGGCTCAACCGCAATTCTGAATTTTCCTTTCCAGTCAAGCGCTCCCCGTTGTGCAGTTGTTGAGCAATTGGCAAACATCCAATCCATGCCATTTTCAGAAATAAGGGGAATTAAGCTTTGGGTTGCTTCTTCAACTGTCTCGTTAAATGCTTCAGATGGCAAATGGCCTTTTTTTCGAAGCACATTGTACTGGGCTTCCATAAGTCCTGCGATTGCTCCCATTAATACTCCTCTTTCCCCTGTTAAATCGCTATATACTTCTTTTTCAAAAGTTGTTGCAAAAAGATAACCGGATCCAACTGCAATGCCCATTGCAAGAACCCGGTTTCGAGCAGTACCTGTGGCATCCTGAAAAATTGCAAAACTACTATTAATGCCTTTTCCTTCTAAGAAGTGTCTGCGGACTGTTTTTCCAGATCCTTTTGGAGCGATTAAAATAACATCAACATCACGTGGTGGAATAATTTTTGTATATTTTTTATATGTTATACCAAAACCGTGGGAAAAATAAAGGGCTTTGCCTTTTGTTAAGTGTTTTTTAATTGTTGGCCATGTTTGTATTTGACCAGCATCTGAGAGGAGATCTGCGATAATAGTTCCTTTTTTAGCTGCTTGCCCAATATCAAAGAGTGTTTTTCCGATCTGCCAACCATCTTGTTTTGCTTTTTCGTAGGATGGGGTACCAATTCTCTGCCCAACAATAACAGTAAATCCATTATCGCGAAGGTTAAGTGCTTGTGCTGGACCTTGTACGCCATACCCAATAACAGCAATGACCTCGTTTTGTAAAATCTTTCTCGCTTTTGTAAGTGGCATTTCGTCTCGAGTCGCAACTTCTTCGATAACGCCACCAAAATTCATTTTAGCCATAGTCTATAAATGTTTGTTAATATAGGAAACAAACCGATCAAGGCCCTTTCTCAGTTGTTCCTCCTCACATCCGTAGGCAATGCGGATGTGATTTTCGCCGCCTTTTCCAAATGCAGATCCTGGAACTACAGCAACACCAGCCTTGTCAACCATTTCCATGGCAAGCGCAACATCATCGACAGGTTTTTTGATTTTTGGCAAAATATAATATGCGCCCTCTGGCGTACTTACTTGTAGTTTATCAGTTGATTTGAGAGCGTCAACGGTGATTTTTCGTCTCTTCTCGTATTCTTTCTTAAATTCCCAAACCACATCTTTTGGGCCATTGAGAGCTGCTATTGCTGCGTATTGTGATATTGCTGTTGGACAGGTAACTAAGGAGTCGTGGATTTTAAAAATCTGATTAAAAAGCTCCTGCGATGTAGCAAGGTAGCCTATTCGCCACCCTGTCATGGCATACGATTTGGATACACCAAAAATAGAAATTGTTCGATCAAAGACTTCTGGAAAACTACCAATACTGATATGTTTTTTACCGTCGTAGACCAAGTCTTCGTACATCTCATCTGCGATAATATACAAATTGTGTTGTATGGCAATGTTTGCAATTGCTTCTAATTCTTCTTTGGAATATATTTTCCCTAATGGGTTACTTGGGTTACAGATAATAATAGCTTTGGTGTTAGGTGTAATTGCGCGTTTGATTTTTTCAAGATCAATAGACCAACCGTCTTTTGTCTCATCCATGGGAACGTATGTTGGCGAGCGACCCAAAAGCGCAATTTTTATTTGGGTAACATGCGATGCGTAGTTAGGAGTTGGCATCAAAACCTCATCATTTGGGTTAAGCAGTGTCATAAAAACAGCCATGCAGGCCTCGATTGCGCCATGCGTAACCATAACTTGTGAGGGTTGAACGTGAATATTATTTTGTTTTTTTAATTTTTCTACAATTGCAACACGGAGCGGCTCGATGCCGTATCCGGGGGTGTATTTGTCGGTTAAGCCCTTCTTCATTGCTTCAGTTGCCGCTTCTTTTATATGATCTGGGGTAAAAAATGATGGAGTACCCTGAGCAAGGCTTACGACATCTGGTTTTGATAGTGCATAGAGTTCAAGTTGTTTAATCGCTGAAACTTCAATGCTTCCAACAACAGATGAAAGCGCTCTGGGTGGATTAGAGGAGATTTTTGCGTTTTGTTTCATTTTTTTACTTTTACGTTTGCTTTTCGAACCTCAACAATTTTTCGAATGCTTTCTAGGATCCGGTTTGCGTTATACCGTGTAATATTAGCAATAATTGTAAATTTTGACAAGCCCTTCATTTTTGTTTCAAATACCGTCAAACTCTCGACATTTATTTTTCGCCTCACAAAAATACCAGCAACTCTATACAAAACGCCTGGTTTGTTTTCTGACTCTATGGTAATTGTGTACTGTTGTAATGTATCCATAGAATTTTATTCTAGTCGTATTTCCTCAACAGATGCGCCAGTTGCTATCATTGGGAAAACATTACCTTCTTTTTCAACAACTACTTCAAGTAAACATGGTGTTTTGGCAGCAAGCATTGCATCAATTTCTCGTGCTAAATCTTTCCGTTTTTCAACTTTTTTCCCAGGAATTCTAAAACCTTTTGCAACCTGTATGAAATCCGGGTTATCAAGATCAACAAACGAGTAGCGTTTCTGGAAAAAAAGCTCTTGCCATTGTCGTACCATACCAAGGTAATTATTGTTAAGTAATACTATTTTAATCGGAATATTTTCTTGAGCAATGGTTGCAAGTTCTTGTATGGTCATTTGAAAACTCCCATCACCAATAACAGCAATAACATTTCTCCCAGATGCAGCCATTTTTGCTCCTAATGAAGCAGGAAGAGCAAATCCCATTGTGCCCAGTCCCCCTGATGTAATAAAGCTTTTTGGATTTCGGAACTTATAATATCTGGCTGCCATCATTTGGTGTTGTCCAACATCAGCAACAATAACTGCTTGACCTTTTGTTTTTTTGGAGAGCTGATCAATAACCTCTGCCATTTTAATATTTGGTGTTGTTGGAGCAAGCTCTTTTTTCATTGCCTTTTCATATTCAATTACATCACATGCACGAAACTGTGATAGCCATTCTTTGTGAGAAGTTTTTTTAATAAGAGGGGTTAGCTTTTGTAACGCTTCTTTTGCATCACCAGAAATAGAAACTGTTGTTTTTATTATTTTATTAAATTCAGATGGGTCTATGTCGATATGAATAATTTTTGCATGTGGGGCGTAGTCTTTTGCTCGACCTGTTACCCTATCATCAAATCGCATGCCAATGGCAACGATAACATCTGCTTTATTGGTAAGGACATTTGGTCCATAATTTCCATGCATCCCAAGCATACCAACGTAGAGCGGATGCTTTGTAGGAAAAGATGAAAGGCCATGAAGCGTTGCTGCAACAGGAAACCCGCCTTTTTCAATAAATGTTTGAAGCTCTTTTTCAGCCCTTGCTATTTGGATACCATGGCCTATTAAAATATATGGACGTTTTGCACTGTTGAGCAGTTTTGATGCCATAGCAATTTCTTTTGTCTGTTTTGAAATATGTTTATACAGTTTTTTTGGCACGTATTTTTTATATATAAAATCTGCTACTTCTAGTTGTGCATTTTTCGTGATATCGATAACAACTGGTCCTGGTCTACCGCTTTTTGCAATTGCAAATGCTTTTGGAATAACTTCGCCAATTTCAGATGCACGGGTTACTTGGTAATTCCATTTGGTAATCGGTGTTGTCATACCAATAACATCTGCTTCTTGAAATGCATCTGTGCCAACAAAATGAGCTGCCACTTGTCCTGTGATGCAGACAATTGGTACTGAGTCCATCATTGCATCAGCAATGCCTGTGACTAAATTTGTTGCGCCGGGCCCTGATGTTACAAGGCAGACTGCAGGGTTCCCAGTCATACGGGCATATCCTTCTGCTGCATGTGCTGCTCCTTGTTCGTGGCGAACTAACACATGGTGAATTTGTTTTCGGTAATGGTAGAGCGAGTCATACACTGGCATAATAGCTCCACCTGGATAGCCAAAGATAAGATGAACGCCTTCTTTTAAGAAGGCTTCCATAAGCATGTGTCCCCCACTCATTTTTTTGTTTTTCATATAAAAAATCCCGCTTGCGGCGGGAGTGTTTTTGCTTGCTATACAATCGCTCCCACTCGCTTATGCGAGATCAAGAAGGACGATGATCAGAATAGCAAACTTTTTCACTACAGAAATTGTACAGAATTCTTCTTTAAAAAGCAAGAGAAAGTTTTAAAACTCTTTTGAGGCGACACCTTCCAGGTGCACAGAGGGGACACCTAGTTTTCTAATGTGCCATGAAGCAATCTTTCCATACGCTTGATTGATCTTCCATAATCTTCTTGATCTAAAACAAACTGTTCATAATTTGCTGCTTTAGTAGGGTTAGTAAGAATAAAATCTTTTTGACAAAAACCTTCTCGCCTGCCTAAAAATTCTAAGTAAGAAGAATAAGGATACGTTTTGAGATCTTTCGTAAGATAATCAATGAGTGGATTTAAATGAATATATCGAGAAACATGCATAAGCTGCTCGTCATCTTCAATTCTGACGGCTTTGAAAGTTCCTTGAAGTAGCGGCCCGACCCTCTTATGTTTCGTATTAAAGTACTTTGTGTAACTATTAGTTAATTTACTTACGAATGTCGTAATGCCACCTTTTTCAATTTGCCGAAGCAACATATGAAAATGGTTTGGCATAAGACAGAAACAAAGTATTTCTACGAGTGGTGAACTGCCAATATTTTTCTGTAGCAAAAGAGGTCTGTTTTTAAACGAGAATCGTGTTGGAGGATTTTTGACTCTATAATAATCCATTGTTTCTGTAAAGCGTTCATAATCTCTCTTATTCATAAAAATGTGTCTTTTTTCGACACCTCGATTAAGGATATGATAGACTTCATTTTTAGCAAAAATAGCCTGTTGATATGGCATACTTCCAGTTTATACAGAGAAAAAGGAAGGTGTCAATAGCTGTGCACCTTCCAGGTGTCAGGCTAGAGGTGACTGATCAGACTTGAGGTTTCGATGAAATAATTAAATCGTTTTTGCCAGCTTGAAATATTGTTCCAGTTCTTGCTATTACTACGCGCTCTGATAATTGAGGTGATTTACTTGGATCAGAAAACGATTTCCTAAGCTCTTCACCTGGAAGAATTTCTCCATCAATCCATAAAAATTGAGAGTTATCTTCGTTTGGTTTATCTTCAGGAACTGAATTATGAACAACTCTTAAAGCAACAATGTTTCCAGGTCTGGTTTGAGCAAGATTTTGACATGTTTCTTGAAAAGCAGAGTCCGTTGTTAATATACCAGGCTCAATTCCAACAAGTGTGCCTTCAGCGTCTATTACGGGGCGAACAAGATACGATTCTTTTGTCATACATTATCCAGTTTGGGTTGCGATAACGCGTTCGTTGGAGAGGCCAAAGGTTGTACCGTGTTTTTTAAACATTTGCCAGTAGTTTTGGGAGTGTTTCTTCCCTTTTTTGCTATGCATTGCTTGGAGCCATGCACCTGCATCTTCAATTCTCATTCGTGCTGATTGAATGACAATAAGCATCCATTCAAAGAATGACTGGTGATACTTACCTGGTTTTTCGATTCTCTGCTCCACAATAATATCTTTAAACTGAATTTCAAGCTCTTTGGAAGAAGAAGCAAGTCTTTTAAGCTCAACAATAATCATTTCTATCTGTTGTCTGACTGCGTGTGATTCACGAGAAGCTGTTCGTTCTGACCCGTGGAGAATTTCTCGTCTGTAATCAATACCAGGTTCGAGATCATGGTGTTTTTCTGTTTCTTGCTGCTTGTTTAAGACTAAATCTTGGCCTTCATGCAAATCGCCAGTAGAGGGTTTTTTGTGTCCTTCGTAGTCTCCAAGGAGTTGTTTCCAAAAATCGCCTGCGCCTTCTCTTACAACATCAGTTGCAAAAGACTTTACTGCGCCACCACCAATGGATCGAATTGCCTCCACCGGATTTTCATCGACATACTGCGTACCCTGTTTTGGTTTTCTTGAGCCTAAAAGTTGCATAACGCCCTCACCTTATCACAGACTTTTCAAAAAATCAAGGGTTTTCTGCTGTCGCAGAATTGACGCAAGTAAGTATCTATTTGATTCAAGATTTTTACGCTCTGCATCATCTTTGGCTTTTTGTATTGCCTCGTCTATCTCTTTTTGCTCAACGGTGATCTTTTCCTCTTCTGCAATTTTTTGGAGAGCAAATTCAAAGGTAATGTCGTTTTGCGCTCTTTTTTGGTACTCTTCTCGCAAACTTTGTGCAGTTTTTCCGGTTGAACTAAGATACTGATCAAGTGTCATACCAAGTCGTTTAATCTCATCAAGCATTTGGCTGAGTAACCGATCTACTTCGTGTTCGATAAGAAGCCCTGGAATAGTAAGATTAACATTCTCGAGCAGTATCTTGACTACTTCTTCAAAAGCAGGTGGTTGTTGTTCTTTCCCTGGGATGATAATTTTTGATTTTGCAGTAAGTTTTTTAATCTGTTCTTTATAATCGCCAAGCTTTATTTCTGGTGCTTCACAGGTAAGGGCGGTAAATTCCCAATCCTTGTCATCTTCAAATTTTTCGACGTGAATTTTTGGGTTAACAATTGGTTTGATTGTATGTTTTTGTACTGCTTCTATGTACGCTTGAGGAAGGACTTTTTTTAGTACCTCTTCTCGTATTTTCTCAGTATCTATATTTTCTTCAACAAGTTTTTTAGGAGCTTTTCCCTTGCGAAAACCTGCAATTTTTGCGTTCTGAGAGGTTGTCGCAACTACTTCTTCCCGGGTTTTCTTAACCGTTTCTGTTGGAATAATAATGGTAAACTTTATTGTACCGTCGTCTAATTTTTGTATTGTTGAAGTAGTCATAAATATGTCCTTTTGTGCGGACGAAGGGACTTGAACCCCCACGAGTTTCCTCACAAGGTCCTAAACCTTGCGCGTCTGCCAGTTCCGCCACGTCCGCGCGTTACTCTAACTTACTAGATTATACAGTACTTATAAGGAAATGGGAAGACTTTCGGGGTCTTTTAGCGCAAAGGCGTCAATTTTTCCCATAAAATATTCTACTCGTTGTGCCCAGGTTGGTGAAGCAGCATAGTATTTTCCAATTTGGTGCACATCTTTTGCGCCCCACTTGTCGATATACCGTTGTTTTAACTCTCCTGAAATGGTTGTGATCGCCTCGTCCCAAGAAGAAAACCTAATCATATTATCACCATAAATTCCCCATCCCCAGGCGTTGTATGAGTTGTATGGTATTTGGTGACCAAACGTTGATTCGACACCAGAGATAGAAGCGAGCAATTTCCAATCAATGTTATTTTTATCTGCTTCTGCTACAAATGTTTCTGCAGATGCAGCAAGTGGCGAATTGTATGTTTCAAGATATGCGCTTAGTACGTTGACTCGTCTATCTTGTACTTGTTCTGGGTGTTCTATTGTAGGCACGGCAGAGGAACCAGCTTCTTTTTGTGTTGAAGCAGCATAGGTTGTAGGTAAAGTTACATTAAGGAGAAAAAGAATGAGCAGTATGGTTCGTTTTCCCATAAAAAAATCCTAACGTATGCGGTTTTGAAGGGCATACCTTAGGATCTAAGAGTGGAGTATAGCATGGAACTATAGGTTTGTCAAGCCCCCTACTATGGGTCGTTGAGGCTACTGGAGTTGTTCCATAAAGTAAGCAACGCCTTTGGCCCAGCTTCCATTGCTTCCTGGAGTATATCGAGTCATAATCTCCTCTGGTGTTTCCAGCCCCTTCTTTTTATATGTCGTTGCGAGTGTTTTTGTAACCTCGTAGATACCTTCTTTATAGTCTTTAAATCGTCGTACGTTACCGCCATAAATACCAAATCCCCAACAGTTATTTGATCCCTCGGGTACTTTTAGACAAAGATTCGACTCTTGCATTGCAATTGATGGAATAAGTCGAAAATCTAGTCCATATGCATCAGCATAGGTTACAACATCTTTTGCGTAGGGCTCAAGCGGTGATTTATATCGCTCGAAAAACTGACGAATAATCTCGACTCTTGCATCTTGTTGAGTAATTTCTTCTTGCATAATGCTTTGTACTGGTGGAAGTGCAGCGTAAGCCACTGTTTGTTTTCGTGTGCCCATTATTTCGTATGGATTATGGAAGTCTTTGAGGTAGGATAGATAGGAAATAGCAGCGATATTCAGAGAGAATACAACTGGTGTTATTATCGCAAAAATGGTGAGCAGAAGTAGTTTGCCCATGGCAGCAATCAATAATTACATACTTCTATAAATGTTGTCAAGCTTTGAGCCTTTTGTTAGAATGAACGCAGGCCGAAGTGATGGAATGGTAGACATGCAGTGTTCAGAACGCTGTGAGCTTATGCTCGTGGAGGTTCGAATCCTCTCTTCGGCACCCATCGACAAGCCCAGGGTAAGATCTTAATCATTCGACACCATTGGACTGAATAGAAATCTATGATAGAATAAGTTTTACTTTGTTCTATCAAAATCCTTTGGATTTTGAAGAGGAGAATCAAACAAAAAGTTAGAAGTTATGAGCGAAGCGAATAACAAAGACACAAAGTTGTGATTCGACGAGCGGACGTGGTGGAACTGGTATACACGCAGTCTTGAGGGGGCTGTGCCGCAAGGTATGGAGGTTCAACTCCTCTCGTCCGCACTATATATTGGGGGTACTTAGCTCAGCTGGCAGAGCGTTGCGTTTACATCGCAAATGTCGGGGGTTCGAATCCCTCAGTACCCACAGACAGAGTTTTGTGATAAAATAACTAACTATTACGCCGAAGTTGCCAAGGTGGTCAAGGCGCGTGTCTGAAGAACACGTTATCAGTGTTCGATTCACTGCTTCGGCACAAAAAAGGTTTAATTTATGAGGCGACACCCTGAGTGGGATAACAGCCAGTTTCGAAAACAAAGGGCGTTCATACAAGAACCAATAGATCCTCTCCGACAGAGGTTGCATATGTTGGGTGTTGAGGCTCCAGCAGATCAAGATTATGCTACTTCGCTCCTAAGACGCTACAAAGAATTACAAGCAGGACATGGAACAGTACTTCTGATAGGCGATAATTTTTATCCTTCAGCAACCTTAGCAAAAGAAGAACGAAAAGGAGCGCTTGGCGTTGTAGATTATGCAACAGAAGTGCAAGATGTAGAGCGTTATAGAGATGTGGCTTTCCAAACTGTTTTGGTACTTCACCCTTTGGATGCAGGACTTGGATCAAGTGTTTCTAGGAGGACGTATCTTGAGAGGATTTGGTCAGAAATTGGACGAGTTGGTGAACCGCGTCTGGGAGCAAAAGGAACAGATCTACATATTACCGTGTCATTACCAGTAGTAAACTTTTTGGGAGAACCAGAAGAAAGAGTTGCGCTTGTAAGTATTACTGAGTTAAAAACAAACAGAGTGTTAGTAGAAGCAAAAAACTATGCAGGTGTTGTGCTTCGACCAGTAGTAAATAGTGATAGCTTGCCTTTTGTTCGGGGGTTTTTGGCTAGCACATATATTGGCGACCGTTTGGATGAGCGAGAAGATACAGAAAAAAGATCATATTTGACAATGCTTTCAGAAGATCCTCAAACTGCAATTGGCGAATTTATAGTACAAGGCGATTTACCTACTATTGATATGGAAACTGGTGAACTGACAAATGATAGACGAGCTCCAGGAGGTCATGGCGCAATAGGATATATTGTTTTACAGGAAATTGCCCAAAGCTTACCTGATATGGAAGCATTTCCTACAGTGAGAGTAATTTATAATGGTGATGGGCCAAATAACTTCCCTACTCCTGAAATGGTGGGTTTTGCGGTCTCAGAACACGCTGGTGTTGTTATTGTAACGACTACAAAACTTGGGATTGATTTAAAAGGAGGACTTTTAGGCGTTGAGACGATAGATGTAAATGGGGAAAAAAGGCGAGTTGCACAGGTATGTGAATTTGCACAAGCAAAAAAAGCTGGGCAAGAAGATATTTTCTATGGTATGGGGCTTGTAACCGAAGATTTGCCAAAAGTTTTGCAAGCTCAACATGTTCCTGGAGAGCAGTATTTTAACACCAATGTTGTTTTGCTCAATGAAGATACACTGAGACCTCTTCTTAAAGGACTAAAAGAAATTCTTGGAGAAGACGGGTTTCATGACGCAATTTCTCCAGATCTTATTGATATACCAAAGCAGCAAAATGGAAAAGACTATATGCAACTTGAGGGGGCATTAGCATCTGCTGTTTTGCGACTCGCGCGAGTGGTCGCAATCAATCCGCAAGCGCAAGCAAAGTGGGATAGAATTAGTGGTAGTAAACCATTTCTTCGCATGATAAATCTTGATCCGGTGCATCGAGATATTGCATTTACTCCAAATAAATTTGCCTCGGATGTTTTGTTGCAGACAGAAACAGATCAGTACGGACTTGATACCAAAAAGTGGCAATTGATTAATACAACACCTGGACATCTGCCGCGATTTGGCGATGAGTGGGTGCAAGACCCATTTTACATGGATGTGGAAAATGTTTTGGCTACACTCGGGGGCATACAAGTTCGACAACTTGATTCGCTTGATATTGAAGGGGTTTTGGAACCAGATCCAAATGATCTAACAAAAACAAAAAAAAGAGGAGGAAGAATTGCAATGAAAGGAGCTATTTTAAAAGGAGCAATTCGAATTATCAGTGAATACGATGGAGTATTTGATTTAAATAGTGAAGTTGCAAGAGTGCAGCTTGGTCAAGAAGGAGATAGTAATTTGGTTTTAGAAAATGTTCAAATTCTTATTGATCGAGATGGAAATGTCGATTTTTCTCCTCTAGATTCCACTGCTCATTAAAATGTGCTAAAATAGCTTTAGCTCGCGGGCGTAGTTCACCGGTAGAACGTCTCCTTGCCAAGGAGAAGGTAGTGGGTTCGATCCCCATCGCCCGCTCTAGACGGGGCAATTCATTCTAATAGAATTAGTTATAAGAAACTGCATTAAGCATTTTTTGAATCCATTTCTCATTTTCTGCTTCATTTTCATATTCTTTTAGCCAAGTAGCCTTGACACAGGCAACATCTTTTTTAACTAAAAAGTGTAGGAAGATTTTATCAAGGATGGGCGCAAAATAATTTGCCTCTTGACATAGCGAGCTAAGATAAATTAAAATTCAGAAAGTATGACTTTCCTACAAACTACATATTCAGATAAAAAACTAGTACGTGTCCAAGAAAAGGGGCAAGTAACCTTACCTAGTGAAGTTCGAGAAAAACTAGGTCTTAAAAAAGGTGATTTAGTTGCGGTTACAGAGATCGAGGGAGGAATATTCATTTCGCCACAGCAAGTAGTTGCAAACGTTGCATTAAATAAAATTGGTGAGGCCTTAAAAGAAAAAGGTCTATCTTTAGATGAATTGATTGAATCAGGTCGGGAGCAGCGTAGTAGTATAGTAGAAAAAAAGTATGGCCTCAAATCCAAAAAAGATAAATAGAGTCTTTTTAGATTCAAGTGTCCTCATTGCTGCTGCGATTTCTCCTAAAGGTTCTGCCAGAGATTTAATTATGAAAGCACTTCGTGGAGAGCTTAAAGTAATTGTAAGCGACTTGGTAATTGAAGAGACTCAGAGAAACATAAAAAATAAAGCTCCCAAAGCTCTCCCTGCTTTACGGTTATTTCTTGAAGCTTTAAATCCAGAAGTAGTAAGCCCTACTAAAGAATTAGTCGCTAAGGTATCAAAAACTGTTGAGTTAAAAGATGCGCCCATTGTAGCTGAAGCAATTTCCTCTAAGGCAGATTATTTAGTAAGTTTTGATAGAAAACATCTCTTACAATATAAAGCAGAGATTAAAGCTAATTTTAAAATAAAAGTGGTAACTCCAGATGAGATAGTTTAAATAATCTCATTCTCAATGGGTTGATAAGCTATCACTAGCTTAGTAATCTGAATCAGAATTTGATCGTAAAGGGGTTCGAAATAACTTGCATCCCCCGCTCCTAACGGGACTCTCGAATTAGAGAAGTCCCGAATAGCTTGATATAACAAACTAATTTATCAATTGACATAATTCTGAATTTCTGATATTCTGAAAATATGAAAACAGTTAGTATAATAAGAGATAGAGGTCAATTAACTATTCCTGATTCTATAAGAGCTTTACGAGAATGGACTTCTCCTAACTCTGTAGTTACCATAACCTCTGAGCGACCTGATGAAATTACTATTAGGCCTCATAAAAAAGAATATGATTGGGATAAAATGTGGGAGGGTATTAGAAAATCCCGTGCTCTAAAAGGAAAGGGTAAAACTACCTCCGCTGCAGAGTTTCTGGAAAAAGATAGAAAATCCCATTAATGGCGAATATTATTCTTGTTATTGATTCCTCGGTTATTATTAAGTGGTTAAGTAAAGATAAAGAAGAGAATCTTGATCAGGCTGACAGAATACTTAAAAATGCTCAAGGTGGTAAACTAGTTCTAGTTGTGCCAGAGCTTGCCAAATATGAAGTTGGGAATGTATTGCTATTTAGCAAGAAACTATCTACAGAACAAGCAAAGGTAGCTTTAACCCAGTTTTTTAATCTACCTATAAAATTCATTACTCAATCTGAAGAATCAGTCAAAGATACCTATGACGTAGCTTTTAATTTAGGGATTACTTATTATGATGCCTCATTTTTATCTTTAGCAAAACAATATAACGCTACTTTGGTAACTGATAACATAAAACATCAAGGAAGAGATTCAAATATTAAAGTTGTATCCCTTAAAGATTATTAAAATTCTTATCCTTCTGGTAAATTCTCATTAGTTTAATGAAATGCATAAGAATTTGATCAATTAGTTCAAAATAACTTGCATCTCCCGCTTTTTTGTTTTAAAAAGGGTGGCTGTGGGCGGTTTTGTTAAGAAGAAGATACACTCTTCCAAAAATGATCGTGATCAATATGGGAAAAATGAGACATACAATTTATTTTGGTATCCAGTGAGCGGTTTGGGAGAATAATCCCCCTTCTATTCCCTCGTGCATTATATATAAGCCAAAGAAAAAACTAAACACGCCTGATATTAAGATGAGGGTTCGATGTAAGCTACTGCTTTTTTTCTTTATAAGTATCACTGAGGAACCCAAAATAGTTGTTATAAGCATCATGCCGAAAATGACGCCAAGATGGAAAATAAAAAGATAGAGAATCGAAAGCATAGGATCTTTAATAGTGCTTAATACAAGTAGCACCACGGCTACGCTTCCAGCTAAACCATGGATAATGCCAATAAGAAGAGGTCTCACAGTATGAAAAAGCCCAAGATGATGGGTAGAGGTATGAAAAAAACGAAAAAAATGAACATGGGGATGATTGTGAGTTCTGCCTTTTTCTTGTTGGTGTGGGTGAGAGTGCATTGTTGGTGAGAAAAACAAAGAAGTTTTTGAGAGAACGCCAGTAATTGTAAGAATACCTATGATGACAAGCATAATGCCCACACCAAATTCAAAAGCCAAACCAAGTCTTGGTGGAATAACAAAAGAAAAAAGGATAATAGGTAAGGCAACAAGGGTGACGCTAATTGAATGTCCAATTCCCCATAGTGCTCCAATGCGGGATGCTTTGGTAATGTTTTGTTCATGACTTGTTATTGTTGTGATTGCAGCAACATGATCTGCGTCTGTAGCATGCCGCATGCCCAAGAGAAATCCTAGGCCAAGAGTGGATACAATAACAGATAGCATACTAGTCTCCAGAGTAGCCACGGTAGTTTGGGTCGCCGCATTTTGGACAAGATGAGGTAATCATACAACTTTACTCTAATTGCTCTTCCTTTTTTTGTCAATCCTCGGCAGAAGCTTTCTTTAGGAGTGTATAGTAGCTTGTTTTTGTTTTACCAAATTTTTGTAGTAACCCCTTTTTTACAAGCGAGGATATTAAGTTATGTGCTTGTTGTCTTGTTACTTCAAGCATTTCTTCTATGTCGCTTGATTTTATTGCCTTTTTATCCAAAACAATTTGCAAAACTTCTTCTTCACGAGAAGTTACAAGCACTCGTTTTTCACCCTGAATATCCTCAAGCGCCGTTTTTTTTAGTGTGTTTACCCGTGCGAAAGCAGCTTGTAGCGAGTTTGCAATTCCTTCCAAAAAGTACGCAAGCCATTTTGTTTTGTCGCCATTATCAGCAGTATGAAGTGTGTCTGAGTAAAGCTGTCTGTCGATATCATAGTAATCATCAAGAATAAAGTACTTAGTAACTTCGTATTGTCGCAAAAGCATATAATAGCTTGTTAAAACTCGGGCAAGCCTACCATTGCCATCAAAAAATGGATGAATATACGCAAATTCATGGTGTAAAATACCAGCTTTTATCAATGGATGTGTTTCATCCTCTTTTGATAACCAGTTATAGCGTTCTTCTAATGCTTGTGCAATTTCTTTCCTTGTATGGAAGGGTGGGTTGTGCTTTACAACAATTTCGATTTTCGTTTTATGACCTACAAAAACTGGTCCATCCCGAAATTCCCCTAGATCTTTTTCCTCTATTTCCTGCATAAGCTCGTGGTGAAGACTTTTGGTAAGCTCTGTGGTAAGAGGAGTGTGTTTTTTAGCAAGTACAGCAGTTTTATTAAGCACAGCAAAGTAATTTTTAACCTCTTTTTCAGATTTTGTTGTTGGAATCTGGTCCCCTAGCACGATGTTAGTGACATCTCTGGGAGAAAGCGGATTACCTTCAATACTTGTTGAGAAATGCGTGGCTAAAATTTGATTTTCCTCTGCGAGTTTTAAAGCAAGGGATGGAATAAGCTTCTCACCTAAGAGTTGGCCGTAGAGTCGCTCGATAGCACCAAGCTGGTTGACAATAGTTGGGGTGTAGGAAAATTTAGGTTCAAACATAGGCTTATTATACTATACCACATTCGATTTGTCAAGGTATATGTAAATATATATGACAAGCTAGAGCGTACATTATTGTAAAGTTAATTGTAAATATTATTGTCAATATTGCGTATGTAGCGTATGATAGCCAGTATCTGCTATAATACCACTACCGCACAAAGCGGTTTTTTGTTATGAATATTCGAAACGTTGCCATTATTGCTCACGTTGACCATGGAAAAACAACGCTTGTTGATGCGCTTTTAAAGCAATCAAAAACAAAGCTGCACAAAGACACAGCAGATACGCTTATTATGGACAGCAACGAGCTTGAGCAAGAGCGTGGGATAACCATCTTCTCTAAAAACGCCTCGGTTGTTTGGAACGATGCAAAAATAAATATTATCGATACTCCGGGTCATGCTGATTTCGGTGGAGAGGTTGAGCGGGTATTAAAAATGGCAGATGGATGCTTGCTGCTTGTTGACGCAAAAGAAGGACCAATGCCACAAACACGGTTTGTGCTAAAAAAGGCTTTAGAAATGAAGCACAAAATAATTGTTGTTGTGAATAAAATCGATAAGTCAGATGCAAGAGTGCATTATGTTTTGGATAAAACGCTCGATTTATTTTTAGAGCTTGGAGCAGATGACCAAACAGCAGACTTCCCTATTGTGTATGCATCGGCAAAAGAAGGAAAAGCAGGTTTGAGCGATAAGTTAGATGAAATGAAAGATATAACACCAATATTTGATGTTATTATGGATAAAGTTCCTGCTCCTTCTGGAAGTAAAGACGCGCCACTACAAATACTTATCACAACACTCTCAAGCGATTCACATAAAGGAAGAATTGCAATTGGACGAATTTATAACGGAGAAATTCGAAATGGACAAGATATTGCACAAATTACTCGAGAAAACCACATTCATACATGTAGAGTTACCTCACTTATGACATTTGTTGGGCTTGATCGAGCTGAAGTACAAGAAGCAACTGTTGGAGATATTATTGCGGTATCAGGTGTTGAAAGTCCAAACATTGGTGAAACGATTGCAGATCCAAATAACCCCCTTGCTCTACCTCTTCTTGCAATAGAAGAACCAACAATTCGGATCTCTTTTATTGTTAACAGCTCTCCTTTTGCAGGACGTGAGGGAGAATTTAAGACATCCAGACAAATCCGAGACCGTTTGTATAAAGAGCTAGAAACAGATATGGCGCTTCGGGTAGAAGATGATCCATCTGGTGGTTGGGTGGTATCTGGGCGAGGAGAATTGCATTTGGCAATTCTTATAGAACGTATGCGAAGAGAAGGGTATGAGTTTCAGGTTGGTCGTCCGCAGGTTATCGAAAAAGTAGTACATGGGAAAAGGCTTATTCCGTATGAACGACTCTTTATTGAAGCACCAGAAGAATTTAGTGGTGTTATTATGCAAAAACTGGGAGCTAGACGTGCAGAACTGCAAGATATGAAAACAGATAACGGTATTGTGTATATGGAATTTATTATTTCAACAAAAGGACTTTTTGGATACAGAAGTGAGTTTGTTACTGATACCCGTGGTCTTGGTATTATAAACACATCATTTTACCACTATGCAGATGATAACGGGTATTCACATGAGCGAGAACGCGGATCATTAATTGCCGTTGAAAACGGTGCGTCAAATTTATACGGTCTTACCAATATTCAGGAAAGAGGAGCGCTTTTTATTGGTCCAGCAGTAGAAGTATACAAAGGACAGGTTATTGGTGAAAATTCAAGAAGTGATGATATGCGAGTAAATGTGTGTAAAGCAAAGCAGCTTTCTAACATGCGTTCAAAAGGAGAAGGTGGCATGGAGCACTTTAATACGCCAAGAGTTATGGGGCTTGAAGACGCACTGGAGTTTATTGCAGATGATGAGTTGGTTGAAGTAACACCTAAAAATATTCGCATACGAAAAATTGTTTTAGATGAAGTAGAAGCAAGACGACGTCGATCACAAAGCCAATAATCCTCTAAACAGATGAAGATATGGTTTCTTCCAACATTTTATTAAAATTGAAAAATTGTTTTTCTGATGTAAATTTTTCCTCAACTGTCTTTATGCCTGCTTTTATAAATCTGTCTCGTGTAGAGTTGTCATTGATAAGCTTTTCTATTCTTTGAGCTAAAATACTGGAGTCGTCAGGTGGAACTAAATAGCCATTATACGAATCGCTAATAATTTCAGGGATGCCGCCACTTTTGGTTCCTATAACAGGCAGGCCACAGCTCATCGCTTCGATAAATGTCTGACCAAAGGTTTCATTTATTTCCGAAGGAAGTACAAATACGTCTGATCCTCTATACACATGCGACATCTGGTTTAATGGAAACATTTTTACAATTACTTGTTTTTCGATATTATGAATCTTTGTGTAGCCCAAAAGCATTTCATACGCACGGTTAAAGTCTTCTTTTAAGTTTTCGGATGCTTGACCAACAGCAATCAGAAGTCGTAAATTGGGATATCGCGGTGAAAGTTTGGAAAATGCCTGAATTAAATTAATAAGCCCTTTTTCTTTTAGTATGTTTGTATGACCACGAATAATTCGGGCTGCTGTTAAAATAATCTTGGTGTCTTGTGCTAGCCTTAATTGTTTTTTAAGATCATACGTTACATCTCTCTTTGTATTGAATTCATGCGTATTTACTCCTAAGTAGTCTGTAGATAACTGGTTAATATCTGTTCCTTTTTGAAAACAGTCTCCAGCCACACTTTTACTTACGCAACTTATTTGTTTCCACATAAGCTGTTTGACAAGTTCTATTTGAAGATCTGATGAAGGATACATATGAAGCCGTAAGACGAGTGGAATTTTATACAAAGACGCTGTCATATTAAGTAATAGGCTATATATTGCTGGAGGGCCAAACATAAAGTTTTCAGCACAAATGACGTTAATACTATGTTTTTTAATGATGTGTTCGACCAGTCCCGAAAAGAGACGGGCTTTTTTTGCAATTTCTTTTTGAACACGTGAGGCCTGACGAGGTATTGAAAGATTATGATCATAGTAAATGGTTACGTTTCCGTCTTTTTCAGAGTAGCTGTCTTTTGTTGTAGGGAGAATAAGAAAAATTTCGTGCTCTGTCTGCGTTTTATAGTACTCAATAAGATTCGTAACGTAGCGCTCGATGCCGCCGACGCTTTCGCGTGGAGAATTAGGACTGATAAATAGAATTTGCATAGTGTACTCTAGTGAAAATAAATCCTTACGGATTATACCATCTTTGCCTCAAATTAGATACGAGCCACGTGCTTTAACACGCCTTTTATAAGTGCTTCTTTTTTTGCCTTAGGCCATTTTTTTAACTCGTATTCTCTTTTCATAGCATTTTTTCTTGAAGGGTGGGTTTCTGAATAAACGAGCGTACAAGATAAAAAGTATTTTATATATTTTGCAGATTTGCTTGTTTTACTTTGATGTTCTTTTATTCTTTTTTCTAGATTGTTTGTTTGTCCAATGTAAAGGGTATTAAAAGAAGTTCGGAGAATATAAACAAAGAATACCATGGAAAAGATATGTTTGATTTTAAAATAGTTTAAGAATAGTTTGTTTTAAAATATCCAGACTTTTTTGGTCATATATCGAACAAGTAAGTACTTTTTTTCCTTTACTTTGCAGAATTTCTTTATTTTTCTTGATTGCATGTATATCTGCAAGGTCGGTTTTTGTAAGTAAGATAATTTCTGGTTTATTCCCTAATGAATGGCTATATTGTTGTAGTTCGTGATGGATTGTGTCATATGCTTTTTCTGGATTTTCATCTGTGGAATCAATACAGTGAAGTAATATTTTTGTTTTTTCAGTATGTTTAAGAAAACTAATCCCCAATCCCTTTCCACTCGAGGCTCCTTCAAGTATACCCGGAATATCAGCAATTGGGTGAGTTTTAAGCATGCCAATATTTGGCTCAAGCGTGGTAAATGGAAAGTTACCAATTTTTGGTGTGGCATTGGTCAAAACAGCGAGTAAACTGCTTTTTCCGGCATTTGGTAATCCAATCAGTCCGATTTCGGCAATTAACCGCAGCTCAAGAAGTAGATTTTTTTGCTCACCCAATGTACCCATCTCTGCATACATCGGTGTTTGATTTGTGGCTGATTTAAATTCGGTATTCCCCCGTCCCCCTTTTCCTCCTTGAGCAAGAAGGATAGGTGTGACTGTATCGATTACTTCAAAAGCATTGTTTGAATCGGTATCGGTAATGCGTGTGCCAACAGGTACATACATTGTTGTATGAAGAGCGTTTTTTCCGAATAGTTTTTTGTGTTTGCCAGGTATACCATCAAGGGCTAGAATTTTTTTCTGGAAACGGAATTGCCGTAGATCGTTTATGTTATTTGATCCTTGCACATATATATTGCCACCATTACCTCCGTTACCGCCATCTGGTCCCCCTTTGGCTGTTTGACCATTTCTTAAAAAGGTAGCTGCGCCATTTCCACCGTTTCCTGCTTTGATAGTAAGAGTAATATTATCAACTAACATATGTGTATTGTACCATTATCCTAAAAATTTACAGTTTAATTAGGCAAGATTTATGCTGCGTGTTGCAATAATTTTTTGAATTTCCGCAATACCAATACCATTTTTTGCTGATATAAAAAGAGGAGCATATTGGGCATATTTTTCTGCAACTTTTTCTTTATCAATACCTTTTGCAACATCTATTTTATTAAAAAGATATATAGAATCATCGACGTTTTTGCCTAAATCCTTTAAAATTTCATTGACAACAGTAATTTTTGTTTCGAATTCTCCATCTGATACATCTATAACATGCAAAAGTATATCTGCATGTATTGCTTCCATAAGCGTTGAGGTAAATGCCTTAATCAGTCTTGGGGGTAAATTTCGAATAAAACCAATGGTGTCAGTGAGTAGTATTTCTTGTTTGATTTGCGGGATATACAGCTTGCCAATAGTACTATCAAGGGTAGCAAATAAAGCATCCTCGACCACATTATTTTTTCCAGTTAAGAGATTAAAGAGCGAGCTTTTCCCAGCGTTTGTATAGCCAACCAGTGAAACAGTTTTAAGTCCAGATCTCTTACGCCTTTCCAGTTGTTGCTCTCTCGTTTTTTTAATTTTTTCTATCTGATCTGTTATTTTTTTTACTTCATTTCGCCAGTGTCTTTTCATAAGCTCAGTATTTGTTTCGCCAACACCCGATGTGCCAATACCGCCTCCTTGACGGGATAAGACATACCCCATCCCATAAATTCTTGGACCCATATATTGTATGCGTGCAAGCTCGATTTGTAATTTCGCCTCGGTGGTTACCGCATGTTTATCAAAAATATGCAAAATAAGATCTATCCTGTCCCAGACTTCTATTTTGGGATTGGTTTTTTGCAAGATTTCCTTCAAAGCATGAATTTGCCGTGGTTTTGCAATTGAGTTTAATACCACAACGTCAATATGTTTTTTGGTAAGTATTTTTACAACCTCTTCTACTTTACCTTTCCCAATAAAGGTTGTATTATTGGGATTATCAAGTTTTTGGATAACTCGGTCAACAATTTTTCCTCCAAAAGTTGCGATAAGCGACTCAAGTTCTTCTCCTACGTTTATTGATCTTTCTTTATCTGCACGAGGATTAATGACATGAATCGGTAATATTTGTATTGTTTGTTTTAAATCTAGCATGCTAAAAGCTACTGCTTTTTTGGGAGTAAGGAAAAACAGGTTAGTTAGGTACTTCCTCTAAGAAGTCAAAAAATGCCTTTGAAGAGATTGTCAAGGAAAGTTTTTCTATTTCGGGTAAGGTAAAAAATTCCAGTGTTTGTCCATCATCTCGTTTTATATTATTTACATCATTGTCTGTTAACTCAGCATGATAAAAATATTTTTTTATATCCTCCGATGTTGAGCTTGTAAGAAGCTTTACTGCTATAAGTTTTATTCCTGTTTCTTCTTCTACTTTTGTAATAATTGCTTCTTCAAAAGATGTAGTATTTTCTTTTTCTTCTTCAATAAGGCACCAAGCAGTTTGCACTATTGGGCTGTCATCGCGGTGCATTAATAATATTTTTCCTTTGTAGGTTAAAAGAATCGAACTTGCATTGATTTTGCTCATACGCTATTATACCACTTCGCGAGTTTGTTATTTCTTACAGTTTCGTTATTATAATACTATGGCTAAATATAAAGAATATATACAAGATATGCTTAAGGTACGTTCTGCATCGTGTAGTACTCGAGTTGGATCTTAACGCGAATTAGAAGAATGTCTGGGTATAGTTTTGAAAAAGAGTGCTAAGCATCAACGAATCTTCAGCAGCCTTTTTTTTATTATCCTGTTGCAAAAATTGTTCCATGCGATCTAATAGCCTTTTTAGATAAGGCTTAATGGTTTTTGGATCAATTTCATTTTTTCTTTTTACCGCTTCTTCTGAAAATCGTTTAGCCATATTTTCTGACCCCCGATTGTATCCAAGTGCAACCCGTTTAAGATCCATCGAAAGTGACTCCAATGCTCTTTTAGTATTCATAGTATTTCGTTAAAAAAATAACGTGTAAGTTTTTCGTACTCTTTCCGTATTGTTTCATCTTGGATTTCGTTACTCGTGTTATTTTGTGTAGGTCGAATATTAATAAACGAATTAAAGTCAATAATTTTTGTTTCTAAATCTACTCCACCTCCCCAAAGATCTTCTTGCTTAGATCCGCTTTGAAGCAATAGTTCTTCAGATTCAAAATGCCTGTTGCTTCCAGCAGAACAGATTTTTCTTTTAATATCGATTACTGTTTTTATATATACATCAAACACCGCTTTTAATTTTTCAACCTCTTCAGGTGTGTAGGGTTCTGTTTTTGTAATAATCATAGAGGTATCATAAAAAGCTGCCGGGCTTGGATTCGAACCAAAATAAACGGATCCAAAGTCCGTTGTCCTACCATTAGACGACCCGGCAAAGTCACTCTATGATACTAAATTATCGATATGTATTCAAGCAAAAGTACACTTCATTTTTGTTTACATAACACAATAAGTCTGCTAGACTCACACGTTATACCTATGGCAGATTCACGTGAAGCATCCTATTATGCCAGATTACAAGAAACCGCAGAAGCAATAGGGCATTCCCCACGAATAACTGTAGTAGGAGATAGGGAATGGCTTAATCTACGAGCAATTATTGCTGTTGGTAATACGCGCCCCGATGCCTTAGCGCTTGGAGGCGTTATTGTGCCTGGTGGTGAATTTGATGACGAGATTATCCGGATAGCTGACATGGTTTTGGATATGCGCTCCCACGGTATTGGGATGCCAGAAATATGGGATGACCAAGAATACATAGGTATGCATTTTGTTTCAAAACAAGCAGAGTTTAGTTTTCTTCATGCCCCATACGATGCTACTATGCTTAGAAGCGATACTTCTTATAGAAAAGCGTACTGTCAACAACTCTTGCGATACATACAAAGTACACACCCCGACCTTATATTTCTTTCCAATTTTAAAGTGATTTTAGATCCTGTCGTTATCGAAGCATTTGCTGAAAAAATTGTTAATGTGCATCCTTCTGTATTACCTCTTATTAAAGGGTTTCGGCCAGAACACAGAGTAGATACTGGCGAAAATCCGTATGCTGCTGGTTACACGTTTCACTTAGTCGATACAGATCTTGATGGCGGCCCAACCTTGTTTCAGCAAAGAGTCGAAATTGATCCATATGACGAAGAAGAAAAGGCTCGTCTTGGCGATGCTGCATATGCTCGTCTTCGAGAAGAAAGGCTTCGGTTAAAAATTATTACAGCACAGGCAGAATACACGCCATACATTCTTGCATTTGTTGCGTCTCCTATCCAAAGAAGAATAGTTGAAGACGGCGAAGCGTTTGCTGCCGAAGATCGAGCTGCATTTGAAAATTCGCCCGAATACCAAGACTCTCTGCAAGAAGAATACGAGACATGGAAAAAAGATACCAGTCAAGAAATTTCATATGATACATGGCACCAAAAGCATAGAAAGCCCTACCGAAGAATTCTTTTCGATATTGGAACATGGCAAACACTCGAAGCAATTTTAGGAGCAGACACTGTGAGCAAAATACAAATGCCACACACCATAACAAGATATAGGGTAACAATTCATGGTGATAATATTTCGGCATTTACTACTTTTGCAAATGTCATTACCGCAGCACAAGAGAAAAGGGAAACAACAGGAGGACAACTCTTTCATACAGAATCGTTATATGATGCAAGCGGAAGTATATTGCGTGGTTCTTTCCTTGCCTCTGTTGATCTTTCTGAAACACTTACATCTTTAGGAATCACCTACGAGATTGAATCAATGCCGACTCGCGTTGGAACAGCACGAAAATCTATTGCCTGGATAAGAGAAGAAAATTAGCAAACACGCATTTCCTTGGTCTCAACTATAGCCATTATGGTATAATAAGCAATGAGGTTAGATACAAATGAAAAAGAAGAAAATTTCCTCTAAAGTTATTAGAAGTAACAGTAAACCAGAACTACCCCATGCGACTGTAAAAGAAGCAGTGCAAAAACGCATTATTCCTGCTGATCATTCAAGTATTATTCCTGGAATTGATATGAACGAGCTTAAGCATTCGCTTGATTTACTCAAATATGCACTTGATTACTCTGAAGCTATTGTCGATACGGTACGATTACCGCTGATTGTTTTAAATAAAAAACTGCAAATACTTACCGCAAATAGATCTTTTTATGACACTTTCAAATTATCACCTCGCGAAACTGAAAACCAATTGGTTTATAAGTTAAATAATAATGCGTGGGATATTCCAAAATTAAGGGTATTACTTGAAAAAATCCTTCCTGCTAATGCCCATTTTGATAATTATGAAGTAGAACTTGACCTTCCTCATATAGGACAAAGAATACTACTTCTTAACGCACGTAGGACATACCGTCAGGTAAATAACACAGAAGCAATCCTTCTTGGTTTTGAAGATATAACAGATCGAAAACAACTTGAAAAACAGAAAGATGACTTTATTGGGATTGTTTCTCATGAACTCAAAACTCCCTTAACTGGAATTCGCGCATTCTCTCAACTTTTGGAAAAACATCTTAAAGAGAGTAGCGACAAAAGAGGATCATTTTTCCTGTCAAAAATGACAAATCAAATGGAAAGACTGACCCAGCTTATGGCATCCTTTGTGGATGTCTATAAAATTCAGAATGGGAAATTAGCATTGCATAAGAAAAATTTCGAAATTGATGAATTGATAAGCACTGTTGTGTCGGATTTTCAATACACGACAAGATCACATACCATAGATCATACTGATCAGTCAAAGACGACCATATACGCCGATCAAGAACGGATTGCTCAGGTTTTAGTAAACCTTATCTCAAACGCAATTAAGTACTCACCAACTGGTGACCGCGTGATTGTTACATCTTCAAAAGATAGTAAAAAGGTAACTATTTCTGTGCAGGATTTTGGTTTGGGCATTCCAAAAGTTGAACAGAATAAAATTTTTGAACGATTTTTCCGAGTGGCAGCTAAGAGGGAAAAAGATATTTCAGGACTCGGACTTGGTTTGTATATTTCGTATGAGATTATAGCGCAACACAAAGGAAAAATCTGGGTAGAAAGTGAGGAAGGGAAAGGCTCTACATTTTATTTTACCTTGCCTGTTGCGCTCAACAAAAACCTTCTGAATTGAGCGATTTAAGATATATGATTCGTGTGAAACTCTTCAATCTTTGCGATTAATTCATCAATTTCATAATTAGACGTATTAATCTTGTTTTCCGTAAATGTCCGCAGTCCTTCGATAATTCTTTGTACCTTTTTTGCTTTTGCTTTATGTAAGTTTCCTATCTTAATCTCATTTTGTGTATACGTGCGAGAAACTACCTGAAGGGTAGCAAAAAATATTGAAGATTCTATAAAAACATTTGAAATATCTTTAATATCAACGCTGTGGGACTGTGATGATAGAAATTGGCGAAATTTGAAGGTAACCCTACTTTCTTCAACATCTATGGTATTAGGAAAGAGATCCCAGGGAAATAAAGATGAAATGCTAATAATGAGCCTATTCGATTTTTTTACTAAATCATTTACCATTTGTGTATCATCTTCTTGTTTCGTCGCTATGTTTCTTGTATGTTCATTTATTCCCGATTGAGCAAGATCATAATCTTTTTTACCTGCAACTTGATTATGCAACGGTTGTTTGCTTGCATCGATCATAGATTGTTCTTCCCTTCGATTATCATCTTTTCTTACCTGATCCTTTTGTATATGAAGTTTTTCTAGCCAGTAGCTAATTTTCTTATTTTCTGTATCATTCTCATTTTTATCTGAGAATATTGTCTTTGATTGTATATGTAACATGCATACAGTATATGCCTTTCATATATGAATTAGGTAAGGGTTATGTATAAACATCTACGGCTTTTTATACTGTGTTATCAAGGTTTGAAGAAGATACGTGACGTTATTTACTGTAAAAGTAATAATGTGTTGCTTCTCACAATGTTTCGTAATTGTTGCAATGTCTTCTTCTGAGGGGACAATAACAGCGGTTGTAAACGGAAACATAAGAGAGTCTTCGTTTTCTGTATGGTCAAGTGTTAACGCGTGGCCGAATTCGTGAAGCAGTGTGTGGAGCAATTCTTTTCTGTTGATATTAAAATAGATATCAATTCGCTGTTCTTGTGGATTGTATACCCCTTCCTCTGGCTTTCTTTCTAACTCTTTTTTAAATGTATTGATTGTGTTATTTAGTTTGCCAACGTTTACATTGTAGGAGTCGGTTGATCTATTTAGTTTTCTCGCTAGTTCGTTGAGCCGATCTGCTTGGGTTTTAAGCTCTTCTTGCTCTTTTGTAAGTTTTTCGTACTCTTCGCGTGGAGCCCCGCCTTGCGAATTCCAATAGGTTACTTGGCTATTAAATGCATTAAGACGGTCTTTAAACGCAGAAGATAGTCTTTCATACTCGCTCACTTCTGAAGTAAGAGAACTTTTTTCGCTGTTTAGGTCAGTTTCTAGTTCGTTTATTTGGTTGTTGAGCAATTGTCGCTCGTCAAAGACTAAGTTAACAGTAAACGAAGCTTTGGGATCGTAAGAGATAATTTTTTTGCCCGAGGTGTTGTTCCAGATTGTTGCTGCCTGCTGGGTGATTTGTAAAAAATCTGTTTCTGGAAGTTTGAATCGCGGATCGACAGTACCAATAGCATAGGTAAATGGCGTATCACATGCAGATTTATAGAGCACTTTTTCATGGATGGAAAATAAAGGTTTTTCAAACGGCCAAAGAATAACAGGGAGTATTAAAAGTAAAAAATAGGGAATAAATCTTTTCATATAGTAAGAGATTTTATTTTCTTAATATCTGCTTCTATTTGCTTTTGCATTTCCGCAAGAGTAGAAAAGTTTTGTACGTCGCGAATAAAATTTTGTATTTGAAACTCGATTGATTTACCATACAAATCTTGCGAAAAATCGAGTACATAGATTTCAAGCACCTTTTGTGTTTCGCCCAAAACTATTCGAGGGCCAACGTAGAGTGCTCCTGTATATGTTTTCCCATTGTATTTTACGCTGGTTTTATACACTCCTTCTTTTTGGTCTTTTGGTAGCACACTCGTATCAAGGTTTAGGGTTGGAAATCCAAGTGTTCGGCCCTGCTGATTCCCGGTCGTAACAATACTTTGATACCAGTTGTTAGATGATTTCATTTTGTTTAATTAAGCGTCGTAAAACGTAGTAAACAAGATTATTAAGGATACCGAAAAAAATTACAAGCAGTATAAGCTCGAGCGAATAAAATACATTGATACTGTCTTGTATGACTTTGTCAATTTTGGTAAATACTTCCCAAGAATTTGTACGTTGTACCCTACCAATAACAATCCCAAATGCAATAACAAAATTTGTCACAACGAGCACTACCCATACGTAGTCGTTTCTTTTTTTAAAGTATTTGGTTAAGAATTTTTCGAATGGGTAAAGGCCAAGCAGAAAGGTGAGGAATGCCATAAACGTAAGCAAGGCATATTGTACAATCAAGATAAGTATCTCTACACCTTCTAGCTGGAGAAGTTGCGTTGGGAAATGAATAAGGTCGGTAAGCATATAGATAGTATTTGGTATAAAAAGAAGCCAAAGGAGGCCATATGCACCCTGAAGCAGGTGTGATTTTGCTTTGAGTGCAGCCCAGCCAAAAAGGACTGCAATTATGCCAAGGAGGGAGTTGAGCGTCATCCAAGTTACATTATGAAAAAGTAGATCCATATCCTTAATCATAACGGAAAAAAACATCTTTTGCGAGAGCAAGGAGGTAAAAAGGCTTCCCATAACTTTAGCACTTTAAGATAAGAAGTGCTAATTTGGGTTTTTTTGACAAAAAAGTCTAAAAAATCTGATACAATCATAAGATGCGAAATATCTGGTTTTCGTACCTTGCAACAAGTATACTTCTTAGTATCTTTATAGGAATTGTAGCTTGGATAAGCTACCCCCTTTTACAGGTTAAGGCATCAACGATCACATCTCCCCTTCCTTCTTTTTTGACCATGATTAATAATGATCAAGTATCAACCCTTGACCTTTGGTTTCCAGCAGGCACTGTTTTGGGAACTGATATAAAGGAATCTAATCTTACGGCTAAAGCAGCCTTGATATATGACTTAACTTCAGAAAAGGCGTTATTTGCGGAGAATGAAAAAGAAAAACTACCAATGGCTTCGCTCACAAAAATTATGACCGCAATTATTGCAATAGAAAATAAAAAACCAGACGACAAATACATTGTTTCTCAAAGTGATATTGTAGGAGAAAACAGCATGGGGCTTACTGCTGGTGAAGTACTGTCTCAAGAAGAGCTTTTGTATGGATTAATGCTTCCTTCTGGAAATGATGCAGCTGAAGTATTTGCAAGTAATTATACATTTGGACGGGATGGGTTTATTTTAGCTATGAATAATAAAGCAAAAGCCCTTGGTCTTACAGATACTCACTTTACTAACCCGAGTGGCTTACAGGGTGATGGCGATCAGTACACAACAGCATATGATTTACTTGCAATGACAAAGTATGCCATGGAGCGATTCCCTTTTTTTAGAACGGTTGTTTCGACAGTTGCATATACTATTCCCTATGGTGATGCCCATAAGACATTCTATTTAGAAAACGAGACGAATTTGCTTACATCGTATCCTGGAGTAAAAGGGGTAAAGACTGGGTATACACCAGAAGCAGGATTGTGTCTTGTAACCTATCTTGAGTATAAAGATCGAAAAATTATTGGGGTGTTGTTGGGAAGCGAAAACAGACGAGCCGAGATGAAAGAGCTTTTGGATTACTCTCTGAGAATGCTTGGTATCCAACCCCCACCTCATAGCTAGTTACTTGTAGTTTTTTAGCCTCAGTGTTACAATAGTTTTGTTGTGCCGCGGTGGTGGAATGGCAGACACGAAGGCCTTAAGAGCCTTTATCCGCAAGGGTGTGAGAGTTCGACTCTCTCCCGCGGCACATCGGGGAATAGCTCAGTTGGTAGAGCGCGCGGTTTGGGACCGTGAGGTCGGAGGTTCGAGCCCTCTTTCCCCGACCAAAACTTCCGTTATTAGTAATAAGCAACGGGTACAAGCTAAGACAACGTTGCATCGTTGATTGAAAGTGTCGATGCAACGAAACAATTAAGGGAAAATCGTTGGGAAAAAACCGTAGGTTTTGTCCCATTTAGCGGGTGTAGTTCAATGGTAGAACGCAACTTTTCCAAAGTTGTCACGAGAGTTCGATTCTCTTCACCCGCTCCAGACGGGGCAGTATGCCCAGAAAAGTCCCGAATATATTGATATAAGGGGCTAATCGTGCAGTCCAATGTGCCCGTATAGTTCCAAGCGATTTGACCGAGGAACATTGAACTAAGAAGCACTTTTAGCTGTCCGACGTTCGATCTTCGGTAGGTTTCCCCCAGATCAGCAAGTAGTGTTCTAGCAAAAGAAATAACAGTATCTATATTATATTTGTCTATTGCTGTATCATCTTTCACAATTTGAGCTTTGATTATTTTATCCTCAATAATGCCACTCTGTTCTTTAAATATCTCGTCAGAATATATACCCATTAGGTTTTTCTCCACTAATTGTTTTCTTAATGCTTTTAAGTTTGCTATTTCATTGTCCACTTCATTTCTGATTTTTGTTAATCGGGAAATTCTCTCATGGTACAGCTTGGTAATAAAAAGGAGGAAAAGATTAAGGCATTCTTTTTTAGGCTCTATCTCTTTTAATTTTTCAATGAGTGTATCTTCTAATTTCTTAACAGGAATACATTTATAATTACACTTACTTGAGCACCAATAATAGGCGTATTTACCTCCTGTTCCATGACTAAATGCTCCAGTTAAGCCCCAACTGCATTTTGAGCATTTAATAATCCTACGCAAAGGGAATTCCGGATTCTCAAAAGTTCTCTTAGCTAAAGCTATTTTATTTGGATTTCTGCCGTCTAAAATTGCCTGCACTTTATAAAATTGTTCCTCTGTAATCATAGGCACATGTTGACCTTTCACTTCTTCTGGATAGGTTACTGAAGTAAGGATACCTGCATAAAATTTAAGCCTAAAAATTCTGCACGAGGTTTGTGATCTTAGTTTATGCTCTTTTTTACTATAAACTTCTCTTAAACCCCACTCATTCATAATGTCAGCCATTTCCCTAGTGCTTTTTTTACCCATTGTCATTAAATCCCAGGCTTTTTTCATCTTGTCCCAAGTATTTGGGTCTTTCACCGCAAACCCAGCTTGAAACATATATCCTAAAGGAGGTTTACCACTGATTAATCCGGATAGAAATCTTGCTCTTAAGCCGTTTTTAGCCCGTTCACTTCGGATATCATTATCAAGTTGGGCAAAACCAGCCAAGATAGTTTCAACTAACTTTTCTGTAGGACTATCTCCCGTAGGTTCTGTAGCAGAGATTATATTTACTCCATATTCGACCAGCTTTTTTCTAATCCCAAGATAATCTGCTGTTTGGCGAGATACTCTATCTAATCTATAGACAAAAACTGCCTGAACTTTGCCTTTATTCTTTCTGCAATATTCCAGTAAGCTAATAAGTACTGGTCTTCCTGAAATATTTTTGGCAGATCTGCCTTCTTCCTTAAAGATTTCTATAATCTCGTATCCTCTTTTTTCAGCTTCTTTCCTACAAATCTCTTCCTGACTACCTAAAGAGAAGTTATCAACTTGTTCCTCGGTTGACACTCTTAAGTAAATAATAGCTCTTTTTCCGTCCGCGTAAATAGTATTTGATTGTGTCATAGTCCTCCCTTCTCATGTAAAACTTCTTTTAAAGTAAGCCCTTTAAAAATATCCCTTTCCAGATCATCAAGCCAGGATTGTGCCAAATATTCTATTTCTATTATTGCTCCTTTGAGTTGCTCTGAAGTAAATTCTTTTATGAGTTGGCCGAGTATTTCTTTGGCTTTTTGAATATCTTTTTCTTGATATGCTTGTTCAGGAAATAAATCATTAAGAGATTGTGTAAAAGATTGAGAGTTTTCTAGCTGCTTATGTGTAGCTGTATTAGGAGTAACTTGATCTAAGACTTGGACTAATGGAGTTATGATCTTTTCTTCAGTAACTAGTAATTCTTTTTCAAGTTCTTTAGGCTCATTTGTAAATAATGGTAGAGTGTAAGTTTGCATAATTATGAAGCTAAACTAATCATATATGACTAGTATATAACCATATATGACCAGCTGTCAAGCATGAAAAAGTAAGCATTTCTTTACTTCTAAAAGCCTATCTGCTATAAAGTCCTCACTGTCCAGAATAAGGTAAAAATGGACATTCAGAAGCTACAAGCTGATTATTTACTCAATAAATTTTATACTTATCTTCTTCATCTAAAAGGTAATTTTACTTTGCAAAGTGAGATGATTTATCCATTAGCAATCACCTTTGCTGTATTTACCTTAATAATAATCATTAGGAAACTATTAATTATTAAAAATACATTAAAAGAGCAATCAATGTTGCTTGAGTTGACTCCGCCTTCATTTACAGAACAAGAATCCTATACCACAGATCAGCTTTTTTCTATTATTCACGCCATAGGAAACCAAAGGACGTTTAAAGATAGGCTATTGGGTAATAAATCAAGATTTTCCCTAGAGATCGTCTCAACTCAAAATCAGGGTATTAGATATATTGTGAGATCTTCTCCAAGTCAGGTTAATACCTTAAGAAAAAGTCTACTATCTTATCTCCCGCATTTAAGGGTAAAAACAGTAAATGAATATTTGCCTCAAAGCACAGAAAACTTAAAGAAATACTTTTATAAAGTTATTGAGTTCAAGCTTTCTAAACATTTTGCTTTTGCGCTTAAAAAACAAAGTGAGTTAATAAAACATGATCCAATTGCTTATATCACGGGTATGATGACAAAACTTTCCCCAAGTGAGCTAATTTCCTTACAGATTGTTGTTACTCCAACAAATAATAAGGGTACAAAGAAAATCTCTAGTCTTATTTCATCAAACGGAAACGTTATTAAATATTTAAAAACACCAGGATTTTTAAAGTGGATTTTATATAACGCTTATAGAGTACCCCACACAAAATCACCTTCGGAGATGGAAGTAGTTAACGCAATTGATTCTAAGATTAATCAGCCACTCTTTAAAACATCAATAAGGTTGCTAATGGTTTTTAAAGATAAGGAAAGTTTGTTTGAGCGGGAACAGGGGTTTAAATCTTCATTTTCTACTTACTCTTCTAATGAATATCAATCATTTGTAACAAAAAGATATTTAAATATCGACAGGGTAAAAAAGTACTTATTTTTTCTTTTTAAAAAAAGGTTGCTTTCATTTACAAGAACCTCCACGCTTTCAATATCCGAAATTTCGGGCATATATCATTTTCCATATACTAGCACTACTAATACTGAAAACCTGGTTAAATCACACAGTAAACAGCTACCTGCTCCTCTGTCTCTTAAAAATAACAGAAAGCTAGATGTTGTCTTTGGAAGAAATAACTATGGAGGAACAACTACTGATATTGGTTTAACCGAGGAAGAACGCGAAACCCATATGTATATTATAGGAAGGACAGGATCAGGTAAAACTACCATGATGTTTTCCATGGCAAAACGGGACATCGAAGAAGGGCGTGGTATGGCCTTTTTAGATCCTCACGGAGATGTAGCAGATGATTTAGTTTCTATTATTCCAAAAGACAGATTAAATGATTTAATCTTTATTAACCCAATAGACTTAAAATATCCGATAGGAATAAATTTATTAGAGCTTACCCCTGGTCTTGATGAAGATGAAGCAGAGTTGGAAAAAGAAGTTGTGGCAGAAGGGGTAATTTCTTTGTTTAGAAAAGTTTTCTCAAAAGAAGAAAATACCAATGCTCACAGAATAGAATATATTTTAAGAAACACTATCTATACTGCTTTTAATGTAGAGGATCGGACAATATTTACTGTTTATGATTTGTTAAATAACCCCCCTTTTCAAAAACAGGTTATTGCCAAATTAAAAGATGAAAATTTAAAAAATTTCTGGAAGTTTGAATTCGGCAGAGCAGGCGATTATCAGGTAGTTAAGATGGTTGGTGGAGTTACAGCTAAAATTGGAAGATTTCTTTTTTCCCCAACTGCAAAAAGAATATTAGAACAAAAGAAATCGACAATAAACTTTAGTGAAATAATGGACTCTGGAAAAATAGTTATCTGCAATCTATCTCAGGGAAAACTAGGAGAAGATACATCCAGACTTTTAGGAACAACTATCATGACGAAAATTCAGCAGGCTGCATTGAAAAGATCCAATATTCCTGAAAGCAAAAGAAAACCGTTTTATCTCTACGTTGATGAGTTTCAAAATTTTGCTACCCATTCATTTACTAAAATGTTATCTGAAGGAAGAAAATATAAACTACGGGTAATTATTGCAGAACAGTCAGTGTCACAACAGGACGACAGAAATATCGTTAATGTTATCTTGGCAAATGTTACAACGGTAGTATGTTTTAGAAGTGCTAATTATATTGATGAAGAATTAATGTTAAATCAATTTGCTCCCTACATAGATAAAGGAGAGATAGCAAATCTTCCTAAATATAACTTCTATATTAAGGTCTCAGCCCTGGAACCGGAAGAACCATTCTCCGGTGAAACAATTTATATGCCACTTAAAAAAGACCCTAAAAGAATAGAAAAACTAATTGAAGCATCACGAAAAAACTGGGCAATAAAATATCAAAAACCTAGTCATCAAGTTACTGAAGTTAAGGAAGCAGAATCAGTTAGTCAGACAAGTAAGGCGGTAGATGATGTGTTATTTCCTGAAGGTACGGGGTTCTAGAAATTGTCCCCACGTGTAGGGACAGAAATAAGTATAATAATGAAGCTAAACCAAGAAAAAACACAGACTCTTTATACTTATATAAATATAAGGGGATGTAATATAATCCAAAACAAGGTATATAAACCTAACCTCTGCTCAAACCTTCTGCTCCAAAACATTAACTAACTATATGAAAACATTACCACCAATTACTAAATCACAAAAACAAATAATTCTCTTTCTTCTTAAATTCCGCTTTACTAAAACATCACAACTACAAAAACACTTCAAACACAAAGACTCAAAACGAATAAAAGAATGGCTCAAAGACTTAAGGAAGAAAAAATATATAACCGCTGTTGTAGATTATAAAAATATCACAAAACCCTATATCTATTGTCTTGCTTCTATGTCACGACATATTCTTAAAGAAAATAAAAATGTAAGTGAGGATTTCTTAAATAGAATATATAAAGAAAAAAGTTTAACAAAAGTTTTTAAAGAACATTGTCTTTTCATGGTTGATATTTATTTATTCTTCTTATCCCAAAAAAATGTAAAATCTAAGATGGCTTTTTGCACACCACAAGATTTAGAAAGTTTTGATTACTTACCAAAAGATTTGGATGGATACATTGCAGTTGAAACCAATGGAGTAACTAAAAGATATTTTCTTGAGCTGTTTGATGAGTATCGAGACAAAACGGGAGTAATACGATATTCTGTCAGAAAATACCTATCCTATTTTCAAGATGGTAGCTGGCAAGCAAGTACAAACAACAGTCCATTACCTTCTATATTTTTTATTATGGCTAATGAAAGAAGAAAAGCTTTTGTCTCACATTATGGAAAAGCAAAACTAGCAAAAACTTTTCAAGACATTTCATTATTTTTGACCACTCAAGATTTTATTAGATTTAGTAAAGGCAAAACAAATATCTGGAAACAGGTAGTATAAAACTACTTTTTTTCTTTTGTTTTTTCTTGATCACTTATTATTTTGTAGCCCTCGTTCATAATCTTGTTAACGAGTACAGTAACTATTCCCTGTAAATCACTTCTTGTAAATTCATCTTGATTATCAATAAGATCAAGAATCTCATCTTCGTATTTTGATGTTAGTAATGTATTTATCATAATTTTCACCTCCTTTCTGTTTTCTATCAAACCTGCCGCCTAGGATTTAGACGGCAGGTTTAAGGTTTACTACCCTCTTGGTTCGTGTAGCTTTTTAATCTCTGAAAGTCTGCACGGTCTAAAATACATATCCCGCTCAATAGTGAGTCCCATAGGACCTTTAAGACTTTGCAGTTCGGAAAGATTAAAGTAGCCGAGTTCTGCTTCATGTCCTACAACAAAACCAAAGAACAGATCCTTTCCGTCAAATTCTATGCCGTACCATGTCCAACTTGACCAAACAGTAAAGAATTTACAGATAACCATCGGATCTTCCTCGTCTTCTTGTGTATACAAGAATGGAAGCTTTGTCGTTATTTCTTTTGTAAGTAATTGCATATGTTCACCCCCTTCCCTGGCTTTTTCCTAAAAAGAATTATTTTTAGGTAGCAGCCTGCCTGCTACCGATACATGCTGCAAGCTAAGCGGGGTGAGTTTTGCAAGGGCGCTGAAGTATGAAGCGTTCATCTTGACCCTTGCAAAATGAGGGGTGCAACCCCTTTATTTGAATCTAGAGTCAATTTGTATTAGAATACGCTTAGAATGGGATTTATAGAAAGATTAAGACAAGAACAGACAGCAAAGTTACTGACTGAGCAACAATTAAAAGCTCTACAGGAGGTTAGTGAAGCAGAAAAGCTTCAAAGAGAAGCTGTTGAGAAGGAACGTCGCGCGCTAAGAAGACAACAGGCTGAAAGATTCCGAGAAGAAAGTAGAGTTAGTGATGAAGTAGCAAAATTAGGTGAATTTCTTGCAGCCCCAACTATTCCAGTAATCCGAAGGGGCAATATAACCGATGGAGGAGATGGTCCAGAGTATACAGAATATGTAGGGAGAGGATCATACCAACCTCTGTCGAGAGCTGACTTCCCTAACTCTCAAAAAGATCCAGATAGCGTATTTGACACCGTTAGGTGGGACAACAAACATGCTGGTTACACGCATCCAAAACATGGGGGTAGTAGTTACTCAAATTATTCTGAAAAATGTATCGCGGTAGAAAGTTGTCCGGACGGGACTATTGTTTTTCATGGAGGTTTCTGGGCATCGACAACAATACGAGCGTCAGAGTGGAGAACTAAAGATAAAGAACAAATTTTCGATAAAGCCTTAGAGAAAGCTTATAAAAATCCAGGGGTTAATTTATATTCGGTTTCGTATGAACCAGCAAGAATTGGGAATGGATAATTTATTAAGTTAGCGGCTTTCGCCAACCCATTTATCACAATTTAGTTTCCACAAAAGATATTAGAACTTAATTTTGCTTTTACTAATTAATCAAAAAAAATCAATCGGTGAAGAAGATGAAATACATCGGTTACATAAGTTCATCTTGACCCTTGCAAAATGAGGGGTGCAACCCCCTAGTCCCTATATTTTTTGGGCTTGTCAGTTCAGTTGCATAAAAGTTTAAAAATTGCTAAAATCTATATAAATTATGGCATTAGAAAGATTACGACAAGATATTGAAGCACAAGAAAGAGTAGCTCAAGAAGAAAGATTAAGAGTTTTAGAAGCAAAGCAACTTACAGATCAGCAATGGAGAGAAGCAGATCAGAAAGCAAGAGAACTGTCAGCAGAACAGCATAAAAAAGCAGGTGTATTCCGAGAGCAAAGTGGCATCCTTAACGCAATGAAACGTCTTCAGGAAGTAATCGGAGGATCTTTAATACCAAGCGAAGAAGCATACAAAGGTTATCACGATGCTCGATGGGGGTCTGCTGGAACTGTATTTATGGATGTAATAAGAAGGGAATCTGATAGTCAGATTGACCTACTTGCTTGGAAACTTGGTGACAAAACCAAAGACGAAAGTCAACATACAAACTTTTTATTTACAGAAACATGTCCAAGTGGAACAATCGTAATTCATGGATTAAAAAGAGAAGCAGTGCCTGAGATTAAACCTTGGCTTTTTGGAAAGGGTACAGCTGGAGTAGAAGGAGTACATGGAAGCACTGTTATACCAGAAGCAACTTGGCGAAATAATTCAGCAATTTTCGAGGAAGCTCTAGTAAAAGCATATACGCACGCTTTACCAATAACTAGGATACAACAATTCGCCCCAACTGGGGAATAACCATTGTAAAAGGGTTGACTTATCCACATTGTATCTGCTATATAGTAAATAGAAATTAGCTGCCACTAAAAAGGCAGTTTTTTTATCCCTAATTTTCTGCCACTGCCTATTAGTATAAACATTACGAAAGGAGGTATGCATGAAAAAAGCAATCATAGTTCAAGCATTTTTATTGACTCTACTTTTAACTGCTAGTCCAGTGCTTGCAGATTCAGGAGCCGACGTTTCCAAAGTTCAGAATTTTATTCAAAACATTATTCAAGTTTTAGTTACTTTATCAGGTCTTGTTGCTACAGGTTTTTTTGTCTGGGGAGGATTTGGCTATATCACCAGTTCAGGTAATCCCGAAGCACTAGACAGATCAAAGAATACTATTCTTTATTCTGCAATAGGTCTGGCAATAACTCTAGGAGCATTTGTGTTTTCCAATATTGTGACACAAATAGCTACTTCAGCTTTTGGTGGAGCAAAGTAGAATTTATTAAAAACTTATGAGGATAATATTCGCTTTGCTAAGCGTCCTTGTGGCACTTTTTATATCTCCGCAACCTGCTTTTGCTGCCGTTGGAAATCAGGATGTGGCTAATTTTACCCAACTCACTCTTGGTACTTTTACGGTAATTGCCTCACTCGCTGCTGTATTTTTTATTATCAAAGGTGGTTATGAATATATTACTTCTACTGGAAGACCAGATGCATTAGATCACGCCAAACTCACCATTAGGAATGCCTTAATCGGTTTAGTTCTTGTTATTGCAGCAACCGTTATATCCTCACTTTTTAATAATGCCTTTACAACTCCAAGTGCTAATACTGATTCTGCTCAGCTATCACTTAGTCCAATTGTTACAGTTCAACCTACTGATGGGTTAACACAAGTCTTAATTGATGCCATAGCTGGCTTTTTACAAAACATTGTCCAATCTGCCACCAAACCAATAACTGACGGAATAATCAGCTTTTTAACTACTACTCCAGCGATCATTACTAATTCAGTTATCTTTAACTTCTGGCTGGTAATTTTGGGTATTACAGACTCTTTGTTTGCACTCTTAATTGCTGTATTGGGATTTCATTTCATGTCTTCTTCCACCTTTGGTTTTGAAGAGATAGAACTAAAACACTTATTCCCAAGAATCGGCTTAGCCTTTTTAGGAGCTAACATGTCCATTTTTCTGGCTGATTGGATCGTGTTATCTTGCAATACTCTAGTTACAGCATTGCTTCATGCAACAGGCGGGATAAATAATGCCTGGATCTCAAATGCTTTTGATCCGGGAGCTCTAGTTTCAGGTTCAACAGTTTTAATCACTCCAATATTTATGCTGCTATTTCTAATTCTTTCTATTGTACTTCTTCTCTTTTACGTCACAAGACTAATAACGATTGCCTTAGGAGCGGTATTATCACCGCTCATTTTTTTATTGTGGGCAATTCCTAAATTTGGAGATGTTGCTGAAATATCCGTTAAAACTTACATCACCGCTGTTTATACAGTTTTTGTACAGGTGGTCATAATCCAACTTGCATCATCATTTTTAACCATCTCCGGTCAATCAGGTACTAATTCCTTAATTTCTATCCTGATGGGTATTGGATTACTACTCACACTTTTAAAAACCCCAGGGATTATGATGCAGCTTGTCTTTTATAACACAGGGCGTGGAATGATAAGAAAAGTGGGAGGGCAGATTATGAATGTTATTTCATCAACTGGTTCACAAACTGCCGGTAAATTAGCAGAAAGTGGGGCAAAAATAGTCAGCCCAAGAAGGAGTATTGCAGCATGAGAACAACAGTAATTCCAGCTCAAATTACTACAGTGGAGGATAAGATTGCAGGCAATTTAAACTTAACTCAAATTAGCCTACTGCTGGTGTCTTTGTTTGTAGCCACATTCATCTATGCTGTATTTCCCCAAAAATTATCTTTTTCTATGTACAAGATCGTACTAATTGCAATTCAGTTTGTCTTCTTTGTATCTCTGTCTCTTCGAATCAAAGGTAAAGTTGTTTTAAACTGGATATTTATTCTATCCAGCTACTACTTAAGACCAGGATTTTACATTTATAGTAAAAATGATGTCTATTTAAGGGACATTTCATATATTAAAGACCTAGAAGAGAAAAAGGCTATTCAGGTTGAAAAAGCGCCAGCTAAAAAGACTCAAATCGCTGTTATTCCTGCTCTTTTGGGAGTAGATAGGATCTTAGGTATTCAGAAGAGCAAATTAAGCTTTAAATTTGATAAGAATGGAGGTCTAGATGCTATTTGGCAAGTCAAAGGCTAAAGTCTCATCACGAAGACAGATCAGAATCAAAGAAGTAAAAGATGGAATTCTAGTACTTCCTGGGAATAAGTACCGTGCAGTAATAGAGACTTCCGCTATTAATTTTGAGCTGAAAAGTGAAGCTGAACAAGATAGTTTAATTGATAATTATCAAAACTTTCTCAATTCGCTTCCTTGTTCCCTTCAGATTCTCATAAGAGTTCGTGAAGTAGATATTGATCATTATTTAGAAGGGTTTGAGAAAAAACAAGACAAGGAAGAAGAAGGAGTGTATAAAGACCAGATTGGTAACTACTGTGGATTTATCAAAGATCTGGTATCGGGTAATAAAATCCTTTCCAGACGTTTCTATGTAGTTATTCCCTATGATCTCACTGATGGTAAAAACGATTTTGAGCTAATCAAAGAACAATTACTGCTTAATTTAGACATTGTGATTAAAGGGTTAGAAAAACTAGGCATGAAAACAAAGGTTCTGGATTCACTGGAGATTCTTGAGCTTTTCTACACTTTCTACAACTCAGATCAGATTAAATCACAACCTTTGAAAGGAGAAGCATTTAAGCAAATGTTTGAAAACTCATATGCAATTTAGCTTACCAAAAATACCTTTTAGAGAAAGACAAAAACAAAGACAGAAAGCCATCAAGGTAAATTTTGGCGATCAGGATCAAGTTGACCTTATTTCCTATTCTGGGTTAGAAGAACAAGCTAATCATCTTGTTATGGGTAATCAGTTTGTACGAACACTTTTTGTCTCTGGTTATCCATACACAGCCACAACGGGTTGGTTAACTATGCTAATTAATTTTAACCATAATGTTGATATTTCCTATCATATTGAACAGATTAATCCTGTACTTGCTCTGCCTAAACTTAATAGAAAAATAACTGAGCTTGAGTCAACCAAAAGATCAATGCAGCAATCAGGTAAAATAATCGGCTCTGAAATATTAGATCCTCTGGAATCTGCCATTGAGCTGAAAAATAAGATCCAAAGAGGACAAGAAAAGCTATTTCAAATCTCAATTTATATAACAATTACGGCTGATTCTTTAGTAGAACTCAATAAAACAACCACACTTTTGGAAACAGTCTTATCAACCAGACTTTTCTACTCTAAAATTGCCACTTTTCAACAACTTGAAGGTTTGCAATCTGTTTTACCCAGAGGGGAAAACCTGCTAGATCAAAAAAGAAACCTAGATTCTTCATCAACTGCTCTAGCCTTCCCTTTTACTTCATCTGAACTGGTACAAGAATCTGGAATTTTATATGGAGTTAATAAATCTAATAACTCACTAGTTATGATTGATAGATTCTCTTTAAATAATTCAAATAGCATTACTTTTGCCCAAAGCGGAAGCGGTAAAAGCTACACTGCAAAAGTTGAAATATTAAGACAGTTGATGCAGGGCACAAAAGTAATCGTGATTGATCCGGAGCGAGAATATAAACAATTGGCTCAATCTGTTGGTGGAACATATATAAAACTGTCTGTTAGATCAAAAGAGAAAATAAATCCTTTTGATTTTTCTATGAATGGAAATGGTGAAAGCGGTGAAAATAATCTTGCAGAACATATACAGGATTTAACCGAGCTTATTTCTCTCATGGCAGATGGATTATCTGCAGAAGAAAAGGCAGTAGTTGATAAGGCCATTATCCAAACCTACAAACAGTTTCATCATTCCATGCAGGAACCAGAAGAAACAAAGAAGAAAAAGAAAAAAGCTACCAGAGGCAGACCCAGAAAAGAAAGAACGTACCCAATATTAAAAGACTTATATAAAACATTAAGGCAACTTGGACAAAAGAAACTCTGTACCCGTTTACAAAAGTATATTAAAGGCTCTCTAAGTGGTGTTTTTGACACTCAAACTAACATTGAGATGAATAACCGACTAGTTGTTTTTGACATCAAGGATTTATCAGAAAGCCTAAGGCAAATTATGATGTTCGTGGTGGCCAGTTTTGTCTACAATCAAGTCAAAAGAGACCCAGTAAAGAGAATTTTAATGATCGATGAAGGTTGGATGCTTTTAAAGCATGAGGAGACTGCTAGCTTTATCTCAGGGCTTACCAGACGTGCCAGAAAATACTATTTAGGAGTCAGCATAATTACCCAACAGGCAAATGATTTCCTATCAAGTGAATATGGTAAAGCTATAGCTTCTCAAGCATCCTTAAGAATACTAATGAGGCAGGACACAACAACCATTAAAAAAGTAGCTGAAGAATTTAATCTGTCTGAATACGAACAAAAATTTCTCCTAGGCTGCGACAGAGGAGAAGCTTTAATTCTTGCAGACCAAAATCATGTAGCCTTAAAAGTTGTAGCTTCAGAAAAAGAACATCCCTTAATAACTACAAATCCTGCAGAGAGATTAGTTATTAACTAAAAATGAATGAATCCAAAACTTGCATATCTTATATTTTCCTATAGAAACGAGCTTAAGTATGTAGCTTCAGCTTTTCTTATTGCTCTTCTTATTCCAATTATCGCAGTTATCCTTTTAACTCAAATAGGGTTGGATATTATCTCGGATAAACTGGTAACAGTTAATGAGACTACCCAAAATATTGAAATACATGACCCAGCCACGGGTGTTGCTACCCCAATAGAGATAACAGCAGCTTGGCCTACAACAGGAGTTATTACTTTAGAATTTGCACAAAGCAGCGGATATCAGATTTTCCATACAGGAATAGATATAGCAAATGCCAATGCAAAAGTAGGTGATCCCATAAATCCTATGTTACCAGGTAAAGTTACCTATGCAGGAGAAATATGGTGGGGATATGGAAAACACATTATTATTGATCACGGAAATAACATCAGTACACTGTATGCTCATTTAGATAAAATCTTTGTGGCTAAAGGACAGGAGATCACAACAACTAAGCATGTTATTGGTAGAGAAGGGAGTACTGGCTGGTCAACAGGCCCCCATCTTCATTTTGAGATTAGAGTTTATGGAATTCCTGTAAATCCAAGAGTGTTTTTAGGATCAGGAAATCCTAATCACCCCTTTTGATGTAAGAGGTTTTATTTTATCTAGTTAGAGGCTCTCAAAATTACTGGTTCTCGGAACGTTCTCCCTGTTGTCCTTGCTCACTCTGGTCTTTAACACCATTGTTATCGTCATCAGTATCCCCTTCATCTAGTTGACCATCATTGTCATCATCTTTATCCTTCGCATTCAATTGGCCATCATTATCGATATCTTGATCGTTTGCGTTATCTATCCCGTCTTTGTCTAGATCGTCTTTATTGTTTTCCAAAGTGTCAACTTCGCCGTCATTGTTATCGTCAACGTCTTTGTCATCTGTTTGGCCATCATTATCCTGGTCATAATTACTACCGTCTTTATCATCGTTGATCCCATCATTATCATCGTCATTGTCAACATTGTCGTTCTGGCCATCATTATCATGGTCTAGTGACTGCTTATCATTAACATCAAGAATGGCATCATTATCATCATCAACATCTACCGTGTCCACAATACCATCATGGTCATTATCTGCTGCAAACGCAGTTCTAGCATCAAAAATCTGGCCAATAAAGAAACCTACAACGAGAAAAACGATTGAAGACAAAATTAAGGCTTTGTTTCTTAACATAATTACATACGCTTATTTTAGCGTAATTAATCTACCTATCTTTGTCAAGAGTGAAAAATACAAAATATAGGGGAAAAATGAATGATTATAATGTGTTTATAATAAGTTTCAGCATAGTCAATTAGTGCCAGGGCTTATTTAATCCAAAAAAAGATAACTAGAACAATTATTATTGATGAAATTATCACAATCCACCAAATAAATTTACTGGATGATTTTCTCACCTCAATTGAAGAATAAGTAAATGGTTTCTTTTCCTCTTTTTGTAAAAAATTCATCTCTTTTGAGATTGTATCAAAAACTTCGCGAATTTATTTTAAGTATTATTTTACTTTCTTTTTAGACTTTTTTATTAAAACTTCCCTTGGCTTACTGCCTTCACCGGAACCAACAAAGCCCAATTGTTCCAATTTATCTAATAACCAGGCAGCTCTGGCATAGCCAATTGATAATCTTCTTTGGAGTAAAGAGGCACTAGCTCTATCATAATTAGCAACAATATCTTTTGCTTCCTCTATTAAGTCTTCTTCATTATCATCACGGTGAATCCATTCTTCTGAATTGGGAATACATAATAAAAAACCTTCAATTCTTCTAAGTCTAATTTTGAGTCCAGCAAGTTCAGTCTTTAAATTCTCAATTTCTTTTTTTGTATTATTCATATTAAATTATTGAACAGATTTACGAACATAAGCACAGTAAGAACAATCTTCAGAATAATCAGGTAAATCTCCACTTAAAACAGTTGAGATTTTTTTGATAAGTTTATAAAAACCGTCCATATCCTCATCAACTGGATGCCACTTTGGGGAAGCAGTAAAAACTAATTTTACATTAATATGCTCTATTTCATCCGGAGTAACACTAATCAAACCCATTTTTGAAACTTTAATAGGAGTTGATCCATCTGCAGGATTTTCTAAGGCAAATTTATAAGCATGAAGTTGACTGGAAAATTTACGGATTTGATCTTCATTAGGACTTGTTATCTTAAAATCAATCACCGAATAGGTTCCATCATCAAGTTTGGTTAGGATATCAAAACGTCCGCTAATAAAACAATCCTCTGCTCCTGGTACAGGAACGGACTTTAAAAATCCTTCTTGAATTTCAACTATTCCAGAAGGGAGATCAGGATGTATATCTTTTAAATTCAATCCCATTACGGAATTCTGCAAAAGTGAATTCATCCGACCAAAAATTGCAGGAAATGCTCCATAAGGAGGCGGAATACCGAGTTTTATCTTCCGATAATAGCAGTGTTTGCAGTCTTCCCAAAGATATTTAAAATCAGAAGGACTTAGTTTATATAATTTATCCATTTATTTTTTAAAAAGTTCAAAATATGGAAGATTGTCTAAGCCAATATAGTTAAACATATTCAAATCTTTTCTTTCATTCTTAAATTTAGCAATATACTTCTTCAAATTTAATTTTGGTATAAAAGGATAGAATCGGATTTCTTGTCTTACCTCATTCTTTTCCACCCATTTAAAGTTAGTAATTAAAGGTGGTACAAAATACCCGGATTTAGTTGTCTTATCCATTATATCCCATGTTGCCCCAAATATTTCTTTTTTAGGTTTAGATAAATTAGTTTTTACTTGAGCCCGAAAATTACATCCAGTGCATTGCACATCATAAAGCGGAAATGAGGTAGGTAAAAGCATTAGTTTCTTTAAGCAATTGGGACACTTAATTAATTCAACTATCTCATTCTCCCCAAAATCTCCAGCTTGTTTATTGTTCATAATTTTTTTGCCGTCCATATGATTGAATTATACTAAAATTCAGCCTGAATTGCCTAGCTGGTTTTGGTATAATACCGTTAACTTTAATTAAAAACTATGAGATTAACACGAGTAATTATTACCGGCTTTCGATCGATACAAAGAACTGAGGAGGTAATCCTCGATAGAAAAATAAATGTTTTGATTGGTGCCAACGACCATGGTAAAACTAACATTCTTTATGCAATTAAGTGTCTCAACGACGATATTCCCATAACAGAGGATGATAGGAACTGGGATCTTCCCAATACCAATGCCGTCAAGGTGCAGTGGCATTTTGCAGTTGACCAAGATTTTTTTGATAAGTATCCGCAAAACGAACATGAAGCAGCAAAAGAGGAAGCTAAAAAAGAGCCGAATGAAGAAAAAACTTCAGACTTCCCACCGGCTGAATCAGTGACTGAAGAAACTCCTCATGAACTCACATATTTTGCTACAAATGGCGATTCTGAACTGATTTTTTATCGAGAGGGCGTAGGTGAAACCAGTAAAGTTTGTGTCCTTAGCACCCCAGTCAAAATATCTAGAGAGAAAGAAGCGGAATTACTTGAATTAAGACCAAGAGTAGAGATTTTTGAGGCGCCCAAAACCAATTTAGTCGATAGAGTGAATCTTGCCCAGTTAACAACCCCAGAGTTTGAGTTTATGCAGGGAATCTTCATGCTGGCGGGCTTATGGGAGAATCGGGAATCGGTGTTTGTCGAGAATGACAAAACATCAAAGTTACTCAACGAAGCCTCTGATAAGCTCACAAAAATCCTGAACGACAAATGGAATCAAGGTAAAAACCTTACATGGAAGCTAATTCATGTTGGTACTAACGGTGACCATATCGAAATCAAAATCCAAGACCCATCAGTTAAGGGACAATATACCCGACCATCACTTCGATCATCGGGGTTTCAGACATATTTCCTGATTTCGATGATCATCTTAGCCAGAACTCAGAATAATAAGGGAAAGTTCATCTATCTCTTTGATGAACCAGGAACCTACCTTCATCCACACGCTCAACTCGACCTACAACGTTCATTTGAACTTATCGCCGACGACACCCAACTGGTATACACAACGCATTCCCTGTTCCTAATTAGTAAGAACTATCCGAATAGAAATAAGGTCATAAGCAAAACTGATGAGGGTACAAAAATTGATCAAAAACCATTTTTAAAAAATTGGAAGTCTGTAAGAGATTCTCTCGGTATCCTCTTAAGTAATAACTTCTTGATCGCAGAAAAAACCCTACTCACGGAGGGTCCATCCGATGTAATTTACATTCTTAGTGCTATAAAGCAGATGAAAGCATCCCAGAAAATCGATATAGACTTAAATGATTTGAGTATTGTCGATGCTGGCAGTCCAGATAATTACATAGCCATGGCAAAGTTGATGCTCTCGGAGGGCAGAGAGATAGTGGGATTACTTGATGGTGACAAATCTGGTGATGACACCGAGAAAAAGCTCAAAAAAGTTTGCGAAAAAGAACTCAAAGACAAAAAGTTTCAGATTTACAAACTACCTAAGGATAAGTCGACTGAGGATATCTTTACCAATCAGAATAGCCTAAGAGAGTCAATCAAAGCCACTGCAGAATATCTTGTTAAGGAAGAAGTTAGGAAGCTCAAGGATGGGGTAACTACGGATCAGGAAATTAAGAAGATTAAAACAACCTCAGGGAAAACATTGGGTAAGCTTATAGATGAAATTACAGCAGCAATGTTTACTGACGAAGAAAAACTTTCTAAGCTCTCGATATCATTAGACTATGAAGACCGAGTAGCCACATCTCAACCAGAATTGCCAAAAGAAACTCAGACTACAGTAGAAACACTCAAAACATTATTACAATTACGAGGTGAAAAATCAGCTGAAAAAAGTGTTTTTGAGGCAGTATCAAACTCCAAATAGATTATTAATTCATCTGAAATGATTTTTGCATCAAGGACTGAAATTGTATATTTAATACTCCAGATTGGGTTAGAATTTTTTGTTTGACATGCTGTTTTTTTGAAGGTTTTTTAGATTTTTGATACAATTCGCATTATGAATCAAATGAAGGGAACTCTGACATCTCTTTTTAAAATGGATAGCCAAAAAGGTAAAGAAATTGGTGGTGGTTTCACATATCTTTGCCATGAATTTAATCAATTTATGGAGTTACCAGAGGGCAAAAAAGGTGAAATTATTGAACCTATTATTTCTGTTATGAAAAAACTAGGTAAAGTCGCAGAAGCTGTAGACCGTTATGAATCACTTGAAGATTCTAAAATGAATGAACTGATAAAAAGAGCCCAAGATGATAAAAGTAGTATCCACCTAACTCATCAAAATAACTCTGTCGAGTTGGAAGGAGCGGTTGAAGAAGTAGTTAATAGTTCAAAAGCTGCTCTTGATGCAGCCGTAAAAATACTTAGACCACTTTGGGGAATTGATTTACCTACATATAAAAACGCTGGCAAAAATGTAGCTGCTTCTTTAAGAAACCTTCCTGTTCCAGTGCAGCCTAGAGTAGCAAAATTGATTACTCTTATTGAAGGGAGTGAGCCTTGGATAAGAAAATTAAGAGACCAAAGAACCAAAGCTGAACATCAAGGGATTTCAACAGTTTCTCCACTGTCAGTAACTATAGTTCATGGTAAAGCAGAAAAGAAATACCCAGCGGTAGGAGAAGGAATGCCTGCAAAAGAGTTTATCAATATTGTTTATGATAATATTTTTTGTTTTTTACAGGAATTTATTGTTTTATCGTTATCCTCGAAGTTTTATGAAGGTCTGATTCCAATAATTATAAATGGTGAAGAAGGGAAAAAACGAAAGTTTGGTGTAAAAATAGAAAAAATTACACTGCCTTAAAATTAATAACTCCATTCAACATGCCCTAGTGCAGACCTATTTAGCTCTTCCCGCAGGTATTTCCATTTGGGAGAAAACTTATCCATATAGGCAATAAACTTCTCATTGTGATTTCGTTCGAGCAAATGTACCATCTCATGCGTAAGGATATACTCTATATTCTCGATTGGTTTTTTTGCTAACTCGGTATTAAGCCATATTCTTTTAGCCTTCGTATTGCAGGTACCCCATTTTGTTTTCATTTTTCTAATACTAACCTCCGCCACTTTTATATTCATCTTTTTTTCTTGTTTTGCAATATGCTGCGGTACCACCTCTCTTAGTTGTTGTCTGTACCAAGCATGTAACAATGCTTCTTTTTGCTTTACAGAGGAGTGTGGTCGTACATATATCTCAATAGTGCCGTGTTTCAAAATTACCTTTGGCACAGCATTCTGTTCTTCTACTTTCAATAAATATCTTTGTCCAAGATAGTAATGACTCTCACGGTTAACATACTCCCTCGGCGTTTCTCTTTTTTGATTTCTAAGTTTTGTTTGTTGTTTTCTGATCCATCCTAATTTTGAAATACTAAAAAGTCGGATGGTTTCCAAATCCATACTTAAAGGTGCAGAAATTGTCACTCTGCCCTGAGGAGGGTGTACGCTTAGATGAATATTCTTAATATCTTTATGAATGACGTTTAGGTAAATATCTCCCAGCTCAATTATATTGTGACTAGTATTCATTCTGCTGTTTAATAATTTGAAAAATGCGTTCTACTTCCGTCTTATCTTTTAAAACTTCATACATTGCTTTCTTGATTAAATTCTCACTCGGTATATTTTCACGCCAATCAGCACGCATACTGTTACGTACCGCCGTATCTACCAAAATTGCCAATTCCTCATTCTTCCCAAGATTGCGATAAAGAGCTCGTTGTGCGTTTGTCTTTATCTCAGTGGGTAGATCATCACGAGTCAAGTTCGTCACTCGTTTTGCCAGTTCGGCAATCTTTTTTAAATATTCTTCATAACTCACAGCGTTTGCCTTTCGTTCTCTAACAATTTCACTCAAAAGTTTGGACATCTCATCAAAGTATGCAGGGTCAATCAAATGGTCTTTGATAATTTTGACACGTACGTTGTTTTCAATCGTTTCAGCCACCGCTTCTTTACTACTTCTTATTCCATCAGGCAAGTTTTTAATGGCATCAGCTATACCACTATTTACCATAATATCGAGCAATGACTGATCACCAAATGGATCAATTCGTCTACTATCTTCCGCTTGAATATAGGTATCAATCAAATGTCGCATATCAGCCTCGTAAGTTTTCATATCAAGTTTTTCACCACTAGCCATACGAATTTCTTCTCTCAATTTCAAATATTTATCAACCTTATTTTTTATCTCTTCAATTTCAACGGTGCTATATCCAGCTTCATCCATCTCGTCCGCAATATTGGCATATGATCTTATCAACCCAACAGTATGTTTGTAGAGAGTGGTTCGCTTCATTTCGCTATCTTTCAAATCTTGTTTGTTTTCTGGATTACCACAAAAATAACGGATGTGTGCCAAACTATCTTTTGGCGGCAATACAGGCTCACAGACCAAAGCAATGGCCTCTACCGCGTCATCCAACCGCTCTCTGCCTTTGGCTAATCGGTCTTGTAAGAGAATATCAATATCACTCTTTTCAAAGTTATCAGAATCCAATTCAGAAGTGTAAACCGAATAGGCACCCTCTAGCTTGGTAAATAGATCTTTATAGTCCACGATATATCCAAAATCTTTATCTTCACTATCCAAACGGTTTACGCGACAAATTGCTTGAAACAAGCCATGATCCTGCATTTTTTTGTCTATATACAAATAGGTACAAGGCGGTGCATCAAAACCAACCAGAAGCTTATCCACCACAATGAGTAGTTTCATACTTGCTGGCTCTTTAATAAATTTTGTCTTGGCTTTGTCCTCGTAGGTTTCTGTTTTTGATTTACCTGGCTCTGGAGAGATGCCATTCAGAATTTTGGCATAAATATCGTATATATATTCTTTTTCGGTTTCGGTATTTTCGCCAGTATCTTCAGTAGTGATATCTTTTGTTGCTGGATTGTACGAGGTAATGAGCGCGCATTTCTCTTTGAGTGGGGTTTTTTGGAAGAGTTCATAATAACGTGCAGCTTCATAAATACTACTGGCTATTAAAATCGCATTGCCAAATTCAGAGCTAAGACGTGGCTTCGTGCTAAAATCAAACACCACATCTTGTACAATCTTTTCCATTCTTGGTTTTGAACTAAGCACTTTTTGCATCGTACCCCACTGTTTTTTCAGTTCATGCTTTTGAAAATCATTAAGTCCTTTGGTTTTGGCATCAAACCATGCATCTACTTTTTCCTCTGAAGAAAGTTTGGTATCAATATCACGCGCCTCATACATTAGATCTAAAACTACACCGTCTGCTACTGCTTCATTAAATTTATAGGTGTGAATGTATTTGCCAAAAACTTCTTGACTCGTTTGCTTATCTTTTTTGAGTAACGGCGTTCCAGTAAAGCCAATAAATACAGAATTTTTCAAGATTGCTTTCATTGCTTTATGCATCTTGCCAGACTCAGAGCGATGACATTCGTCTACAAATACAAATAGCTCACCCACAGTATTACTTGGGCCACTTTTAAGTTCTTCAATATAAGCATTAAAATTATCTACATCCCGAGCTCCAAATTTATGAATAAGAGAACAGAGTAGGCGAGGCAGAGGATTGTTCAATTGTTCCATCAAATCCTTACCGCTTGTTGTGCGTTTTATTTCCTTTTCACCAGCATTACGGAATACACGCTCTATCTGTTTATCCAACTCGATGCGATCAGTCAAAATAACCACACGAGCATTGGGATTATTTTCCAGAATCCACTTAGCAAGCCAGACCATTATTAAACTCTTACCACTGCCTTGGGTATGCCAAATAATTCCGCCTTCTCGTCTATGAACAAAATCCTGTGCTGCCTTAATACCAAAATACTGATGTGTTCTCGGCAGCTTTTTGATTCCACCGTCAAACAAAACAAAGTCATACAAAATTTCCAAGAATCGTTTTTTGTCGCACATCTTTAGTAGATATTTATCAAGTTGAAGCATGCTGTCATCCTGCTCGTCCTCTTTCCATTTCAAAAAATACTTTTCGGGAGTACCAATAGTCCCATATCTCAAACCTTCGGTGTCATTGCCAGCAAAGACGAATTGGATTGTAGAAAAGAATGATTGAATAAAGTCTCTTTGTTGATTGACGATGCTCTGGCGAATACCATCACCAATAGAAACAGTGCTTCTCTTAAACTCAAGCACTCCCAGGGCAATACCGTTCACATACAAAACAACATCCGGACGCTTATCATGATTGCCTTGTATAGTCACTTCTTCCGCTATAGCAAAATTGTTCTTTTCTGGATTTTCCCAATCAATCAACTGTACTTGTTGATTATTTTCCCCTGAATTTTCTACAATGCCGATCCCATAGCGAAGTAATGTATAGACGTTCTGATTATTAGTGTATAGACTCTCTCCGTAATTATTGGCAGTGGTGCGAAGTTTGTCCAAAGCACGCGCAATCAAAGTATCGCTATATCCGCAACTGGTCAGATATTTCCTTACCTCTCCATCTTCAATGTTGCTATTGTTTTCTCGATCTTCCCAGTTGCCTAGATATTCATAACCAAGCTGATCACGAAACAACGCCACAATTCTGTTTTGTGTAGCTCGTTCTATTTGACCGACATTTTGATTAGTTGTTGGCATATATTCTTATTTTACCTGTTAATAATTGCTGCATCATACCCTGTTTGAGCATGATGTATTTATCTCGCTTTTGCTCCAAACTCTTGATCTCTGCATCCATATCTGAGAGAACTGTAGCAATAGCTGTTTGTTCTTTTACATCACTCGGAATTTTAACAAATATTTCTTGTAACCTACTCCCATGTAAATGAATTATTGTAATTCCCTGTGTAATTTCCGCAATTTTATATTTAGAAATATGAGTTAGGTAATTTGCTAAAAATTCAGAATCATATTTATTTGATTTCTTCTTTCTAATTACAATTAAATCACCACCCAATAATACATCGTTCTGCTGAAGGGCTGATGCTACCGCCAAATCAATTCCAACCGTAGTAGTTGATCCTGGCATAAGAATGTCGCCTTTTATTGAGGACAATCCTTCTTTATAGTTTGTTTTGCTTTTTACCTCTTTTATTACTTGAGAATAAGTTGTAAATAATTCTCCATATAAAATACATGAGTATTTTCCTCCATTACCTATCTTGCTTTTTGAAAGTCCTCTTCCTTTAAGAAAATTGGCAATATCTCTCAATTTTTCGTCTATCCATGTCCCGCTAAGTCCTGGCAATCTTTTTTTGCCAGTGAGGAGCTGTTGTATTGCACCTTGCCGGATGGCCTTTTTTTTGGCGATCAGTTTTTCTAAATGATCAATCAAGGTATCTGTGTCGGAAAGAACTGTAGCTATCGTAATTTGTTCAGTTATATTTGGAAGAGGTATAAATAGTTTCTTGAAATAAGGTAGTCCGATAGTTTTGATCGTGTTACCCATAGCGATTCGTTCAAACTCTGGTTTATTTGATTGAAGCCAATAATAAAGATAATGGTTATTCAGTAAGGGGCCGCACCTCCAAGCTATAAAGTGTTGGCTGACAGCCATATCGCTAGCCATAATTGTGCTTTTACCTACACCTGCATCGCGTGATAGGACGACTGACCCCTTTTGATGCATCTTCGCAGATGAATTAGCAATACCTGCAGGAGTTATTTTAGCAGATGTATCGAAAATATAGTGTCGATCGAGACGGTTAGAGTCTTGTAGTGAAATCCATTTTATCTGTCCTCCCCAATACTCAGGATGTGCTTTATCAGGTGTATGTCCACTGCCGCGCTTTGCCGCGGTGTCAAGTAAGACGGCATTCCAATCAATTGGAATAACACCAACCTCTGTTTGTTTGTATGCTTTTTTGATTGTTGTAGTGGTTACCATATGAATCCCATTTTTTTAAGATGCACATCTACTTTGCCAGTAAGCGTTTCAGTATCAGTGACAAGTGTTGGCAAGGACGTGGCATAACGCTCTGCAAGCTCTTTGATACGTTGTGCAAGTCGTTGACTAATGCGATCCATTTCGCGTTTGATCGTTTGCTCGAGAGTCGTCATCCATTTGTCATCTACCACCAAAACCTTGATCTCCGATTCCGTTAGCGTTTTGTACTTGGCAGTTACTTGTATATCAAGTTCTTTCTCTACCTCTTTAATTTTATTCTTCGCTTCGGATTCTTGTTCTTGTAGCGTGAGATATTTCTCCATGATTCTAAGTTCTTCTGTATCTTCCGGATTGTTTTTGATTTCTTTGATTCGAGACGTGATACTTGATTTTTTTATCTTTTCAAAATTCTCAAAATATCCTTCTTCTCCGCTATTTTCCTCAACAAGTTCCTCAATCTCTCGGCTGGCTGTATCAAGTTTGGTTTGCAACTCTTCTATAGCCTGTTTTACACTGGGAAAATAATGATTGATCACTAGATACTTGGGGACCAAATCACATTCCACCTCTTCCTTTTTACCTTCTATAGCCACCAACTCTGCCTTCCAACCATCAACTGCAATCAGATACATATCGTCTTGCATAATCTCCGCCCAATACTCCATTAAATGTTGATAAATATCATACTTATCAATCAAATTGGTTTTGCTAAATGTTGTTAAAATATCCTCGGATATTCCATTAATAATGTCCTTTGGTTTGACACCAATGGCTATATTTTTAAGGAGGGTGGTATTTTTTTCTTTCCAGGTAGCAAAAGTTGCCTCCATTATTTTGGCGTATTTGGTAAATTCTGGATGTGAGAATATAGTGCTTTTGATTTCATTGTGTGTGATTTTAAGGGTGCTATATCCTTTTCTCTTACTTTCACTAAAAAGCGAAGTTTTAAGAGTTGGGTATTCGCTCCAATAATTTTGTAAATCTTCGATATCTTGAGTTGGAATGTCGCCCTTAAGATGTGCTTCAATATCTTGAATGTCTTCGGCTTCTTGACTGTCTATGTAACGGGGTATGTTGAGGTTAAACTCATTTTTCTCAATCTCCACCACACTCACCATGCGAGAGTATTTTGGAATTTCCAATTGTTTATTGAATACATCAACGATCTTGTGAAGATCTTGAGCACGCAAGCGGTTTTTATTACCGTCCTTTACAAATCCTTTGCTCGCATCAATCATAAAAATGCCTTTACGGTTTTCGGCATTTTCTTTGTCGAGCACAACGACACATGCTGGAATACCGGTACCATAGAAAAGGTTGGCAGGAAGTCCTATGATTCCTTTGATATAGCCACGACGAATGATGTTGGTACGAATTTCGCCCTCTGCCCCACCACGGAAAAGAACCCCATGAGGGAGAATACATGCACCCTTGCCGGAGGTTTTTAGTGAACGGATAATATGAAGAAGAAATGCATAGTCACCATTTTTAGTAGGAGGCGTACCAAAGTTCTGAAACCTTTCGAACACATCATGTAAAGGATCAACTCCATTACTCCATGATTTAAATGAGAATGGCGGATTGGCTACTACAAAATCAAAGGTTTTGAGTTGACTGCCATCTTTGAAAAGTGGGGTGGAAAGAGTATTTTCCCTCTCAATTATTGATGTTGGATTATTATGTAAAATCATGTTCATTCGAGCCAAAGCTGCGGTTGCGTTATCCATTTCTTGTCCATAGATTCTTACATTCTTATCTGTTTCATCTGCAACTTTCAAAAGTAAAGATCCTGAGCCACATGTTGGATCATATACAGTTGGAGTATTGTTTGTCGTACTTGCGATACCAATAACCCTGGCGATAATACGACTTACTTCGGCAGGTGTATAAAATTGTCCTTTGCTTTTGCCGCTCTCAGTAGCAAAGTTTTTCATCAAGTATTCATAAGCATCACCTAAAATATCATCGCCTTCGGCACGGTTTTTACTAAAATCAAGAGCAGGATTTTCAAAAATTGCAATCAAGTTTGACAGTTTTTTTACCATATCCGGACCACTACCCAACTTTTCCGCATTATTAAAGTCCGGCATTTCCGAAAGTTTGTTGGCTTCGGCAATAGGAGCAATTATTTTTTTATTGATGTCATCACCAATTGTCGCTTTACCTTTGAGTGCTACCATATCCTTAAAGCTTGAACCTTCGGGGATAGTGATTGGGGCAAAGGTTACACCAGCATATTTGTCGGAGATGTATTTAATAAACAACAAAACCAATACATAATCTTTGTACTGTGATGCATCCATGCCACCACGAAGCTCATCGCAGCTTTTCCAGATTGAGCTATAAAGTTGTGATTTTTTGATTGCCATAGTCAAGATCAATTCTAGCAAAAAGAGGAGCTTTAAGATAGGTGTTTGACTTGACTTCTTATAATTATGTAATTTTTATGGCAGCTTGGTATAGCATTTTTAATTCCTTTATCTCTTCCAGTTCATTTTTTAATATAAAACTTTTGCATTTTTCGGGATTTTCCTTGTGAAGTTCATTAATACAGTTAAGTAATAAAGATATATCATTAAATGCATGACCTGATGACTCTTGCTCATAAACGAAAGTATAGACAAACATCCCGCAAAAAATAGCTATGTTCAATAAGAAAAAATCGGGATAAGAGAAAAGTAATATTAACAAGAATAGTACGATTTGAGCAGCATATCTATAGGTGTGAATTTTGTATCCATTAGAATAAAATCCTACAGTAGCTAAAATTTGCTTTTCGTAACTATCTTCTTCTATATCGCTATTTTGGGGCATCCTCTTAATACAAAAATTGATGTTCTTCTTATATTTAATATTCTCCGTATAAACTACCTTCTTTTTTATTAAAAACCAGAAATAATCTGACAGACAAAAAATAAAATAGGAGATAAGACTAACAAATATAACCATGAAAAGATTAAGATAAAGTGCGGTTTGACTATTTGAGCGGAAAGTAATCATAGCTAGGATTAAAATTACCAATGCAAAAAACATTTTAAAGTGTTTATCTTGAGAATGGATCAGAAGATCGTTAACATGAAATATACTGGATTTAAAATCGCTTACAACATGAAAAAACGTATCTTTTATTTTTTGAAGCATTTTTTATTGAAGGTTTAATTATTTAACTTTAAGTTCAATTCTAGCAAAACCCTTACATTTAAGATACTCTAGCGCAACCTAATCATAAAAGTTGTATAATTGGTTTATGGGCTCACAAGCACAACTTGGAAAAAATATTAAAAAAGCAAGAATCAAAGTCGAATTAAAACAAGAAGAGGTTGCCGAAAAAGCGGGGATACATGTCAGCTATTATTCTAGAATAGAACGGGGTGTGGTGAATCCTTCCTATGAAGTGTTGGATAATATACGCAAAGTTTTGAAAATAAGTCCAGCAGATATATTTCCTGCTTAAGGGTTGTCGTTTTTTTCCTCTAACCTTTTTATAACCATGCGAGCTAAAATCTGCATCATATCAGCTAACCCTTCTGCTTGCTCCTGAGTAGCATTTGGATCAGTTTTCTTCAAACTTTTCCAAGCTGACTCAACAACTTGTGAGTGGTTATCATCATTTACGGCAAATCTAAACGCCTCATCGGTAATTTCCTCAAAATTCTTTTTATATTTTCCCTCTTCAGCCAATTTGGTTATTACATCCCAAGGCAAAGAGTCAGAAATTATTTTACTATCATCCATACTTGGAATATAGCAGATTTAGAGGAATTTTGCCAATTTCAAGAAATTAAACATCTGCAGGGCTAGTTCTTTTTCTTCAATTCTTCTCATAATCTCACGGCTGTACGTTTGAGAAAGAATATTGAGACTGCCTTCCCAGAGTGTTTTTTTATCTAAAATAGCCAGTTTTCGATGATGATTACCTACACAAAGTAAAACCTGTACTCCTATAGCCTCACACCACTGAATAGCATCTTCTGATTGTATCTCCATGCCTATTTCATGTTCTTTAGGATCACGGGTAATAATGTAGATTTTTACTTTGTGTTTAAGAAGTTTTTGAAAAATACGATCAAACGTTCTCATCCTGTCTGTGGTAATGTAGGGAGACTCGATAATAACTTCATTTTGGCACTTCTCGAGGTCTTGTAAGAACGTTTGATAAAACGTCTTTTCGTCATAAAGCTGTGAATTAAGAAGATTTGAGCTCATTCTTCCTCCTTTTGTGCTTGATAAGCTTCCATTAGTTTGGTAAAATGAGATAGATAATTAAGCAGGATTAGTTCAATATAATTTGCGTGTCCCGCTCACGAGTCAAACTCGCTCTGAGTTTGAGGAGTGCCAAGTCTGACTTGGCCTTTGTCTATATAATATATAAAAATGAACGTTAGACGTTCAAATCAATCGAGATATTACATATATACACTTTTTAGTCTTAAAGATGAAAAGTTTTACACCGGTTTTACTACGGATCTCAAAGATAGATTATCTCGTCATGCACGAGGCGAAGTTACATCAACCGCAAACCGTAGGCCTCTAAAGCTAATCCACTACGAGTACTTTATAAACGAAAAAGATTCAGAAGCTCGAGAAGTATTCTTAAAAAGTGGATTTGGGAGAGATAATCTTAAGAAAGCCCTCAAAAGAACACTAAAAGATTTGATAGATAAGGATTCACAACGATAATAATTTGCATCTCCCTGCTCAATAACTAACATTCCTCTTCTTGCAATACGTAAAAAGACAAGATACAATTTTCTTGATGCAAACGCAGCCTAAAACCATAACTGCTTTAAAAATACTGTTTTGGTTAAAAATTATCCTTAGCGCACTTTTTGTTGTATATGTTATTTATCTGGCGGCTGCGCAGCCACAAGGAGGATGGACTTCTGGATTTAACTTAGGTTTTCTTGAAGGTCTTACTGGCCAAGAAGATGTCGTCTTTTTCACCTCCGAAGATGCGGGGCGTGCATCTTCACAACCACTTATTGCAATTCTTTTATCTTTTGGCATGCTCTATTTTCTTAAAAAGCGCAAACGTAATCCTCTAAGAGGACTTGTTCTTTTTGGTATTATTTGGGCTATTGCTGGCGCATCGAGTCCATTAATAGATATTATTATTCTTATTTTGTTATTCGTGCCTTCGGTAAAAGCCTATTTTAATACCCCATCTACAAGCACTTCTTAAGCGAGTATTATCTTTATTTCTAAAAGATTTTTTGATTTTTTGCTATAATAGCAGTAGTTTTGCGCCCATAGCTCAATGGATAGAGCAAGTCGGTTCTAACGATTAGGTTGGGGGTTCGAATCCCTCTGGGCGCGCTTATGTTCCCGTTGTCTGATTCGGTACCAGCAAATCGGTTCCCTTTCGTAAATGTTGTCCTTATCGCGGCAACTGTTTTTGTTTTTTTCCAACAGATAACTTCTCCAAATCCTGATGCATTTATCTTAACCTATGCGTTTATTCCAGCAAACATTAACTTTTCTGATTTAATCACACTTACACCTTTTATAACCTCGATCTTTTTGCACGGTGGGTTTTTGCATATTATTTCCAACATGTGGTTTTTGTGGGTTTTTGGCGATAATGTGGAAGGACACGTTGGATTTTTGTTTTACCCTTTCTTGTATTTTGCATCAGGCATTGCGGGAAGTTTAGCACAGTATCTTTTTATGCCAGGGTCACCTATTCCTATGCTTGGCGCATCAGGAGCTGTGGCAGGAGTGTTGGGGTCATATTTTGTCCTATTCCCCCATCATAAGATAAAAACTCTTATTCCAATTTTTGGGTTTTTTACAGTAACCCAGGTATCTGCCATGTTTATGCTTGGATATTGGTTTGTTTTACAAATAATTTCTGGTGCAACAGCACTTCCCAATTCTCTTGATACAGGAGGAGTAGCATTTTGGGCACATGTTGGTGGATTTGTTACTGGTTTTTTGTTAACAAAGATTTTCAAACCTATTGTCTACGAACCGTAATGTATGGGAGATATAGGAAAAACATTTATATTTTTTGGCATCGTACTTTTTGTAATTGGAGGAGTAATGACTCTTTCGCCTAAAATTCCTTTTTTGGGGAAATTACCTGGAGATATTTTTATTAAAAAGGATGGGTTTACCTTTTATGCTCCTCTGGCAACATCGATTCTAATCAGTATTCTTCTAACCTTTCTTCTCCAGCTCTTTAATCGTAAGTAATTGAAGCTAGTTATTCTTCTGTGATATACTTCATTTGTCATTTCTGTGACATGGTGGATGTAGCTCAGCGGCAGAGCATCGGGTTGTGGTCCCGAGGGTCGCGGGTTCGAATCCCGTCTTCCACCCAATACGGGTTTTACCTAACCTAAAAAGGCTTTTTGGCTTGATATAACAGGTAAATCAATGACTCCTTTTTGATCAATCTCTTCCTGATCCTTAGACTGATCCTGCTGTCGTTTTCGGATCGTCAACCGTGTTTTTTTCACCTCCCTCCCTTGCCCGCCGCTCAAGCGCTCCTTGCAGCGTGTATGAATAATACTGAAAAGCTGCAAGGGAAGCTTAGGCGGGTCCCTACCTTTTTTTATGTGTATACTTTACAAACATATCGTGAATAATCATAAGCCAGAGAAATCCAAGTGGGAAAATAAGTAACCAGATAAGTATGAACATCTTTTCTATTTCCATAGATCTATGGTAGATAGAAAAAATTATTTATCTGTTAAAAATATGTAAGATTTGGAGAAGAAAATACCAGGGTGCTTCGTTGAGGATGTGCTGTGAGTATTCTTGTCCAACTTTTGGTAGAAGGAGAGCAAGAAAAAGCAAAAGCACGCCATATAGGGAAAATCGCAGTTCCTTTTTTGTTATTTTCTTATACCCAAGATAGAAGAGGTAAAAACTCTCAAACAGATTTGGAAAGATCACCAATAAGAAGCGGAATTGCAAAAGCTCAAAAAGCAACACACCAACAAGTCGATAGAAAAATAGTAAAACACTTATACGACGGATAAGCATATTGGTAAAACGACTTGCTACATATGCTTCAATTGTTAAGTAATATAAATCAAGCAGTTTATCCCATGATTGGTAGCGTTGATAATCCTCAGCTGTTGTAGGTTGTAAGATGTGCCAATCGAGAGCATCTGCTCCGATTGCAGCAAGTCCTCCAAGCAATGGAAAACGAAAAATAGTAAGCGGTACAAGGAATCGAAAGACAGTTAAACCAAATAGCTCCATGATGTTTCATGCTAACAGGTTTTTTCTGCTTCAGCAATTGTGGTTTTTAGTCAAATCCGCCTTGAATAATACCCTCAGAGGTTTTTTTAATCCTCTCAGTTTTGGTCTTTTTTATTTGATTTGCAAGCTTCATTTGAAGCGTATAAATTTCTGTAAACCCAGCACTTGCGTTTACATTCAAAGCGTATCCCTCTTTGTTATTAAATGATGCATGATCAAGTGCATAGGGAGATGTAAGTGCTACAACAGTGGTGTTGCCTTTACATAATCGAATACTCACAACGCCCGTTACCTTTTCATTGACATATGTATTAAATGCATTAATTGCTTGCATTGCAGGGTCGTACCAAAGTGCCCCATAGCACATGTATCCCCATTTTACATCCAGTTCTGCTTTTATTTCATTTAAAACGCGAGTTGAGACATATTTTTCTAAGTTTTTGTGTGCTTCAATAATCACATGTGCGCCTGGGTGTTCATAGACTCCCCTATTTTTAAGCCCAATGAGCCTATCTTCTAATAGATGCACTGTGCCAACACCATGTTTACCAGCAAGTTTATTGAGTGCGACAATAAGTTTGGCTAAGGTCATTTTCTTACCATTTAAAGCAGTTGGAACTCCTTTTGTAAATCCAAGCGTTACTATTTCTGCTGCATCAGGAGCATTTTCTGGTAATGCGTAGGTTGTAAGAAATTTCTCAACGGGTGCAATAAGAGAAGGGTTAGTAATTTCTCCCCCCTCCCAAGTAATTCCCCACATATTATCGTCGTCACTATAGGGAACATTTACCGATGCTGGGATTGGAATTTTGTGTTTTTGCGCATACGCAATTTCTTCGTTTCGATCCATTGCCCATTCTCGAACTGGCGCAATAATTTTGATCTGGGGATCAAACGTGAGGATATATCCCTCAATGCGCACTTGATCGTTTCCCTTACCAGTGCACCCATGTGCGATACAATCTGCTTTTTCGCGTTTTGCAATCGCAACTGCAATTTTTCCAAGTATGGCACGCCCCATGGGTGTAGATAAATGGTAGTTCCCTTGATAGGAGGCATTTGCCTTAATACCAACTGAGAGAAACTCGTTTGCAAATTGTTCTTTCACATCTAGCACAAGTGCTTTTTTTGCACCAAACTGCAGTGCTTTTTGCCGAATTGCTTCAAGATTATCATGCTGTTGTCCTAAATCCAGTGTTAAAGTAATAACCTCGGCTTTATAGGTGTCTTGAATCCATTTCAGCATGACTGATGTGTCAAGTCCCCCAGAATACAAAAGCAAAACTCTTTTTACCTTTCCAATTTCTCCTTCGTATGATGCTACTTTTATATAATCAGTTTTTGATTTCATTTTTTACCTCCCTATATGCTTCTCGGAAGGGAACTCCTTTTTTTACAAGTGCAAATGCTTTTTCTGTAGCAAAAAGCTCTTCGCTCATTGCTTTTTTTAATACGTCTTTGTTTGGCGTCATGTTTTGCAACAGAAGCGCTGTTGCCTTTAGGCTATCAACGGTTATTTCAAGGCTTTCTATGAGTGGTTTTTTGGTGTCTTGCATGTCTCTGTTATAGCCTGAAATAAGATTGCTTGAAAGAGATACGATTTGCGTGTAATTTCCAAGCAGGAGGTGCACTTTACTTCGAAGCAACTCTGCTACATCAACATTTTTCTTATTGGGCATAATGCTGCTTCCTGTTGTGACAGAAGTAGAAACAGTAAAAAACTGAAATTCTGAGGTTGTAAAAAGCAAAACGTCTGAAGCAAATTTATTAATTGTCAAAAGAATTTGCACAAGCGACCCTATAATAGCAGCGTCAATTTTCCCGCGGGAGTTTTGACAATAAAGAGGGTTTTTCTGTACTTTTGCAAACCCCAAAAGCTTTGCTGTGTATTCCCTATCAAGTGGAAGTGTTGTACCATACCCTGCTCCTGAACCAAGAGGAGATTGATCATTTATTGCAATTGTTGCTTGTAGCAGAGTAAGGTCATCTTGGAGTGATGCAATAAAGCTTTGTGTCCATATATGAATACTTGAGGGCATTGCTTTTTGCATATGTGTATAGCCAGGCATTGGTATGTTGCCATATTTCTTGTCAAAGTCCTTAAAGCTTTTTAATAGAATCTCAACATTTTTTTGAATAGTAAAAAGCATGTCTTTACTGTAAAGCCGTAGAGCAGTTAAGATTTGGTCGTTTCGAGACCTGCCTGTATGGATTTTTTTACCAACGGTACCATATTTTTGTGTAAGGTAGTGTTCAATTATGGTATGCATATCTTCATCTCCAATTTCTAGCGTCAACTTTCCTTCTAAAATTAATTTTTGTAGTTCAAGTAGCCCCTTTCTGGCCTCAGAAAATTCTTTCTGAGACAAAATACCGATTTTTTTAAGCATTTGGGCATGTGCCAATGATCCTAAAATATCGAAGGTGATAAGTTTTTGGTCCAATGCAAGATCCCCTTTTGTTTCAAAGGATTCAATTGTTTTATTTAGTTGTTTGTTTGTGTATTGCCAAAGCTTTTTCATATATTCATCAAAAAACCGCCCGTGTAAATCTCGATGTGATCGAAACTTACAAGGACGGTTAATGCCGTGGTGCCACCTTGCTTCTTAACTGTGTATGCCTTGACAGTTAACTTATTTTTAGAATCTACTTTGACGTACCACTTGGGTGCATCATTTTTTCGATTCTGTGCTCCGGAGCTCTAGCCCCGATTTAATCGGGGTTTCTCCATCAACGCAAAAATTATTATAACAGAAGTAATTTTCTTTTGTCAATGCCAAACACATTACTTTAATTTGTTTTTGGACATGTAGTTTGTATACCAACTATAGTTAGTGCCCAAGAATTTGGCTAAAAGCTCAATTCCTAACTCTGCTGTTTTTCCTTCAATGTCTTGTAAAGGGTTATATTCGACAAGGTCAATCCCAACAACATTACAGCGTTTTCCAATATAATCTGCTATGGCAATGACTTCTCTATAGTTTAATCCTCCTTTGTTGGGCATTCCTGCTCCGGGTGCGTACATACTATCAATCACATCAAAGTCCAAACTAATCCAAATATTTTTGACCTTTGATTGTAGCGTATCAATTAATGCAAAAACTGGATTAAGGCCATAAGAAAGCAGGTCAATCATAGTAAACGTTTGTAATTTTTCTTTCTTGATAAGGTCAACTTCTGCTTGATCAAAATCAGATCCGCCAATATGCAGTAGATGGTTTTTATTAATTTTAACAGACGTATCTAATACTGATGCTAATCGTCTATCTCCAAATCCCATCAGAGAGGCTAAATGCATGCCGTGAATATTGCCAGTATATGTCGTTTGATCGGTATTAATATCTCCATGTTGGTCAAAATAGCATATCCCTAAGTTTCCTTTAAGAGCAACCGATGCACCCGAGACTACGCCCAAACATATTGAATGATCTCCTCCCAATGCAATTACCCGTTGTCCTTTTTTAATAAGGTCATGTGTTAACGTGGCTGATTTTTCTGAAACACGTAAAATCTCTTTTATATACTTAAGCTTTGGGTTGCCGATAGGAATATTATTTCGGTCATGACACAAAATATTACCTGTATCAGTTATATGAAGACCAGCCATTTTTAGTTTTTCTTCTACCTTTTGATGCCGAAACGCATTTGGTCCAATATCAACCCCTAGGTTTTGGGCACCTAAATCAAGAGGAATGCCTATGACAGTAACATTTTTGTTCATTAGAATTTTCTGATTATACCATGTATACTCAAAATGTGAAAAAAAAGAAGCAGGCAAAAAAGAAACATAATTTTGCTTTAGTTTTTACCCTGTTTATCGTAGCTGTTGCTCTTTTTACTCTCTATACTACCCTTCCATTTCCCTCTTTACAAAAAGTAACAAAACAGGAAACAATAACACCATCAATTCCCGTTTCTCTAACAATAACACCAACGCCTGCTCCGCCAACAGCGACCCCGACAGTAACGCCAGAGCCGCTCATTGGATACTGCTTACGTGTTCCAGTTATTATGTACCACCATGTTCAGCCAATGGATGAGGCAAAACAAAAAAACCAGGGTGGGTTGTCTGTTGACCCCGGGATGTTTGACCATCAGATGGCATATCTTACATCTGCTGGATATACGACACTGTTTGCAAACGAGCTTGTGCATGCGCTAAAAAATAAAGCTGCGTTACCAGCAAAGAGTATTTTGGTAACTTTTGATGACGGGTATCGTGATAATCATATGTATGCGTTTCCTATTATTAAAAAATATGGTATTAAAGCAAATCTTATGCTTACAACCGGACTTATGGAAGGGGCGGATTACCTGACATGGGATCAAGTAAGCGATATAAAAAACAGCGGACTTTTTTATTTTACTGATCACACATGGTCACACGCAAATGTAGCCGCAGGAACAGAAGAAAAAATTCGTTATGAGATAGAAACAGCAAAAAAACAAATACAAGATAAGACAGGACAAGTAGTTGATATTTTTACGTATCCCTATGGTGCTTCAGGACCACTAGCCATAAAAATATTGCAAGAAACCGGATTTACTGGTGCATTTACAACAATTCCAGGTGTTTATCAATGCGATTCGTTTATTTTTAGACTGCGACGTCTTCGTATTGGTAACTCTCCTCTTTCCACATACGGTTTGTAATATTTGATAGAGAAACACCCTTTTTGCCCTCTTGATAGTTCGTATATTTTTTACATATGATAACAGTATGCAGCGAATTATTCTCCATATAGATTTTGACTCATTTTTTGCAAGTGTTGAGCAACAGTATGACCCAAAACTTCGTAATCGTCCAATTGGTGTTACTGCGACAAATGGCAGAACCTGTATTATTGCAGCATCTCGTGAAGCAAAACGGTGCGGTATTCGTTCGCCTTCAAATATTTACGATGCCAAGAAGATTTGTCCTGATATTACCTTTATCTCTGCAGATTTTATAAAGTATTGGGAGATTAGTAAAAAGTTTCTTAGTATTGCCAAAGATTATTCACCATATGTAGAAATATTTTCCATTGACGAAGTATTTCTTGATATTACGCATAGTGTTTGTTTGTTTAAAGATACAAACAATATTGTTTCAATAATCAAAAAACGTATTCAAGAAGAGATTGGAGAGTATATTACGGTTTCTATTGGTATTTCCTATAACAAGATGTTGGCAAAGATGGCATCTGGACTTAAAAAACCTAATGGAATTGTCGAAATTAAACCAGAAGATGTTCAAAGAGTTTACCAATTGGCAAAGCTTACGGATATATGTGGTATTGGACACCAAATTTCCCTTCGGCTCAATAAAATTGGTATATATTCACTCTTGCAGCTTCGTGATATCCCTTTACGTCTACTTGTTGCAGAATTTGGTCCTGCCGAGGCAGGTTTTCTTAAACAGATAGGTTTTGGGGTTGATGAATCACCTGTTATTCCTTACACGCAGGCTCCCGGAGTGAAGTCAGTTGGCAGGAATTATTGTTTGCCAAAAAATGAATACAATCAACGGATAATCTTGCAAAACATCTATGAGCTGTGTGAGGAAATCGGTATAAAACTTCGAAGACTTAAAAAAGTGGCTCGGACTGTTGGCATTTCTTTACGAGGAAATACAATTATCTCTGGAAGGAAAACCTACACAAACTTTTTTGATACAGGAAAAGAAATATTTTCTCTCATACATTTGAGTTCCCACTTGACGTGTGGGAAGCTAGAATATGTGCGAATGATTGCCGTGTTTGTGGAAAATTTAGAAGATAAAAAACATGTACCCCTTGGCCTTTTTGATCAAAAATTAAATAATGACCGTCTCGTACAAGCAATAGATAGCATAAATGAGAAATTTGGTGACCACACTATTCGAAACGGATTTTTGCTGTATGCAGATAAATTAACAACGATGCCAAATGGTTACATGGCAGACAAATACGAGCGTACAAAGCTTGCAACAGAAACACTTTTATAAATTACACACAAATGCAGCTTGGGAGAGAATATCCCCTTTTTTGCTATCGGAAATAGGAAGAAGGTTAAGAAGACTTGGATTTGTACATAAATCTTTACAAAGGACAATATTGTGTTCAAGTAATTTTTGCAATTGGCCTTGTGAAAGAAACGTTAGCGTTGTAATAGGAGCAAGCCGTGCTTGTTCGATTAAATCCCGTAAGTTTCCTTGTTCTGGGTAGCTCCATCCAATAACACGAATGTTATTACATTGCGCATAGGTAATTGCATCGGTTGTTATTTTGGTATTGGTAATAAGCCAAGCGCTTGTAAATTTATTGGTGCCTTTTACATCATCAAATCGTGCCTTTGTATATAAGGAGACATGTACGTTGGTTTTTGTTCCAGGCAAGTTATGAAACTTTGCTTCAACCATTATTTTTTCTTTATTCTTTTGGGCGATGACATCTATTTCATGAGTTATACATTTTCCTCTTACAATTGTTCTTGTTTGTGTTGTGTATCCTTGCGTTTTAAAAATTTCTGTAACAAAGTCTTCAAATGGATAGCCGGTAGGTCCCAACGCCATAATTGCTTGTTTGAGGCTATATTTTGCTTTTGCGTGCGGATGGGAATTACCTAAAAATGTGGTTATATACTGGTAAATTTCTGAGGTTGGAATATTTTCGTATAACTTGGTTTTAATGTGTGCGAGGACTTGCTCTTCTAATTCTCTTGGGATACCAGCTCTACGAATAGAGTGTAGTACTTTTTCTTCGCTAAATTGTTCTTTCTCGCCGGTTGCTTTTACAACGGTGACCATAAGACTATAATCAATGGTAAAAGATTACTTATGGTATTGCAAGAGAGATACTCTTTTCTAAGATAATAAAATCATCTTTCTCGTACATAATTTTATAGCGAGTATCTTTTTTAAGCTCTTCAACCAATGTTTTTTGTGCTTCAAGAGATGGTTGTGCAAATGGATCGTTAAGGAGAAAAACCAATACATCAGCTTCTGCAATGCCAAGTGGAATTGTGTATATTTTTTGCCTGTGGGAAAGGTGTGAGCCAATATTATTTGTTGCAGCAACACTTTTGTTTTTGTGTATCTGGGAAAGATGCGTGGTAATAATGTCTTTATTAATTTGGGGTTCTGTAAACATAATAGTATTTGGGTTTTTTGCTCCAGGAAGTGGACCAATAAAATAGGCTGCCCATAATGTTGTAAAAACAAGATAAAAAGGGAGATATCGAAAGAATAGTGGGTAAGATTTTTTTATTTTTTGGGCGGCAAAAATACTTCCAATAAAAAGAAATGGAGTGATTGCCGCGCTATAATGGTAGTAAATCTGTCGAAGCTGTGCGTTGTTGCTTAAAAAACTAATAAAAAAATCAGGAAGTGTGAAAATAAGAAAAAACGGTGACAAAAGAGGAAGAAATCCTAAAGGAGAAAAGAGTTGGTAGATATAGCCAATGCGATCATGCTGCAGAATGGTCCCCAAAATCTTTTGGGGCGATAAGAGGAGGTTTTTAAGAACGCTTGTTGGTGTTTCACCAAAATCCGAATAATAAGAAAGAGCAAAATGACTTCCTCCCCTAGCATCTGGAATAGCATGCCATACAAGATAGTAAAATACCAAAGCACAGGTAAAAAAAACTACTAGTCCGAACATTCTTTTTTGTACTGTGGTCTGTTTGTAAAAAATATAGAGACCAAAGAGAGATACAATAACCCAAATATTTTCCTTTGTACTTCCCGCCAGAAAAGAAAACAGAATAAAGAAGAGATATTTTTCCTTGAGTAAAAAATAAAACGCTCCCAGTAAAAATGTTGAAGCCAGGGTAACAGAATGAAAATCATATAAATTTGCAAATGCAACAGCAGGATAAAGAAGAAATGAAAGAGCAAAAAGAAGTGAAAGAGTCTTATTTTTAAGAATATGTGCTGCTAATTGATACACAAAATATGCTCCACCCCCAAGCAAAACAGTTTGTACCAATAGAAGCAATTTTGGGGTAGACCACAATTTGTAAAGCGGGCTTAAGAAAATAAGAAAAAAATCAGCATGAAAAGCAAGTCTTGAGATAACCTCGGTGCCATCTGGGTCGGTGAGTTGAAATACTCTGTTTTGTGAGGTGTTCCATACTGTTTGGCTCATATTACCTAAATCAAACCGACCAGCATAGAAGTTGTCGTATCTGGCAAAAGTAGCTGCAGTAAAATACGCAATGTATATACCAATGGCTAAAGCGAGCATTATTTCACGCCAATACAAGCTTGTAAAACGCTCAAGTCTTGTTACGAGTGGGTGTTTAGCAAAGCGCCAAGTGCGAATAAAGAAGAAAAACAGAAGTTCAGTAAAAATAAGAACAACTCTTGCATATATAGCAGCAAATCCTGCAAGCTCAAGGGGAATAAATCGTGCAAGACCAAATGTCATAACCCCTTCTCTTACGCCAAGTCCCATTGGGGTAATAAGAGAAAGATATCCTGCAAAATAGGATAAGGAAAAAAACGAAAGGAATGTTAGGAAATAATATGGAGAAAGTGCCACTGCAGAGATAATCGTAAAGTAGGTGCCAAGGCTAAAAAAGAAAAATGCAGAAAAAGAAATAGAAAGATAGCGTAAATGCAACGTTGGATTTTTATATATATAAAACGCTGCTGTAAAAATAAGGATGCTATACGAGATAAATAAAAGAGGGGTAACAAGATACATTGGGAAGAGATTGTAAAAAAGAAAAGATAAAGAAAATAACGAAAAAAGAGCGCATCCTAAAACTGCGTTTTGCGCTTCTTGTACCATGGCAAACACAACGGTTTTTTTTGGAATATTTTTTTCCGAGAAAAGAAAAATTCGTGTTGCAAATGACCAAATATTACCTGGAATAAACCTTCTAATTTCTGAAATAGACCAAAGAAACGTGGCTTCTTTATATGCAATAGGATAATTTTTTGAGAGAATAATTTTTTGCCATAAGAGTGCTCGCAATAAAAAGTAAGCAAAGAAACATGCAATTCCTAAAAGAAGGAAAAGTATATTGATATCGGTAAGGTGAAAAGAAAATACAGATGTTTTGTCGGAAATTAACTTTGCGATAAAAAAGAAAGCAAGAAGAGTAATTGGCCAACCTAAGGAAAGTTTAAGAAGAGTAAGTATTTTATCTCCCATACAAGTAATAAGTGCACCTGGAGGGAATTGAACCCCCGACCCTCTCGTCCGAAGCGAGATGCTCTAATCCGCTGAGCTACAGGTGCTCGTCGAATCTCGATTTTTGGCCTTTATCCTCGTTTTACTCGGACTATCGGCATTGCATCGGATTCTCCTCTTCAAAATCTACGGATTTTGATTTTCGAATAACCTATCCTTAAACGGTGCAATTATTAATACGATAATTAAGGTAGATTGCGGATATAAGTTTATCAGGTTAGTAGAGGTATCGCAACTTGCTCTTGTCAGGCGTATTTCTTTTGAGTATACTAGATTAAATTTTTATCGGGCCTGTAGCTCAACGGTAGAGCAGTGCCCTCTTAAGGCATTGGTTAGAGGTTCGAATCCTCTCAGGCTCACAAGTTTGGTTATTTCTTGACAAGATCGTTCTTCTGTGAGAATAATTAAGTATGGGTAATGATATTTTTAGTGATACCCCTCCTCATACTGTATCTCCTCAATCATCGCAAGAACCTGTGCAGCAACAGGTACCTATAGTTGTTCCTCCTGTTGCAGAAGTTCCACCTGTAGTGCCTCAACAACCGGAAAATGTAAAGTCCCCAACACAAGCATATATGGAAAAGCTACAAGAAGTTTTTGGTATGTCAGAAGTCGATCCGCGCAGAGAAGAAAAACTGCTTGCATTCATGGATCAACTTGAAGCAGTAAGAGCAGCGGGCGAGATTTCTATTGTTACTATTGGAGAAGGAAAAGATCGTGTGTTGCTGTTTCAAAGACCTGCAACCATTCTTGTAGAAGAACCAGCACATATTCCTCTAAATAATGATGAAGGAGACGGAAGAAGAGTAGGAACAATGGCAACAGTAAAGGATCGATACCTTGCTGTTAATAGAAAAGGACTTGTTGGATTTGATGTAACACATGATCAGCGTGTAAAGGTTGATGGTTCAGCTGAGATGTTTTCTGATCCCAACTCGCCTTATAAAGAAAGTCCAACAAATTTTAATCGTCAGTTTGGAAAATGGTTGGAGGACGGTCAAATAAATGCTCAACGCAATGGTTTAAGAGGAGCAAGAAGAATTGTTGAGGTTATGCAAGAACAAAATTTTCCAAAACAGCCAGATCCTAAACAATTTGCTTCTACAAATGATCCTGCTTTTCTTGAAGCAGAACAAATATGGACTATGGGAAGCTTTATGCATCCGGATGGGCAATGGAATGGTTTAATTACCTCCTCTGACGTGATTATCGATGAACCAGATAGACGGACGCCAAAGACTGGTTATTGGTTTGATAATGGTGGTGGGTATAGACCATTTAACGCTCGAAAACCGGAAACACTAGAAAATATTTTACAAGCAAATATGAAAAAACCAAATCTACCTCAGCCCATGGAGCCTCCAAAACCTCCCAATCCTCCATTTCCACCTATTGCAGCTGCGCCGCAAGTATAAAACAAGAAAGAAAGACTCCCTGCGGAGTCCTTCCTTCTAACGATGACCATACTGTAAGTATGTATACTAAACATCATGGGTAAAAATACAATAAAAAAAGTGTAAGAAAAAAGTAAGAAGAGATTTAGTATTGTACGAAGTAATTTATTTTAGCCTTTTTTTGCAACTCAGTAATCCAAGCTTGAAATGTCTGATTAATTTTTTGTCGTCTTAATTGCTCCTGCGCTTGATTTTTTAATTGTGCAGAATCCGAGCTTTCTGGAAAACTATCTTTATTAGCTTGCATAAAGTCTTCAACTTCTTTATCGGTAACTTGGATATCTTTACTAATAAGCTTTTCGATAAGTTTTTCAAAACGTATTTGCTCAAGTAAGTCTTGTTTTGTCATGCCTTGTAATGCCAATACGCCATCTAATGTTTGACCCTGCTTTTTAAGACCTTCTTCAGCTTTTGCAATTTCTTGATCAACTTCTTTTTGCTCGACTGTTACATTTTGTTTTTTTGCTTCTTGAAGAATGAGCGTTTTTGTTACTTGATTATCGAGTGTTCGTTTTCCACCTTGCTTTTCTAATTCTTTAATAAGAGATATTCGTAAAATTGGTTCACCATTAACTGTTGCTGCGACAAAGAAACTCCTTAAGAGAAACAAAACTCCAAATAAAAGAAGTACGCCTGCGAGTAAGAGATATTTTGTATTTTTAACAGTATTGTAAAATGTATTTTTGACTTGTGAGGAAGATGGTCGATTAACGGTTTCCTTTTCTTTCACTTTTGTTACCGTCTTTTTTTTCGTTGTTTTTACCGCCATGGGTGAGAGTATATTATATGAAGTTTTATAAAGCAAGTGGTAAAAAGCTCGAGAGATTAAATGATGTTCGATGGATTGCGCAAAGTCCATGTTTTCTCATTGCAATTTGGTGATCTTTTGTCCCATACCCTTTATGTTTTGCAAAGTTATAAAAAGGGTATAAAAGGTGAAGATTTGTCATTAGTTTATCCCGATGTACTTTAGCAACAATCGACGCTGCAGCAATCGATATGCTTTTTTGATCGCCTTTAATAATTGCTTTTTGTTTTGTTAATCCAATATGTGGGATGTGTTTTATTTGGAATCCATCAATAAGAAGAAAATAGTTTCCCCTTCCAAGTTTTTCCTGCGTGAGACGTATGACTTTTCGGAATGCCATTGATGTTGCTTTACCAATACCAATCATATTTATAATTGGTACATTAATTTCTGCAACAGACCAAATGCTATATTTCTTAATTTCGTTCGCTAGCAATTCTCTAGTTTTGGGTTTGAGAAGTTTTGAGTCGTTGATTCCTAATTGGCAAAGATATGTATGATCGCTATCTTTTTTAAAGACAACTGCAGCTACAACCACAGGTCCCGCAAACGCTCCCCTACCTACCTCGTCTGTGCCAATCACAAAATTATACCCCTTTTGCCATAGTGATTGTTCGTTTTCGAGTGTTGGACGTTTATCATTTTTCATTTCCATCTTCAAGTTCTAATCCTTTAATCTGTGGGAGCATATTTCCCATAATACCTTTTAAATCTCCATGCATACCATAGGTGCTATCTATTATTTGACGAATATTTTTTTCATCCCTTGCCCATTTATTTGAGTAATAGCGTTTTTCTTTTTCAATTTCTGTTTGTAAATTTGAGAAAGCCTCGATTATCGCCTCAACTCTAAGCCGAAATTCTGTTCCGGTTAAATATGTATAGAGTATGTCTGCTTTTTCTTTTTTACCTTCATTTGCTCGTTTTGCCATTGCTATTTGGATAAGATTTACTCGAAGCGAACAGGCAAGACCAATAACAAAACTCCGCCTGGTAATCCATACGCCGTTATAAAACTTCGCGCTTTCTATACCAAGTGGTACTACCTCAGAAACAATAACGGCAAACTCTGCCATAATTTCCCTTTGATCCGCTTTTACTTTACTCACCCATTGTTCATTCCAAGTTTTTGTGTTTTTTAACTCCCAGAGTACTCTTCCACAAAAATTGCCATTTCTATCCCATACTTCTTGCACAAGATCTCCCCCTTTAACGCCTTTTGCAACTTCTTCTATTTTGTCATTGGGAAATTCTCGTTTTAGGGTTTCTTCGAAATGAAGTTCGAAAACCTCTCCTTGTGTTTGCTGGGATCCCTGCTGTAGTTTTCGCTTCATTTCTTCTACTTCTTTCATAGCATCTTGGATTTGCTTGTCTTTCTCAAGCATTTTTAATTGTTGCTCTTCTTCTACTTTCTGTCTTACATCAAGACGAATCTTATCTTCCTCTTCTGCCAATTTTTTTTGCATTTCTAACTTTGCTTCTTCTGTTTCTCTTTTTAGTTGGCGGCGTTCTTCACTTAACTCTGTTAGTTTTTCGAGAAGTTCTTTTATTCGATCTTCTTTGTCTTGTGCTTCTTCTTTTAGTTCTTTTAGTTGAAGAGAAAATTGGTTTTCAAGCTTTTTCGCTGCTTTTGCTTCGGTTTCGTTTCGTACTTTTTCCAACTCATCTTGGTGTCGTTTTTCGAAGTCTTGTTGGATCTTTTCTTCCAATTCATGCGCAATAGCTTCGGAGATTTCAAAAGGTTTTTTGCAGTGAGGACAGACAACTTGGTTCATAGAGGTTTTGTACATCACATAATACGCTTATTTTTTAATGATTGCAATAATGGTATTTAGCAAAAGTTGGCTTTTACAGACAAAAATAGGGTGTTTGACACAAGTATTCATAATCTGCTAGCATCAAAACGCTTTCTATTCTATGAAGAGTATTTTGCGCACTGTTATTGTCCATGCTGTTGCACTTTTTGCTTGTACGCAACTTATCGCAGGTCTAAAGGTTTTGGGCGGCATTGATACGTATCTTTTTGGTGGTTTAGTACTCTCTCTTTTGTCATTTTTTATTCGGCCTGTCCTTACTGTTTTAACGCTTCCATTTAATTTTGCTACAATGGGAGCTTTTTCTTTTTTAACAAATGCCCTACTTCTCTATTTTCTTACTCTTTTTATCCCACAAATTATCGTGACACCATTTGTTTTTCAAGGGGCCAATCTTTTGGGGTTTATCATTCCAAAAATTTCGTTTAATCTGTTTTTTGCATACATTGTTTGTGCCTTTATTTTGTCTATAATAACATCGGGCATATATTGGTTAATAGAATGACAAAAAATACAAAAAAAGTCGTTTGTTTAGGCGGTGGCATTGGCACAGTAAATCTTATAAAAGGCATAACAGGCAATGTTGGGGATATAACTGTTGCTGTTTCTATGGCAGACGAGGGTGGTTCTGCAGGAAGACTACGACGTTTGTACAATATTTTTCCTCCTGGAGATATTGTGTCTTGCATGGCAGCTGTAGGAAGCGGGGATAATCCTCTTATATCACAATTGCTTACCTACCGATTTCCCGGAGATAGATATGCCAAGGATGAACACCTTGCCGGGCACAAACTTGGTAGTCTTATTTTAGTTGCAATGCGAGATATTACAGGTAATTTTGAAAAAGCAATAGCATTATTCCAAAAGACCTTTGGTATTTCTGGGACATTTTTATCTGCTACGACTAATCCTGTACGTATTTCGATACATACAAAAAATGGTGAAGAAGTTTTTGGTGAGGAAACAATTGATCTTGGGCGCTACGATTGGAAAGCAGGCATAGAGAAAGTACATTTGCATCCACAAGATTCAAAAGCAAACCCAATACTTCTTTCTCATCTGGATAATGCAGATGCTATTATTGCTGGTCCAGGAGACCTGTACACAACAATACTGCCTGTCCTTATTGTGCCAGAGATTACAAAAAAACTGCAACAGAGTAAAGCAGAAAAGATATTTATCGTTAATGTGACAAATAAGCCCTTTGAAACGAAAAATTACACGATACTAGATTATCTTTCTGCAATTAAAAAACATCTTGGATTTTTCCCTTTTACAAAGGTAATCGTTAACAATAACTTTACACCCCAAATTCCAGATTTGTATAACTATTCATATGTTGCAATACATACAGAAAATGGCGGACTTAAAAAAATCTTATCGAGCGCAAATGCAAAGCTTATTGAGAATGACCTTATTGATGAAGATTTTCCTCTTTACCACAGCTTCTCCAAGCTTGCAAAAGTAATTGTGCAAGAGCTATAATGCGTAGTATATGCTATTGTTCGGCGCACAGATAATTGTTGCGATCCTTTTGATAATTGTTGTTTTATTACAATCACAAGGCAGTGGTATCTCTACAGCTTTTGGTGGAGGAGGAGAATTCTATAGAAGCAGAAGAAGTGTTGAAAAAACACTTGTTTGGGTAACAGTAGTACTAGCCACACTCTTTTGTATATTTTCAATTGCGCTTCTAGTTCCCCGATAAAGTAAGGAAAACACTATGATCGTTTTTAGAAAACGGTTACTGTACTGGTTAGTAAAAGAGTATATCAGGAAATGGGGCAAAACCATTATTATTTCTTTTGGTGTTGGCCTTCTTGTTTTTTTCCTGCTTCTTTCATACTTGCGATATTTTGTACCAAAACTTCCAGTTGGAAAAAATGAGTCGATTGGTGTTGTTGGTAGCTATGGTGCCGAGTCATTACCAAGGTTTATTCTTGAAGATATATCAGAGGGACTTACAAGTATTGGTCAAGATGGTAAACCATCACCTTCAATCGCGAGGAAATGGAAAATTGAGAACGATGGAAAAAAATACACGTTTTTTTTAAGGAATGATGTTTTTTTTAGTGATGGCACAAAAGTTACTTCGGATACAATTTCCTATCGTTTCGCCGACGTAAAAATAAGTCGGCCTAATGCGCAAACTGTTGTATTTGAACTAAAAGATTCATATAGTCCGTTTCTAATCAGCATTTCTCGTCCAGTTTTTAAAAAAGGGTTTATAGGGACAGGGACATATACAGTAAAAGATGTAAAAGTAAATGGTAATTTTGTGCAGTCAATTATGCTATCTTTACGGGAAAATCCTTATAAAACCAGAACCTACCAATTTTATCCAAGTCCTCAAGCGCTAAAAATAGCATACGCTCTTGGAGAAATTTCTAAAGCGTATGGTTTACATGACATTTCGTATAAAAATACGACATTCACTACATTTCCTAATACAGCAGTAAAGAGATCAGTAAACTATGATTATTTGGTTGCTGCTTTTTACAATACACAAGATCCAGATCTTTCTGATAAAAGGCTCAGAAGTGCTTTAACATACGCTCTTCCAGATAGTTTTTTGGGAGGACTGCGTACATACAGTCCAATATCTCCTCGTTCTTGGGCTTATGCTGAAAGCTTTACAGTAGGTCAAGATGTAGAGCAAGCCAAAATTCTTCTTTCTGCATCACAAATTGGGACAAAAAGTGCAGAAATAAAACTCGAAATAAAAACATTGCCAAAATACAAGCAGACCGCAGAAGCGATTGCTTCTTCTTGGAAAAATATTAATATTAAAACAAACATTGTTATCGTTGAAACAGTACCTGCAAAATATCAAGTATTTCTAGGTAATTTTTTACTTCCAAAAGATCCAGATCAGTATAGTCTTTGGCACAAAGCACAAGCAAATAACATTACACATTATGATAATCAGAGGATAGATAAGCTTTTAGAAGATGGAAGAAAAATTACAGATGTTGAGGAGCGAAAAAAGATTTATGCTGATTTTCAAAAGTACCTTCTTGCCGACTCCCCCGCCTCGTTCCTCTATTTTCCTTATGAGTACGAAATTACGAGAAAATAAAGACTGTAGTTTTCATGGGGGTGGAGAATATTCGAACGTATTATTCGATTCAATTTTCAATGATTAACTTGCTCTGAGCGAGAAAGGGTCCAGTGATTGAAATCATATCCATCGTTATCTCTTTCTGCTTTTATAGTGATAAGATTATTATGCCTACCTTTTTCAACTCCTTCACCTGTTGGTAGATGGAGTACATATGCTGCGACCCGTAATAGTTCATATGCTCCTTGTTCGTCGTCTTTCTGATATCGAATATCCTGGGGTCCATCATCACCAATCTGGGTTGCTGTTAAAACAGAATTACTAGCTAGCCCTGCCCCATGAAGTGCTTTTATAACGCCAAAACTTACTTCAATAGATCCTTTGGCGCCTGACACGATTTCGTTTATCTGTTCTCTTATACTTTCATCCGTTCCTTCTTCTTGGTAAACCTGAGCAAGTACGGGTGCAGTTCTTGCTGCTAAAGCTTTCGTATATTCTGCAGGTGATAACCCAGGGCCAGAATAAACATACGAATCCATACGTCTTGGTGCAGTGTTTGAACTCTGTCTCGTATCTGGTTTGTGTCCTGGTAATTCTCCTAACGTCATACGTTAAATTAATGTTTTCTTTGGATAGAGTATAGCAAAAATATGGTAATTTACAATATTATTCTTGAGCCACGAGGAATTTAGCAGATTTTTAGAAAAAACGACGGTAAGTTTTGAAGCGACACCTGGAAGGTGTCAGGTTAAACTTCTCTACTTTCCCTACGAATACGAAGTGTCGCGCAAGTAAATTTTATACCAAAGCAAGTTTTGATCGGAGTTTGCGGTGGTAGGTAATGGCAAAGCGGTGGGCTTCGTCTCGAATACGCATAATAAGGTGCAGTGCTTCCGAGTCCTTTGGTAATCGTATTTCTCTAAAATCAGAAGTTATCATAATTTCCTCACGTTTGGCAAGACCAATAACTGGAATGTTTACGTTTGCACCTTTGAGTGCTTTAAGAGCTGAGGAGACTTGTCCTTTTCCTCCATCGACAATAATTAAATTAGGTAGTTCCCATTCTGGATGTTTTATTCTTCTCTGCATAATCTCTTCCATCATAGCAAAATCATTAGGGACGTCTTTTACTTGGTAAATTTTAAATCGTCTATAGTTATTGCTGTCTTTCTCTCCATTTGTAAAGACAACCATTGACCCTGTGGCATTTGTTCCGGATATATTCGAGATATCATAACATTCAATCCTCTCTAGGTTTTCGATGTTAACCCCTGCTTTTTGGAGATGATCTTTTAACGAAGCAAGCTCTCTAACGCGTAGATCATCTCGCAAGTTTGGATTTGTTTCGTATTCAAAAGGTTTGTGAACAGATTCGGTAACAGTATGAATAGCATCTATTTGTGCCTGGATCAATTTTGCTTCTTCATACTGCTCATTTTGGCTTTTAATGTCTCTCTCTTTTTCTAAATCTTTTAATACGCTTTGCTTTTTCCCTTGCAGAAAGTGCACAAGATGCACAATATTCTTTCTATATTGTCGTTTTTGGTGATCTGACTCAAACATGGGTGGGCATGGACAGAGTCCTAAGTGATAGTATAGGCACATACGTTTTTGGTGGTTTGGAACAGATTGAAAAGGAAAAATCTTCCGTACAGTTCGGAGCACAAGGCGCATTGCAGATGTATTTGGAAATGGTCCAAAATATATTGACTTGTTATCCACTTCTTGTCTTGCAATAAGCACTTTAGGATAAATGTCTTTTATTGTAATGCGAATAAGCGGATACGCTTTTGAGTCGGTAAGTCTGGTATTAAAGTAAGGCTTATATTTTTTAATATAATTTGCCTCAAGAAGAAGAGACTCAATTTCTGAATTAACAATGGTAGTTTTGATGCGTTTTACTCTTGAAACAAGAAGCCTCGTTTTGTCCCCAAACGCTGCTCCAGGAGTAAAATAGGAAGAAACTCTATTTTTTAAATTCTTTGCTTTTCCAACATACAGCACCTTACCCTTTTCATCTAGAAAAAGGTAAATGCCTGGTTCTTGCGATAAGGATAAGTAGAATGATCGTACATCCTGCAATGGTAACACCTCCTATAATACCAATAATTGTTTTAAAAATTGGAATCGTTTCGACCGTTTTGGTGAGTTTGTGTTCTCCAATGTGCATTGTAATAAGAGATGTGCTCTTTGTCAAAAACGAAATGCTTTTAAAAGATAGGGGAATAGATAAAGTGCCATAAGGTGGAATAGTCTCTGTGGTTATTTTTTGTTCTGAGGGTAGGAATGTTGGGTTTATAATGTTGATTTCTTGGGAAGGAATAGTAACGCCACTGTTATTTTTTATAAGCATTTGTCCATTGATTGTGAAACCTGAAATGTTTTCTTCTGGAAAAACCGCTGACACGTTTATCGTTGGTGGTTCTTCTTCAAAGGGTGGGATAAAGGTAAGCTCAACATCTTTTACACTTTCATACTCTTTTGTTTTATATCCCCCTGCAGGAATAGGAAAATCGCTGCTCGTGCCTTTTATAACAAAAGCAACATGGTCGAAATCTAGGGTATAAAAATAATCTATGCCTCCTGTGGTATTTCCCCATGTTGGATCAACCATGATCCATGTTTGCAGCGCTTTATCATAATACTCTGGCCACGTATGAAGAATATCCATAACCTTTGATACAGGTCGCTGTTTGGAATTTTGTGTAAACGCAAATCCATCGATTGCGCGGGCAGGTATGCCAGCCGCGCGGGAAAGAGCAATAAAGAGGTCAGTAAATTCTAGACAAACAGCTGAATGTGGATTATCCAAGACTGATTTTGCACCAAGACGAGGGCTATTTCCTGTGACTCGAGAAAAGTCATAGGTAAGGTTTTCTACAACGTAGGCATACATTGCATCAGGAGTTTTTAGTTGTTTTGCTAACTCTTTTATTTTTGTGTTTGCTTCCCAAAATGGTTTTTGGGCGAGGTATTGCTGTTCTTGCGAAGACGAAAGCGATTCAGGAATGGGAACAAGCGATACCATTACTCTTCCTTTAACCATAACAGTAAGTTTTTCTGATGGAAGAAGGGAGTATTCTGCTAACCAGTTACCATCTTTATCTTTTCTGACATTCTTTGGTTTTGGAGAAATATCGTCTAAAACAACTGTTTGGTAATTGGTTGAGGGAGGGAGAGCGATTTCAGTTTGGCTTGGAAAAATATAATTGTTTTTTACATGATATGCGAGATTAAATGCATAGTATTGTGTATTACCAAATCCCATGGAAATGCCTGATTTTCCAAGTTCTTCTTTAGTAAAATCGAGGGTATTGGCTTTTGGTGGAGGTTTAATAAATGTCGGACTTCCAAAGACTGAGGGAATCTTTACATGTACAGAAAAATGCTCAAATGCTTCCTGATTTGCAATGCCTGGGATATTTACTTCCCAAACCTCTCCTAATTTTTGCGCAACTTCATTGGTGTCAAAAGAAAGGGTAAACGATAATTTTTGGTTAATGCCAGCTGCCTTTTTGTTAAAGGTGAGCTCGATACTTTGTCCGTCTTCAACTTTGGAGACAACGGGTTTTATCTGTCCTTTTGCATCTGACGCCTTTATATTTTCTATTGATGAGAAACCGACCTTCACTTTATACGACGAAGCGAAATATTGGCTTGTTGCATTCGTTAATGTTACTTTAAAAGTAACATTTGTAACACCAGTTTCTAAAATAGTGTAGGTAACATCGTATGCTGTCTTAAAATTTGCATTTGCAAATGCCCTTTTTGGAATAAAAAGAAAAGAGAACAAGAAAAAGAGCAGGAAAAGTTTTTTCATTGTTTTAGTATACAATACCTCTTATAAAACCCGACGGAGAAACTGACCAGTAAATGAGTTTTTGTTTTTTGCAATTTGCTCTGGTGTACCAGTTGCAACAATTTGTCCACCTTCTTCTCCGCCTTCTGGACCAAGATCAATAATATAATCAGCATTTTTTATAATGTCTACGTTATGCTCGATAACAATAACAGTATTACCTATGTCTACAAGACCCCGAAGTACATGCAATAGTTTTTCCAAATCAGCAAAATGGAGGCCAGTTGTTGGTTCATCTAAAAGATACAGGGCATCACGGCCACGCTTTGCAAGCTCTGAGGCCAATTTTACCCGTTGTGCTTCTCCACCTGAAAGTGTTGGAGCAGGCTGACCAAGCTTAACATAAGAAAGTCCAACATCATTGAGAATTTGTAGTTTATGGGAAAGCGCTGGAACAAATGAAAAAAACGATGCTGCTTCTTTTACGCTCATATGTAAGACATCAGCAATATTTTTCCCATTAAAGAGTACAGATAGAGCTTCTTGTGTGTATTGTTTCCCATTACATACCTCGCACGTAATATACACATCAGGAAGAAATTGCATTTCAATTTTAATTTGTCCTTCTCCCTCACATGCTTCACAACGTCCTCCTTTTACATTAAAAGAAAATCTACCTGGTCCGTATCCCTTTAGTCTTGCTTCTTTTGTACTTGCAAAAAGATCACGAATGTATGAAAAAGATCCTGTATATGTTGCAGGATTACTGCGAGGGGTTCTACCGATTGGTGACTGATCAATGAGAAATACATTTTTAATATATTCATCTCCGCTAATGTCTTTAAATTCTCCTGGTTTTTCTCTATGATACGAGCTAACTTTTTGCATGAGCGCGTGGTATAAAATATCGTGCACGAGCGTTGATTTACCAGATCCGGAAACTCCCGTAACGACAACAAATTTATGCAAAGGAAACTCTACAGAAACATTTTTTAAATTATGCTCTGTTGCACCTGTAATGTGTATTGCTTTCTTATCTATGGAGCTATTTTTTGAAATAGGTGCTCTGTGAACCTGAATTACTTTTTTATGTGAGAGGTATTTTCCGGTTAATGAATGTTGATTATTCATTATTTCCTCGGGTGTGCCGCTCGCAACAACATATCCACCTTCAAGTCCTGCACCTGGACCAAAATCAATTATGAAATCTGCTTTTTTTATGGTTTCTTCATCGTGTTCGACAACAATAACAGTATTTCCTAAATCTTTTAGTTTTTTAAGTGTTAGAATAAGTTTTTCATTATCTCTTTGGTGAAGTCCAATTGATGGTTCGTCCAAAACATACAGTACGCCTGTTAAGCCACTTCCAATTTGTGATGCAAGGCGTATACGTTGTGCCTCTCCACCTGAAAGAGTTTGTGCTCCCCGAGAAAGGGTAAGATACCCAAGACCAACATCTTTTAAGAATCCTAACCGTATCTGAATTTCTTTGAGAACTACCTTTGCAATTTCCTGCTCTTTTGGAGAAAGTAAGACTCCAACTTTACCAATAAATGTGTGGGAGTCTTCTATTGCCATATCTGCAACTTCAATAATCGATTTATCAGCAATAGTTACTCCAAGCGCTTCTTTTTTAAGCCGAGTTCCCAGACAATCACTACATACTTCATACCGCATAAACTTTTCAACCTGAGACCTTAGGAATGCTGATTCTGTTTCGTGGTACCTGTGTTTCAGCTCCCACAGGATGCCTCTGAATGGCTCATAAATCGTTGTGCCCCATCCCCTTCTGTTTTCCCCAACAACCTTGTATTCCTTGTCTCCTGTGCCACTCAGCAGGAGTTCTTTTTTATCTTTTGTCATAAGAGCGAGTCTAACGGTTAAAGAAATATTATTTTCATGACAGAATGTTTTAAATGTTCTTGAAAACCATGTATCTTGTTCTGCAATATTTTGGAAAGGTAAAATTCCTCCCTCATTGAGGGATAAATTATCATTAAACACTAGCGTTTTATCGACATTAAGCACTGTACCCAATCCATTACACACTGTGCATGCTCCATGCGGCGTATTAAAAGAGAAAATTCGTGGTTCAATTTCGGAAATTGAGATATTACAATGGGGACAAGCAAATTTTTCGGAAAAAAGTATATCTTCCATTCTCTTTGGCTTTTCTGGAAGAGAAAATCCTTTATCTAAAATTTTTGCAACAATCATTTCTCCATTACCAAACCGAAGCGCCTGCTCAACAGCATTATTTACTCTTTCCCGCTCCGTTTTATGTGTTAATACGAGTGTATCAACAACAAGCTCGATTGTATGTTTGTTTGTTTTAATAAGGGTAAACTTTTCGGTAAGCGGAAAAATTTCTCCATCAATACGTACTTTTTTATAGCCCTGTTTTCGTAAATCAACAAACAAATCCATGTACTCCCCTTTTCTGTCTTTTACCATAGGGGAAAGTAAAAGAATTTTAATTCCAGACGATAATTTTGAGCCTGCTAGAAGATCAAATACTGCTTGGGTAATTTGTTCTTTTGATAAATGGGCAATTTCTCTTCCACAATTTGGACAATGTGGGTGACCTGTTCGTGCAAAGAGTAACCGAAGATAGTCGTAAATTTCTGTAATTGTACCAACGGTTGATCTTGGATTGTGAGAGGTGCTTTTTTGGTCAATTGAAATGGCAGGTGATAAACCATCAATGAGATCAACATCCGGTTTTTTCATCATTCCCAAAAATTGTCTGGCATACGATGAGAGTGATTCGACGTATCTTCTTTGCCCTTCGGCATAAATTGTGTCAAATGCTAAAGAGGATTTTCCGCTTCCTGACAATCCTGTTAGAACAACTAATTTGTTTTTAGGAATTTCAATATCTATGTTTTTTAAATTATGTTCTCTTGCTCCTTTTATAATTATTTTTTCCATAGAAATGTGATTTACTATTATACCATTTTTTCGCTCAAAAAACTTTGGGGTTGACATTTGTAAGAAGCGGTGTTACGCTCAGGCTAATGGATAAAGCTAAAATTCTTGTTGTTGAAGATGACGAATTCTTACGAGAAGTATACCTTGAAACGCTTACCGCAGAAGGATACGTTATTGACACTGCGATAGATGGCGAAGAAGGACTGCAGAAAATAAAACAAGGTGGATACAACCTTGTACTTTTAGACATAATCATGCCTAAAATGGATGGCCTAACTGTTATGAAAAAAATAAAAGAAGAAGGCACAATCAACCCCAACAAAAAAATTATTTTTTTGACAAATTTAGATAAAGATGAAGAAATTAAACAGGCATTGGCTCTTGGGGATGGGTACTTTATTAAGAGTCAGATGACTCCTGGCGATTTAATAAAAGAAGTTAAGACGCAACTGTCTGTTGCACCTGTTGCAACCCCTGTTTTGAATCAGCAAACGTAAGGGTAAAGGAAAACGTTGTTCCTTTTCCTTCTCCTTCAGAATCAACCCATATTCTTCCTCCATGAAGTTCGACTAATGATTTTGAGATATATAATCCAAGCCCAGTTCCTTGCGCATTTTGTTTGACTAAATAGTTTTCATTAAGTTTTGAGAATTTTTGGAATAATTTTGGCATATCTTCATTTGAAATACCTTTGCCAGTGTCCGTAATTTTTACATACGCCATACCATTTAGCTTTGTAAAGGATATAGTAATTGATCCATCTTTTGGAGTAAATTTAAGAGAATTTCCAACAAGGTTAATAAGCACCTCTTTAATTTTGTCTGTATCTGCAGATACATCAGGCATTGTTGCATCAGGTGTAAAAACAAGATTGACACCCAGTTCTTGGGCGCGAGGCAAGATTTCGGCTATTGTTTCGGCAATAACATTATTAAGTTTTACGGGTTTCAACGCAAGAATAACGCGGCCAGATTCAATGCGAGAAACGTTTAACATATCATTAACGAGTTTTATGAGCCTATCTGTTGATTTGTATGCTCTATCCAAAAAAAGTTTCTGTTTTTCTGGAGTGTCACCTTTTCCCATCAAGGCCATCCACAGATACGATTTTATTGCGGTCATTGGCGTACGAAGTTCGTGGGAAGCAAGAGAAACGAATTCATCTTTTAATTTATCAAGTTGCTCAAGTGTTTCATTAGCAAGTTGCAGTTCTTTATACAAAAGCGCGTTATCGATTGCGATACCAACAACACCGGAGAGACGTTCAATAAGATCTTGCTGGTATTGGAAAAGCAGTGTTTCGCTTTCCCCAATACAAATAATCATTGCTCCTATTACTTGATCTCGGACAATAAATGGGTACACAAGTGAGGCTTTAATATTGAGAATTGTCTGAAGTTTTTCTACTTGGTTTTGGAAAGCATAGGGTTGCAAAATGTCCAAAAGATTATGGGCAATGTATGTTTTTTTTGCTTTCACTGCTTGTACAACAAAGTTTTCTTCATCAGAAAGAGAAACTCTGTCAGGGAAAAACGGTCTTTCGGTTTCCATTTCCGCTTTTGCAATTGGTTCGGTTTGAGAAATTGCTAGGCGAACAAGTGCATTTTTTTCTTTATCAAGGGTTAAAATAACAACTGCTTTGAATTCAGCTTCTGTGACAACCGTATTTGCTACCTGCTCTGCGATCTGCGACGTATCGGTAACTGCGCTTAAAATAATTTCATGAATTTTTCGAAGTATTGAAAGCGTTTTATTTCGTTCTACAAGTTCAAAGTTTTTCTTGTACATTTCCTGCGTAACGTGGGCTAACTCGACAGCGAGTGTTGTATTTGTGGGAGGAGGAGATGATTGCACGGTTTGGACAGTATCGCTCATTGTCTTAATTATAGTATGTGCTTATTAACGTAGTAAAGCAGGAACTTGATTTTGTGGAACTTCCGAGATAATGCCTTTTACTGCTTCTCTACATGCTTCAACTGAGGCTTGTCCAAAAAGCTCCCTATATTGCTCAACTAAGTTTTCTATAACTGTCGTTTTATCTCCTTCAATGGATACCTCATGGCTTTGCCAATTAAGCTTAAGACCCTTTACTTTGCCTGCTTGTTCGATTGCAACAGGACCAATAATCCCTTCTTGTTCTTTTATAATCCGCTCTGCCATTTTTGCAAAAATATCCATAGTAAAAATATATTAATCTTTGGTATCAAAACTATTAACACCAAAAACTATCAACATCCAAGCAGTGGGTAAAACTATGTCTACCCAATGTCCATTGTAATAAGTTCCAACAGTTGTAGTATATGAAAATGAAAAATCACCAAAAAATAGAACAAGTAATCCTAAAATTATACTCAAAATAGGAATCTTATATCTTCCTCCAAGATAATTAAAAGACAATCCATAAATAAGCAATGAGAATAGTAAGATCACAAGATCTCCTAGAGGATATGCAAGATCAAAGAAAAGCTTTAAGCCCCCTTCTGTAAAATCGATTACTCCATTACGCGCCACAACAATAAGTAAATAGTACGCCGCAACAGTTGCTGCAATTGTTATAGCTAATGCTAGTAGTTTTCCACCCGGATGGCCTAGGTAGAACCGAGCGCCAGTCGCTTTTGATAAACTAATTAATCCGAGTGCCAAAAAAGGGAAAGACAAGCTATATCCAACATCCGCAAGTGAAGGATAAGGTACTTCTACTCTAGTTAAAATATTATAGTATAGCGACCAAAACATTTGACCAACACCCCACGAGAATCCACCAAGGGCAATAAAAAACACCGCTTTTCCGACTTTACTTTTAAGCCATCCCCATTGTTTAGCTTTTAACATCCCAGATATGCCACCAAGAAGGGGAATCAAACCAAATGCAAACTGATACCAATAATTTCCAGGAGTCTCTTTTATACCAAGGAAATAATAAACTATACCCCATATTATAATGAGGATATAGTAACAAAAGATTATTTTTGAGTCTCTACTTATTCTCATCGAGCAGTAAATCAGCTAACAAATTAATTAGAACACTTTTTACTACCAAAAGTCAATACATTGATTTGAAGCTTGTAGCTACTTTACTACCCAAACAGTTTCTAGTGTTTTGTCACGTGCTGCAATATGCATATTAGGATACGTTTTTAATTTCTGATAATAGTCCACAATTTCTCGTGTAAATTCTTCGCCTTTTATAGTTAGAGGAATACCAGGAGGAAATGGCGTAATATGCTCTGCAGTTATTCGACCAATTGCCTTAGTTAATGGCACTTTCTCGATCTGATTCCATAACAACTTAGTAACATCATTTAATTCCAAAATTCTGGGCATATTGGTCGGAATATTAAGATTAAATTCTGCTGCTATTTTACCCCGCTTTGGTCTTTGCACTATTTCCTTAAGAGCAGTTACTGTACTTTGGATATCATTTAATGTCGCTTTAAATGGAACTATGAAGAGAATTGTTTTTATATTATACGCCTCAACAACAATCTTATATTTTCTTTCTAGAATCTTTGCTACTTCATATCCATTAAAACCTGCTTTAGCAACATCTACGATAACTTTTGTCTCATCTTTCTCATATACTGAAGGATAGTTTTTCCTAAGATAGTTAGTCGAGACCACCTCAAAACCATCAATACTACTTATTTCGTCTGATAAGTATTTTGCAATCATAAGCATATGCTCTAATTTATTTTTACCTTTTTTTTGCATTGTTTCCCGAGCTGCATCTAGAGAAGCAAGAAGTATATAGGATGGGCTACTTGTCCCCAAGCTTCTATAGGACTCAATTAGTATGTCCTCATTTATTCTTTCTTCCTTCCAATGAATCATGCCTGATTGTTGAAGTGATCCTCCTTGTTTATGAGTACTTTGTACGCAAATATCTGCCCCTGCTTCCATAGCGGACATCGGTAGCATGTCTGAAAAATGTAGATGTGCGCCCCATGCTTCATCTATAAAAATTATTAGCTCAGGATACCTGCTGCGAATTGTAGAAATTATTTTTTTTAAATTCAGGGACATTCCCTCATATGTTGGATTGGTGAGAAGAAGAACTTGAGGTTTTGTTTTTTTGATTTCATTATAAATCTCTCTCTCAGTATTTGGGAGGAATAATTGATGTTCTTGATCAATGTTTAGTTTGAGAAAAAGCAGATTTATCCCATAATCCTCACATGCTGCAACAATTGATCTATGCACATTTCTTTCAGCTAAAACCCTAAGATTTGGAATTTGCTTACTTAATGCCCGAAGGACAACAAAGTTACTACCGGTTGTACCATTTACAGAAAATAATGTACGGTCAGCACCATAAGCAATCGCTGCATGCTCATATATTTTTTTAAATATGCCGGATGGGTCTGAAGGATATCCCAACGATTCAAAAGATATAGATGTATCGCTAGCATAGGGGTTTTTTACTTGGGTAAAAGTCAAATCAATTGAAGGAGTACACCAACGAATAGCTTTGTGCGTGACATGGTTGAGAGCATGAGTAAGATGTGATCTTGCATGTTTTATTTTTTTATCAATTGTCATTTTTTAAATATTTGTTGTTAAAGAATTAAATCCTATTTAACTTACCGATAAAAGTATTATACCGGCAATAATAATTAAACTACCAATAGTTTGAATTGTTGCCATTTTTTCTTTTAGAAAAATACGGGCAAGTATTATGGTAGGCAAGGAAGAAGCTCCACTTAGGATTGTAACAACACTTGTATAAGTCGTACTTGCATAACCCGAGGTAATCGCTAAATAAGCAACAACATCGCCTACAGCTATAAGCCATAAAAATTTCCATGCGTCTGATTTAACTTCTAAAAGACTAATTTTAGCAAGACGTGCTATTAGGAATGCGGTTATTGTCATAGATACAAACATAAAAGTTGTATAAACCATCCAATCTTTATCTCCCGTAAATTTATCCCAACCCAATGTCCAAACAGTTGCAAGAAGAGTAGCTATTATTATTTCTCTAAGTCCCGCTACACCCTTTATGCGAATACGTTTTGCCTTCAGACTTTTTAAATCAAGATTAATAAGCATAGCCCCTCCAAAGATTAATATCAAAGCAGGCACAAAACCGACATGTAAAACTTCTCCAAATACCAGCACCGATAATAGGGCAACCAACCCAGCAAATGAGGCAAAAATAGGGCTTAAAATAGCAACTTGTCCTTTTTCAAAACCTTTGTAGGCAAAATAAAATACTATGGCCTCTAAGATTCCAAAAAAAAGAATACCCAACCATTCACGCCAGTCCATAGGGAAAATTACAGGAATATTAGTGATAAATAATTTTGAAAATAGAAGAGATAAAAGTATTATTGTACCAAATACATGCGCCCAAACGAGACTAGAAATCGTACCTATTTTATCAACGGATTTTTTTGTGGCAAATTCTGAAAATCCCCAACCCCACATTCCACCAAGGCCTGCAATAAAAGCGATAAGTAATTCTTGCTGCATCTACCTAGCATCACATAGTTCTTGCTTTTCTGTCAAGTATTTTACGGCTGGGGAGTTAATCGGATGGTTTCAAGACCAAACAAGGAAAGTGATATTGGTTTCATCGTGTTTCGTATTAAAGGTAAAAAGATACTGTATAAAAAGAGTATTGAGACACAAATACCTAAAAATGCTGTAAAAAAAAATAAATCTTCTTTTCTTCTCATCTGATTTGCAATAAGTATATTATCTTCTAACATATTTACTACTTTAGCTTTATTTATTAATAAAAACACTGCAAAATGGTAAAGAATACGTAAGAAGTTACAAAGAGGATTGTTGCAGCTGTTGCTTGAAGTAGTCAACCCATGGAATCAGGCTTGGATCCTTTTTATATAAAATAGCAAGATAAAAGGTAATATATCCTCCAAGAGAAAGGGTGTACAGTGCTTGTGATAATGTAGTTTTACCCTCAATTTGAGCATTTACAACAGACATATTATTTTTTGCAAGAACATTTTTTGTAAGAGCAAACCGTTTTTGCACTACTGGTGAGTAAAGCGCTGAACGAAACATAAGAAAAGTTAGAATCCGTTCTTGCGGGTGTACTAAACCTTCCATAAGATGATGGTTAAGTTCTGGAATAAGCGAATAAGAGGCAAAACTTTTCCCTGTTTCGTTAAACTGATTGCGTAGTGCGTGAGCATTTCCTGCTAAATGTTCTGCTGCAACAATAACAGGAATTTTTTCGACAAGTTCTGAGGCAATATTTTTGGCCTGTTTCTCGATTGTTTCATTTTGTTCTTCAAGAAATGAAATTGCTTCTGTTACCTCGGGTGTAGTAAGGGGTAAAAAACCAAGACGAGCAAGAAGCCCCATATGCCCCAAAATCATATATCCTTGTCCAAGGCGAGGCTGTTTTGCCGGATTGTGCAGTGGATTAAATATATATGCTGGGAGATTATTTGTCTTTGCAAATGCTTCTAAATGCGATCCACTTGCGACCGCAGCAAGTTTGGCACCTCTAGCAAGGGCTGCTTTTGCACATGTTAGGATTTCTTCTGTAGAGCCAGAATAGCTTGAAAGAAGCACAAGTGACTTTTCGTTAATATATGCTGGTATATCGTATCCATTTACTAACGCAAATGGTAAGGGTAATTTTTTGCTAAAAAGTGCTTTAATAAAATATGCAGCATACGCTGACCCACCCATCCCGCAAAGGGTAATATTTTGCACATTTCGATAGTTTTCCAAAAAAACTATATGTTGTGTTTCTTCCCACGCTTGTTTGCATTGTTTTGATAAATTAACAACAGATGCGTAGGTATTTGATTTGTCTATCAAAGCAATCGCAGCTTTATCATCAAGGGACACCATATTTTGTATAATACCATTAATTCTTCTTATTGAGAATACGTACTACCTCTGCATGAATCAAACCGTTTGTCGCAACAGCCGTTTTGTCTGAAAGTGTCCAGTCATTTCCTTTAAAATTAGTAACCTTGCCACCTGCTTCTTCTATAATAATTTTAAGAGCTGCAATATCCCAAGGGCCATTTTTTGCATCAAGCATAATATCTGACCTGCCCGATGCGACAAGATGATACCCATAGAAATCTCCATACCCCCTCTGGTGTGCGCACGTTGACGCAAGAGATAACAATTGTGGAAGTGAATCTTGGTAGTATTTTAGTGTCCCGTGATTTAAAACTGCATCTGAGAGTGTTGTAATACCAGAAACAGTTGCTTTCTTTTCGTTGAGATACGCACCTTTGCCTTCTTGTGCGTACATAAGTTCGTTTAAGCATGGGCTATACGATACTCCGATAACGGGTTGTCCATTCTTTACAAACGCTATTTCAACTCCCCAAAAAGGGAGTCCGCGAATATAGTTTCGTGTACCATCAATTGGATCAATCACCCACAGCTCTTCATCATGTATATTTCCACCCGACTCTTCTCCAAGAAAAGAGCTGTTAGGAAAATACTGCAAAATAATTTGTTTTATTTGTGCTTCCGTTTCCAAATCTGCTTTTGTTACGGGAGTGTTGTCTGGTTTTATAGTAACTTTTGGACTTTTATCAAAGTAGTAAAGGGCACGTTTGGCACCTTCTTTTGCTGCTAGTAGTGTTACTTGTAACTCTGTCATACGTTAGTGACCGCTTGTGTCCCAGTCCTGACTTACTTGTGGAAATTTATCGAGTTTTTCTTTGAATATCGCTTTGATTTTTTCAAGCTGATCTTGCGTTTTTGCCTCAAACCGAAGCACAAGGGTTGGTGTATTTGAAGAAGCACGTACTAATCCCCACCCATTACCAATATAGACACGCGCTCCATTAATATCGATAATCTTTTGTCCTTCATCTCGAAACTCCTCTTTAATTTTTTCAACAATAGTATATTTTTCTTCATCTGTTGTTTTCACTTGAATTGTTGGTGTAGAAATGTAGTAAGGTGTTGATGCAACAATTTCTGAAAGCGGCTTTTCTTGTGTGGAAAGGTACTCTAAAAGCTTTAGGGCAGCGAAAAATCCGTCGTCAAAACCATAGAAATCATCGACAAAAAAAATATGTCCACTCATTTCCCCTGCCATTGCAGCTTTTTCTTCTGCTAATTTTGATTTAATATATGAGTGTCCAGTCTTCCACATAATTGGTATGCCACCGTGTGCTTTGATATCCTCCGGAAGTGCCTCTGATACTTTGACGTCAAAAACAATTTTTGCACCTTTATGCTTTGATAAGATAAGTCGAGAAAGCAAAATAATGTAGCGATCTGGCCAAATCGTATTACCTTTCTCATCAACGAGTCCCAGTCTATCCCCATCTCCATCAAACGCAAAACCAAAATCACAATGGTTTAACACGGTCTGTTTGCCAGTATCCTCCATCATAGCCGTGCCGTCGGGGTTTGGCGTGTAATTGGGGTACTTTGGATCGACATTAGTAAAGTGTTGGACAATTTCACACCCGGTACTTTGCAAAAGCTCTGGAGCAAACAAACCTGCTGTGCCATTCCCAGTATTTACAAGAATTTTGAATTTCTTTGTTATTTTCGCGCGTGATAGAAGATCTTTCATATACTCCTTGGCAATGTCTTTTTTTTCCACCTTGCCATTGCCGTTTACAAACTCCTCTTTTTCAATGATTGTATACACTTCTTGAAGCTCTGCTGTTAAAAGGGTGTATGAGAGATCACAACCAAGCTTTACACCATTCCATCCGGCTGGATTGTGGCTTGCTGTTACCATAACAAGCCCCTTGACTTGTAAAAAATACTGAGACCAGTAACTCATGGGTGTTGTGACTGTTTGGATATCGATAACATCGATACCAGATTCTACAAGTCCTTTGATAACACTCTGCTGGAAACTCTCTGAAGTGGAACGCGCGTCATGTCCGACAATTGTTTGTTTTATATTTCTTTTGGCAAGAAAGGCCCCAAACCCTCGTCCAATGTAATACATTGAGGTATCATTGAGTTCATCGTCTGCCTCACGACCGCGAAGATCGTATTCGCGAAACATGGTTTTTTTGAGGATTGGCATGTAGCTATCTTATATTCCAAGTAAAAAAAAGTCAATTAAATGACGAAATGGTAACGTTACATTTCCTGTTTTTACATTTTTATCTAATTCGTAGAGTTTTTGATACAGTGTTTGCAACTCTTCTTTGGAAAAAAGTTGCGCTTGTTTTAGCAGTTTATTTTTTTGCCATGGAGCCAGTCTTGAAACCTCGTCTATAGAATCCTTCGTATCGCTATCGGATACTGCAAGAAGTAATCGAAATTGCCGTACAAGCATATAAAATACAAGTTCTATTTCGCTGCGTTTTGCAATATCATCAAATAGCAACAAAAGGGTTTTTGCATTCCCAGGACGGATAGCATCAAGAAATGTAAATAACAATTGTGGCAAGGTATATGTTTTAACCTGAGCTTTAGGAAAAAGCGAAATATTTTTACGACTGAGCTCCTTGCTTTCCCAAAAAATTACATCAATTTTTTCCGCTCTTTTTACAAATGTTGTAATATCTGTTATTTCTTTACTCTCTTTTCTTTTTGAGAAGAAATCCTCTATAAATAATTTTTGATCGTCATGAAAAAGTGTGCCGCCTTCAACAACCTGGACAATATCAGTAAGAGTTATTTTTGTCCCGTCGAATGTATGTCCACTCTTTGTTTTTTCTTTTTCCAGTAAAAAAGCGTTTCTTGAGGAAACAACATCATCGCCGTGAATAATGGTAATCATATCAAAACGTAAAGTGTAAAAAGTAAAGCGTAAAATATTTTGCGTTGTTATTTTGCATTTTTTGTTTTACGTTTTACGTTTGTAATCTTCAAATAACTTATTTACCATTGTGCCCAAGTGCCGACCACGGCTTCTATGGGGTAAAAGTGCCCCAGAAAAGTTTTTTGGAATATGCAAAAGCTCATGAATAAGTACTTTTTTTTGCTCGTCTGTATCTAATTTGTCGTAGTACTTTGAAAGTACCTCAATAACGTATGCTGCTTCTATATGAAGGGCTTGTTGAAAAATCTTTGGAAATGTCCATATACGAGCGTACGAACGAGATTTGGATCCTTGTGTTCTATAGCAAAATATTCTTACAGGGTCAATATGGGGAAGGTCGATTACGTGTAGGAGGTGTTGCATATCTTGTTTTACGTCCTTTGCCTCTTCCCACTCCAAACTCTTTAGTTTTGCGTTTTGCGTTTTGCGTTTTGACTTTCGTTTACGTGTGTTTATCCGCCACATAAGAAGCACCATAACTTTCTGGTTTTGTTTTAGCAACAAAACCATTTCCAGAGACCATACCAACAACTTCTTTTATCATTTCACGCGTTTCTCCGTGTTCGCCAACATCCACATGAATTTCTAAATGGTAATTTGGCATTTTTCCGTTTAGTGACTTCTTAAAAAGTGGCACAAAATCTGTTGCAAAAGAGAGAGATGAGAGTGTTTCAGTATAAATTTTATCACGCAGTGTTTTTGGTCTTGGCAGTACTTTTTTTTGCCAGAAGTATCGCCCACCAAATCCTTTTCTGTGTACTACAATTGCTGTAACAAGCGTTAATGATCCGGCACCTTTTTCTTTTTCAATTCTTTCATGAGAATCTGTTCCAATAACTAAACTGTACTCAGCACTTGGATATTCCTCGAGAAATTTTTTTATTTCATCAATAACACTTTGAAGTTCTAAGGCTCCTTGGGTAACACTATAAAACGTAACATCATCCATATGTGTTTTATCTTACGCTAATTTTAGCATACCGAGGCTATATTTTCAGAAGCCATTTGGTTAGCGTTTTAAACGATTGCGGAATATGCATGGTTTCTGATTGAAGATCATATCTTTCTTTTGAGAAATTTTTCGTTCCTAATACTTTTGCAGAAGGTGTACTATCAGCTGTTGCTGGCGGGGCAAGAACAGGTTCCCCTTTTATTTTAGAAAGCTTTTCAACAACCTCGTAAATCTCGCTTGTTCCATTATCCCAGACAAAAGAAAAGCCATGAAATGGTCCCCCACCTGCTCGAAGCAAAAATGGCGTGACTGCAATAACCGCACTGTCATTCCATGCAGAAGAAAATGCTTCTTTATAGTATCCTGGAATGATCTTCTCGGGTACTGCATCCCGTGTCCAGCCTGTTTCCGTAATAAATACAGGTAATGCTTTTCCGCTCAATTGCTCGACCAATTCTTTTTCGTAGCGAAAGCTAACAATGCTCATTTTTCCTATATTTGTTGGAGGCTGGGCAAATCCTGGATTGGGATACGAATGACTTCCTAAACCGTCAAGGTTATCAAAAACCGTTGGTTGCGCTTGGTGCATAAACCGTAAAAAATCATATTGATTTATGTATTGCCCAGATTTCGTTGGTGCTGCGTTATCAAGACCAGAGGAAATAACAAAAAAGTCCTGATTTTTGTTTTTAAAAACAATAGCTGCATACTGCAAAATATCTGCATATTCTGCTGGGTTTGGAGAACCACCCCATTCGTCGCCTCTGTTTACTTCGTTAAAGACAATAACGTATCTATTTTTTGTTGGCCAATCAAGGGAGTTTAGAAAATTTGCAAAATCTAAAACATCAGACGCTGTTGGTTTTCTCCATACCTTGGTATTAAAATAATCACCTTCTGTAGCAAGACGAATGATAGGAATAATATGGTGTTCTTTTGCCTGGTGCATAAATTTTTGCCATTTTTCTAAATCCTTATCTCCAGCTTGCATTGGAATTGTTATATACCCCCAATCACCACCACTGCTGTTCACAAGTCTTGCAGCCTCAGATAGCTCGCTTGGAAAAAGAATATGAATACCAACTTTATTATTTGGTACCAAACGTGGATCCAAGGCATGAGATGGAGATACCGTAACGAAAAAAATAACCAAAGCTAGAATAAAAGGCAGCGATTTCATGAGGACTTATTATACCACTTTTTTAAAAATTATGGGAAAAACCAAGAAGTGAAAGGCTATCTTGAGAAATGGTTTTTTCTCCCATAAGCCTTTTTAAGGCCTGTGGCGTATTAAGATCATCATCGAAAGCAAGAAGTATTTCCTTATGTATACCCAAACCTTTCGTTTTTGCCAAAAGTTTGGAAACGGTTTTTTCTGCTTCTTTTACTTCACTATGGGTAAATTCCCAACTTTCTTTGTAATGATGGGAAAGCAGAGCAAAACGAATTGCATTTGCAGAATATTTTTTTAAAAGTTCTGATACCATAACTAAATTAGCAAGCGATTTTGACATTTTTTTTCCTTGATAAAAAACTGTACCTGTATGCATCCAGTACTTTGCAAAGGGAATTTTTCCTGTTGCGCCTTCTGACTGTATAATTTCGCTCTCGTGATGAGGATACATAAGGTCTTTTCCTCCTCCATGAATATCGATTTGCTCACCAAGTGTTGATACTGCCATGGCAGAACATTCGATATGCCACCCTGGACGGCCTTTGCCAAATGGACTAGCAAAGGATGGAATATGTACGGCCTGATTTAATGCCGAGGAGCGCCAAAGCGTTATATCAAGTGGATGCCTCTTCTGTAGGTTAGTAATATCTTCCTCAAACTCCCCAGCTACAGAGAGCATTTCTTCTTCGGATAATCCAGATAGCATACCAAATTGGGGGAAATGTGTTATATCAAGGTATACACTTTCGTTAACTTGATAAGCATAGGAATTATTAATGAGCTTTTGTATAAGAGCTATCATAGAAGGAATTTGTTCTGAGGCTAAAAGATAGTTAGTTGGAAAAACCCAACCAAGTTTTTTCATATCGTCTAAAAATCGCTTTGTCCAGTATACTGAAAGCTCTGTCCAGGGAATATTTTTTTCTTGAGCAAATTTTAAAATATCATTGTCCCGGTCATTAATATCTGTAACATTTTGTGTATAGGAAACGTTATATGCTTTATATGTAAGGTAGCGAACAAGTACATCAAATGAGATGTAGGTAAATGCATGTCCTATATGAGTTGTATCATACGGTGTTATTCCACAAACATATATACTAACGTTTTTGTCGTGTATTGGAATAAATTTTTCTTTACGTTTTGTGATTGAATTGTACAACTGCATGGAAAGTATTATACTACCTTCACATGAAAATTTTGTGTGTTTTTGCACATCCGGACGATGAAAGCTTCTCAAGTGGTGGTACAATTGCCAAGTACGTAAAAAGTGGCGCAGTAGTAAAGCTAATCAGTGCCACAAAAGGAGAAAAAGGTTCGGTTGGGCAACCGCCACTTTGCACACAAGCAGAGCTAGGAGCTGTTCGTGAAAAAGAGCTTACCTGTGCGGCTGAAATTTTGGGCATTTCTGAGATCTTTTTCCTTGACTACATTGATGGGCAATTAGAACAAATTTCCGTTGAAAAAATCTCTCAAAAAATACGTTTTATACTGGACAAAGAAAAGCCAGATATTGTTATTACTTTTAATAAGGAGGGCAATTCACGTCATCCAGACCATAAGCAAATAAATAAAGCTGCAACACTTGCTTTTTCTCATTACATAAAAACTCAGACAAAACATGTGCGATTATATTATGCTGATACACCAAAAAGTCTCCTTAGAAAACTAGAAGAAATTGGGACTATCTATACAGCATTTGGGAAAATTGAAGGCACCGCAGATTCGCAGATTACAACTATTATTGATGTTTCAGAGACAATTGAACAGAAAGTAAAAGCATTTCAATGTCATAAGACACAACACAAAGATTGGGAGCGATTTTTAAAACGAAAAAACTTACCGGAGTTTAGAAATGAATATTTTACCTTGATATCTGAAAAAAAATTGCTATGAGTAAGAAGATTGTTTTGCAGTTTTTGTCAACGTATCTAAGTAATTTTTAATGTTTATTGCTACTTTCTCTGGTTGCTCAAGGGCAACCACATGACCAGCAAAAGGAATTGCTTGGAGTTTTATTTGGGAATTTATTTTTAAAAAATATTTTGCGGCATCTTTTTGTGAGGATATTTTGTCTTCTCTTCCGTATATAAGAAATGTAGGCATATAATACTTTGTTAGTACGTGCTTAAGGTCATAAGACGCGCCCGAATGCCCCATTTGCGTAAAAGCCTCCTGACGCATCTTTTTTTTGCCTATCATGCCATACTCATCAACTAAAAATTTATTAAACTTATACATATTTATATATTTAGACATGCTATACGCTGCGATACGGGTTTCAATTATTTTTTTTAGGAATGCTTCACTTAGTTTAGAATACCCAATTATTTTTAAAGAGATCCGAAGCGTTTTTGAAATAAAGCTTTTTACATTTCTGTGTTTAATAACTGCTCCAATAAGAACAATAGCTTCAGAGATATTACTATTATTTCGGCCAGTTTCTGCAACAACCATGCTACCCATTGACAAGCCGATTAACGCTTTTGGTTTTTGTGGAAGTTTTAATACAAACTTTTCAAGATATTTTGCAGCAAGTTCTATCGAGTAGTATGGAAGATCACCAGAATCACCAAAACCAGGTAAGTCAATAAGATACAATGTATAGTCTTTATATAAATAGTTTGCCAATGGAATCCAACTAATCCAGTTATTTGCCCAACCATGTACAAAAACAAGTACAGGCCCAGAACCTGCTTTTGCATAATGTATGGAAACACCATCAATGGTAGTTTTATATTGAGGATATGTTTTTGCATAGAGACTATCTACTTGTTTTTTTTCTGTTTCCATAGGAAGAATAAAAGATGTAAGCGAATAAAATATGTTTTTTGGAACTTCTTTTGAATATATTTGCAGATATTTTGAAAAAATATCAACACCTTCTTGAAAAAATGGCTTAAAACCATACGATTCCTTTTTCCACTTTGGCAAATCATTAAGACCACGTAAAAGGGTAATATGTATCTGCTTATTTTGCAGATGAAAGTAATGGTTCATGTAGGGCTCAAGACCATATTTTGCCGTGTTAAAACTTTTGAGTATTTCTTTTAAATTTGCTGTTGCAAGTACTCTTTCTCCAGCAATAAGTGGCAGTATGTTTTTTCTCAGCCAATGGACAAATGACAGGGAGCTTTTTTGCCTCAGGCCAACAACCATAGATTCGGGGTTTTTGCAATACACTGTATACATTTTCTTAATATGCTTTTCTGATAAACCTAAAAGATCTGCATCAAATAAAAAAACAGCTGGAGTTTTAACGTACTGCATGGCTCTTTTTACTGCGTCTCCTTTTCCAACATTTTTCTTAAGAGGAACAATTTTTATCCTTTTAATCTTTTTTGCCTCAGATAAAGAGTTATCTGTACTTCCATCATTGACAAAGATAACCTGGTCTATATAGGCAGAGGTAGATAATGTTGTAAGTACTTCTCCTACTCTTCCTTCCTCGTTAAAACAAGGCACAATAGCATCGAATTTTACCTCGACCGCTTTTCTCTGATTTTCCATACCAAGGATTATATCAATATAAAGTCCTTCTTTCTCACGAATCGGCAGCTTTTCCCAGTTTTCAATCGGGGCTTTGCGACGGTCTTTTCCGAACTTGGTAGCCAGCGCCCCCCCCAGATTTAGCTTTAGATTCCTTTTCAGTGAGCCGGACAGGATTCGAACCTGTGACCAAGAGCTTAAAAGGCTCCTGCTCTACCGCTGAGCTACCGGCCCCAAATGGGACAAACCTCGCGGTTTTTCCAAGGCGTCCCTTTAGGAATCGCAACATCGGAACTCCTGGGAACAACGATGTTTCGTTGTTTTTATCATTATATCAACCAATCTCCACTCTTGACAAGTGCAGCCATTTCTTTTTAGACTGTGTATAGAACGGATCCTACCCGTTATATTCTTCAAAGCCAGTAGGAGAAGGAGGTGATCATATGAACACAGACATAGGTCAAATTCTTCTCGCCTCACTTAACAGCGGGTTACTCGCAGTGGTAAGTTTTGTACCAAAGTTTTTCGCAGGAGCAGTAATAATTCTTGTTGGTATTGTTGTTGCATCAATCTTTAAACAATTGCTCCTTGAAGTATTTAAGGCACTGAAAGTCGAAGCCTTCTTGCATAAGTATGGCGTTCCAGAATTAAAAGAAGAGTTTTCATGGTCTAATATCTTAGCCGAGATTGTTCGTTGGTTTATTATTGTTGTTTTTCTTATACCAACAGCAGACGTGTGGGGATTGCCGCAAATCATAACAGTACTTAATCAGTTCTTGTTATATTTGCCAAATGTATTTGTAGCAGCAATTATTGCGCTCGTTGGTTTTGCATTTGCACGAATAGCACACGATATCGTTTTGGCATCTACACATGGTGTTTCAAGCGACACATCACGTTCTATAGCATCTGTTACCCGATGGGCAATTATCATCTTTGTATTGCTCGCAGTACTTAATCAACTCGGAGTCGCTGCAGATCTTGTAAGAATTCTATTTACAGGATTTGTTGCAATGCTTGCCATATCAGGCGGCATTGCATTTGGTCTTGGTGGCCAGAGCGCAGCAAAAGACGTTATTGAAGGCCTTCAAAAAAGGCTCAAGTAAAGTTTATCTCATGCAGAGCCATCCTTCTTCCGTTGAGGAGAAAGGGTGGTTCTGTTATAATCAGGAGGCTTTGGCGCCATCGTCTAGCGGCCTAGGACGACACCCTTTCACGGTGTAGATCGCGGGTTCGAATCCCGCTGGCGTCACCAAATGATGTGTTTTTGATATAGTGCATAGGTTTAGGCTGATACATCAATC